>PVBE012998813.1_pt1 | contig 18581 bp, 15 predicted proteins | sample 1631181 | NCBI WGS metagenome assembly PVBE01 (sample SAMN08397723, study PRJNA350692) | Marine metagenome, whole genome shotgun sequencing project. | isolation source: water | place: Pacific Ocean | collected 2012-04
ATGATCAGGGCATGCCCCGCCCTGCCCTTATGGAATGTGGCGTTGCGGCAAGGCAAGTGGTCTTGCACCCATGGCGAACCCAACCGAACGCCCTCGTAAGTTTCGCGCTCACAAGCAGTTGCGACATCCAGATCGTCAAAGAACACCTCGCCCGTAACGGCGGGGCCTTGACCCGTAAACAGGCCCAGCTTGGGGGCAATAAATGTGATCGTTGCCGATGCCCTGATCACCGGCCCCTTCGCCGCGCCGGTGTTCGCCTCTAGTCCGGACGGGATGTCAACGGATAAACAAGGCGCGTCGCAGTTATTCATCTCACCGATCAACGTGCCGTAAGGAAGACGCAATTCGCCGTGAAAACCGATTCCCAAAAGCGCATCCACCACCAGGTCCACCCTGGTCTTAGCATCGATTGCGATTCCCAGACCAGGCGCATAAGGGGTAGCTGTCAGACCAGCATCCTGTGCTAGGGCTTTCGCCTTCTGCGCCTCCGCCGTATCAGGGTCTCCCAGACCAATCAAGTTGACGGTAAGTCCTGCTGCGGCCGCAAGGGCCGCAATGATGTAGCCGTCGCCGCCATTATTTCCCGGACCGCAGATGATGGTGACATTCTGGGCCTGGGGCCAGCGCTGCCTGAGCAGCCGATAGGCCCTGGCGCCGGCCCGCCCCATGAGTGTCCCGCCAGGCGTGCCAGCTTGAATTGCCCGCTGATCGATCCGTCGGACCTGTTCGGCCGAATAAAGAAACTCAGGTAAGCGTGTCACCACGATATCATAGCGTGATGGACAGCTTATCGGTGGAGGAACTGGGGAAACTGAAAGGCCAGATCCACCTGTGGGCCCATGAACTCGGTTTCACCGGGCTTGGGATTTCCAGCGGAGGGCTGGGCGAGGCAACCTCTGCGCTACAGGCATGGCTGGCAAAAGGCTGGCACGGCGAGATGCACTTCATGGACCGCCACACACCCAAGCGGTGCCAACCGGAGCTGTTATTTCCTGGGGTCCACCGTGTGATCAGTGTTCGCCTGAATTATTACCCTGAGACTGGCGGGCGCAAGGGTAGTTCGTTGAACGAACCAGAGAAGGCCTACATCGCGCGCTATGCGCTCGGACGGGACTACCACCGACTTATGCGCCGAAAGCTTCAGAGACTGGCCGAACGAATCACCTCGGTAGCCGGCCCTTTTCGCTACCGCGCATTCACTGACAGCGCGCCGGTAATGGAAAAACCGCTCGCACAGGCAGCAGGGCTGGGGTGGATTGGCAAAAACACCAACCTGATCCACCCTGAGCAGGGTTCATGGTTTTTCCTGGGAGAACTTTATACCGACCTGCCGCTACCAACGGATGAAGCCAGCATGGATCACTGCGGCTCTTGCACCCGGTGTATCGAAGCCTGCCCCACCGGGGCGCTAGATCAGCCTTACCAACTCGACGCCCGTCGGTGTATAGCCTATCTTACGATCGAACATAAGACTGCCATTCCCGAAAACTTGCGGCCATTAATCGGTAACCGGATTTTTGGCTGCGACGATTGCCAGCTGGTCTGCCCGCACAATCAGGGTGCGCCACAGGGCGACGTTGCCTTTAAGCCACGCTACGAACTGGATACCACCTCGTTGCTGACCCTATTCTCCTGGACTGAAGGAGAATTTTTCCAATACACGGCCGGTAGTGCCATACGACGTCTGGGGTACGAGCGATGGTTACGTAATCTCGCCGTGGCACTGGGGAACAGCCCATCGGAGAGCCGGACAATATCCGCGCTTGATGCAAAACTGGGTACAGTCTCACCAATGGTCGAGGAGCACATTATCTGGGCCAAAAAACAACTTGCTGAAAATATTGATCCTGAGGTCAGGTCGCCTTCGGTTTAAAAAAATACTCCCGATAGAATTTGAGTTCCTCGATCGAATCAAGGATATCGTCGAGTGCGCGGTGCCCGCCACCCTTAACATAGGCATCCGTAAGATCTGGCCGCCATCGTACAGCCAATTCCTTGATGCTACTGACGTCAAGATTACGGTAGTGTAGAAATGCCTCTAAACGTGGCATATAGCGATAAAGGAACCGGCGATCCTGGCAGATACTGTTGCCACACAGTGGCGCCCGATTCTCCAGCACATGCTCCGCCAGAAACTGCAGTGTCTGCTCCTCCGCCTGTACCTCACTGACATCAGATGCCAGGACCCGTTCGATAAGGCCGGTCCCGGCATGGGTTCTCTGGTTCCACTCATCCATCCCAGCCAGAGTTTCGGGAGATTGGTGAACAGCCAGTACCGGCCCTTGCCCTATGAGATTGAGTTCAGCGTCCGTGACCACCGTCGCAATCTCGATGATCCGGTCCGAGTCCGGATCGAGACCCGTCATCTCCAGATCAATCCAGACCAGGTTAGCCGCGTCGAGCGCCATCTAGATCCGTTGCGAGCAAGTCCCGCGCACCCATAATCCTATATCTCGAGCGTCATCCCTCAGGCCGCATCCTCAACCGCCTTCATACTCAGGCGGATGCGCCCTTGTTTATCGACTTCAAGGACTTTGACCTTTACGACATCACCTTCCGCGAGTTTATCGCTCACATTGGCCACTCTTTCATCTGAAATCTGCGAAATATGCACCAGACCATCTTTCCCTGGGAGAATATTGACGAAGGCGCCAAAATCCATCAGCCGAACCACTTTCCCTTCGTAGATCGTACCGGCTTCAACATCTGCGGTGATCTGTTCGATTCGCCGCCGTGCTTCTTCTGCCGCCGACAGATCCGAGGTTGCAATCTTGATGGTGCCATCATCCTCAATATCGATCGCCGCGCCCGTCGCCTCAGAGATCGCACGGATCGTCACTCCCCCTTTACCGATGACATCACGGATCTTGTCCGTCGGCACTTTCATGGTCGTAATTCGCGGGGCATAACGTGACATTTCCTCGCGTGGTGCACTGATGACTTTAGCCATCTCACCCAGTATATGGATCCGCCCGCGTTTGGCTTGCGCCAAGGCCTGCTCCATGATCTCCCGAGTAATACCCTCAATCTTGATATCCATCTGCAAAGCCGTTACCCCTTCGGCTGTACCGGCTACCTTGAAATCCATATCACCAAGATGATCTTCATCGCCCAGAATATCGGTCAGGACCGCATATTCTTCTCCATCTTTAATCAGACCCATGGCAACCCCAGCCACGGGTGCCTTTAGCTTTACCCCTGCATCCATCAATGCCAGGCTGGTACCACACACCGTCGCCATAGAACTCGAGCCGTTGGATTCTGTGATGTCGGAGACCGCTCGAATGACGTAAGGGAAATCCTCCGGATCTGGCAAGACTGCAAGGATGGCGCGCTTGGCAAGCCGACCATGCCCTATCTCCCGACGCTTCGGGGAACCCACACGTCCGGTCTCGCCAACACAATAGGGCGGAAAGTTATAGTGCAACATAAAGGGGTCGCGACGCTCGCCTTCAAGGGCATCGATGATCTGGGAGTCCCGTTCAGTTCCCAGTGTGCTGGTCACAATCGCCTGGGTTTCGCCACGGGTAAATAGCGCAGAGCCATGGGTTCTGGGAAGGATCCCGGTTTCGATTGAGATCGGGCGCACGGTTTCCCGATCCCGGCCATCAATCCGAGGCTGATCGGCCAGAATGCGGCCCCGCACAGTCGCTTTTTCAAGGCTTTTTACCACTCCTTTTACTGCCTCTGCCTGACCTGCGGCCGAATCCTCAGTCAGCAGTGCATCAAACACAAGATCCTTCACCGCACCGAGTGCATCTTGCCTGTCCACTTTATCTGCAATTTGATACGCCTGCTCGATGCCTTCTTTTGCGAGGCTTTCTATCTGGGTCGCCAAGGCTTCATCCTGGGATACCGCCTCCCAATCCCAACGTTCATTTCCCGCTTCTTGCGCAAGATCGCCTATCGCTTTAATGGCAACCTGTGATTCTTGATGACCGAACATCACGGCCCCCAGCATCTGTTCTTCGCTAAGCTGCTGCGCTTCGGATTCCACCATCAGTACGGCACTTTCGGTACCGGCAACAACAAGGTTCAGATCTGAGTCCGCCAACTGGGTCGCGCTGGGATTGAGCACGTACTCTCCGTTGACAAATCCAACCCGAGCAGCACCCACTGGGCCATTAAATGGCACACCGGAGATGGCCAGCGCTGCAGAAGCACCCACCATCGCGACGATATCCGGGTCCACTTCAGGATCCACGGACATGACGGTGCAGATGACCTGCACCTCATTGTTAAAGCTACCCGGAAAAAGAGGACGGATGGGTCGATCGATCAGGCGACAGGTCAGGATGGCCTTTTCTGACGGTCTACCCTCTCGCTTAAAAAAACCGCCGGGAATTCGACCGGCGGCGTAAGTTCTTTCTTCATAATCTACTGTAAGTGGGAAGAAATCCCGGCCGCTGGCCTCACGGGCAGCAACCACCGTGACCAGAACCACGGTTTCGCCCATGCTGGCGAGGACGGCGCCTGTGGCTTGGCGTGCCACGCGGCCGGTTTCCAGTCGCATTTCTTGGGCGCCATACTGGAATGTCTGGACAGTCTGTTTCAATGAAAATACTCCATGTGAAGAATCCGCTCCGGCGCGTTAGCGCCGCAGGCCTAGCCTACCGATCAGGGAACGATAGCGTTCCAGATCCCGTTCCTTGAGGTAGTCCAATAATTTTCGACGACGATTCACCATACGCAGGAGACCCTGGCGGGAATGATGGTCGTGAATGTGCGTCCTGAAATGCTCGGTAAGGTCACTGATCCGGGCACTGAGCAACGCTACCTGGACTTCGGGCGACCCGGTGTCGCCTGGGTTAGTGGCGTAATCGCTGACAACCTGCGCCTTGTTCTCGGCGGCTAGTGACATATCGAAACCTCTTGCATGCTGATATTCCTGGTTTGGCTTCGACCGATCGAGGTCGAGGCCGATGGTCCCGTCCAGCGCCTCTGTGGCGACGGCACACGGCGGACTGTTTTTCCTAAAAAGAACTTGCGCGCACACCGGCGCCCTGGTGCCGACTCTGCTGGGAGAATGCTTTGAGCAATACTCGTCAGGCTGATAGGCCGCGGTATTCTACAGTCAAGGGGGTGTTTCCTCAACAAATTCAGCCCGTTTGGGCTCCGGGACTCACCAACCGCTCCGGTGCTACCGTATCGTGGCCCGCGACAACCCCCACCCCCAAAAAGCCCGCTCCGGCCGAATAGAGCCGGACCTGACCCTCTCGCGGGAGATTTCGTGCCCGCACGGCCTGTCCACGACATAAATAAAATGCCGCGTCAACGGATAACTCAACCAGTGGCATATGTACAAGACTCTCGCCGATATCTTGCAGGTGCGCCCGCCGGGCGCAAACCTGGGGAAGCGCTGCAAGCGCCTTCAGCGTGACCGCATTGTTGACCGTCAGGTCAGCAACTCCAAGGCGCCGCAGCCCAATAACATGCCCCCCTACTCCCAGGGCATCGCCCAGGTCAGAGGCCAGCGTTCGCACGTAAAAACCCGAGGAACAGACCAGTTCCAAGTCGACATCCTGGCCATCGAATCCCAACAATTCGAGTCTTTCGACCATGACCTCCCGTCCTGTTCGTTCCACTTCTTTTCCTTGACGGGCCAACTTATACAACGGTTGTCCATTTAGCTTGATAGCGGAATACATGGGCGGGATCTGTATATAGGAACCGCGAAAACGAGCCAGCGCATCTCCCACTTCGGCCTGGGATACCGAAACTACCGCGCGCTTGATCACCTGCCCTTCTGAATCTCCAGTATCGGTTGACTCGCCAAGTCGCACCTGAGCACGGTAATGCTTAGCGGATCCCAGAAAGTATCCAGACCATCGGGTCGTGGCGCCAAAGCACAGGGGCAGGAGACCAGTCGCGATGGGATCAAGGCTACCTGTGTGTCCCGCCTTTCGTGCGTTCAGTAGTTTTCGTGCTTGCTGCAGCGCGTCGTTAGAAGTGATCCCATCTGGCTTATCCAACAACAAGATGCCATCCACAGCATCGCCTGGCGGGGATCGACGCTTACGACCCATCTTCGTTGTTCCTGGTTTCTTGGAGCCCTTCAAGCAGGCTTGAAATACGCGAGCCGCGTTCAATACTGGCGTCATATTCAAAAACGATTTCCGGTGTTCGGCGAAGGTTCACTTTTTGTCCTAACGCCCAACGCAACTGCGATGCGTGCTCATTCAGGAAAGCCGCTACTTGGGTTTCGCCAATGGCTGGCGAAAGTGCTGTGATGTATATCCTGGCAAAACGCAGGTTCTTACTCACCGAAACCGCGGTGATAGACAGAATACCCAGGCTTGGACCGGGCAGTTGGTGGGCGATGATCGTCGCCATTTCCCGGCGAATAAGCTCACCCACTCGACGGGTGCGATCAACCCCCTGCATGAATCAATTCCCGGGGCTACAGGCTAGCTGCCTGCTCGATAGTCTCGTAAATCTCGATCTGGTCTCCGGGCTTGATATCGTTGTAGTTTTTCACGCCAATCCCACACTCAAAACCCGATTTGACCTCGGCCACATCATCTTTGAACCGTTTCAATGAATCTATGTGGCCATCGAAAATAACGACATTCTCCCGCAGAACCCGAACGGGTAGGTGGCGACGCACTTCCCCCTCTATCACCCGGCACCCAGCAACTGCACCCAGTTTCGCGACCCGGAACACATCGCGTACCTCTGCGAGCCCTACGGCCTGTTCACGGATTACCGGCGAGAGCAAGCCGGTCAATGCCGCCTTAACCTCATCGACAACGTCATAGATCACGTTGTGGTAGTGGACATCAATGTCTTCGGATTCGATAAGCTTTCGGGCCGCAGCATCCGCACGAACATTAAAAGCAATAATGATCGCTTCTGATGCACCCGCCAGGTTGACGTCTGATTCATTGATGCCGCCCACCATTCCATGGACGACGACGACTTTAACCTCGTCGTTACTGAGCTTCTCCAGGGACTCTGTCAGCGCTTCGACTGAGCCCTGCACATCGGCCTTAATAATCAGGTTGAGCGGCTTAACCTGGCCTTCGCCCATCTGACTGAACATGCCTTCCAGTTTGGCCTTTTGCTGCTTTGCCAATTTGACCTCTTTGAACTTTCCCTGCCGGAAACTGCTGATCTCACGGGCCTTTCTTTCATCGATTACTACAGAGAAATCGTCCCCCGATTCAGGCACGCCCCCCAGGCCTTGGATCTCGATCGGCGTAGAAGGGCCTGCATTCTTAACCGGTTGGCCAGAATCGCTGGTCATCGCACGAACCCGGCCAAACTCCCGCCCGGCAAGCAGAATATCGCCGCGAACGAGATTGCCCCGTTGCACCAGAATTGTCGCCACCACGCCTCTGCCTCGATCAAGCCGGGCCTCAACAACGGTGCCGGAGGCTGGGCCCTCATGCGGTGCCTGAAGATCCAGCAATTCGGCCTGGAGCAGGACGGACTCCAGCAATTTATCGACACCGTCTCCCGTCATTGCCGATACTTCATTGATGAGAATGTCTCCACCCCATTCTTCAGGAATCACTTCCTGAGTCGCCAACTCCTGCTTAACCCGGTCGGGATCGGCGTCCTCCTTATCCATCTTGTTGATAGCAACAATCATGGGTACCTGGGCATTTCGCGCGTGATTGATCGCTTCGATCGTCTGTGGCTTGACACCGTCATCGGCTGCCACGACCAGAATGACCAGGTCGGTTACCTTCGCTCCGCGGGACCGCATAGCACTAAAGGCCTCATGGCCGGGTGTATCCAAAAAGGTGATAGTGCCGCGCGGCGTGGCAACACGGTAAGCACCGATATGTTGTGTAATCCCCCCCGCCTCACCTGCAGTGACCTTAGTCTTACGAAGGTGATCAAGCAACGAGGTTTTCCCATGATCGACATGACCCATTACCGTTACCACCGGAGCTCTAGGTCCAGCCGGGAAGTCATCCGATTCCTCATGGGCGATCAACATTGCCTCCGGATCATCAGCTAACGCAGTCGTCGCTTTATGCCCCATCTCCTCAACCACGAGCATTGCCGTATCCTGATCCAGCACCTGGTTGATGGTGACCATGCTGCCCATCTCCATTAATACTCGAATCACTTCGGCAGCCTTAACCGACATTGACTGGGCAAGATCGGCAACGGTCACGGTCTCGGGAATGGCAATTTCCCGACTGACCGGTTCAGTCGGCTTTTCAAAGGCGTGCTGACCGGCCGTAGCTGAGGTCAGCTTTCTGGGTTTGATGGCCTGGCGCGGCTTACGCCTGCCGCGCTTGCCCGCAGCCATATGCAACTCGCCCGCTTCACCCGGACGGCCCTTGCCCTTGCGTTTCTTAGGTTTTTCATCACGCCGGCCTGGCGCCTTTTGATCGGCAGGGGGAGAGGCTGGCGACACGGGAATAGTCGATGGCTCCTCAGTGGCCGCAGCGCCACCTTCGTTTTCGGCCGCTTTGGCAGCCTCTTCGGCAGCCTCTTCGGCTATTCTTTTCGCTGCCTCCTCGGCTTCCTTTTTCGCCTTTTCTTCCGCAACCAGGCGTTCCTGCTCACGTTGTCGGCTCTCTTCCTCTTCACGAGCAGCCTGCTGGGCTTCCTCCTGCTGACGTTGTAGCTCGCCACGGCGAACATAAGTTCGGCGTTTCTTGACTTCGACGTGCACCGTTCGGGCCGGCCCGGTTCGAGAACTCTGCTTAACTGCCGTGCTGGTCCGGCGGCTCAGCGTAACCCGCTGCTGAGCCTTCTCTGCCGCAGGGCTCGCTTTACCTCCGCGCAGGTAGGCCAACAATGTATCGCGTTCGGCATCGTCCAGGGCGCCATCGGTTTTCTTGCCCCCAATTCCAGCCGCCTCGAGCTGTTGCAACAGCTTTTCTCCGCTGATTCCAATTTGCTCAGCAAGTTTGTTAATAGGCACAACAGGCATAAGTTGATCCGGCTCCGGTTGGTGGCTAAAACTAGGCTTCTTTCGTCTCAGCCTGGGTGTCGTCGGCCTGTGCTTCGGCAAACCAGGGCGCTCTGGCCGTCATGATCAGCTCGCTCGCCCGTTCAGCATCGATACCGGTCAACTCCACCAGCTCATCTGTGGCGCACTCGGCGACCGCCTCCATCGAGCGAATCCCGTTCGACGCAAAAAGCGCTGCGGTTTCGTCATCCATTCCTTCCATGGTTTGCAGATCCGGCTCTGGCCGTGTCCGCTCCAACTCTGCAATCTCACGGATATCGAGAAAGTCACGCGCTCGATCCCGCAACTGCTCTACCAGTTCCTCATCGAAACCTTCTACGTCGAGCAGTTCCTGTACCGGGACATAGGCGACCTCTTCGGGCGTGACAAAGCCCTCTTCGACCAGCACGCCCGCTACCTCGGAGTCGATATTCAGCTGGGTCATGAGGCGCTCAGAGGCCTGTTGCGCCTCTTGCTCGGCCTTTTCGGCCGCCGCATCGTCCGTCATGATATTCAGCTCCCAACCGGTCAGGTCCGATGCCAGACGCACGTTCTGCCCGCCCCGGCCGATGGCGAGGGACAATTGGTTCTCTTCGACCACCACGTCCATCGATCGAGATTCTTCGTCCACGAGAATCGAATCCACCTCAGCCGGCTGGAGGGCTTTGATCACAAATTCTGCCGGATTTTCTGCCCAGGTGATGATATCAATGCGCTCGAGGTTGATTTCATTGGAAACACTTTGCACGCGCGCGCCTCGAATACCCACACAGGCGCCGACGGGATCGATCCGACTATCCTGTGAGCGAACCGCAATCTTCGCCCGCGAGCCCGGATCCCTCGCAGCCCCGAGAATCTCAATGACCCCCTGACCCACCTCCGGTACCTCAAGTTGAAATAACTTGATGACCAGTTCCGGGCAACGTCGATCGAGTATCAATTGGGGGCCTCTGGGCTCGGAGCGGACCTCAGTCAGAATCGACTTGATGCGATCGCCACTACGGAGAATTTCACGATCAATCCAGTTTGAGCGTGGGAGTGAAGCTTCGACGCCTTCTAAGTCGACGATAGCTTCACGATTACCGACCCGTTTGACCACGCCCTGCACCATTTCCCCAATACGATCTTTGAACTCCTCGTACACCCGTGCCCGCTCGGCCTCACGCACTTTCTGGCTGATAACCTGTTTGGCCGCCTGCGCTTCGATTCGACCAAAGGTCGCGACCGTTTCAAGTGGCTCCTCTACCACACCACCCACTTCATGAGTCTCGTCCGGATAGCTGATCTTCGCAGCGGCCAACGTCATCTGTTGTGCGGGGCTTTCCACGGCGGCGTCATCCTCCATGATTTCCCACTGGCGAAAAGCTGCGTAGTCTCCGGTCTCCCGGTCAATTCCAACCCGGACCTCGATATCTTCACGATAGCGTTTACGGGTGGCTGTTGCGAGTGCCGCTTCAATCGCTTCAAACACGATCCCCCGATCGATATCCTTCTCTCGAGAAAGCACGTCAGCCATCATCAGTACTTCATCCTTGGTCATTCATTAATCTCCAAAAAATTCGCTCTGATCTCAATTGACTGCCCATCAGGGCCCAGGTGCGACCAGATTGGCCTTTTCCATGTCACTAAAAGGCAGTTCATAGGCCTCTCCATCTACCTCGACCACTGCGAAGTGTTCTCCCACCTCTGTGAGTCTCCCGGTAAAGCGGCGTCGGCCCAGATGGGAGCCCCGCATGATGACCTTAATCTCGCCTCCCTCGAAGCGGCTGAAGTGCGCGGGTGTCACCAGTGGTCTATCCACGCCTGGTGACGAGACTTCCAGGGTGTACTCGCCTTTTATCGGATCTTCAACGTCCAGAATCGCACTTACCTGCTTGCTTACCTGCTCGCAATCATCCAGCAAGATGCCCCCGGGCGCATCGATGTACGTGCGCAGGATCTGGCCGCCCCCGCTCGACCCCGTAAGTTCGACCATCAGCAGTTCGTACCCCATATCCTCGACCGCGGGCTCCAGTAGCGCTCTGATCATGCCTGAGTCCACAACAATGGCATCCCTCTTTTCTGTTTGGCTCAGCCCTTCGCCAGCGCGCCAAAAACAAACCCCGCTGTTGCGGGGCCCTAGTCAATCACCACGTTTGGTAGCGGGGGTAGGATTCGAACCTACGACCTTCGGGTTATGAGCCCGACGAGCTGCCAGACTGCTCCACCCCGCACCGCAACATGCTATTGTATCGCGATACGGCCGTGCGCACAAGAAATGCGCGGCCAAATCCACGACTGCGAAGCCGGTTCGTTGATACGCTTTCCCGCAGGTTTGATCTCGTGAACACGGTGATCCGGTTAAACTCTGTCCGACTTCAAACTTATATCCTCATGCCATTTTATGCAAAACATCGACCCTGGTGAGATCGCGAAATTCGAGTCGCTCGCCTCTCGCTGGTGGGACCCAGATAGTGAGTTCGCCCCGCTACATCAGATTAACCCTTTGCGGCTTCACTATATCGCCGAACGCGTGGAGCTGGGCGGCACGCGTACCCTGGATGTGGGATGCGGGGGTGGTATTCTCTCGGAAAGTCTCTGGTCCCAAGGTGCCGACGTCACCGGTATCGACGCGGGTGCGGCACCCATCGGAGTTGCGCGGCTTCACGCTCGCGGCAACGGTGCTCAGATCGATTATCGCCACACGACCATCGAGGCGTTACAGGAGCAACATGAACCGCCTTTTGACCTGATTTGTTGCCTGGAGATGCTTGAACACGTTCCCGAACCTGCTCGCACGGTCCGGGCCTGTGCCCAAATGCTGACCCCGGGGGGCAACATTTTTTTTTCTACTATCAACCGCAACCCCAAGTCTTTTTTGTTTGCCATTGTGGGCGCCGAATACCTGCTCTCACTTCTGCCCCGAGGCACTCATCATTATGAAAAACTCATTCGCCCCTCCGAGCTTGACCTCTGGGCGCGTGAGGCATCACTTGACCTGGACGCGATAACGGGAATGCACTACAACCCGATCACCAATCACTACCGACTCGGCCCCGGCGTGGACGTCAACTACATTGCCCATTACCGAAAACCCCTCACCTCCTGATGCACACCCTGGCGCTGGTGGTGCGGAACAACTCGCACCCACCTGTCTGCTGTTTGATCTTGACGGCACCCTCGCTGACACAGCACCCGATCTCGTCGATGCGCTAAACAAGACTCTTGTCGGCGCTGGCCTGGCACCCGTTCCGCTCAATCAGGCGCGTTGGTGGGTCGCAGGCGGCAGTGTCCGGCTCATCCAGGAGGCATTCTCTCTTACTGAGCAGCAGGCCTTGAGCAGTCCCTGGCGAGGGCAATTGCTCGAATACTACGCACAAAACGTGTGCGAAAAGACCCGTCTATTCCCCGGCATCGCACAACTTCTCCGTCAACTTGACGACCACAGGATCGCCTGGGGCGTCGTCACCAACAAGCCCCATCGCTTCACCCAGCCCCTGTTAGTAGCCATTAATCTGGATAGACGAGCCAGGGTTATCGTCAGCGGCGACACGGTCGCACGCGCCAAACCTGACCCTCTGCCACTGTTGTATGCCAGCGACCAGATAGGCATCGCACCTCAGCAGGTGATCTACGTGGGTGACGACCTGCGGGATATCACTGCCGGTAAACGCGCCAAAATGACGACCGCAGCAGTCACATGGGGATATGGCCCGCCGGATGACGTGGCCCACTGGCGTGCGGACTGCATTATTTCCCAGCCCAGCGAATTGCTGAATCTGGTTGGGATCACATCCGGATCTGAGAATGGACCGGATGGGTCTCCAACTCCTGCCCGGCGGGTGTAACCTATTTCACAGACACCGCTCGGCTGCTAACGGATACTCAAGGTGCTGCAAAAATCGGTGTAACGCGGTACAAGGACGTACGCCCAGCGAGCGAGCATCACCACGCTGGTACACCGGTGTTACAGCGGGGTACCCCGGCGTTGCATTGCCGGGGTATTTTTAACTTGCTGACGAGTCGAGCGCGGCTTCGAACTGTGGGATCGCCTCGAACAGATCTGCAACCCAACCATAGTCTGCTACCTGAAAAATGGGCGCTTCCTCATCTTTATTGATTGCGACGATCACCTTCGAATCCTTCATGCCGGCCAGATGTTGTATGGCGCCGGAAATGCCTACCGCAATATACACCGTTGGTGCCACGACTTTGCCGGTCTGACCCACCTGATAATCATTCGGCACATACCCGGCGTCTACTGCTGCTCGAGATGCGCCAACGGCCGCGCCGAGCTTATCCGCCAGTTTTTCTAACATCTGGAAGTTCTCCGAACTTTGCATCCCACGCCCACCGGAAACGATAATATCGGCGGTTGTAAGCTCTGGCCGTTCTGAGCGGGTTAGCTCTTCACCCACAAATTTCGACAACCCGGCATCGTGTCCCCCAGAAACCGCTTCGATGGGAGCCGCGCCAGATTGGCCGGCAGGATCAAAGGCGCTCGTGCGTACTGTAATCAACTTCAGTGAATCGGTAGATCGGACTGTCTCCAAGGCGTTGCCGGCATAAATCGGCCGCACGAACGTGTCCGGCGCTTCAATCAAACTGATGTCCGAAATCTGCTGAACGTCCAGTAGCGCCGCTGCCCGGGGCAATAAATTTTTCCCGAAAGTGGTGGCCGGCGCCAGCACATGAGTGTAATCCCCGGCGATCTGTTGAAGCAGGGGTGCCAGATTCTCGGCCAGGCCATCGGCCAGCGAGGGATCGTCTGAAATCAGAACGCGCGTGATTCCATCCACGGTTGCGGCCTCATCGGCCGCACCTTGGCAATTACTACCCGCGATCAGTAAGTCGATCTCGGTCCCTAAGGCAGTGGCGGCGGTGACGGTGTTAAGCGTTGCCGCGCGAAGACTTGTGTTGTCATGTTCTCCAATAACCAGAATACTCATCAGATCACCTTTGCTTCATTGCGGAGTTTTTCGACCAGTTCCGCGGCACTGCTCACGCGAACTCCAGCGGCCCGTGCCGGCGGCTCAACCACCTTCAACACCTCTAACCTCGGGGCCACATCAACCCCCAATTCTGTGGCGGTCACTGTGTCCAGTGGCTTTTTCTTCGCCTTCATAATGTTAGGTAATGAGGCGTAACGAGGCTCGTTCAATCGTAGATCGACCGTTATGATCGCAGGGGATGCGAGCTCAATATTTTCGAGTCCCCCATCAACTTCGCGGGTAACACGAACCGTTTCACCTTCTATCTGAAGTCGCGAGACGAAGGAGCCGATAGACCATCCCAGCAATCCCGCCAGCATCTGCCCAGTCTGGTTGTTGTCACCGTCGATCGCCTGTTTGCCCAAAATCACCAGTTCCGGAGCCTCTTTATCCACCAGTGCCTTGAGGAGTTTGGCCACGGCGAGTGGCTCGGGCGCTAAGTCGGTTTCGACCAGAATAGCCCGGTCCGCACCCATCGCTAACGCGGTGCGAAGTGTTTCCTGGCTCTGGCCTGTGCCCACTGCTACTGCGATCACCTCATCTACGGTGCCCGCTTCGCGCAGGCGGATAGCTTCTTCCACTGCGATCTCACAAAAAGGGTTCATCGCCATTTTGACGTTATTCAGCTCAACCCCACTTTGATCAGCCTTGACGCGCACCTTGATATTGGCATCAATCACACGTTTGATCGGGACAAGTACTTTCATATTCGCGCTTTCCTTGGGTGTTCGGAAATAATCGTTTCAGTTCGGTTCGGTGGACTCTGGCAGGCTGGAGCCTGGTGCTGGGTCAAATTACCCAATACACGACTACCTCAATCTGGCGCCCGACCCGCTTGCGTGCAATACGAAATTGGGCTCCCGACGCTCTGGAGCCTTGTTTTCTCGAACAAGAAGGCCGGTATTGTATTTTCTGATGGCGCTTGCGTCTATGGCTTAAAAACGATGCCTGTTGCTGGCTGCGCCAACAACTTCAATCACCGCGCCATCATGCTACCGCCGTCTTTCAGTGATCAGAGTTCAAATCTGGCGACTGGGGTTACGTTCAGGTCGCTCTCCTATCAGCCTCGGCCCACACGGCCTTTGATAATCCAGTGTCCCGACACAGTATTAAAAGTCATGAGCGAATCCAATCGCCGTTCGCGGGGCAATGCCCGCACTAAGCGACGAGCCCAAAGACAGCATCCAACTCGGGCTGGGGCTCCCTATATCACCCGTCGGACTCCGGTATATGAACTGGCCAGTGAGGAATTGCTGAGCCTGATCGAACTTAACGCAGACCGCGTGCTGGAGGAGATCGGAATCGACTTTCGGGACGATCCAGATACGCTGACCCTATTTAAAGAGGCGGGCGCTGCGGTCGATGGCGAAAGAGTACGTTTTCCCCGCGGATTCTGTCGACAGATTATCTGCTCAAATGCCCCCAAGGAGTACATCCAACACGCCCGCAACCCCGAACGAAGTGTTCGCATTGGCGGAGATCACTGCGTTCTGGTGCCCGCCTACGGCCCACCTTTTGTCCACGATTTGGATCAAGGCCGTCGCTACGGGACTCTCGCTGACTTTGAGAATTTTGTGCGCTTGGCTTATCTGAGCCCGGCACTACATCACTCAGGTGGAACGTTGTGCGAACCAGTAGATCTGCCGGTCAATAAACGCCACCTGGATATGATCTATGGCCATCTACGCTGGTCTGATAAGCCTTTTATGGGCTCTGTTACAGAGCCCTCACGCGCTCAAGATACGGTCGACATGGCCAAGATTGTCTTCGGCTCGGACTTTGTCGATCAACACTGCGTGCTCACCAGCCTGATTAATGCCAATTCGCCCATGACCTTCGATGCAACCATGTTGGGTGCGGCTCGTGTCTACGCTGAAAATAATCAGGCTACCGTGATCTCCCCTTTCATTCTCGCCGGGGCGATGTCACCGGTGACCGTGGTCGGGACCTGCACCCAGATTCTGGCGGAAGCCATGGCGGGCATCTGCTTCACACAACTGGTACGGCCCGGTGCCCCCGTAATTTTTGGCACCTTCTCAAGTGCGGTGTCGATGCAATCCGGGGCACCAACCTTTGGCACTCCGGAGCCGTCGATGGTGATCTTTATCTGCGCCGCACTGGCGCGGCGGCTGGGGGTACCCTTTCGCAGTGGTGGAGGTCTTTGCGCCTCAAAACTACCTGACGCCCAGGCCGCCTACGAGTCCGCCAATACTTTGCAAAGCGCCATGCTGGCCGGGGTAAATTTCATGCTGCATACCGCAGGCTGGCTTGAAGGTGGGCTGGCAATGGGTTATGAAAAATTCATACTCGACGCCGACCAGGCCGGCATGATTGAAGTGTTTCTTTGTGGCCTGGATGACTCTGTTAACGGTCAAGCCATGGATGCGCTCGCTGAGGTAGGACCGGGAAATCATTTTCTCGGTTGCGCCCATACCCAAGCAAATTTTGAAAATGCCTTTTACCGCTCAACAACCGCCGACAGCAACAGTTTTGAGCAATGGCAGTCGGAAGGAGCCCTGGACGCTGCACAGCGGGCAAACCGGACCTGGAAAAAGATGCTTCAGGAATACGAGCCTCCGGCAATTGATGAGGGTATTCATGAAGGACTCCAGGACTTTGTGGCACAAAAGAAGCGTGCCGTACCGGACTCAAACATCTGACCATGCTACTTGCACGTGGCCCGGGTTACACCCCGGTCACCTAAACTGGTGCAAACTGCACGATCACTCTGCGATTCTGTCTCCCTTTCTTTTCAATCCGGGTCACGACCACCTCTCCAATCTCTCCCGAACGAGAGACGTGTGTCCCACCACAAGGCTGAAGGTCAACGCCCTCAAATTCCACCAGGCGAACCCGGCCGGTACCACTGGGGGGGCGAACAGACATAGTTCTGACTAAGTCGGGTTGTGCCGTCAGCTCTGAGTCGCTAATCCAACGCAGGTGCATCAAGTGATCCTCTTTGATCAGCATGTTCAACTGCCCCGTGAGCACTTCCTTATCCAGGGTTTCGGGTAAATCAAAATCCAACCGTCCTCTGCCATCGGCAATCGACCCGCCACTTACCGGGGCATCTATCAACGCGCATAACATATGCATACAACTGTGCATTCGCATCAAGCGATGGCGCCTCTCCCAGTCAATTCGGGCGGTGACCCCTTCGCCCGAGCGCGGCGGTGCATCACCTTCAGCGACAACATGGCACTGCGCACCGGACTCACTGTCAGCGATCGTGCCATCAATCCGCACCTGGCGGCCATCCGCGCAGATGAGCACTCCGGTATCGCCAGGCTGACCACCACCTTGACAATAAAATACACTCTGATCTAGGACAACGCCGGTATCGCAAATCTCCACGACTACCGCCGGGCATTCGGTGCGGTAAGCATCTTCGTGAAAAAGTTTCCGGGTCATGGTTGGCACTACGCCCGCACGCGGTTCGATCGTGGATCATATAATGGGCTCAGACTGGCATCCGCCGGAATCCGCTCACCCGCCACCTCGATCTCCCAGGTTCCCTCATCGATGTAAGCCCGATTCACCAGATCGGCTGCCTGCACATAGCCTAATCCGACGCACCCTTCAAGGGTGTGGCCGTACATTCCAGATGTAGTGCTACCGACACGCTCTCCGTCCCGCCAGATCGGCTCTTCATGATAGAGCATGGCCTCGGGATCTCTTAGTAGAAACTGGACGAGCCGGCGTTTAAGGGGTTGCTCTGCCGCGCGCAATAAAGCATCACGACCACGAAACCCCCCTGGCTTATCCAGACTCACGGCAAATCCCAGCCCTGCTTCAAACGGCGTATCGTCAGGACAGATATCGTGGCCCCAGTGTCGGTACGCTTTTTCAATACGCAGACTGTTAAGTGCGTGCAACCCGGCTGGTTTCAGGTCACATGCAAGGCCCCCTTCTATTAGTGCGTCGTATACCCCGAGGGCGAAATCACTGGGGATGTATAACTCCCATCCCAGCTCCCCGACGTACGAGATTCGGGTCGCGCGTGCCAGGGCATATCCGATCTCAATTTCCTGCGATGTGGCAAATGGAAATGCCTCGTTGGCCAGATTAGCCGGAGTCAATTGCTGGAGTAATTCTCTTGATCGTGGGCCCATCAGGCTTACTACCGCATAACCCGCTGTCACATCCGTCACCACTGCCCGCTCGTCTGCGCGGATGCTACCCCGGAGCCATTCGCAGTCCCGCATCTGTGAGGCCGCCGCTGTAACCACAAGATATTCGGCTTCACTGAGCCGCGTGACCGTTAGATCTGCTTCGATTCCGCCTTCGTCGTTGAGCCATTGGGTGTATACCACCCTCCCCGGCTCGACATCCATCTTATTGGCGCTGACCCGTTCGATCACGCGCGCTGCATCCGCACCCTGCAGCAGAAATTTACCAAAAGAACTCATATCGAAAAAGCCGACGCTCTCCCTTACTGCTTTGTGCTCCGCGCTGGAATATTCAAACCAGTTCTGCTTACCATAACTGTATTGGTACTCGGGCGTTATCCCGACAGGCGCGAACCAATTAGCACGCTCCCAACCTGCAGTCTCGCCGAAACAGGCCCCCTGATCCTTGAGTCGCAGGTGCAGGGGTGACGTCCTGACACCGCGGGCGCTTTCAGGCTGGCGAAATGGCCAGTGCATTGCGTATAGCAGCCCGAGCGCCTCCACTGTTCGGTCGTGCAGGTATTTCCG
>PVBE012444623.1_pt1 | contig 18580 bp, 18 predicted proteins | sample 1631181 | NCBI WGS metagenome assembly PVBE01 (sample SAMN08397723, study PRJNA350692) | Marine metagenome, whole genome shotgun sequencing project. | isolation source: water | place: Pacific Ocean | collected 2012-04
CTGGCGCTGGTCCCGCGCGCGTGGACCGCGGTCGCCTCCGGCGCGTACAACAGACGCCACCCCTCCCGTCGCAACCTCATGCACAGATCCACGTCCTCGGCGTACAGGAAGAACCGTTCGTCCTTGTTGCTGTGAATGAACTGCACCGCCTCCTTCAACATCAGATCCGGTGCGTACTTCTCGCCGATGTAGCTGTCGAAGTCGATCTTGGCATCACGCGCAGGTCGATGATGCCCGCTCACCGGCTTCTCGTTGATGATCTCTCGTTCGCCGTTGCGCCACATGTGCGGCGGGTAGTAGCTGTGCGCGACGCGCTGGCAGTTGTAGCCGTAGAACAGATCGAATCCGTGATCGTTGGCGTCGCCGGTCGAGCCAGGCGGACCCAAGCCCCACTTGCCGATCGCCGCTGTCTTGTAGCCCTGCGCCTTCAACATGGCGCCGAGCGTCGTCTAATCTCTGCGAATCGGCGACTGACCCTCGGGCTTGACCTCTTTGTTGTTGCGAATCGTCGCGTGACCGAGGTGTTTGCCCGTCATCAAGACGCACCGCGAGGGCGCGCACACTGGCGCACCGCAGTAGTGTCGGGTGAAGCGCATCCCCTGCAACGCGAGCTTGTCGAGATTCGGTGTCCGGATCTTCTTCTGACCGTAGCTCCCGAGCTCACCGTAGCCGAGGTCGTCGGCGAGGATGTAGATCACGTTTGGCGATCGTTTCTGTTCAGTCGCGTCGTCGGCAATGCAGCCGACGACCGAGACGAGCAGCGCGAGAAAAATCCAGGAGTTCGAAGGAATGCGGCAAGACATTGGGCGACGATAGTCGCGCACCTCGAACTCGGGCGCAAGCCTGCTGGAAGATCACGAGCGAGGAGCTACACTCGCGCCATGCGGCACCTCCTGACGACCTGCGCTGCCCTCTGCCTGATTCTCACCGGCTGCGCCACGCCGTCCGCTGATTTCAAGAATATCCACTACACGGACACCGGTACGGGTTCAAAGGCGATCGTCTTCGTGCACGGCCGGGCATGTGACTCCACCTTCTGGTCCGAGCAGATTCCGGCGTTGACGGACTGTGGTCGACTGATCGCGATCGACCTTCCCGGCCACGAACTCGTCCCGCAGTGATCGAGGGGCGACTTCCACGGTTGGTTGCGGCGCTGGTCGTCGTCGCGTGTGGTGCATTCGGCGCGCGAGTTGCAGCGCAAGATGAGGACAGGATCCAGTGGCGCGTGCTGCCGGACCTGCCGAACCCCGTCGGTGTCGCCGGGCCGTTCGTCGGCATCCACGGCGACGTGCTGATCGTCGCGGGCGGCGCGAACTACCCCCGTGGCATGCCGTGGATCGCCGGGAAGAAAGCGTTTCACGACACGATCTACGTGTTCGAGGACGGGCACTGGCACACGGCGAACTCGCGGCTACCCAGGAGAGTCGCGTACGGCGTCTCGATCTCCACTCCCAACGGCGTCGTCTGCATCGGCGGGCAGGACGATAGCAACGTCTTCACCGACGTCTTCCGGCTCGAGTGGGACTCCGCGACGAAGTCCCTGCAACGCGAAGCCTTGCCACCACTTCCCAAGCCGCTCTCGTTCGCAGGCGGCGCCCGAGTCCAGAATTCGGGCGGTGGCGAGACCCTGGACGCGATCTTCGTCGTCGGCGGCCAGCACGAAGCACGCGGTTCACCGGGGAACAGCTTCTACCGTCTCGACTTGACGCGTGAACCGCAGGGCGCGGTCGAATGGGAGACCATGCCGCCCATGCCGGGCCCGCCGCGCGGACTCCCCGCCGTCGCATCGCTGGCCGGACACCTCTACGTGATCAGCGGTAGGGATTACGGGCCGGCTCGACCAGACTCCAATCCGTTCGCCTACCTTACCGACGTCCTTCGCTACGACCCGGTCGAGTCGAAGTGGCTCGCGTCTGTGCCATTTCGCGAAGAGAAGGGAGAAGGCGCAGCCGAACCGCTCTGCGTGATGGCCTCGGCGGCGATCACGGTCGGCGACCGCATCCTCGTATTCGGCGGCGCGACGGGAAAGTTGCTCGATCACAGTCTGAATCTGGCCCGTGACAAGGCTGCGCGCACCGACTTCCTGGCGCACCACCCCGGGTTCTCGCGAGACGTGCTCGCTCTCACGCACGACTCGAATGGCATGTTCACGAAGTTCGGCAGGCTGCACGCGCCTCACCGGATGCCCGTGACAACGACCGCGGTGAAGTGGCGGGACCGCATCGTAATCCCTTCCGGCGAAGTCAGTCCGGGCAAGCGTACGCCGCGCGTGTGGACCGCAGAGGTTCTCACCGGTTCCCTCGATGACGACCGCGGCTTCGGTGGTTGGAACTGGCTGACCCTCGCGGTCTACCTCTTGGGCATGGTGGCGATCGGCCTGCGCTGCTCGAGGAAGATCGAAGGCACCGAAGAGTTCTTCCTCGCCGGTCGCAAGATCCCGTGGTGGGCCGCCGGGTTGTCCATCTTCGGCACGCAGCTGTCGGCGATCACCTTCATGGCGATTCCGGCGACGACGTTTGCCGGCGACTGGGTGCGCTCATTCGGCAGCATGACGCTACTGATCGCGATACCGATCGTCGTCTGGTTCTACCTTCCGACGTTTCGAGGACTCAACCTCTCGACCGCCTACCAATACCTCGAGCAACGCTTTAGTCCTACGGCGAGGGCGATGGCAGCGATCTTGTTCATCCTGTTGCAGTTCGGTCGGATGGGCATCGTGTTGTTCCTGCCCTCGATCGCGCTGTCCGCCGTGACGGGAATGAACGTCTTCGCGTGCATCGCGCTCATGGGTCTCCTGTCCATCGTCTACACCGTTCTCGGTGGGATCGAGGCCGTGATATGGACGGACGTCGCCCAGGTCATCGTCCTGATGGGCGGAGCACTGCTCGCGCTCTGCATCGCGATCGGCGAAGCCGGCGGACTCGAAGAGGTGATCCGGATTGGCGCCGAGGCAGACAAGTTCCGGATCGCCCACCACGGCGTCGGACTCGACTCGATGACCGTGCCCGTGATGATCATCGGGTTGTTCTTTCTGAACATCATTCCGTACACGTCCGACCAGACGGTCATCCAGCGCTACATGACGACGACGAGTACGCAGTCCGCGGCGCGGAGCCTGTGGACGAACTTCTGGATGACCGCGCCGACGGGGATCATTTTCTTCGGGCTCGGCACTGCGCTCTACGTGTTCTACGTGAGCCACCCCGAGTTGCCGACGCCCGTGAAGAACGACGAGATCGTGCCCTGGTTCGTCGTTCACGAACTTCCCGCCGGGATCGCGGGCATCGTCATCGCAGCGATCTTTGCGGCGTCGATGTCGTCGCTCGACAGCTCGATGAACTCCGTTTCGACCGTGCTGATCTTCGACTTCTATCGCCCCCGAAATCCGAACGCCGATGACGCGAAGCAACTGCGCCTGGGACGTTACCTGACGCTCCTACTCGGACTGATCGGCACGGCGACCGCGCTGGTGATGGCCAGCGTCGACGTCAAGTTCGTGTTCGACGCGTTCAACAAGGTCCTCGGCCTGTTCGGCGGAGCGCTCGCGGGCTTGTTCTTCCTCGGCATCTTCTGCCGTGGCGTCGGGACCGCCGCCGCGTTGACCGGAACGGTCTGCGGCGCGCTCACGGTCGGATTCCTTGAAGTGTTGAACCTGACGACGGCGTCCCCGCCGGTGCACCCGTACATGTTCGCGGCGTTCGGATTCGTCGTGTGCGTTGTCGTCGGCTTTCTACTCGGCCTCGTTCGCCCCGCGAACCAAGCTCCAAGAGACGCATGACTGACGACCCCATCGCCAATCGACTCGACGAGCTCGTCAAGGTCTACCGCGACGGGTTGCTCGGGGACACTCTGCCGTTCTGGCTGCCTCGCAGCGTGGATCGCGAGCACGGTGGATTCATGCTGGCGCGCGACCGAGACGGCGCACTGCTCGACACGGACAAGGGCATGTGGCAGCAGTGCCGATTCACGTGGTTGCTCGGCGAACTCTACAACAACGTGGAAGCGCGCGACGAATGGTTGGAGTGGTGCAAACACGGCATCGATTTCATCTCGAAGCACGGATTCGACCCCGCGGACGGTCGAATGTGGTTCCACGTCACCAGGGAAGGAGCACCATTACGCAAGCGGCGCTACTCCTTCACCGAGGCGTTCGCGGCCATCGCGTTCGGCGAGTTCGCAAAGGCAACCGGAAGCGACGAGTACGCGGCGAAGGCTCGCGCCGCGTTCCGCTCGTTCGTCGAAGCAGAGGCCGACCCACCGAAGTTCACCGACGCGCGCCCGTCCATCGGACTCGGCTTCCCTATGATCACGATCGTCACGGCCCAGGAACTGCGCGATTCGATCGGTCTCGAAGACGCGCACAGGTGGATCGACCGCAGCATCGACGCGATCCGGTCGAACTTCATGAAACCCGACTTGCGGGCGGTGATGGAGCAGGTGGCACCGGACGGTGCGTTGCTCGACCACTTCGACGGTCGCACTCTCAACCCCGGTCACGCGATGGAGGCCGCGTGGTTCGTGATGACCGAGGGTCGGCACCGCGGCGACAACTCACTGATCCAGACCGGCCTCGACATGCTGGACTGGACGTGGGAACGCGGCTGGGACGGGGAGCATGGCGGCATCCTCTACTTTGTCGACCTGCACGGCAAACCGGTGCAGGAGTACTGGCACGACATGAAGTTCTGGTGGCCGCACAACGAGACGATCCTCGCGACGCTGCTCGCGTACCACTTGACCGGCGATGCGAAGTACGCGAATTGGCACGCACAGGTTCACGACTGGTCCTACCGACACTTCCCAGATCCCGAACACGGCGAGTGGTACGGCTACCTGCACCGCGACGGCAGCGCGTCAGTCCGCTTGAAAGGCAACCTCTGGAAAGGTCCCTTCCATCTACCCCGGATGCAGCTGCTGTGCTGGAAAATCACCGAGCAGCTAGTTGCCGACAATCCAGACCACCACGACTAGGATTCCCGCCAACTGATGGCTGGGGCGATCGTCGAATTCCAAGGAGTGACCAAACGTGCGCCCCGCTCGTTCGGGCTGCTCAGCGGAGTCCACCCGACCAAGCTCGACCGCCGCATCGACCGAGCTCCGTCATCGACGTGATCGCGATCTCTGCAGCCGTCGGCGTCGGGCAGAACCTGACGCTCATCCCAATGCTGCCGACCTATTTCGGCTGGGCCGGCGACTACTACTGTGTGATCCTGGGGATCACTGCGCTGGTGACGTTGCCCACCGGCATTCGCAGGACTCGGACGCGCCCATGAATGCCGCTACCTGTGAACTCTGCGGACGCGAGACGGACGACGGCAACCGCCATCACTTGATCCCGCGCACGTGCCGCTCGAACAAGTGGTTTGCAAGAACTTCACGCGTGAACAGATGCGGGTGACCGTCGAGTTGTGCCGGGATTGCCACCGCGCGATCCACCGGTTCGTGCCGAGCGAGAAGAACCTCGGTCGAGACCACAACACCCTCGACAAGATCCGCGCGATCCCGGAGATGAGGCGGTTCCTCGACTGGATTCGCCGTCGGGCCTGAGCGGGACATGGCGATGAGACCGGCATCCGGGAGAAACTTCGCTTCAGCGGTTGCTACCCATATCACGATGTGGTGATATCTTAATCTCATGGCCGACCTCTTGATCCTCCAGACGACCCTGAAGCTGCTGTCGGACCCGACCCGACTGCGGCTCCTGTCGCTGTTGTCGATTGAAGAGATTGCAGTACAAGAACTTGTATCGATCACCGGTCTGGCCCAGAGCCGCATCAGCAACCACCTGGCCCTGCTCAAGCGGGCCGGGCTGGTGCTGGATCGAAGAGAGGGATCGTGGGGGTTCTACCGGCTGGCGGATCCAACCGCTGCAGGGTCGCTGACCCCGGAGCTGTACGAAGCGACCATCCGGCCCTTCCTCCAGAGCGATGAGGGCCGCCGTGACGCCGCGGCGCTCGACACCGTTCGCGAGCAGCGCCGGGAGCGCAGTCGCAGGACCCACGACGCGCTGGCGGACCGCTGGGTCGAAGTCGGACAGGAGTTCCGCACCGGCAGTCTCCGGGCGGAGGCCTGCTCCGCGCTCTTGCCTTCGAGGCTGACCGTCGCCGACCTCGGCTGCGGCGCCGGATACCTCAGCGCCTTCCTCGCGGAGCGTGGCATCCGCGTGCTCGCCGTCGACCACTCGCAGAAGATGCTCGACGCGGCTCAGGCTCGCCTCGAGACCGAGGCCGCCAGGGAAACCGTCGAGTTCCGCCGCGGGGAGATGGAACAGCTGCCCCTCGCCGACGACGAGGTCGACGGCGCTTTCGCGAATCTCGTGTGGCACCACCTCGCCGACATGGACCGCGCCGCCCGCGAGATCGCCCGCGTGATCCGACCGGGAGGCACCGCGGTAATCACAGACCTCCTCCCCCACGACGAGGATTGGATGCGCGAAGAGATGGGCGACTACCGCCTCGGGTTGCGACCCGAGGACGTGATGGGCGCGCTGGCACGTGCCGGCTTCGCCAACCTTCAAATCGAATCCGTTCACGACCAATACGTCGTGCAGAGCCCACGAGGTGAAGAGTCGGCACTCCCGCTCTTCCTGGTGCGCGGCACGACGCCGAATCCGAATTCTCATTCATAACCCAACCACTTCATCTGGAGTTGCGATGACCGCTACCAAAGACACACTGAACGACTTCAAGGTCAAGGACCTGAACCTCACCGACTGGGGCCGCAAAGAGATCGACATGGCCGAGATCGAGATGCCCGGCCTCATGGCTCTGCGCGCCGAATACAAGGGCGAGCAACCACTCGCAGGCGCGCGGATCATGGGCTCGCTGCACATGACGATTCAGACCGCCGTGCTGATCGAGACGCTGACCGCGCTCGGTGCCCAGGTGCGCTGGGCGTCGTGCAACATCTTCTCGACGCAGGATCACGCCGCCGCCGCGGTCGCCATCGGCCCCACCGGCACCGTAGACAACCCGGAAGGCGTGCCGGTGTTCGCCTGGATGGGCGAGTCCCTCGAAGAGTACTGGTGGTGCACCGAGCAGGCGCTGACCTGGCCGGACGGCCCGCCGAACATGATCCTAGACGACGGTGGCGACGCCACCATGATGATCCTGAAGGGCGCCGAGTGGGAGTCCAAGGGCGTCCCGACTCCGACCGACGACGACGCGGAAGACTGGGCCGAGCTTCTCAAGCTGATGGCCAAGTCCTGCACCGGGGACAAGTGGCAGAACATCCGCTCGTCCATCAAGGGCGTGTCGGAAGAGACCACCACCGGAGTCCACCGCCTCTACCAGATGCAGAAGGCGGGCGAGTTGCCGTTCCCGGCGATGAACGTCAACGACTCGGTGACGAAGAGCAAGTTCGACAACGTCTACGGCTGCCGACACTCGCTCGTCGACGGCATCATGCGGGCGACGGACGTCATGCTGGCCGGCAAGGTCGCCGTCGTCTGCGGCTACGGCGACGTCGGCAAGGGCTCTGCCCAGTCACTGCGCGCACAGGGTGCCCGCGTCATCGTGACCGAGATCGACCCGATCTGCGCGCTGCAGGCGCTGATGGAAGGCTACGAGGTCAACACGCTGGCGAACCACGTCGCCACCGCTGACGTGTTCGTGACGACGACCGGCAACTACGACATCATCACCGCCGACGACATGGCGAAGATGAAGCACAACGCGATCGTCGGCAACATCGGCCACTTCGACAACGAGATCGACATGGCTGGACTCGCGAAGATGGACGGCGTGACCAAGGTCAACATCAAGAACCCGCAGGAGCACGGCAACCAGGTCGACCAGTGGAACTTCGCCGACGGTCACTCGGTGATCGTTCTGGCCGAGGGTCGCCTGCTGAACCTCGGCTGCGCCACCGGACACCCGAGCTTCGTGATGTCGAACAGCTTCAGCAACCAGGTCATCGCGCAGATCGAGCTGTTCAGGAACCCCACGGCCTACAAGAACGAGGTCTACGTGCTGCCGAAGCACCTCGACGAGAAGGTCGCGCGACTGCATCTCGACAAGTTGGGCGCAAAGTTGACGACGCTGACCAAGAAGCAGGCTGACTACATCAACGTGCCGATCGAAGGTCCTTACAAGCCGGAACACTACCGGTACTAGCAAGAACCAGTTCTCGATGACGCGCCCTCGCTCCGGTTCTCCGGGATGAGGGCGCGGCTCTGTACCAATCAGCGGTGGCGCAGCTCCCGCGCGAGTCCCCGGCGCCGCTACTCGTAGCTCCGCCTGCGGCTCGCGTACTGTTTCGCTCGCGCCAGGGTGAGGAGTCCCCCTCCCACCGAGACAACGATGAACACGACACCGAACATGTTCATCCCGAAGGGCATCATGCTCAGCGCGAACAGGCCCATGACACACCCGCCGACCATCACGAAACCCGCGTTCGCGACGCTCGGCACGTGACTCCGTCCGTGCTTGTCCGTCCTCATCATCCCCTCGCGCTCCATGCTCCACTCGCGGTCGATCCGCTCGAGCTCGTTCTGCATCTTGATGGTCCAGACGTCGTCCTTCATCTCGTGAACGGCTTCGAGCACGCTGGTGAAGGACGCGCTGTCAGTCTTCTGGATCTCGAGGCGCGATTCGCAAAACGTGCAGGTGACGAATCGTGTCTTGTGGGGCACTTCGAGCGGCGCACCGCAGTTGTTGCAGGAGACGTTGAGAACTTTCATCGTGGACGGGAAAGAAGATCGAGTAGAGCACGCGCACGGCGAGCACTTCGGAGGATACCCTCTCGTCGCGCTGCGCACACGAGAGACGCCGCGCAGCGCCATGACCCGAGTCATCTCCGCACAAGACGTCACCGTCACGTTCCCGCAGGGCTTTCGCAAGCCGCCGTTCCAGGCACTCGACGGGCTGAGCGTGCACGTGAACCCCGGCGAGGTCGTCGGCATTCTCGGACCCAACGGATCCGGGAAGACCACGCTGCTGCGCGTGCTCGCCGGCCTGTTGCGTCCCGCGCGCGGGGAAGCGACCGTTCTCGACCGGCAGCCCAGCGACCGATCACTCGTCAGTCAGGTGGGCTACCAACCTGAAGGGGCGATGCCGTTTCCGACCCTGAGCGGCGTCGAGTTCCTGCACTACATGGGCGATCTGATGCAGCTGCCCACGAAAACCACCCGCGACTCTTCGCGAGCGTGGCTCGACCGACTCGGACTCGGCGACACCGGTCGCAAGAAGATCCGCGACTACAGCACCGGCATGCGTCGCCGACTGGCATTGGCGGCCTCGCTCCTCGCCGATCCGGAAGTCCTCCTCCTCGACGAACCGACGTCCGGTCTCGACCCGGACGGTTCGCTGCTCGTCATGGACATCCTTCGCGAACGCGCAGAGACCGGGACGTCAGTCCTCCTCGCATCGCACCATCTGCAGGAAGTCGAGCAGACCTGCCAGCGCATCTACCTGCTCAGCGATGGTCGCGTCGTCAGCGAGGGCACCCTCGACGATCTTCTCGGCACGGGCGAGGCCCACCTCGTCGTCCGCGATCTCGACGCGGCGGGCTTCGACGCGGTCGAACGGGTCGTGCGCGAGTCCGGCGGCAAGGTGGTACGCCGCGGCGAGGAACGCGAGCACCTGTTCGCCCTGTTCCGACGCGTGCGCGAAGGCGAAGCGGAGGACGGCCAGCGTTGAGGATCTTCATGCTGAGCTTCCGCGCGAGCGCTCGCGGCCTGGTGGTCCCACTGATCGGCGCCCTGCTGCTATGCGCGCTGTGCCTCCAGTTGGTACCGTTCCAGACAGACACCGGCGTCGACCGCGCGGCCGGGCAGTGGCTACACCTCCCCGGACTGCTCCTCGTCGCGGCGGTGCTCGGCGCGGCACTCGAAGGCTGGCCACTCTTCAGCCGCGCCCGACCCGGATTCACGTGGATCCTCCGTGTCGAGAACCGTCCGCTGCACGGTTGCCTGGCCGCCGCGCTCGGCAGCATGGCGGCGCTAGCCGTCGCGCTGACGCTCGCCGGCTTGTCGTTCGCTACGCTCCTCATCGTGCTCGACGTCGACCAGGGGGACGCACGGCGTCGAACATCCGTGCAGCTTCGGCAACAGCGCCCATACCTCGACAACAAGCAGGACACCCTCGTGTTCCTCACCGGTGACGCGGATCCCGTGGGCTCCATTCGCCTGCGACCGGACGCCTTCCTCTCGGGCCGCGACTTCCGCGTGGCGAAGATCGAAGTCCGCGTCGACGGCGAGAAGCTGCACGAGGGTTGGCTCGACAACGCCGGCGACACCGTCAAGTTCGACCTCGTGCCGCCGCGACGGGTTCGCGAGATCGAGATCCGACGCAAGCCCGGCCCCGGCCTCCTCCTTCGGGTGACCTCGGACAGACTCGAGGTCGAATCGAGCGAACCGCGATCCGCGGTGATCAACTGCATCCTCGCCCTCCTCTCCTACCTCATCCCGGTGTCCCTCGCGCTCGCCGTCATGATCGTCGGCCACGCGCATCTCGCGATGCCGGTGAACTTCACCGCGGGCCTCGTCGCGTGCCTGCTCGCAACGCTGCTCGAGCTCGCGCCGACGAACGCCGCGATCACGACGTTCGCCCGGGGTCGGTGGTTGCCAGGGGAAGGGCTGGCGGCGGACGGACTGCCGGTCGTGGCGGGGGCGGTCGCGCTCACCGCGCTCACGGCCCTGGGACACTGGCTGGGTGCGGTGCGCCGCACGGGACTCCAGTGACCGACGCCCGCGTGCTCGCGCGTCCTAGGAAAAGGGAGGCGACTGTCGGAAACTGACGCCATGCGCGGCTTGCTGCTGATCTCCGGGCCCCTCCTCCTCGCCGGCGGGAGCTACCTCTCGCCGCCGCGCGTTCCGCTGCACGAGCGGGGCCGGGATCTGGTTCGTCCGCTGATCCTGCCCATGGTCTGGAAAGGCCTCGAATCCGCCCAGCGCGACGGCACCCCGGAGGAGTACGTGGCCCGTGGCCGCGTACTGATGAAGCTCGTGCCCCGCTGGACGGACGGCCACGTGCACATGGCAGGGCAGCTGGCTTTCGAGGCCTCCCTCGCCCAGCGAGACGAGGGCGCCGCACTCGACCGGCTGATGGCCGCCCTGGCCTACCTGGACGAGGTGCGCGCTGGCATCGAGGACGCCGCGGCGATCGAGACCATCCTGGAGAACCAGGCGCGGTTTCTCTACGTCCGCTGCTAGCAAGACCCGGTGCTGGCCAAGGGCTTCCACCGCCGGACAGGGGTCTCCCCAACCGTCTGGGCCACCGGCTATCTGCGGAAGATCCCGAGGCTCGAAGGCTCGGCCTTTCTCAAGACGGCGCTCTGCTTCAGCCTGATCGCAGGTCTGGTCATCGACATCCGCCTGAAGGAACCGGTCGACAGGCTCCTCGCCTCTTTGGACACGGCAGTCCTCCTGCTCGACGAACTGCGAGACAAGGATCTGGCGGAGAAGTGGCGGGCCTCACTCCAGAAAGTGCGCAACTACTTGACCGGGCGCGACGAAGAATTGTACAGCAGGATGAAGTCCGACCCGAGGTTGGGAGACTTCCTCGAGGCGTTCGAAACGCCGACCCGCCAACGCAAGTGACCCCCATCTCCTGACGCATGCCCGAATGGTTGACAGAGTGGCTCTCGACCGATCCGAGCTACTCGTACGTCGCCGTCACCGCACTCTTCATCCTGTGCGGGATCGGGCTGCCCCTCCCCGAGGAGATCATTCTCGTGTCCGCAGGCTACCTCTGCTACCAGGGGCACGCGGACTACTGGGTCATGACGTTGGTCTCTGCGGGGGCGATCCTGATCGGCGACGTCGTCCCATTCCTGCTCGGCAACCTCTTCGGACCGCGGCTGCTGCGCCTGCGGTGGCTCCGCCTCGTGATCAACCGCCAGCGGCTGGCCACCTTCAACCGCTGGTTCCGGCGCCGCGGCGACATGGTCATCCTCATCGCCCGCTTCATCCCAGGCCTGCGCGTCGTGGCATTCTTCACGGGAGGCACGATGCGGATGAAGTGGCGGCGATTCCTGCTACTCGACACCTGCGGTATTGCCCTGACCGCGCCGACGTTCGTGTTCGTCGGCTGGCACTTCGGCGACCGGATCCACGAGGCGTTCCGCTGGGTGCAGACCATCGAGGGGGCCATTCTCTACGGCGGACTCGCGATGGTCGTCACCTTCGTGCTCTGGTACTGGCTGCGCCAGCGCGCCCGGAGCCGGATGACCGCTGGCCCCAAGGAGACGTTCGTCGAACCATCACGGTCGGCGACCGTGGATTCGACCCAAGACGTCCATCCGGAGGCCCCCGCGACGGATCTCGTGGTGGAAACCGACCAGACGACCCGTCCAGGGGCCGATCCCGCGCAGGGAGACCCCGAAGAGCAGGCCGAGCCCGGCGTGAGTATTCCACAACCGGATCGGGGGCCCGACGCGGACCGAAAAGCCCGAAAGTACCTGGAACAACCGTTCGAAACGGACGACGCTGGCCCAGACGCTGGATCCGACGGCGACGCGCACGAGTGTTGACACTCGTGCAATCCTGCGTCGGGCGGTGACGCCAAGACTCCGCACCCCGACGCAGGCCGAATCGGGGATCGGTGGACGGCGGGATCTGTTTGGAATCCGGTACGACCGCTGGTTATGGTTCGCGGCCCTTAAAACTCCAAAGGCTTCCCCCAACGCGTTTAGCGGGAGGCCAGCCCCCTTTCGAATCGAGTGTACTGATGGTCTGGACCTTCACGATTCTCTCTCTGCTCATCTCCCTCGGCGCCATCGGTATCGCCCTCAAGCTCTACAGGGGCATCATGGAGAAGGACCCGGGCGACGAGACCATGCAAAAGCTCGCCAGGGCCATCCAGGTCGGCGCCAAGGCGTTCCTGCACGCAGAGTACAAGTGGCTCGGCGTCTTTGTCGGGGCGGTGTTCCTGTTGATGTGGATGAACCCCCACTTCGGAATCACGATGGCGCTGCCGTTCGGGCTCGGGGCCTGCGCCTCTGCCCTGGCCGGATACTTCGGCATGCACACGGCCACGCGCGCCGCGGTGCGCACGACGCAGGCGGCGAAGACCAGCCTCGGAGCGGCGCTCGACGTGGCGTTCCAGTCCGGCACGGTGATGGGAATGACCGTAGTGGGACTCGGCTTGTTCGGCATCTCGGTCCTCGTCATGATCGCGTACGGGTCGGCTGCCGACATGGGCACGTCGCTGGAAGACAACCTCGACCAAATCATGGCGTTCTCGTTCGGCGCTTCCTCCATCGCGCTGTTCGCGCGTGTCGGCGGTGGGATCTACACGAAGGCCGCGGACGTCGGTGCGGACCTCGTCGGCAAGCTCGAGGCCGGCATCCCCGAAGATGACCCGCGCAACCCAGCGACCATCGCGGACAACGTCGGCGACAACGTGGGTGACGTCGCGGGCATGGGCGCGGACCTGTTCGAGAGCTTCGTCGGCGCGATCCTCGCGACGATCGTGCTCGGCCTCGCCGTGACCGCGGGCATGGATGTAGTGGTCGCTGACGGCGCGTCCATGAGTCCCAAGGACTACTCCGCCATCAGCCTGATGGTCTATCCAATAGCCCTCGCAGGCGCGGGCATCATCGCGTCCTACATCGGAACGAGACGAGTCAAGACGGACGACGAGTCCAAACTGGCCCACGCCCTGCACGGCGGCCTGATCGCGGCATCCGTCATCCTGACCGTGTTCATGGTGATCCTCACTTGGATCATCGACCCGCACTACACCAAGGTCGACGGAACCACGGCGACCGAGTTCGGCGCGTGGTCGATCTTCATGGCGATGGTCATCGGCCTGTTCCTCGGCGTCCTCATCGGCCTGGTCACCGAGTACTACACGTCGGAGCAACGCGAGCCCGTGCACAAGATCGCCGCGCAGAGCGAGACCGGACCGGCGACGAACATCATCTCCGGCCTCGCGAATGGCATGTTCTCGACCGCCGGTCCCGTCCTCTTGATCGTGGGCGGCATCTACGCGTGCAACGAATTCGCCGGCATCTATGGCATCTGCATCGCCGCGGTGGGCATGCTCGCCACCCTGGGCATCTCGCTCGGCGTCGACGCTTTCGGCCCCGTTGCCGACAACGCCGGCGGCATGGCCGAGATGGCGCACTGCGACCCGGAAGTCCGCAAGCGCACGGACGCGCTGGATGCCACGGGCAACACGACCGCCGCGATCGGCAAGGGATTCGCGATCGGCTCGGCCGCGCTCACGGCACTCGCGCTCTTCAACGCGTTTACGCTCAAAGCCGGCGTCACGATGAACCTCGACAACCCCACCGTGACGATCGGCATCCTGATCGGCGGGATGCTGCCGTTCCTGTTCTCCGCGTTCGCCATGAGCGCGGTGGGCAAGGCCGCCAAGGACATGGTCGACGAGGTTCGTCGCCAGTTCAAAGAGATCCCCGGCATCATGGAGGGAGCAGATCCCGACTACGAGCGGTGCGTCGAGATCTCGACCAAAGGCGCGCTGACACAGATGATCCTGCCCGGCCTGCTCGCGGTTCTCTCGCCGATTATCGTCGGCATGGCCCTCGGCCCTGCCAGTGTCGGTGGCTTGCTCGCTGGCTCCCTTGCCTCCGGCGTGATGATGGCGCTGTTCATGTCGAACGCGGGCGGTGCCTGGGACAATGCCAAGAAGTACATCGAGTCCGGTCAGCACGGCGGCAAAGGCTCCGACCCGCACACGGCCGCTGTCATCGGCGACACCGTCGGCGATCCGTTCAAGGACACCGCCGGCCCGTCCATCAACATTCTCATCAAGCTGATGAGCATCGCTTCTCTCCTGGCGCTTCCACTGTTCAAAGCCAGCAGCGGAGCCTAGATTCGACCCGGGGCCTCCTGGTGGCCGGGAAAACTGTTATCCTTGCTACTCGAAGAACACCCCTTGTCAGACCAGCCAAAGAACGAATCTGAGACGCTCGCCCTGAGCCTCGCGCATATACTCGACGAAAAACAGGGCACCGACATCGCGATCCTCGACGTTTCCGCGCCGTTGGCGATCGCCGATCACTTTGTGATTGCCTCGGCACGCAACGGTCGCCACGCCAACGCATTGGCCAGGGCCCTCGACCTGACGATGAAGCACCGCGGGACGCTGCGGCGAAACGTCGCTGGCATGGAGGGCGAGGGCGGCTGGATCCTGTTGGATTTCAACACAGTCGTGGCCCACGTGTTCTCGCCTGAGGCACGCGAGTTCTACAGTCTCGAGAGCCTCTGGGCCGACGTGCCGCGATTGGACTTCACTCCGCGGAAAACACAGCCTCAGCAGGACGAGGGCTGGCTCTCCGAACCGGAGGAATCGTATCCCGACTCAATCGGGAACCTCTGAGTTCCGAAGAGTGAGTAGGGCCCCGGCACCGTAGGAGCCATGATCCCGTCGTGAACCATCCGTGGATAGATTTCGGCCAAGGCGCGCTCGATCAGGCGCAGACCCAGGGCAAGCCGATCCTGATGGTGCTCACCGTTCCCTGGTGCGCACACTGCAGAGACCTTCTGGAGACGACGTTCGCCGATCCGAAGGTACTCGAAGCGATCGAGAGCCACTACATCCCGGTCCAAGTCGACGCGGACCGGAGGCCCGATGTCAACGATCGCTACGGCACGGGTGGTTGGCCGACGATTTCGTACCTGACTCCGAACGCCGATCTGATCACGCAGGATCGTTTCCTCGGACCCGATGAGATGCACCGGCGGCTGTTGATGGTCGCCGCGCAGTTCAGCGAGTATCGGGAGAAGATCGACGCCGGCATCCGCGAGTTGTGGAACAAGAAGCCCGACGACGCGAAGGGAAGCGGAGAGCTGACGACGCAGATCGTCGAAGACGTGGTCGACGCGATCTACGAGAAGTTCGACCACCGGTACGGCGGCTGGGGCGAGAGCTCGAAGTTCCCCCACACCGAGGCGCTCGACTTCGCGCTCGTCAATGTCGCGAAGCGGCAGGACCAGCGGATGAAGGCAGTCGTCAGCCTGACCCTGGACAAGATGATGGAAGGCGCCATCCACGATGCGATCGACGGGGGCTTCTTCCGATTCTCGAAGACCCCGGATTGGCGCGCTCCGAACTTTGAAAAGGTCCTCGACTCGAACTCCCAGCGGCTGCGGTGCTACCTCGAGGCCTACCAGTTGTTCGGCAATGAAGCGTACCGGTCGACGGCAGAGGGCATCGTCGGTTGGATGTTGAACTTCATGGTCGACCCGGAGACCGATGCGTTCTGCGGGAGTCAGGAGGACGACGCGGACTACTACTCCCTGAACGACGAGGACCGAAAGATCCGGGAGGTGCCGCGCCTCGACAAGACGATCTACACGAACTGGAACTCGATGGCGATCTCGTCCCTGCTCAAGGCGTCCGTCGTCCTCGAGCGACCCGATCTGAGAGATCGCGCGACGCACGCGCTGAGCTTCTTGCTCGAGAATCTGTACGACGGCAAGGGCACGGTCTACCACTACTGGGACGGGACATACCACTTGCCGGGCCTGCTCGCCGACCAGGCGTACCTGATCCGCGCGTTGATCGATGTCTCACAGCACACGGGCAACGCAGATCTGCTGATCCCGGCCGAAGCGATCGCCGAACTGGCGATGGAGCGCCAGAAATCGCCGGACGGCGGCTTCTTCGACATCCTGCGGGACGATCAGGGCGAAGGTCCGATGCGGCGACGCAATCGGAGCATCCTGGAGAACGCCGTGATGGCCGAATCATTCGTGCGGCTGAGCTACCTGTCCCGGCGCCCCGAGTTCTACGAGGAAGCGATCCGCACGCTGGAGTCGTTCATCAACGACTACAAGGAGTTCGGCTACTACGTCGCCGCCTACGGGCGCGCGGTCGACCTGGTGTTCTACCCACCGTTGACCGTGACCATCGTCGGCGGTCGCGACAGCGCCGAGGCTGACGCGCTGCGCAAGGCCGCGTTGGTGACCTACATGCCGTCGCGCATCGTGCAGATGCTCGATCCGAAGCACGACCCGATCCTCATTCAACGTGGTGGCTACGAGGTCGGCGACAAGCCGCGTGCCTACTTGTCGATCGGCAACACGAGCAAGGGCATGGCCGAAGACCCGAGCGAACTGCGCGCCCAGATGGACGACATCGAAAGCGAACGTCGCGACCCGCCCTAGCTGAACTCAGAACCAGTCGGGGGTTTCGGTCTCTTCAAAGCCCATCGACTCCATGATCAGCATGGTGACGTAGCTCGGTTCGATGCTGAATTCCTTCAGCGTCTCGTAGCAACTGCCGACCTTGATCGACAGGATCGCGACGGCGATGTGCTCCGGCTCTACGTTCGGAGCCTTCAGGTCCTTAGACAGTTCGCGCGCGCGGTCGAAGACCGTGTGGCAGTGCCGATTGAACGGCGCACCTTTCGGGACCTCGGGTTCGCGCGGCAGGCTGCCGACGTACTCCGAGAACATGTCTGGGTCGACGTTCAGGTCGAGGAAGATGTGGTGTAGCGACACTGACGTGTCCACGGTCAGACCGTAGATCAAGTGGCCGGTGGCGACGGACTGGTCCTCCAGCTGCTCTGCCAGGGCTTCGGCAGCGTGGATCGCCTGAACGGACTTTTCCGAGAAATCGTCGAACGTGCTCATCGGGGGGGCGGGACTTTATCGCGCCGGGTCGCGATGAAAAGGACGGATTCGCGTGATTGGGGTCCGACCCACCCTACGACCGCCGGGATCCCCGACGCTCCCGCCGGCGCTGGGCGTCCGCGAAGCGCCGCTCCTGCTCGTCCGTCTCCGGGATGACCTTGGGGACCTCCACCGGCTTCCCGGTGACGTCATCGAGGGCCACGAACGTGAGGTAGGCCGAGACCACGTGCTTCCGCACGCTCGAGATCCGGTCCTCGTGGAAGACCTTCACCCCGACCTCCATGCTCGTCCGCCCCACGAAGTTCACGCAGGATTTGAGCACGACAACGCCCCCGACCGGCACCGGTCGAAGAAAATCCAGCTCGTCCAGGCTGGCGGTGACCACGGGCCGCCGGGCGTGGCGACCCGCTGCGATCGCCGCGCAGATGTCGACCCAGTGCATGACCCGCCCGCCCATGAGCTTGCCGAGGGGATTCGCGTCGTTCGGAAACACGATCTCCGTCATCTCGACGAACGAATCGGAGACGGGACGTTCTTTCACGTTGGTCATCAGTTGTCGGCCAAGGCCTTCTTGAGCAATTTGAGGGCTGCAGCTTCCGTCGCCGCGCCGCGACCTTCGAGGGGAAACACGCGAATCGTCTCATCCGTCTCGAAGAGCTTGGCGAGCCCTTCCTTCATCGTGAAGAACCCGATGTCCCGAGGCCGATCCGCGAAAAGCTCCCACTTGAAGAACCTCCCGTACTTGTGGACCTCGCCGACCGGGATCCCAGAGGGGGTCACGATCCGAAAGAACTTCTCATCCGCGATCTGCGAGAAGATGAGGAATCCGACATGGCGCGCGCCGACCATTACCCGAAACCGCTCCTTGAGCTTCACCTCGACCGGGCCGTGGTACAGCAGCGGCGTGGTCGTCGTCACGCACCCGGCAAGCACCGCCAATACTGCGGGGAGCATCCTGCTCATGGCGTCTAGCATAACGACTGACACTGGAATCCAGGTTGGAGAATTGGGACATTGCCCTCTCCCTCCCCCCGA
>PVBE011343852.1_pt1 | contig 18578 bp, 8 predicted proteins | sample 1631181 | NCBI WGS metagenome assembly PVBE01 (sample SAMN08397723, study PRJNA350692) | Marine metagenome, whole genome shotgun sequencing project. | isolation source: water | place: Pacific Ocean | collected 2012-04
GCTTCGGCAAGCTCAGCATGACATTTCATTAGGAAACACGATGGCATTGACACTGTCATCCCGAGCGTAGCCGAGGGATCTCGATTTGGGCAACACGCCGTCAAGTATAAAGTATGAGGGAAGCTAACGTCGAGTATCTGCCCCGTGGGTCTTCGCCAGCAGTTCCGGGTAATCCGCGCAGTGCTGTTTGCGCCCGCACCCGTCGCATTCGCAGCCCATCCAGATTCGGTCAAACTGATCCATGATTGCCCGCACCAGTTCGGGATCTGTTGTGACGAAGCCGGCCTCGAAGTTGCGGCGGTGAATGCTTTTGGCGCCCATGCCGGCGCCCGTCAGGTTGGCGCTGCCACTGTAGGCCACATGTCCATCCACAATTACACTCTTGTAGTGGACACGCGGACAGAGGATGCGCTCCAACCCGTCAATCAGGTTGGGGTAGCGATCGAAGTCCTTGCGGAACGCCGGCCCGGGTTCCTTGGCATGAAGTAATCGCACTGCCACCCCGTTGGCGATGAGCTCGGAAAGGACCCCCAGAAACGGGACCATTCGCTTACCCCTGTGAACATGAAGGTCCTTAAGGTCTGACGTGCCCAGCCACAGAAACTTCCTGGCCGCGGGCACGATTTTCTGGATCACCTCTTCGTAGATCTGTCGGTCCGTGATGAATTGTGTGTCTTTCATTGTTCGCCGCCCGTCTACACGCAACTGAATCAGCATCGCCTGAAAACATGGAAAGAGAGTAACATACGAGCTACTTCTCGACGATCCAAACCCAGCGGCCCGACGTGCGGGCGGGGCAGAAGAGATAGAATCTCTCTCGCAGAGGAGCAGAGACCGCATAGGGAAGAGAGTTCTTTGACGGGACAATCCCATCCTGTGGATCCTGTCAATCCTGTCAAAACACCCCCCTCCTGCCTGAAAACGATTTCCTGTCAGTCATTCTTGCCTTCACACCACCCCTTTGACACAGTCTTCTGCGGATTGCAACTCGAGGGAGGAACGCGATGGCATCAGAATCCAGCAGCCATTTCATACCCTACAGCAAAGATAACATCATAAAAATGTGCATTGCCGAGGGTGCGCTGTCCGAGGGCGATCGCGAGAGTTTTTCTCAGTTCGCAACCATCCTGTCTGCACTGCTGCATCACGAATACCACGATCGGCAGGAAGTCCTGAAGAGTACTTTCGCTCCGCTCAACCCCGACGAAGCTTTGATCTCACTTTCGGCACATTCGCAGCAGGAGCGCCATGCGGCCGAGGACAAGTTCCTGGCAATGTTCCGTGAAGTCCTCACAGGAGCGAACTTCAAGGAGATGTCCCGCGAGGAGATAGCAACGAGCATCAGCGAAAACCCGCGTTTGGGCATACGCGTCGAAGTAGACCTCGATCAGTTCGAACGCGTTTGCGTGTTCAGACGCGACGTGCGCACAGAGCATGTAGTGGAAAAGAAACTCTTTGGTTTCAAGAAAGAGGAATACGACCGGAAGTTCTATGACCGGGTAGTGCTCTACTTGCGCTTCAAGGATCTGCCCGATGATCAGAAGCACTCCCGCGAGGAACTCGGTGATGCGGAATCAGGGCAATCGTACCTTAAGCTCTTTGCGATGGCCCCGACGGACGGGTTGGAGATGCTCTTCCCGAACGCAAAGATGAAGATGACTCTCAAGGATAAGTTCCTCATCGGCGGGCCTGCAGCGGCAGGCGGCATCTTTATGCTGATCAAGAAACTGCTGTATCCGTTGGCGACGTTGTCGTTTCTCATCATGTTCTGGCTTGGCCTCCGCGAAGAAGAAGTCGAGATGGACGGACAGAAACTCGCCGCGCTTGCGGTGGCCGTCACAGCGGTTGCCGGCTTTGTCTTTAAACAACTGAAGACCGTTCGTCTCAAACGCACAAAGTACATGCAGGCCCTGCTGCAGAACCTGTACTTCCGGGTATTGGACAACAACAACGGCGTGCTTCATCACCTGACCGGCGAAGCCGAGGATGAGGACTGCAAAGAAGCCCTGCTTGCATACTACTTCCTGTTGACACGCGACAACGAGATGACCGAGCAAGAACTCGACAATGAGGTAGAGAACTGGTTCAAGACGAACCACAATGCCACATTCGATTTCGAGGTCAGCGACGCCGCCCGCAAGCTCGAACGGATGGGCTTGGCAGAACGCCGTGGCGACAAGCTAACGGTCACCTCTCTCGACGAATCGAAGAAGCATATCGATGTCCTCTGGGACAACGTCTTTTCATACAACAACGGGGGGGAAACATGAAAAAAGGTATTGTTATTGTTAATGGTGGAATTCATTCTGCCACCGCTCTTGCGGTGGCGCAGAGTCGCGAGTTTGAGCTCTATGCGCTGAGTTTTGATTATGGCCAGAAGAACAGAGCAAAGCTGGATGCTGCAGGCAGAATCGCTCAGAAATTTGAGGTCAAAGAGCATAAGATCATAAAGATCAACATTGCAGAATTACTACCGGATGATCAGAAGGAATCACCCACTGTTCCTGCCCGCAACAACCTGTTCCTCTCGTTTGCCCTGTCATGGGCCGAAGTCATCAAGGCGGGAGACATCTTCATCGGTGTCAATTCCATTGAATACGGAGACAACCCTGATTGCCGTCCGGCGTTCATCCATACCTTTGAGAAGCTCGGTAATGTCGCCATTAAGAAGGAAGGCCAGATACGCAAGTTGAACGTCTGGTCTCCCTGCATGAATAGCTCAACAGCGGAAATCATCAGTCGGGGCAAAGGATTGGGTGTTGATTACAGCATGACGTATTCCAGTTGCACCGAGATGACCGATGACGGAACCGCCTGCGGTGAATGTTTCTACTGCGAAAACAGAAAATGCGGCTTCGAGGAGGCGGGTGTTCCCGACCCTACAGAATACAGGTAACGGGGAGGCGGGAAGCAGGGGCTTTCAAGATGCAACGTCCAACGTCCAAGTTGGGAGTTCAACAGAATCATTTCTTTGGCAGAATGGTTTGGGAACAGTTTGGACCTCCGACCTCTGATCTCTGAGCCAAAGCAAACTGTGATAGGAATTTGATGGTGGTTCTGGCCGGCAATTAGTGGAATAATCGCCATGAAACAGCAACCCAGAACGGAGGGATGTGAATGGTGCGGGGTCCTCTTTGTCTTGTATTGATCCTCTCGGTCCTCTCGTTCGATGGGGCTTCGCTGTACGCTGATATGCCCGGAGATCTTATCGACAGTGTGGGGACGGATGCGGGCATTGTGCTCCTGATCGATCCACCGGATCCAGGCACAGCATCGGTTCTCGGGCTCTTGCGTGACACCCGCTTCATTGTGTACTACCAGTCGGCGGACGAAGCACGAGTCAGAGAGTTGCGTCGTGAGGCGGACGCGGCCGGATTCCTGGGGCGCCGGCTCTTTGTCGATTCGGGAGCACCTTCCGTCATCCAAGTGGCCAACAACCTGGCGGACGCCGTGTGGACGGGCCCGACGGCCAAGGTGGAAGAGAAGGAAGTCCTGCGCGTGCTGCGTCCCGCGGGTACCGCCTTTATGGGTGGGCGGAAGATTGTAAAACGACTACCAAAGGGCATGGACGACTGGTCACATCCCTATCATGGGCCGGACAACAATCCGCAGTCCTCGGACCAGTTGGCCCGCGGTGAACTGCGGACCCAATTCATTGCCACACCGACTTTCAGTCCCATGCCGCAACAGAGTGTGGCTGCCGGAGGCCGTGTCTTCAGGGCCTTCGGCCATATCGCTCACCGTCGCAACCAGAACGTCCACCTCAACACCCTGATCTGCGTCAACGCTTACAACGGTGTGATCCTTTGGAAGCGCCCCCTTCCCGAGGGTTTCATGATACATCGCAATACCATGGTGGCGACTGCCGATGCCTTTTACATGGGGAACAAGACATCCTGCCAGGTCGTCGATGCAGGAACCGGCAAATTGTACGATCAGATTACTTTGCCACCCGCGCTGGTGGACGGCCCTGTCTGGAAATGGATGGCGATTACCGACAACATCCTCTACGCACTTGTGGGGAACAAGGAAGTTGAGATCGATACCCAGAAGTCCGAGAATGCAGGACTCGGCCACTGGCCCTGGGACATGTGGCAGGGGCATGACTACAAAGATCCGCGCACCAGTTTCGGCTTCGGCCGTACCCTGGCAGCAATTGACTTGAAAACCAAGGCCGTTCGCTGGCACCTCCGTACGCAGGAGTACATTGATGCGCGAGCGTTGTGCATGAACAGCACCGCCATCTTTCTCTACTCCCCCGGCAAGTTCCTCAACGCCGTAGACCGCCAGAGCGGCAAAGTGCTGTGGCGGGAAACCGGAAACGACCTGCTTAGTGCCATCGGACCGCACCACAAGGCACAACGGTGGATTACGGGCTACGCGACCAGTTGCTACACAAAATGCAACGATGACTATCTCTTCTTCGCCGGGCCGCAACGTACAAAGATGGTTGCCGTATCGGCCAAGACCGGCAAACTGGCCTGGACGCATACACAAGGCAACATGCAGATTGTGCTGCGCGATGACGTCATCTACGCTGCCGGTCCACAAGCAACCGGCGCGGTACTGGACTACAAGACAGGGAAAGTGATCTCGCGTCTCCCCAGGCGACGGGCATGCACGCGGGCCACGGGCGGCATTGACAGCGTCTTCTACCGGGCACCGGGCGGCACGGTCAGGATCCACACCGACACCGGGAAGTCCGAACACATCGCCGCCATGCGCCCCCCCTGCCAGGACGGCGTACTGGTCGCGAATGGACACCTCTACTGGGGGCCCTGGATGTGCGGCTGTCAGCTCTCGCTATACGGTCACATCGCACTTGGCCCCGCCGGTGAAGCGCCCATATCCGTTTCGCCCCGCCCTGTGACCGGTTCCGCACAGACCAAGCTGAAACCTCTCGGCCTGCGTTCCGGAGACTGGCCCTACTACCGCGGTGATCTCAGCCAGTCCGATTTCCGCAAGAATCCGCTACCCGCCGGATTCAAGACCGCATGGAAGATTCCAGCGGTGAAGGGCGCCATGCCTACGGCCCCTGTCGCCGGCGGCGGAATGGTGTTCCTGGGCGACCGCAACGGGCTGGTCCAGGGGTTCGACCGCAACGGTAAGGCCGCCTGGAAGTTCTACACCGGCGGCCCTGTCTATTACCCACCCGCCATGGAAGGGGATCGCCTTTTTGTCGGGTCAGCTGACGGCTGCGTCTACGCCCTGGAGTCGCGTAGCGGACGCTTCCTGTGGAAGTACCGGGTGGCCCCTGCCACTGAACGGATCCACGTATTCAACAAGCTCATCTCACGCTGGCCCGTGGCCGGCGGCGTAGCGGTCCGGAACGGACGCGTTTATGCTGCGGCAGGTATCGCCGACTACGATGGCACCCACGTCGTGGCGCTCGATGCCGGCAGCGGCCGGCTGCTCGCCGAGAACCGCGATTCGGGCCGTCTCTCGCCCGAAGTCAACGGGGGTGTCAGCCTGCAGGGCCCATTGCGTATTGCCGGGGGCAACCTGGAATTTGTCGGCGGAGGCGTTTATCCCGTTGCAAGCTATGACTTGAAGGATCTCCGTTGCCAGAACGCCCCCAACACACAGCTCGCCGCCGGGACTGCAACCGCTTTTTACCCTTACTATCCCGAATACGGTAAGTTCGTCTCCCTTAACGTGAGATGCAGCGCCGGCATGCTCAGTCACGCCGCGAGTTATGAAGGAAACTCCTTCGGCAACCTGGCCCTGCAGGCCGCCCCCGACAATCCCGCCGCCCCAACAGGCGAGGCGGCACGCGCTGAGATGCGGCGAAGAGGCACTCTCAAACCGGGACGCCTTCTGTGGCAGGATAGCCGCAAGCGCCGCTTCACTGCTTTCATCGCCTCGGATAAACGTCTGATCGCTTCAGGCCACGACTCCGGCACCCCCGGCAAACCCTTTGTCACCGGGATCGACGCCGCAAGCGGAACAGCCCTGTGGGAAGAGCCCCTGCCCGCCGACGCTGTCAAAGGCGGTATGGCGATCGACCACGACAACCGCCTCTTCATCTCCCTGGAGAACGGGCAACTGCTTTGCCTTACCAGTGACCCTGGTGTAGCCAAGGTGGCGGCCGTTGATTTACCGCCGCCCGAGAAGACCCGGTTCATCTACATCGCCGGGAAGAGCATGAAACCATTCCCCAGCGGCACCCGGCACGGGAAGTTCCCTGTACAGCAATCAGAGGATCCCTCTGCTCCGTTCTCTGGCGAAGGCGTCTACTTTCAGCAGAACAAGGGGCAGGACAAACAGTTGTACTTCCGCGTCGAGAGCGAGAACCCCGTGCGCGAAATCCATTTCAAAGGTGCCGCAACGGCACAGATGCGAATGGAGATCCTCAATGCCGAGGGCAACCTGGTCCTGGCCACATCGGGGCCCTTCCGCGAGGGCAACGTCTATTCCGAGCACCGCGTCGCAGTCCCGCCCATCGCAGGCCGCCGGTTCATCCTCAAGTTCCAGAACCAGGCCGGCACATGGTTCTACATCGAAAAACTGACACTGCGCTAGCGCGCAAGTTCTCCCCGGGCCTTACGAAGTTACAGTTCCGGCCAGAAACACAGTTCCTGTCGGACAGGGACTTGCGCGCGGGTGTTGACACTTAAATCCTCTGTTTCTAAAAAAACCTCTCTGTTCGGATTGCCGTTGTTCCGTTCCCGCGTTATTCTCATTAAACGCCCAGATGCTTCGTACAGTGCGAGTGGAGGACATATCATGGCCAAGATCTTATTTCTTACGGGATGCCACAAGGGAAGCGAGTGCGAACTCCCGGAGTCAGGAATCACCCTGGGGCGCAGTCACGCCTGCGACGTAACGATCCCCGATTCCAAGGTTTCCAATGAACACATCCTGATGCGGTTTGGCGAAGGTCACTGGTGGCTCTACGATCTGCAGAGCTCCAACGGCACGTTTCTAAACGACAAGGAAACCAAGGCCGCCCATCTCAAGCAGGACGACCGCGTCGCTGTCGGGGACAGCACCTTTGTATTCAGCCTGGACGGCAACACGACTCTCGAGGAAGCAGAGACTGCTGCAGGGGTGCCTGTACAGGAGGAAGCACCGGAACCCGCCGTGGCTGCCGCACCGCTGCGTGCGGAGGTGGAGCCGGAACCTGAGCTGGAGGCCGACGATCTCAAGATCATCCAGGATCTGACCGAAGCCTACGACCGCATGCGCGAACAGCTCGGCCGGGTTATCGTCGGCCAGGCGGAAGTAATTGAGCAGGTCCTGATGGCGGTCTTCTGCCGCGGACACGCGCTGCTGGTAGGCGTACCCGGTGTTGCCAAGACGCTTCTTGTCAGCACGCTCAGCCACGTTCTGGATCTGAGCTTCAAGCGCGTGCAGTTCACGCCCGACCTGATGCCGGCCGACATTACCGGTACCGACGTACTCGAAGAGGACCGCACGACAGGCAAACGTGTTTTTCGTTTTGTGAATGGGCCCCTGTTTGCAAACATGCTCCTGGCCGATGAAATAAACCGCACGCCTCCCAAAACCCAGGCCGCGCTCCTGGAAGCCATGCAGGAACATCGTGTGACCGTCGGAGGTAAAACCTACCACCTGCCGGAACCGTTCTTCGTGCTCGCCACCCAGAACCCGATCGAGCAGGAAGGAACCTATCCCCTGCCCGAAGCCCAGCTCGACCGTTTCATGTTCAACATCATCGTCGACTATCCCGGGGAGGACGAAGAGCTGCAAATCATCAAGCAGGTAGCCGGCACCTACAAGGCCGAACTGGAGGTCGCACTGACGGCGGAGGATGTGCTGCGCCTGCAGGAGGTGGTGCGCCGTGTCCCGGCCGCAGATCACGTTGCCGAGTACGCCAGGGACCTGGCCCGGGCCACCCGCCCCAAGGAGGAGGGGGCGCCGGACTTCGTCAAGGAGATGGTTTCATGGGGTGCGGGACCGCGCGCAGGCATCTACCTTGTCACGGCAGCCAAGGCAAGGGCCATATTGAAAGGGCGCTATCATGCCACCACGCGGGATGTGCGCGCGGTGGCCCTGCCCGTGCTGCGGCATCGCGTCATAACCACCTTCAACGCCGAGGCCGCCGGCATCGGCAGCGACGATATCGTCAGAATGCTCCTCGACGAAACCAAGGCCGGCGAGGAAATCGATATTTGAGACAGTGACGGGTCAACGCTTCACAAGTGAAACCTGACACCCGAGACCTCTGAAGAATGGAAACACCAAAATACTTGCGGCTTTTGCCACCCGAAACAACCAGCCTCCTGTCGCGGTTGGAGTTCCTGGCGCGGGGCAAGGTGGAAGGTTTCATCACGGGCAGACATCGCAGCCCGCACAAGGGATTCTCGGTGGAATTCGCCGAGCACCGCCAATACACCGCGGGCGATGATTTGCGCAACCTCGACTGGCGCGTCTGGGGTCGCAGCGATCGCTACTACATAAAGGAATACACCGAGGAAACCAACCTGCGCGCCACCATCCTCCTTGACGCCTCGGGCTCGATGGCCTACACCGGCAAGCAAGCCGCCCAGGTTGACGGGCGTCCTCTCTCAAAATTCGAATACGCCCAGTACTTGGCCTCCGCATTGACCTATCTTCTCATCCAGCAGCAGGACGCCGTAGGACTGGTCACCTTTGACACGCACATCCGCAAGTACGTGCCCGCAAAAAGCCGGCCCAGCCAGGTGCGACTAGTGCTGGATGAGCTCGTGGCCACCAAACCCGGGGGAGAGACCGGAGTGGCCGAGATTTTTCACGACATCGCCGAGCGCGTACACAGGCGCGGCATCATTATTATTATCAGCGACCTGTTCGACGATCCCGAGGAGATCAACAAGGCCCTGCGCCATTTTGGCTACCGCAAGCACGAGGTCATCGTATTTCACGTCATGGCCGAAGAGGAACTCACGTTTCCGTTCAGTCGCTTCAAGCATTTCCGCAACCTGGAAATGCTGACACACAGACTCCAGGTGGACCCCAAGGCAGTCAAGGCCGACTACCTGGAAAAGGTCAAAACCTTCATCAAAACCGTTGAAACCGGATGCGGCCAAATGCAGGCCGACTACGTTCCCATGACAACCAAGCAGAGTTTCGACACCGCCCTCGCGAATTTCCTGACGATGAGGAAGGGGAAGAGGTGAAGGGGATCCGGAAAGGTAGTGACAGAACTGGTTTGACTGGCTCCCGGCTGTAAACGGCAGCAGAAACTGTTGGCTTGGAGTATTGGAGTACTGGAGTAATGTCAGAGCAATTCAAAATATGGCGCCTCTATCACAGCATGACAACACTCCATTACTCCACGTTTGTGGCGGATTACCGTACGCAATCTGACGTTAACTTTCTTCGGACAGACTTAGACTGACAACGGAAGAAGCGAATGTTGTTTTTGAATGCAGGTCTTTTGCTGGGTATGGCTGCGGTGAGCATTCCCATCATCATCCACCTCTTCAGCCGCAGGACAGCCACTTACCTCGACTGGGGCGCCATACGTTTCCTGCTGGACTCGATCGTGACACGCCGTCGCAGGATCATGCTGGAAGAGGCCCTGCTGATGATCACGCGCTGCCTCGTGCTGACATCCATCGCCCTGGCAATGGCGCGCCCTTTTGTGCCGCCCGGATCCAGGATTCCCTGGGTCGTCATTATGCCCATGATTCTGCTGGCTGTGGTCTGCCTGTGCGCCGCCGTGGCCGTCTGGTCCATCCCCCGCTGGAGAAAATGGCTGCTGGTCTCGTTCCTGGCCCTTCTGATCCTGGCTTGCCTTGCCGTCACGCTTGAGAAGTTCCTGAACCTGCGCCGTTTTGGTGGAGGCAAACAGCAGGACGTGGCCATCGTGATCGACGGCTCCATGTCCATGATGTTGGAGGTAGGCGGAAAGAGCAACTTCGACCGTGCCGTGGACCAGGCCAGGGAACTTGTCAAGAGTGCCCGCACCGGAATCGATTTCAGCATCATCGTCGGAGGATCATCACCCGCGTTAATAACGCCCTTGCCGGTCGGCGACCGGACCGAACTAACGGAGATCATCGACGATATCAAGCCGCTGGGCGGATCGATGGATGCAGTCGCGACGCTGCTGGAATCGGTCGAAGCCCTGGCGCGCGGGTTCCATCCCTCCAAGCAGATCATTATCATCAGTGACGGCCAGGATACGGGTTGGCACACCGAGAGCCCGGCCCAGTGGCGGCTCATCTACGATGCCGTTAGACACCTTCCAGTGGCGCCGCAGATCATCCTGCGCACACTCGACCTGCCGAAGGAATTCAGAAACGCAGCCGTGGCCGAAGTGACCTTCTCGCGCGACGTGGTGGGAACCGACCGCGAAGTCACCGTCAACGTGCGTGTTGAGAATACAGGCACCGAAGCCATTACACCCAACGAAGTGAAACTGACAATTGGCGGGGAGGAATTGATCGACAACACGCTGGGCCAGATAGTGCCCGGGGCATCGGAGACGCTGCGTTTCCCCTACCACTTCAAGAAGGAGGGGTCGCACGTGATGACTGCGCGTGTGGTCGTCAACGATGAACTGCCCCAGGACAACGAATTCCCGCGGGTGCGTCACGTTATAGGCAGGCTGCCCGTCCTGCTGGTCGACGGCAATCCCGCGGGGCGTTTCATGGAAAGGGCGGCGGCTTTCACAGCGCTGGCCCTCGCGCCCGCTCCCCGGACGGCTAACGGCGAGGATGCGGTACAGCCCGTCCCTCAACCCGCTGGTGGGACCCCCGGTTTCCTGGTGCGCCCGGAACTGGTCGATGCCCCTGGACTGGCAGAGGTGGAATCGTTCGACGACTACGCGGTGATCGTGCTGGCCGATGTTCCGCGCGTGCCCGAACGGACAGCCGACAGGCTGGCCAGCTACGTATCCGCCGGCGGGGGCCTGCTGGTCGCCCCCGGCGAACGCGCGATCCCCGAGTTTTACAACGAATGGAGCCAGGGCGCGGGGCGGCTGCTCATGCCGGCGCAACTCGAGCAGCGAGCGATCATCGAGAATCCGGACAACGAAGCCACGCCTTCCCTCAGTACCTTCAGCCATCGCTGCCTGCGCACCGTGGCCGATGCCGGCCAGAGCGATATCGGCAGCTTGCGCCTGTCCGCCTATTGGCAGCTCAAGGAAGACGACTACGACGAAAACGTTGGCGTCGGCGGGCGCTTCAACAATGGCGACGCCTTCCTCGTCGAACGCAAGCTGGGCAGGGGCTTCGTGCTGGTCAGCGCCTGTTCGCTGGATACGCGCGGAAGCAACCTGGCGACGCGCCATGCGTTTGTGCCTCTTCTGCACGAGATGGTCAGCTACCTCGCCAACCCGGCCGGAGTTCAACTGAAGTGCGAGCCGGGCGCCGGACTTGCCCTGCGTCTCACGGACAAGGCTCCAGCTTCCGGCGCGCGTACTTCCCGCACTGCCCCCGACGTCCGGACCCCCGCCACGGCCGTTGCCCCGGATGGCGGAAAACGTGCCGCCCAGCTGATCACGGGTGCCGAGGGCATCCGCGCCACTGTTGGTGGACATGCCGTACCGGGCCTGTACCGGATCGAGCTGCCGGAGGACGGCCGCGCGCCGTTGACAGATGTTCTCGCCGCAGACGGCACAATCCCGTTCACAGTTGAAGGCAGTATCAACGAGAGCCGCCTGTCCGTGCTCGATGACGAAGACATCACGTTTGTGACCAAGTATGCGGATTTCGTGCAGACCGAATCACTCGACCAGGTGAAACACATCCTCTCGGGCAAAGCCTTTGGCGAAGAACTCTGGAAGTTCCTTGCCGTGGGGGCGCTGTTTTTCCTGCTGGCCGAAAACGCTCTCACGCGCTGGATTGCCATGCGGCGCAAGTCCGGTCAGAACCTTCATATAGAATTCGAAGATAAAAACGCCCCCTCTCCGGGCTTTGTCGAGCAAGCGAAGAGAATCAAAGAAAAGCTCGCCCGGGCACGCGTGGCCGGCGTCCCTCCCGTAGGAGCGTAATGGCATAGTAAAATGACTTTGGTCCCGTCCTCAGGACGGGGTTTCCGAAAATGAAAAGAACATCTAAACGAGACATTGATGACTGATATCGAATTCGGCAGAGCTGACATGATCACGGGAGCGGTCCCCACGTTTCTCGTGGTCCTGATGCTGCTGGCGTTCCTTGGCACCTGGGTTGGCACGCACCTGTTCAAGCGCGGCTTCGAGCATCCGTTCCTGCGTCGCACCGCCATCCTGGTCCGCATCCTGATTGGGTCGGCCGCGGTGTGGGCTATGTTCCAGGTCGCGGGCCGATCCCTGCTGCTGACCACGAGCTGGTCGCTATGGTTCTCGGCCCTGCTGTGTGCCACCGCCGTGGAAGTGTCTGCCTGGCTCTACGGGCTGGATCGCGACTCGGTGTCTCCCGGTATCGGCCGTGTGCTCCTGGCCCTGCGCATCGCCATGATCGTGCTGGTCGTCATCATTCTGGTTCAGCCGGTCCTGTCGCGCGAGCTTAGAAAAGGCATAGACCGCTGCGTGGTAGTGCTGATCGATGACTCGGAGTCGATGCACTTTGTAGACAGGAACCTGGGTGTCCTCGACAAACTGAAGATCGCCGCCCTTTACGACGTAGAGGCAGCCAGGGATCGTTATCAACTCGGCACCGTTGTGAATGACCTGCGGGATCTCCGCGAAGATCTGCGCACCCAGCAGGAGGACCTCGCGGCCAAAGGCGACAAGCCGGCCGCCGGGGAGGTAAAGAAGAGGAAAAAGGGGTTGAAGGAATCGCTCGAGCAAGCGCGCGCGTCAGTCACGCAGCACGCGCGAGTTGTAGCACAAGTCGCGCTCGAAGGACAGTCTCTCGACCAGGCCGTGCGCGAACGCATGAGCGATATACACCACCGCCTCAAAGACCGCTTGAGACGTCAACTGGATGAAGCCCTGCTAAGGGCTGATGGTATCGATGAAGAATTCTCCGCTCAGCAGTACCGGCCTGTGCGCGAACAAATGAACAGGGTTCTCGACGAGCTGGACCAGCTTCTACAGCGCCTGCCTCCGGCCATTGCCGGTGCGAACCAGGCCTACTACGACTCCCTTAGCGAGGATAAGCGTCAGGCCATTGACCGGGGTGCAGCACACACGCGCGCCGCTATTGCCCGTGAACTCCTTCTCAGCGACAAGCTCGACGGCAAGAGCATCATGCAACGCCTGCGGGACAAGTATACGGTCAAGGTCGTTCGCTTTGCTGCCGAGTCAGAGGAAATAGATGCCGAGAAGTGGATCCAGGAAGAAGGCGCCCAGCGGCTGAAATCAGAGACTCCCACCAAAGAAACTGGCGAAATTGTCGCCGGGCCCGTCCCTCCCGTTCTGCCCGGGGGGGCCGCAGGGGCCGAAGAGGAGTTTCGACAGTCCACCGACTTGACCGGCGCCCTGGAAGACCTGGCCGAGAAGATCCCACCACAAAACCTGGCCGGTGTACTCCTGCTGACCGACGGCCGCCATAACGGCGCGTCGCGGGTTGAAGCCGTAGCCAGGACCCTCGGCGTTCAAAACTCACCCGTCTGTCCCGTGGTCATCGGCGCCACGGATCCACCCATAGATGCCGCCATCCTCAAGTCCAAGGCCCCCGAGACCGTCTATCTCGGCGACCGCATGAGCGTCCACGTCGATCTCAAGCTGGATGGTTTGCGCGGCGAGAAAGTGCGCGTGAAACTGATGCACGAGGATGAAATCGTGGATGAGGAGACAATAGACGTTCCCGATAAGAGCTTCCGCACCACGGCGCATTTCACTGACACCCCCGAGGAAGAAGGGGTCTTCATCTACACGGTGGAAGTCGAACAACTCGAACGCGAAATCTTTCACGACAACAACACCTGTCAGTTCGATGTGGCGGTCTCGGATGACCGCACCAACGTATTGCTGGTTGAAAACAAACCGCGCTGGGAATACAGATACCTTCGCAACCTCCTTTACGGGCGGGACAAGTCGGTGCATCTGCAGTTCGTTCTTCTCAATCCGTCACTGCTGACGGATGCGCCTCCCCTTGAGCGGGTGCGCGCATCCGCGGCGCGCGAATTCGGTGATTCGGAAGCCACGGATCTCCCCATGGGCAGGAGCGAATGGCTGAAGTTCGACGTCATCATTCTGGGTGACATTCCCCCCGGGGCGCTGGGCAGCCAGGCGCTACGCCATATCGAGCACTGTGTTGAAAACCGCGGGACGCTACTGGTCGTGATCAGCGGTCCGCTCCACATGCCCCATGCCTTTGACAGCAGCGTGATGAAGCGCATGCTTCCCATCGAGTATGAACAGGATGATTCGCCGCAATTCATATCTCCCGAGCCTGCCTACCGCATGGCGCTGACGCCCGATGGGCGCGTCCACATGATTACACGCCAGTCCAGCAGTTCTTCCGAGAACCGGCAGATCTGGGGTGCTGTGCCGCCACTGGTCTGGCGCCATGCCATCCGCGGCACCAAGGACGGTGCCACCGTTCTGGCCTACGCCGAACCCGTCGCGTTCGAGACGACTCCACCGACGGGGGCTGCTCCAGGGGGAGAACAGGCCCTGCCGACCACCGGCACCGAAGACACTACACAACGCCCTTCGGCCGATCTTCAAGCTTTGAAAGACAGAATTGCCCAAAGAGAGGAGCGTCACAAGCAAAACGCGCTGCTCGTTATACAGAAATACGGAACAGGGCGTGTGGCCATGTTCAACTTCGACCAGACGTGGCGGCTGCGCTATCGCACTGGCGATATATATCACCACAAACTCTGGGGGCAGTTGCTGCGCTGGGGCACCGGAGAGAACCTTAGATCCGGCACCGACCTGGTGCGCGTGGGGAGCGACAAGCTCACCTACGGTCTCGACGAACCCGTCACGATCATCGCCAAGATTCTTGACGAGGATTACGAACCGGTCCAGGAGTCCCGTGTCTACGCACGCATCTACAAGGACAACAATCTCCTGTCACAGAAGCGCCTGGTCTATCGCAAAGATTCCAACGGTATCTACGAGACCCAGCTTCCGCCTCTCTCTGAATCCGGCCGTTATCGGATCGAATTGCAGGGACGCAAGATTGCCAGCATTCTCAGTTCGACCGATACCGACAAGGTAGAGACCGAATTACTGGTAATGAATATCAGGAACTCCATCGAGTTGGCCGAACTGACGGCCGACCGGGATGTTCCCACCAGGATCGCCGGCCTCAGTGACGGCGCGATCTCCACGCCAGAAGACGCCTCCAAAGTACTTGACGCCTTCGGTGCTCCGAGAGAAACTTTCATCGAGAAGAATGATACAACGCTCTGGGATTGGTGGCCGCTGTTCTGCCTGATGGTCGGCATCATTACCACGGAGTGGATTGTACGTAAGAGGAGAGGATTAATCTAAAACCTGAAGATGTAAACATGACACCCGACAATGACAGACATTTTGAAGAACTTCCACCCGCCATCGTGGCGGCGCTGAAGGGCCTTATCAACCGGGTGCACTTCGTTATCTGGTTGCGCGGGAGCCTGGCCGTGGCCGCGGTTTTCGTGGGATCGATGCTTGCCATCATGGCCATCGACGCCTCCGTTGTCCTGATACCACAGAGCGTACGCTGGCTGACCTCGGCCGGGGGTATCATTGCTACGCTCGGCACCGCCTACTGGCTTCTGTGCCGGCCTTTCCGGAAAAAACTCACCCTGACCAGGATCGCACGCCTGCTGGAGACAAGGCACGAGGAACTGGAAGAGCGCATCAGTTCCGCGGTGGAACTGCTGTCGAGCAAGGAAAGTGACGATTACCTCGGGTCCCGGCAACTGATAGACATCCTCGCCAATGAAGCCGTATCGGACGTGCGTTCCCTGAATCCCCAGTCTGAGTTCACCACCCAGACTGCCCGGCCTTACATCGTGGCCTCGTCGGTCTTCATGGCCGTACTGGTCCTGCTCTTCATTGCCTGGCCGGGCCAGACCTCCAGGCTCTTTGCCCGTGCCCTGGCTCCTTACGCCGAGATAGGCAATGTGCACGCGGCGAAGCTCGGAATCAAGCCTGGCGACAGGGTCATTGCTTCGGGCAATCCCCTGCTGATCGAAGTGGAGATGTACCTCCCGGGGGTTTCCCGGGCCGAGTTGAGGCGGGTTCACGAGGACGGATCCGAGGTGGTTGAACGCATGACCCTCCTCTCCGCGAAAGAAGACAAGATATCCCGCTTCTCACTGAGATTCCCGGTGGTCACCGAGACATTCAGGTACCGCGTAAGGGCCGGCAGGGCTGTCAGCGGGTACTACACCATAGAGGTGGTACAGCGTCCGGCCGTGGAGAACCTGACCGTGCGCTACGACTTCCCCGCTTACACGCGCCTGCCCCCGCGTATTGACGCCGACAGCACCGGCGATATCGTTGCCCTGGCCGGCACACACACCACGATCGCCGCCCATTTGAACAAGGATATCCAGTCCGGAGACCTCATGGTCGACGGCGCAGCCACGCCCGGCCGCACGGACAGCCGAAAGGATAAGCGTCCCTTGCTGAGCTGGCCGGTCACGCTGCAAGACAAGCAGTCCGGCACGTGGTGGCTGGAGGTCAAGGACCTCAATGGGTTCGAGAACCTTCCGGCAATGCGAAAAATCCGGGCGCTGGCCGACCGCGTGCCCAGCATCCAGATAACCGAACCAGCCCAGGCCACTCTCAAGCTTAAACCCGATGACCTTGTCCCCTTTCTCTATGTCGCCAGGGACGATTTCGGCATTGGCGCGGTGAACATGCTGGTGGCGATTGACGGCGCCGACGCAGATCTGACTCCCGGGGAGTTACCCGCGGGGCAGGAAGGCGTACCGGGCATATGGCTCGGGAAGACCGCCCTGGACCTGTCCACCCTGGACCTGGAACGTGCACGCCGCCTGACCGTCCAGCTTAGCGTGGCCGATATCCTTCCCGCGGGCATGGGCGGGCCGCAGTCCGTCGTTAGCGAGAAAATCACCATCGATATCGATCGTGGAGCGAAATCGTTCGTCAAGCAGACCTTCGATGCGCAGGAAAAAGAGATTCGCGAGGGCCTGGAAGACGCACTGGCCAAGCTCGAGGGTGCCGAAAGGGTCACCAAGAAGGCCGTTAGCCTGCCCGAAAACCAGGGCAAAGACCCCTGGACAAAGGCGAAGGACGAGATTGAAGCCATGCGACGGGAATTGGCTGCCGTGGAATCGGAAATGCGCGACATGTCTGAGAAAGTGGAAGGCACCGCCTTCTCGCGGCTCGGCCCACAGATGGCCAACACCGTCGCTGACGGTATCGAGCCGGCCCGAAAGGAAGCCGAGTTGATTCAACTGTCGGACAAAGCTGCTGATCGCAAGGCCCACGCCCAAGCCGCTGATGCGGAAATCGGCGAGTCCATTGCACAGGTGGAAGACCTCCTCAAAGAGCTTGATAAGACCGCCGAACAGGTCGATGCGCTGGCCAAGCTCTCCGACATGGCTCGCCAGGAAGCAAGACTGGCCCAGGCCGCACAGGACCTCGCGGCGACAGGTCAGGACATCCAACCGTGGCAGGAGGAGCAACAGGCCCTGGCGGGTCAACTCGCTGAGATGGTGAAGGGCAATCCTGAGGCCATGCAGAGCCTGATTGACGGTCAGCAGCGGGAGGCGGGGGTCCTGGCCAGGAAGGCCGCCGGATTGGCTGAAAGACAGGAGGCCCTGCGCCAAATTGCCGACAATATGCAGGCGCCCGAGGCGACGGACCAGGTTCGCCAGGCCCTTCTGGATGAAATCCAGCGACAGCAGCGTGACGTTGCACGCGACACGATGGGACTTCAGCAAGGGATGTCAGAAGAACAGGGAGAGCCGTTCCAGCAGGTGGCCCAAGCTGCGCAGACTACCTGGGACGCGGCGCAGGAAGTTGCGCACGACGAACTTGACGAGGCTCTGGATTCGGCACAGCAGGCTCAGCAGCAACTTCAACAAGCCGCTTCTCAACTTCAACAGCAGTCGCCTCAGCAACCTTCCGGACAGCAACCTTCTGGACAGCAACCTTCAAGTCAATCACCTTCAGAACAATCACCCTCAGGACAGTCCCCTTCGGGACAATCACCTTCGGGAGAGTCACCTCAACAGGGCAACCCCCAGGGTCAGCAGGCGGCACAACTTGCTGACAGGCAGGCAGCCATTGCCGACCAGATAGATTCCATTGCGCAGGGCAACCTGGGCGACGCTCTGGCTGCCATGCAGGAGCAGATAGCTCAGGACACCGGAGGCCTTGCACAGGATGCGGCCAGCTTGGAAGACAGCGTTACGGACTGGTCTCCTGAGTCAGAACCGCCATTTGGCTTAGCCGGTCAGGCCGCAGACCAGCTTGCCATGGCTGCTGACCAGGCCTTCGGTGCCGAAGAAGCTTTTGATGACATGTTAGGCCAGGATCCCGGTCAGGAAGGCGGTGAACAGAGCGCCCAGAGTCAGGGCCAGGGTGAAGGGCAAGGACAAGGACAAGGTGAGGGCCAAGGCGAAGGTCAAGGGCAAGGTGAGGGCGAAGGTCAGGGCGAAGGTCAGGGCGAAGGGCAAGGTGAGGGCCAAGGTCAAGGTGAGGGCCAGGGCCAGGGCGAAGGTCAGGGGCAAGGACAAGGCGAAGGTCAAGGCGAAGGCCAAGGTCAAGGTGAGGGCCAAGGTCAAGGTGA
>PVBE012503743.1_pt1 | contig 18572 bp, 16 predicted proteins | sample 1631181 | NCBI WGS metagenome assembly PVBE01 (sample SAMN08397723, study PRJNA350692) | Marine metagenome, whole genome shotgun sequencing project. | isolation source: water | place: Pacific Ocean | collected 2012-04
CGCGACGGACTCCGAAAGCCGATTAGCTGTCCTGAAACGAGGTCTCACGCAAAGGCGCGAAGGCGCAAGGGAGACCTGTGCCCTCTTTGCGCCTTTGCGCCTACGCGTGAGGAATAGGACCCGACCTCGGCGTCAACTCTCACCGAATCGCAGCGATATGTCGGCCAAGTGTCTGGAAAATATCGAGTTTTGAGATCTGAACTGACTAGCTACGAACGACGGCCCCGACGGGCTCCGTCGGGCGCGGCGGCCGAACGACGGCCCCGACGGGGGCGGCTCTTCGCGCCGCGCTTGCGACGTGACGTGACCGCCGCCTTGGGTGCCGGCTCGTCCGTGGGTTGGGGAGCAGCCTCGGCGGCCGAAGGGGCCGGCTTCGGCGCGGGCTCGGGACTGGCCTCCGGAGCCTCCATCAGGCGAGGCGGCTCGGGAATCGCCGGCTCATCGACATCCCAGCTGGCTAGGTCCTTCCACCGTGCTTCGAACTGCGCTTCCAGATCCGGGGGCACGACCGTGTGGAGGCCGGGGTCCCGGCCGGGCACGCGTCCTTCGAGGGCGGATTCGACCCGGCGGAGGCGGCGGGAAACGCGACGACGAAGGGCGGCGAGGCGTCCGTCCCGGCGGTCCGAGAGGGTGTGGTCGGGCGCTTCGGGCGCGGAGGGATCCCAGTTGGGGAACGTCGCCGCGATCCAGGGGTTCGCGGTCCGCCACGCGGCCCACCCCTCGGCATCGACGATCGGCGACAGCGGGAGCGCGGCGAGGGCGCCGACCGTGCCGGGGTCGGCCTGAGCGAGCTCGGACTCGTCGTAGATGATGCTGACCCGCAGCAGGCCCCCGACTTCGGGGCGGGCTCGGCGCCAGCCGGCGAGGGTGGCGCGGGCGAGGGCGACGCGTCCGGGCTCGGCGATGACGGCGAGTTCGACAGGGCGGGTGACGTCGTTCAGCACGCCCCAGGTCAGCGGCCCCACCAGGGCGATGGATTCGACGTAGGGGAGCTTGCCGAGGCCCCGGAGGTGGGGCGAGACGCGAGCCCATCGGCCTTCAGCGCGCCGCCGAGCCCCCGACATGCCATGGGGGATCTGGGCGCGGTCGATGCAGGCGTAGAGGCCAGCGGTCTCGTCGATCCAACCCCGCAACGCTCCCCCCGGCGCGAGCGCCGCCTCCACGTTGGGGAGCGACGTCTCGTACCGAGGGAGGCTGCGCCAGAGAACCGGCGCGGTCAGGGCGAGGCCGAGCAGCTCCGCGTGCACGACCGCACGGAGGATGGACTGCTCGAGAGGGCCGAGGTCACTGAGCTTCATGCGGGCAATGTGCCCGATCGAAGACTCAGTTGCAGGACAGGGTCAGGTCGTAGTCGGAGATGGCTCCGTTAAAGCCGTCCACGACCACGTGGTACTGCTGCCCGGCGACCACATCGAAGGTCGCGTCCGTGTTCCCGTAGACCATGCAGGCACCGTCGGTGTCGCACTGTCCGTCGGTCGAGCCGACGATGAACACGTCCAGGTCCGCGTCCATGTTCGCCAGCGACGCCGTCACGCTCCCCGTGTTGGGGGCGGTGAACAGGTAGCTGTACTCCGGGCCGGACTCGTTCCAGCTGTTGCAGCCGTAGCTGTCGACGAAGTTCCAGGAGCCGAAGCCGTCGTTGTTCCAGCTGTCGGTCTGGCCGCAGTTGAGGACCCGCGAGGGGATGCAGACGTTCTCGTTGCAGGTCGCGTCCGTGGCGCAGTCGGTGTCGTCGCAGTCGGTGATGCCGTCACCGTCGTCGTCGAGACCGTCGGTGCAGTCCTCTTCGACCGTCGGCGCCGGGGGGGCCGTCTCGACCACGGTCAGCGTCAGGTCGTACGGCGAAGCGTCGCCCTGGTGACCGTCGACGACGATGTACCAGGTGCTGCCCGCGGTGACGTCCCAGGAGACGGTGTCGTCGCCGTAGGCCACGCAGGTGTCCCCGGCGCAGCCGCCGTTGCCGTCGAGGATGAAGAGGTCCAGGTCCTCCTGGGGGCCGAAGACGAACTCGATGATCTCGTCGGCGATGAGCGAGATGTTCACGGTCGCCTGACCGGTCACCGCGGCGGTGTAGCTGTAGGTGTACTCGGGGCCGCTCTCGTCCCAGGCCACGCAGTTGTACGCGCTGATGGCGTTGGTGCTGCCCTGCTCGTTGTTGGCCCAGCTGTCGACCTCGCCTGCGGCGATGGTGACGTCGGGGCTGCAGACGCCCTCGATGGGCTCGGTCGGCTCGGTGGGGCAGGCGGCGTCGCCCTCGCAGGTCCAGTCGTCGCAGTCGACGTCGCCGTTGCCGTTGTTGTCGATGCCGTCGGTGCAGTCCTCGAGGTCGACTCCGGGGGTGTCGTCGTCGTCGTCGTCGCCGACCGGGGTGTCGTCGTCGTCGTCGTCGTCACCGACCGGGACGTCGTCGCCGCAGGTCAGGTCCAGCGAGAAGGTGCCGGCCGCGCCGTAGTAGCCGTCGACCACTAGGTAGTAGGTCTCACCCGCGACCACGTCGAAGGTCGCGTCCATGTTGCCGTAGGCGTAGCAGGTGTTGCTGTCGCAGCCCGCGCCCTCGTCTAAGAGGATGTAGAGGTCGAGGTCCTGACCGGCCTGGATGTCGGACATCGCGGCGGTGACGGAGCCCGACTCGGTGGGCACGAACGTGTACGCGACCTCCGGGCCGGTGGCGTCCCAGGAGGAGCAGGGGTAGCTGTCGATCGCGTTGGTTGCGTCGGCGGTGGTGGCCGAGACGGACCAGCCGCACGTGGCTTCCTCGGTGGGGGCGCAGGTGCCGCCCTCGTCGTCGTCGTCGTCGCCGACCGGCTCGTCCGAGTCGTCGTCGTCGCCCTCGGGCACCGAGTCGTCGTCGTCGTCGTCGGGGTCGGTGTCGTCGTCGTCGTCGTCGTCGTCGTTGATGTCGTCGTCGTCGTCGTCGGACTGGGGGACCGAGTCGTCGTCGTCGTCATCGTCATCGTCGTCGTCGCCGTTGGCGTCGTCGTCGTCAGAGGTGTTGGTGTCGTCGTCGTCGTCGCTCAGGAGCGGGTCGGACGTGATCTGGGCCTCGCAACCCGAGGCGAGCAGGGCCATGAGCAGGGCGCAAAGCGCCGCCAGGCGAGTCAGGGTCAAGTTGTGCATGTCTCTCTCCAGCCGGCGAAGGCAGGAGTCGATTAGCTGGGGATCGGAGAGGTTTGTAGGGGTCGGGGAAACCTCCGGAGTTTCTCCACAACTCCTCAGCGGTCTGGTGACGGCTCCACCGCAACGGGCACCAGGCAGCCCGTTCCCGATAGCGGCGAGGCGTCGATCGGCACGTCACAATCGGAGCCGGGCACCCACCGGTGGAGGGGAACCGAGCCGGTTGGGGACGAGCCTGCAACGACCCGCCGCAGCTCCCAGGCGAAGGTCGCGAATCGCTCGACGGACATCACGGGGAGCTCGCGGTCGACGGACTGCGTCAGCAGCCCGGACGTCAGGACGGGGAACTCCGAGGCTCCGGCCGAGACCACGACGGGGACCCGCCAGGCCGTCGCCACGTTCAGGTGGCCGTGGAGGCCGAGGTACAGGCGGTCGGAAGCCTCGATCGCCTGGGACCAGGGGGCCGACCCGAGAAGTCCGGGCTCCCAGACGGGGGTCGGAAGCTGAAGCACCGGGAGCAGTTCGCCGGTCGACGAGCGGTAGCGAAGGGGGCGGGAGCCGCCGAAGCCGAAGCCGGGGCCGGAGAAGGAAGGGCCGACCGAGACGAAGTCCAGGACCGTGTCGAGGCCGAGTTCGGCGGCGAGGCGGGCGGGCTGGTCGTAGCCCCACCACAGCCCGTCGGCCTGGCGGCTCGATCTGACGGGATCGGTCTTAGCGCGCGCGCGCGTGAAGGTCGAGCGCACCAACCGTTCGACCTCGAGGGGCGAGCTCAGGGCCCCGCCGTCGACCTGGATGCCCACCCCGTGCCCGTACGTCGCGAGGCGGCGGGCGAGGCGGCCGGAGGGGGGAGCGGGGAACAGGAACGTAGCCTCGGCGTCGTCGGCCTCGATGGAGTCGATGTGCTCGGCGAGGACCTCGTCGGACGCACCGCCCGCCTCGATGGTCAGCACGATCACGGTGGGCGCGCCCTCGGGCAGCGGCCACAGCCGGGGATGCCGCTCGCCTGCGGCGCGGTCGATGACGGCGGCGAGCACCTCGGTCCACGCGTCGGCCGAGGGGAGCCGCCAGGTCGGGGAGGCCCACGGGAAGGGGAGCAGATCGTTGGCCTTGGTCCCCCCGAGGCCGTCGGTGTCGATGCCGGCGAGGGTGGGATCGCCCTGACGCAGCGTCTGCACGTGGGCGGGGAGGTCGAAGGCGAGGACGGCGACGCGGTCTCGGCGGAAGACGAGGTTCCCTCCCGTCATGCGTCGCACCAGCAGCGGCGGGAGCGGGTTGGAAGGATCGAACTCGGCCGGGGCGCGGGGATCCAGGGGTGTAGCGGTGGGCCACTCGAGGCCATCGTCGGGGAGGGCGAGGGCGCGCACCGGAGCGCCGTCAGCCGCCTGCGCGGAGGCGACGGCGGCCGGTTGGCTCCACGGTTTCGGGGCGGGCACGGCGAGGGCCTCGAGCAGTCCGTCGCACGAGGCGAGCACCACGAGCGGCGCACCCGCGGCGGCGTGTGCGAGGGCGGCCTCGGCCTGGGAGCAGCCGGCACCGGTGAGGACCCAGGTCTCGTCGGCGCCGGGACGGTCCGGCGGCCCCACCGCGACACCGAGCAGGCCGAGGGAGTGGAGGAGCTCGGCGGTCCAGGCGGCATCCGGCGCTTCCAGCACGCGGACCGAAAGCGAGTCCGGCGAAGCGGGAGCAGCGGTGACGGGAGGAGCGGTTCGCCAGTCCCAGTCGAAGGGCGGCACGACGACGTCCGGCTGGAGCATCGGGAGGGTGACGATGAGCACCGCGCAGACGAGGATGAGGATCGTGTTGCGGTGGCGGGGGGTCACACCGAGTCCAGCCAGGCGAACATCTGCTCGTAGCAGTCGTCCCGCACGCCGGGGATCGAGAGCACCAGATCGTGCATCGCGTTGCGCACCCGGCTGGTGGTGACGTGGCGTCCGAGGTGGGCGGCGCCGGCGATGGTGTCGTCGGGGTCGAGCACGGTGTCGCTCTTCATCCAGTCCCGCGAGAAGCCGGGAGCGTCGCCGCCGCGCCGGTCGCTGGCGAGGACATGGACGGGGCAGTGCAGGTCGAGGCCCCGCCGGAGGCGCGCCTGCCCCGCGACGATGGCGCGCACCCAGGCGGCCCGGATGGGGAGCGAGCCGGGGCACTTCCAGTCGAGGTCGTAGTCCCACTCACCGCCCTTGCCGAAGCTCTGGTGGATGGACCAGGAGTAGCGGGGGTCGGGCTTCTTGGGGAGCCGGAGCAGGGGACGGATGAGGGACAGCGCGGGGTACAGGGTGTGGAGCGCGAGGTTGATCGCGGGTTTCGCTCGGAAGGCGAAGAAGGGGGAGTTGAGGAGGAGGGCGTCGACTCCATTTCGATCGGCGACGTACAGCGGGGCGACGAGGCCGCCGGTGCTGTGGCCGAGGAGGCCGATCCAGGAGCAGGCGTCGCGGCGGCGGACGAGCGCGATGGCGGCGGCGATCTCCTCGAAGTAGCTGCTGAGGTGCGCGACGTAGGAGGCGGGGCGGCCGGGCCTGAGGGAGCGGCCGTGGCCGCGGAGATCGACGGCGTAGAACCGGTAGCCGGCCTTGGCGAACCGAGGGCCGATCTCGGGGCAGTGGAAGTAGTCGTTGAACCCGTGGACGTAGAGGATGGCGCGGGCACCCGGCCCCGGTGGCGGACCGTCGCCGCGGTACTCGACGAGGGTGGCGGCGGCGGGGCCCCACGGATCCGGCGCGAGGGGCAGGTCCTCAGCGAAGCAGCCGGGGAGGACGTCGGGGCGGGCGGCGGACAACGCCGCCAAGGGTAACCGGTCGGAGCGTCAGGGACCGGGGGCGCGCCCGGGCAGGCGGGTGCCGAGTTCGGCCAACGCGAGGGTGTGGTCGTGGATGAGGAGGGTGCCGTCACCGAGGCGGCGTTCCTCGCGAACCACGAGCCGGTCCTCGTCGATGCTCAGCACGGTGGCGGCGACGCGGCTGAGGCGGGAGCCCTCCAGGAGCAGCGCGCCGGGGCCCTCGGGGGCTTCCACGAGCGCGTAGCGGGTGCCGTCGTCTCCGGCGACCGCGACGAGGGTGAGCTCCTCGAGGTCGTACTGGGCGAAGACGGCGTGAACCGTCGGGGTGATGGGCACGCCGGGGTCGGTGTGAAGGAGTCCGCGGAACGGGTCGCGGCGGCCGATCGAGTCGTAGACGTCGCCGGCGAGGGCGGGGCTGGCGACGCCGAGGGCGAGGCCGAGGAGGAGGAACAGCGGTCGGTTCATCGGGTTGTCCTTTCGTTCCCCTCGTACAGCAGAAAACAGGGGAACACCGGATGAGTCAAGGAGATTATGGGGGAATCCCCGAGGTGATTGCGAAAGGTCGATGCTTGTCGTCGTTCCTCCCAGGCTGGGGACCCACCGGCACACGAGGAGGTCTCATGTCCCCGATCGGTTCCCAGGTCGTCATTCGGTTGCGCGACTCGCGCGTGATCGCGGCGGAGGTACGGTCGCAACGGCAGGTCGCGCAAGGTGTGTTGAAGGTGGGCAAGCCGTTCCCGCTGCTGGTCTTTCGGTTGGCCGACAACCACCTGCATGCGCTGCTGACGTGTGGGGAGGTGGAGGCGACGGAGTTCGGCCGACGGGTCGAGATCTCGCTGAACAAGCGCCTGACGCCGGGGATTCCGTACTCGCACGTGGTGGTGACGCCGGTGCGGGACCAGTGGCACCTGGCGAACACGTTCCACTACATCCTGAGGCAGGAAGCTCACCACGGGACGTCGATGGATCCGTTGTTCGAGGCGAGCAACCTGCCGGACTTGCTGGGGATGCGGACGCTGGGGAGGTGGACGGCGGCGCATGTGCGGAGGGCGTTGCCGAGGATGACCCGGGAGGAGCTGGAGAAGCACCTTCCGGTGAGGCTGGCCGAGGGGATGGTCGACCTTGGGGTGCTGGACGACGCGGCGGCGGCGGCGGTGGGGCGGCTGTCATTGGGAGGGCGGCATCCAGACGCCCTTGAAGCGAGGGCAGCAGCCGCGATTCTGGGCTGTCGGTGGGGGTCTCGGGCGGGGACGGCGAAGGCGCTCGCGACGACCGAGCGGAGCATCACGAGGCTCCAGGGAGTGGACGTGCGCCATGAGTTGCTGTCTGCGGTCGAGACGCAGGCTCGGCTGCGCCTCGACCGCATGGGTGGCGCTTCAGCGGGCGCGGAGAGAGTGAGTCTGGGGGACGCTACGGGGGCAACATCGCCGATGTCACCAGGGGTACGTCCCCTCAGGGAGACGCAACTGGGGGTACATCGCCGATGTCACCAGGGATGCGTCCCTCAATCAGCAACACAGGCGTCGTTCGCCTCGCCGGGCGTGCCCGCATCCGCGGACGGGCCGATCGAGGACGTCTGGTTGCACCACGCCGAGCCGTTGTTGTTGTCCCCCCCCGAACCCGACCGCGGGGTCGAGGCCGAAGCTGGCGCCGTTCGGGTCCGGCCACCCCGCGTCCACGTAGGTGACCGAGTCGAGCAGGAACCCATCGACGCACATGAAGACCTCGTCGTCGCCGTTGGCGAGGATCATGCCGGTGTACTCCACGTCCGGCGTGATCCCATCCCCACCGGGGCAGGCGGCCGGGTCTTCGGCCTTCACGAAGACGAAGTGGGCGCCCGCCGGAATGACCACGTCGGGGGCCACGAAGTCATCGCCCATGGCGGCGCAGGAGGGGTCCGTGTCGCCGAAGGTCCAACCCAGGATTCCCAGGTCCACGCCGCTGTTGTTGTAGACCTCGAAGAACTCCCCGCAGTCATCTCCCGTGAACGACGGGTTCTTCATGATCTCGGTGATCACCACGTCCGTGTTCGCGACCGCACCTTCGTTCGCGACGCCGGCGCAGTCGTTGTCCCACGCATCGATGAACTCGGGCGCGCCGGGGTAGATGGCGTCGTCGTCCGAAGCGTCGTCGTCGTCGGTCCGCCCCGGGCGGGTGACCGTGCAGGCCGCCAGGACCAGGGCGAGGAAGGCGAGCAGAGCGGCACGGTGCAACATGAAACGCATCCTGCCCCACTTGCCCACGCGGCGGAACGAGCGTCCTCGGGTCGTCACGCACACGCCGATCTCCGCCCGGCCGACGCACCCCAGGCCGGCTATCGTGCCCCCATGCGACGGCTCCTGCTCCTCGTCTGCACCCTCGCCCTCGTCGGCTGCCCCGCCGAGGACGACGACACTGGCTTTGGTCGCGGCGACGAGCCGACCCCCGATCCCAACGAAGTCGACGACGACGACACCACCCCGCCCGCGGACGACGCCGACAACGACGGCTACCCCAGCGACGTCGACTGCGACGACGGCAACGCCTTCGTCTATCCGAACGCCCCGGAGCTGTGCGACGAGCTCGACAACGACTGCGACGGAGCCGTCGACGAAGAGCCGCTGGCCAACATCAACTGGTACGCGGACGCCGACGGCGACACCTTCGGCGACACCGACACCTTCGTCACCGACTGCATCGGCCCCGAGGGCTACGTGCTCCGCCCGGGCGACTGCGACGACAACAACGCCGCAGTCCACCCCGAGTCCAACATCGACGGAGTCGACGCCGACTGCGACGGCCTGACCGAGTGGCACGTCGAGATCACCATCACCGTCGTCGCCGCCTATTGGCTCTGCGTCGACGATGAAGACATCCTCATCGGCTCCAACCTCTACTGGGAGAACGCCGAGACGTACAACGTCTGGCTCGACACCGGCGACCACGTGATCGGCTTCCGCGGCGAGGGCATCGAGCTGAGCGACGACAACAAGGACCTGACCGGCGCCCTCGCCTACATCAGCCTCAGCGACGGCACCGCGTGGTGGACGAACCAGCTCTGGAAGTACGATCCCGCCCCCAACAACGACCCCGAGACCCGCGTCGGCTGGTGCTCGCCCGACTTCGACGACAGCGAGTGGGCCCGCGCCCGCGAGTTCGGGCAGTGGGGCACCTCCCCATGGTTCGACAATCCCCCCGAACTCGAGGGCACGCCCGCCGTCTGGATCTGGGACGAGGTCCCCGTCGACTACCAGAGCCAGTACTTCCGCCTCGCGATCACGCTGCCGTGAAATGACAATCTGTCAAAGCGGGTCGGGCGTTCTCGTCCTACGTGCCAGTTTGTCGATCGGAATCCCACTCAGGATTCGCTAAATCCCTGAAATCACTGACGACCGGAATGCGGCACGCATCTTGCCTGTTCCAGTCGTCGTCATGCTTGACCGCGTACCCCGCCCCATCTGGATTCTGTCGCTGCTGGCGATGATCGCATTGGGTCTCGCCCTGGGCACCAACGCCCTGGTCGCCCGCCTGATGGTCGTCGACGCCGGCCGCCTCGCCGCCGCGCACGACGCCGCCCCCGGCGCCGTCGCCCGAAGCACCCCGGACGGAGAGGGAGCCCCGACGGGAGAGACCGTCGCCGCCGACACCTCGTCCAGCCGACGCGACCGCGCGAAGCGGCCCCGCCGCCTCAACTACTTCCAGGACCCCATCCTCCGACGCAACATCTTCAACTCGGCCGCCGGCCCCGAGGCGCCGACGCCCGCCCCCGGAGGCCCCGAGGGGCCCGACGTTCCCAAGTCGGAGATCGACGCCGTGCTCATCAGCACCGCCGTCGCCAGCGACCCCGTCTGGTCCACCGCCATCGTGTCGGTCGCCAGCTCCGGGGCCGAGCCGTACCGCATCGGCGACCCCATCGCGGACGCCACCGTGGTCGACATCAAGGCCCCCTGGCTGGACATCGAAGGCACGCACCACCCCGCCCGCCTCATCGTCCTGCGCGACGGCCAGCACGAGTACATCGACGCTGGCGGCAAGCCCAAGGCGGGCTCCAAGCGCAAGCCCAAGAAGGACGACGGCGACAAGAAGAAGAAGAAGAAGCGCACGTCCGGCCGCCACACCTGGGACGGCATCCACGACCTCGGCGGAGGCAAGTACTCGGTCGACCAGTCCGAGATCGACTACGCCATGGGCAACCTCGACAAGCTCTCGCGCGAAGCCCGGGTCGTCCCGAACTTCGCCGACGGACAGACCAACGGCTGGAAGGTCTTCTCCATCCGCCGCAATTCCGCCCTTCGCAAGATGGGCCTCAAGAACAACGACGTCCTGACCTCAGTCAATGGGATGGACCTGGGCGACACCGAAAAGGCGCTCGAGGTCTACAGCAAGCTGCAGTCAGACAAGAGTTTCACGCTCGAAGTCCTCCGCAATGGCGAGCCGACGACGCTGGAGTACACGGTTCAATGAAGACGCTGATCATGACGCTGGGAGTTCTGCTCCTGCTGCTGCCGACACCCTTTGCCTCCGCTCAGGCCAAGGATGACGACGACGACGACAAGAGCGCTGTGTCCGACAAGGTCAAGCCGACGCTGACGCCCCGTGGGCCGAAGCTTCAGCAGGCACCCGTCCGCGCGTCCATCCAGGACGACCCGGCCGACAGCGACGCCGATGACGACGACGACGACGACGACAAGTCTGGCGGCGGCGACGCCAAGTCCGACGGGTCGGACGACGACGACGACGAGCCGGAGCCCTGGAAGGGAGACCCCGACAAGCCCTCCTCCAACGCCGATCGTCCGGCCCGCAAGACCGTCGAGCCGATCCCCGGCGATGTGAAGATCAACATCGACTACAACGAAGTCGAGATTAAGGAAATCATTAAGGATTTCGCCCACAAGACGGGTCGAAACTTCCTCGTCGACGGCAAGATCAGCGGCAAGATCACCATCCACGCGCCCCGCGCCGTGACCGTCGATGAGGCCTACGAGGCGTTCATCATCGCCCTGGACTCGGCCGGCTACACGACCGTCGTCGAGGCCCGCTTCAAGTCCGGCCCCAACCGGGGCAAGGCGATGCTGACCCGCATCCTCCCCGCCGGCGACGCCAAGTCCGAGCCGCTGGAGCTGTACAAGTCGGACCGCTCGATCCCCAACACCGCGCACCTCATCACGCGCCTGGTGAACCTGGAGAACGTCGACGCCTCCGAGATGAGCACGATCCTGCAGAAGTGGGTCTCCAAGGAGGGCGACATCGTCGCCTACCCACCCAGCAACATGCTGATCATCACGGACAGTTCGAACAACATCCGCCGGATGATCGAGCTGGTCGAAGAGCTCGACATCTCCGCCCCCCAGCAGAAGCTCGAGGTCATCAAGATCCAGTTCGCCGAGGCGCCCGCGGTGCTGTCGATCGTCCAGGAGATCTACGGCATCGAGGCGACCAGCAAGTCCAAGACCAAGAGCCCCGCGACGACGGCCGCCGAGCGACGCGCCGCACGACGCAACAAGAAGGGCGGCAAGAAGAAGACGGGGACCACCGGCAGCGGCGTCAAGGCGAGCACCGTGGGCGACCAGGGCTCCTTCATCAGCAAGATGATCGCGGACGACCGCACCAACTCGATCATCGTGTTGGCGACCGAGAGCTCCATCAAGGACATCAAGGACCTCATCGCCCGCATCGACACGGACGAGGAGATCAGCCTCAAGTCCGACATCCACGTCATCTACCTGGAGCACGCCAAGGCGGAGGAGCTCAGCTCGACCCTGAACTCGCTGGTCCAGGCCGCCAACACCCGCACCACCAGCCGGCGCCCGACCACCACCGGTTCGACGACCGGCGCGCGCGGCTCCTCCCGCACCACCGGCAGCAACGCCCGCGACACCCGCTCCAACACCTCGGGCCAGCCGGGGAACCTGGGCGGCAACTTCGCCGGCGAAGTCCGCATCACGCACGACGTGCCCACCAACTCCCTGGTGGTGACCGCCAGCCGCGACGACTACGGGCGCCTCAAGCGCGTCATCGACATGCTCGACATCCCGCGCAAGCAGGTGTTCGTCGAGACCGTGATCATGGAAGTCAGCGACACCCGCATCAACGACAACGGCGTCTCCTGGCACGGCGGTGTCCCGGCCTCGACCAACGACGGAAGCCCCGTCACGGTCATCGGCGCGCGCGGCAGCTCCTCGATCTCCCCCGCCGCCTCCCTGCTGGACGGCTCGCTGCTGGCCGGCCTCGGCCTCGGCATCTTCGGCGAGGCGATCAACGTGCCCCTCCCGGGCGTGGACGGCGGCCTCGACATCCCCGCCTTCGGTGTCGTCATGCGGTTCCTCCAGGAGGACACCGCGACCAACGTGCTGTCGTCGCCGAACATCCTCACGCTCGACAACGAGGAAGCGACCATCGAGATCGGCGAGACCGTTCCCTTCCCCACCGGCGGCTTCCTCGGTGGCCTCGCGGGCGCGGCGGGCGGCGCGGGTGCCACCGGGCTGGGCGGCATCCCGTCCATCAGCTTCACGCGTGAGGACGTCGGGATCATCTTGCGCATCACGCCGCAGATCAACGAGTCGGACTGGGTGACGCTGGACGTCTACCAGGAGATCTCCGAGGTCAAGGAAGGCTCCACCACCGACAGCCTCAGCTCCGGCGGTCCGACCACCACCAAGCGCTCCGCCGAGACCCACGTCAGCGTGCGCAGCAACCAGACCATCGTCATCGGCGGCCTGATGCAGGAGGTCGACACGGAGTCCGAGAGCAAGATCCCGGTGCTCGGCGACATCCCCCTCATCGGCGCGCTCTTCCGCAACAAGCGCAAGACGAAGCGGAAGACGAACCTGCTCATCTTCCTGACCCCGCACGTCATCGACGGACCGGAGGACCTCCAGGAGGTCTACACAATCAAGATGCTGCAGCGCGAAGAGTTCATGCGCCGCTTCTACGGCAAGACCCCGGCCCAGCAGGCCGAGGAGCTGAACAGCCTGATCCGCTACTCGATGAACCTCCCCGGCCAGCCGCCGGTCTACAGCGACCCCGAGCCGCCGCGCCCCGACGGCACCATCGAGGGCATTCCGCTGACCGACGCCGAGCTGGAGCGCGTGGTCGACGAGCTCGAGACCGAAGAGGGCGACGTGCTCATCACGCCCGACGGCGAAATCGGCGTCGACGACCTCGGCAGTGACGAGGACCTCGACGAAGACGACCTCGACCTCGACGACGAGTCCGAGGAGTAGACGCGTGCCGATCCGCAAGCGAAGCCTGGGCGAGATCATGACGGCGGCTGGCGCCGTCGCGCCCGAGAACGTGCAGACCGCGATGGAGTACGCGGAGAAGCACGATCTCCGGGTGGGCGAGGCCCTCGTCCAGCTCGGGCTCGCTCAGGAAGACCAGGTCGTGGACGCGCTGTCGACGCAGACCAACCTGCCCTCGATGGCCTCCATCCCCATCGATTCGGTGGACCTGGGGCTCTACACCGAGCTCCCCATCAGCTTCGCCAAGGGCCACCAGGTGATGCCCCTGTGGCGGGACGACGCCGGCCGCATCGCCGTCGCCGTGGGCGACCCCTTCCAGCTGTCCCCCATCGACGACCTCCGCGTGCTCCTTGATGCGCCCGTCGCCATCTACATCGCCGCCCCGTCGTCGATCACCGAGTCCGTCAACCGCGTCTACGACCGCCTCGCCCGCTCCGCCGGCCAGGTCATCGAGGAGATGGAGGACGACCCGGACAGCACGCACCACGGCATCGACGAGATCGTCGACCTCGTCGACAGCGACGACGAAGCGCCGATCATCCGGTTCGTGAACTCGCTCCTGACGGAGGCCCTCAAGGAGCGCGTCTCCGACATCCACTTCGAGCCCTTCGAGCGTGAGCTCGCGGTCCGGTTCCGGATCGACGGCATCCTCTACAACAAGGTCGAGGTGCCCAAGCGGCTGCAGGCGGCGATCAGCTCCCGCGTGAAGGTCATGGCGCAGCTGGACATCGCCGAGAAGCGCCTCCCCCAGGACGGTCGCATCCGGGTCAAGGTCGCCGGCCGCGACGTCGACATCCGCGTCTCCACCGTGCCCGTGGCCCACGGCGAGCGCATCGTGCTCCGCCTCCAGGACCGCAGCTCGGGCCTGCTCGAGCTCGGCCAGATCGGCATGGAGGGCGCCGTGCTCTCGGACTGGCGGGAGCTCATCCGCCGGCCCCACGGCATCCTCCTCGTCACCGGCCCCACCGGTTCGGGCAAGTCGACCACGCTGTACGCCTCCATCTCCGAGGTGAACCGGCCCGACATCAACATCCTCACCGTCGAGGATCCCGTCGAATTCCAGATCAAGGGAATCGGTCAAATGGCCGTGAACCCGAAGATCAACCTCACCTACGCATCCGGCCTCCGCGCCTACCTGCGGCAGGACCCCGACGTCATCCTGGTCGGCGAGATCCGCGACAAGGAGACGGCCGAGATCGCCATCCAGGCGTCGCTCACGGGCCACCTCGTGCTGTCCACGCTGCACACCAACGACGCCGCCACCGCGGTGAACCGGCTGGTCGACATGGGCGTGGAGCCGTTCCTCGTCGCCAGCTCCCTGGTCGGCGTGATGGCCCAGCGCCTCGTGCGACGCCTCTGCTTCACCTGCCGCGAGCAGTACACCCCGCGTCCCGATGAGCTGATGCAGGTCGGTCTCGACCCCTCCCAGGTCAACCGCCCCATCTACAAGCCCCGCGACGGCGGCTGCACCGAGTGCCTGCACACCGGCTACAAGGGCCGGTCCGGCATCTACGAACTGCTGCACGTGACCCCCTCGATCCAGCCCCAGATCGTCCAGAACCTGTCGTCGGCCGTCATCAAGGAGACGGCCCTGTCCGAGGGCATGCAGAGCCTCCGCATCGACGGCGGCCGCAAGATCCTGGCGGGCCTCACCTCCCTGGAAGAGGTGATGCGCATCACGCAGGACGAGTTCACGGTCGAGGACGCCTAGAGCGATGGCTGTTTACGAGTACGCGGGACTGGACGCCAAGGGGAAGAAGACCTCTGGGCTGGTCGATGCGGACTCGTCCAAGGCGGCGCGCCAGAAGCTCCGCAAGCAAGGCGTGTTCACCACGTCGATCGCCGAAGGCAAGGGCAGCGTCACCGCCATCCGCACCTCCTCCCGGAAGGTCGGCGGCGGCGGCGGGGCCAGCGACAAGCTGTCCACCGAGGTCGACTTCGCCCAGTTCTTCACCCGCATCACGGTGCAGGACATCGCGCTGTCGACGCGGCAGCTGGCGGCGCTGCTGGGTGCCGGCATCCCCCTCGTGGAGAGCCTCGGCGCCCTCGCCGAGCAGGTGGAGAAGGAGCGCTTCCGGATCATCCTCCGCGAGATCCGCGAGAAGGTGAACGAGGGCTCGACCCTGGCGGACGCGCTCAAGGGCTACCCCAAGGTCTTCAACAACCTCTACGTGAACATGGTCCGGGCGGGCGAGCAGGCCGGCGCCCTGGAGCACGTGCTCGGACGCCTCGCCGACTACACCGAGGCGACCGTCGAGCTCCGCGGCAAGGTGATGGCGTCGCTGACCTACCCGCTGGTGATGCTGGGCGTCGCGGCGGCGGTGATCACCTTCCTGATGGCCTACGTCGTCCCGAAGATCACGAAGCTGTTCCGCGCCCGCAAGGCCGAACTGCCGTGGATCACCGAGGCGGTGCTGTTCGTCTCGGACGCGCTGAAGTCGTACTGGTGGCTCTTCGGGATGCTCGCCATCGGCGGGACCATCGGCTTCATCCGCTACTACCGCACCGAGGACGGCCGCGAGAAGGTCGACCGCACGCTCTTGAAGATCCCGATCTTCGGAAAGATGCTGCGGATGATCGCCATCTCGAGGTTCACCTCGACGCTGGCGACGCTGATGTCCTCGGGCGTGCCCCTGCTGTCGGCGATGGGCATCGTGCGGAACATCGTCAACAACGTGGTGTTGAAGTCAGCGATCGGGGACGCGCAGGAAGCGGTCCGCGAAGGCGAGCCGATGAACCGCCCGTTGGCCCGCAGCGGCGAGTTCCCACCGATGGTCGTGCACATGATCTCGGTGGGCGAACGGACCGGTGAGCTGTCCGAGATGCTCGGCCGGATCGCCAAGACCTACGAGTCCCAGGTGAACCGTCGCCTGACCACCCTGACGGCTCTGTTGGAGCCGCTGATGATTCTTTTGATGGGAGGGATCGTGTTCATCATCGCGCTCGCGATTCTCCTCCCCATGCTCGACATCCAGAACCTCGGCTCACGCTTCTGAGCCGGAAGGAGACACGACCGTGCTGAACCCCAAGACCCTGCGCCGCGCAGCCCGTGGCAACCGAGGCATGACCCTCATCGAGATCATGGTGGTGCTCACGCTCATCGGCCTCGTGATGACCGTGCTCGCGACCAACTTCCTCGGCATGGCGGAGAACCAGAAGGTTCAGATCTGCCAGACGCAGATGGAGCAGCTCAAGGGCCGCCTCGACGCGTTCAAGCTGCACTACGGCCGCTACCCGTCCACCGGCGAGGGGCTCAACGCCCTCGTCCGTCCTCCCACGGACAAGCGGGGCATGACGCCGGCGCCGTTCCTGGACGACGCGACCATCACGTACGACCCGTGGGGCACCCCCCTGCAGTACTACACGCCGGCCCGATCCGGCGGGAAGGCGTTCGAGATCGTCTCGCTCGGCCGTGATGGCGTCCCCGGCGGTGAAGCGGTCGACGCGGACTTCTCCAACTGGCAGCTGACCGCGATCCCCGGCGAGAACTAGGAACCGATGGCCCGCACCGCCCTCCAGCGTGGACTCACCCTGATCGAGCTGGCCGTCGTGCTGGCTCTGTTAGGGGTGATGCTGCTGGTGGCGGTGCCGACGCTGCGCACGATCATGGGGGCCGACCTGAAGGCCTCGACGATCGAGCTGGCGCAGACGCTGCGCTTCGTCCAGGACGAGGCGGTGCTGCGCAACATGAGCATGCGCATCGCCTACGACCTGGACGGACGGAAGTGGTGGATCGAGGCGGCCGACGGCCCCGTGCGCATCTTCCGCGACCGCGAAGCCAAGGACGCCTTCGCCGAGTTCATGGCGGAGAAGGCCGAGTCGGACGCCCAGGTCGCCGAGGACCGCGAACGCCGACGCGGCTCGGGCCCCTCCCAGAGCGAGCTGCTGTCGACCCTCATGGGCGACGACGCGGAGGCCGGTGGCGGCGACGCGGGCGGCGGCATGGGCGGGCTGCTCGGAGGCCTCTTCGGGGGCGGCGGCGGCGGCCTCGGCCCGGCGGCGCGGGGCGGCGAGTTCCAGGTGAACCAGTTCACCCCCTACTCCGGTGACAGCGACATCGAAGAGCACGCGTTCGCCCCCCGGGAGCTCCCCCAGGGCGTGCGGTTCGCCGGCGTGTGGACCCCCCAGGGCGGCGAGGACGAGGTCAAGCCGCTGGACGAGTACGAAGTCGAAGCCATGCTTCGCGAGGCTCCCGAAGACCAGCAGTGGACGACGATGTACACCCACGTCTTCCCCGGCCGGTACATCGAGGACACGGTCGTCTACCTGTCCGACGACAGCGGCGAGTCCATCTGGTCGATCACCGTCGAGCCGCTCACCGGCCGCGTCGAAGTTATCTCCGGCAAGGTCGCGATCCCCGACATCTCCGACCGGGACCAGCGGCAATGAGCAACCGCGGGTTCACGCTTCTGGAGTGCATGATCGCGCTGCTGCTGGTCAGCACCGCGCTGATCATCGTGGTCGAGTCGCAGTCCTTCGCGGTCGACGTCGAACAACGCACCGCGCGCATGAACGTGGCCACCATGCTGGCCCGCGAGATCATGACGGAGCTCGACCTCCGCATGGTCAAGGAGGGCTTCGGCGAACTCGAGATCAAGGAGCGCGGCGACTACAGCGACGAGCGCTACGACAGCCGCTTCGACGAGTACCGCTGGGAGTACGAGGTCGAGAAGGTCGACCTGGACCAGATGCCCGACCTGTCGATGCTGATGGGGCTGGCCAGCGAAGCACCGAGGCCGCGGGCGACGCGATGGGCGTGGACACCGGCGGAGGCGGCGCGACCAACGAGCTCGCCATGCTCGCCGGGCTCGGCATCGATCTGAGCTTCTTCAGCGAGTACATGGGCAACTACGTGCGCGAGGCGCGGGCCCGGGTCTGCTACCCCGACGGCACCGACGCCGACGGCAACCCCGCCGAGCAGTGCGTCGAGCTCCTCTCGCACCTGACCAACCCGACCGGCCAGGTCGCCGACAACAGCGGCGACGACGACGACGACGACACCGGCCCCGGCGGCTCCGGCGGTGGCGCCGGCGGCGGAGCGGGCGGAGCGGGCGGCGGCCCCCCCAGCCTCGGAGGCCTGCTCGGTGGTGGCGCCGGCGGCGGGAGCGGAAAATGAAGCGCAACCACGGCATGACGCTGATCGAGGTGATGATCGCCATCGCGCTCATCGGCGTGATCTCGTCGTTCACCTGGATGACGGTGTCGGGCGCGTCGGACGTGGCGGAGGAGTCCTCGGCCCGCTCCGACCTCAACGCCATGGGGCGCGGCGCCATCGACATCATGCGCCGCGAGATCTCGCAGGCGTTCATCAGCGCCAACCAGACCGAGTACTACAAGACCGTCTTCAACGGCACCGACCGCGACCCCGTCGACGAGATCAACTTCGTCGCCCGCGCGCACGAGAAGCGGTACGCCCACAAGCAGGAAGGCGACACCGCCGAGTACGGCTACTGGTTGGGAGACGC
>PVBE011483137.1_pt1 | contig 18571 bp, 18 predicted proteins | sample 1631181 | NCBI WGS metagenome assembly PVBE01 (sample SAMN08397723, study PRJNA350692) | Marine metagenome, whole genome shotgun sequencing project. | isolation source: water | place: Pacific Ocean | collected 2012-04
CGGGCCAAAAGCGGCTCGGTGGAAGTCTCTGGTTTGCGTTTACCGGTCATGGCGGTCATTCTCTCAACCACTCCTCGGGGAACCGCCGGCGGCGTTCGGGCATGCGAAAAAACGGCGCCTGGTCAGTTAACCAATATACCCGGCATTATCTTTATAATCGGTTAGGGTAGCGCCACTTACAATCCTTGAGATGGAACTTGAAAGTATGGTCGGGGATGTCATTGAATTTTTCAAGCTTAACGGTATCCTGGACGTAGCGTGGACCGTGGAGTAACTTCTGCTCTTAAGAATTGAATTTCCTAGGCTTATTGAAAATGCACTCTTGGCACGTTTGACGGTTCGTCCCCGTTCGGGAAGGAATTATACCTTGTTTTGGTTTATCAGTCACTTAATCATATATTCGATGGTTATGGTGGCGGTGGTGGCGGTGAACATGGTTGTGGCACCGAGCCGCCCATGGTTTCTACTCATCTTGTTCGGCTGGTGTGGACTCCTGATCCTCCAGGCCCGAAACGTCATGGGGTCTCGGGCTGACGATCGCCAAATCGCCGATCGGCCTTAACGGCGGCAAGCTGGACATCAAGAGCAACGCCGGAAAGGGAACCGCCGCCAGGGTTCGATGCCGAACGCCTTGTTCCGGAGTATTATTTCGCATCGCGGGTGTCATGACATGCCTGAAACAGATGATTTGAGAGAAAAGGGCCGCCGCAAGACACTGTTCGGGGGAGTGATCTATGACGAAAACAAAGACAAATGGAACTGCAAGATCTCCGATATTTCCGAATCCGGCGCCATGGTCAAATCGGCGGCGCCCCTGAAAGCCGGCTCGTTTGTCGATTTGAGAATAAACAAATACAAAGACTTGCGCCGGGCGGAAGTGATGTGGGTAAAAGACGGCACGATCGGTTTAAGGTTTCTCGTCGAATTAAAGAAATCTTCGCGGGGGATGAGTAGATTTTTCGAGATCATCGACGACTGATCCGTTGATCGTAAAGCACGGCCGCCGACCCCGCCCGGCCAATTTTGAAATGCTCTCGGGGCATTCGATGGACGTTGTACGATTCATGACCAGTTTCATTATCGTTTTTGTAGGCGCCTATACGGCAATGGTGGGGGCGCTCTATCTGTTTCAACGCAACCTCATGTATTTTCCCGATCCCTCGGTTTCAACGCCGGCGGCAAGCGGCCTCCCGGAAATGCGGACGGTGGCCCTGACGACCACCGACGGCCTGTCGTTGCGGGCCTGGTACCGGCGGGCCGGGGAAGGGATGCCGACCCTTGTTTATTTCCACGGCAACGCCGGCAATATCGGATCGCGGGGATTCAAGGTCCGGCCCTATCTCGGCGCCGGTTTCGGCTTGCTGTTGGCGCCCTATCGCGGTTACAGCGGCAATCCCGGCAAACCGACGGAGGAAGGCCTTTACGCCGATGGCCGCGCGGCTTTGGCATTCTTGAAAATACAAGGCGTGGCGCCGCGACTCATGGTCCTTTACGGCGAGTCGCTGGGCTCCGGCGTCGCCGTGCGGATGGCCTTCGAGCTGGCCCGCGACTCTCCCGCCGGGGCGGTGGTTCTGGAGGCGCCATTCACCTCCGCCGTCGACATCGCCGCCCATCACTATCCGTTGGTGCCGGCCCGCTGGCTGGTCAAGGACCGCTTCGAATCGGTGGCCAGGATCGCCGCCGTCAACGCCCCGCTGTTGATCCTCCATGGCATGCGGGACAAGACCGTTCCCACCGCTTTCGGGCGCCGGCTTTTCGAGGCGGCGGTGGAGCCCAAGGAAGGGCGTTGGCTAGAGGCGGCGGATCACAACGATCTTTATAACCACGACGCCGCCGGGATGGTGATCGATTTCCTGGTCCGCCGCTTCGGATTGGACGCAACGGGCGAAAAAGGCGCGCTCGACAGCCGATGATCCGGAGATGAGACCGTCCGAAGTCCCGCCATCGCCTTCACGCCGGCGCTGGTTACGCCCGGTCGCCGGCGTTGCCGCCATTATCGCGCTCGCCGCCGTCGGCGCCGCGCTCGCCGCCATGGTTGTCTGGCGGACGGCCGTCGTCGAGATGGTCCTGCACCGTCAATTTTCCTCGCGCGGGGTGGAGAAGGCGGAATTTTCCGTTGCCCGAGTCGGCCTCGATGGCATGCGGATCGAGAACATCCATCTCGGTCCGGACGTGAAAGCGGCTTCCTTGGAGGTTTTCTACACCCTCGCGGGTCTTTCCGGGGGAACGGTCGAAGGCGTTGAAGTCAGCGGTCTCGATATCGACGTCTCCGAACCGACATCCGGCTTTCTCGCGACTTTCGGGAAAATCGCCGCCACCGGCGGCGGCGCCACCGCCCCGGCGATGCCGCCGATCCGCGTTATCGGCGCCAGGATCCATGGCGCCGTCGAAGCCGGCTGGTTTTCCGCCCGCCTCGATGGCAACGTCAAGCCTGATCTTTCCGCCACCTTCGCCGTCGTGGCCGGGCAAGCCGGCGCACGTATCGCCGACCATGATCTCCGTGCAAGGGAAATTAACGCCGCCGTCACCTTGGACCCGGGCGCCGCCGGCGCCGTGGCCAGGATCGGCGGCGGATCCATCGCCGACACGGCGGCTGGGCCTTGGTTCGTGCCGCTGGCCGTCGCCGGAACGGTGGCTTGGCGGGCGGCGGCGCTCGAATTCGATATTGTCGCCTCGGCCATGGACGGCGACGGGCGGCTGAAATTGAGCGGCGCCCACGATCTTCCGCGAAATCGGGGAACCGCCACCGTCGAACTAGAGCCGTTGAACTTCGAGGCGGACGGGTTGCAGCCAAGCGGCCTTGTCCCCTCCGCCGCCGTTGCCGGCGCCGTATCCGGAACCGTCAGCGGCGGCGCTCACCTCACATGGGGGGCGGCTGGAATCGACGGCACCGCGCATGCCGATCTCGCCGGGATTTCATTAGCCGCCGCCGATTTCAGCCTCGGCAACCTCACCGCCCGGCTCAGCGCCGCTTCCCTGAACCCCGCCGCCGGGTTGGCCATCGACATCGCGGGCGCGGCATTGACCGTCGCCGGTAACGATTTCCATATCGAGGACGTTACCGCCACCGTCACCGCCGCCGCCGATTTGAAAACCATCCATTTCGGGCTCGGCGGCGGAACTCTCCGCCACGACGCCGCCGAACCGTGGTTGGCGCCGCTCTCGGTGCGCGGAGTTGGAAAACTTCAAGGCAGCGCCCTGAGTTTCCAGGTTCGGGCGTCGCCGGCGGCGGGCGGCGGTGGAAATATCTCGCTCGGAGGACGCCATGAACTGGCCTCCGGCGTCGGCGGGGCGACCGTCAAGGTCGCGCCACTCAGCTTTCGCCCCGGCGGCTTACAGCCCGGCGATGTGGTTCCGGCGTTGAAAGTACTCCGCCAGGTAACCGGCGCCTTGACGGGCGACATGGAGATTTGGTGGAGGGACGGCGATTACGATGGCAGCGCCCGGCTGGTCCTGGACGGGTTGTCGTTCGCGGCGGCAACGGCAGCCGTCGAGGGACTTTCCGGGAGCCTCCGGCTTGACAGCCTGAATCCGCCCGCCGCGTCCGATCCGCGGACGCTCCGCGCCCGGCGCATCGTCGTCGGCGCCGTTCTCGACGAACCGATCCTTCGTTTCCGCTTCGAGAACGCCGGAGATGGCGCCGCGCGATTATTTATCGAACGAGCGGCGGCCGGATTCGCCGGCGGCCGCCTTTCCGTTACCGACACGGCAATCGACGCCGCCGCCAAACGGATCGCGGTCAAGCTGTCGGGCATCGATCTCGGCAAGTTGATGGACCTTTTGGACGTTGAAGAGGTATCGGGCAGCGGCACCTTGAGCGGAGTAATCCCGCTGCAGTTCAGCGGCGATACGGTGCTGGTCACGGGCGGCCTGCTCGAGGCCGATGGCGAAGGCGTGCTGCGGTTCCGTTCCGAGGCCGCCAAACGCGCCCTGGCGGCCGGCGGCGAGCAGGTGGAATTGCTGCTCGGCCTGCTCGAGGATTTCCGTTACCGGCGCCTGTCGCTGGCCTTTGACAAGGCGGCCACCGGCGAGGCGACGATTCGTCTCGGCATCGAAGGGCACAATCCGGCTGTTCGCGATGGCCATCCCTTTGTTCTCAACGTCAACCTTTCGGCAAACCTGGACCGGGTCCTGGCCACCATCCTCGAAGGCTACCGCTTGTCGAACCGGGCCATTCGCGCTACCCTGGGCGGCGGACGCTAGATGTCTATGTTGATAAGGAAGGATTGTGGCTGTAACACGATACATTGTCGGGCTCGCCGCCGCCGTTGCCGTCTTGGCGCTCTCGGCTTGCGCGCCGACTGTCAAGGTGGAGGCGCCGAAAGAGCCGATCACCATCAATCTGAACATTAAACTCGATGCCAGCGTACGCCTACAGCTCGAGGAAAAGGCGAAGGACGATATCAAGGACAATCCGGGGATCTTCTGATGCGGCTGATGAAACGAAATTCAAGATGGGCGCGGGGGCGGCGGCGTTTCCTCTCCCTCATACCGGCATTTGCCGCCGCCGCGGCAATGGTTTTGTTTACCGCCGCCGCCGACGCCCAATCCTTGGGCGATCTTCGAGCCTCGGGCGCCGCCGGCGAGGGCTATGACGGCTATGCCCGGGTACGCGTGGCCGGCGGCGACGTCAGCTCGGTGGTCGACGCCGTCAACGCCAAGCGCCGCTCCATCTATCAACAACGCGCCAGCGAACAAGGAACGACCGCCGCTCAAGTCGGCCGGGTTTACGCCAGGGAGATTTTCGCCAAAGTCCCGGCCGGAACATGGTTGATGATGGAATCGGGCCAATGGACCCGGAAATAGGCCCATCGGCGGGGGCGTTGCCGGTATCCTTTGGACCTAAGCGCCGGTATCTTGGCCGCAAATAGGGCGTAACAATCGCCTAGCCAAGCCTTGGGCAAGCCGATTAAGGGCGCTGGAAACGGCATAGTTAATGGCGCCGGCGCGGCGTTATCCCCTTGAGCATAAAGGAAACCGCCGATGCGAGCGCATATGTGCCGGCCCTGCCCGCCGGCGCCGGCGGCATATGCTAACCTGAACCTGAACTTGAACCTGAATAAGAAACTATAGCCGGCGGCTTAAAACCGCCGGCTCACGTTTCTCTTCCGCCGGGCTTCGCCCCAAGCGTCCGGTCCCCTTCAACGCTGCCAGCGCAACCTTGAAAACGTGATCGAGCAGAGCAAAGAGGGTGACTATCTGGCGACCGCGGAGATGGAACTATTCCAATGATGGTGAGAATTGGGTACTGTCGGAGTCGATTTGAAGGTTACATGAGAAATATCGGTTCGAGTAGCTATTGCGGGGGCGGCTGGGGACGGGGACCTGGTTTAAAAAGGCGAAAAAAACATGACCAAAGCCAAGGCCCGCCAACGAGCGAAGGCGAAAGCGGCGCAGAAAGCCAAAAAGAGAGAAGCCAACGCCACCCAACCCGCCCAAAAATTCCGGCCGGGGCAGTTCGATCAGAGAGACAATTCGATATCAAGCCCGGGGGCGAAGGCCAACGTCAAGAACCTCGCCGTGGCGAAACGCGGCGCGGCGCGGTCGAGATAGGCCGTGCCGCCGAGCATGCTTCGAGGCGTGCTTTCCGCGCTCCTTGCTGGTCCGCTCGGAAGTCCGCTTCGGGGTCATGGTAGCAGCCTAGCTACGGGGTCAAGTCTTGAATGTTGAATTTCCGTCCACCGCCCTCGATGCTTCCCCCATGGCACGGCCCTTGCGCAGCCTTTACGAGTGTAATTGGCTTGAGCCGTTGCACTTCACGACTGAGAACGCCACCACCACCACAAGAGAAAGGAATACAATGGCCAGCATTCATTCCGCCGCGCAAGCTGGAGACATTGGCCGACTAACCCAACTTCTCGGCAGTGGCGCCGACGTCAACGCGACCGACGACGCGGGCCTGACGGCCCTCATGATTGCGGCAATCGGTGGACACCGCAATGTCGCCGAGCTGCTTATCGACCGGGGCGCCGACGTAGGCGCAACCGAAGACACGGGCCTGACGGCCCTCATGATTGCGGCAATCGATGGACACCGCGATGTCGCCGAGCTGCTTATCGACCGCGGCGCCGACGTCGGCGCGGCCGACGGCACTCGCGGGACGGCCCTCATGTTTACGGTAGGCAAGGGATATCGCGATGTCGCCGAGCTGCTTATCGACCGCGGCGCCGACGTCAACGCGACCAACGACGATGGCTGGACGGCCCTCACGATTGCGGCAATCGATGGCTACCGCGATGTCGTCGAGCTGCTTATCGACCGGGGCGCCGACGTCAACGCAACCGACGAGCAAGGCCAAACGGCCCTCATGTTTGCGGCAAACAAGGGCCACCGCGATGTTGTCGAGCTGCTTATCGACCGGGGTGCCGACGTCAACGTAACCGACGATCAAGGCCAAACGGCCCTGATGATTGCAGCAGCGGAAGTACCCACCTTTGGACATGTGGGAGGGGGCGCGGATGTGTACCCATACGTCGACGGCCTCGTTGACCAACGGCGTCGAACCAGGGCCCCAACCCATGGCTTCAGGCCGAGGGACCAGCGCGATGTCGTCGAGCTGCTTGAGGAAGCGGCGCGGCGGAAAGATGTTTAAGTCATTCAATGCCGTCGACAAGAGATACGGGCGATTCCCCTGAACACTTTTGGGGCCTCCCATCGAATGTTGATGAGAGAGGATGTCGTTGTTGTTGTGCCGTGGGGATGTGGGGAACTCGCGCTTGCGAGTTATCCACATATCCATGGCCGGCGGCGCGGGATTTTTTTGATCGTGGATGGCGGGCGCGGGTTTGGCGGTTCTACAAGGCCCTCAAGGCATACTGCCGCGGCCCCACCCCACGCAGCAAGGCGGCGCTGGAGAAGCGCTTCGAGCGCATCTTCTCGACGCAGACCGGCTTCGCCACCCCGGATCGGCTGCTCGAAAAACTGCGCGCCAACAAGGACGAGTTGCTTCTCGCCCTGGAGCGCCCCATCATCCCGCCCCTGCCCAACATCGTCCGTCAGCGCGCCAACCCAGCCTGAGCGCCCGGGGTTTTGCCCCTGTTACCAAACCCATTGTATCGCAATAGGCCCGGAACCAAGCCTTTTCCGTCGTTTCCCTTCACTTTGTGGGACAGCAGTGGCCACGACCACAAATCCACGCAAGTGCAAGGCGGAGGAGGAGGAGGAACCTTCCCCAGCCGCCAAAAAGGCGGCCGCCGCCTACATCGCTTTCGGGGCGCTTCGCCCGCCAAAGCGGATCCGCGAAAAGGAACCCGAAGACTTATAACGCTTTTGCGGCGGCGGTCAAAAAACCGGCGCCCCAGTCTCTGAATGCCATTTGACCAGGCCCGGTTTTACGAATTATAGTCGCTTCCATGAAGGGACTCCCGATCATTCTCGCGGCCCTGGTGGCAATCGCGTTTATCCTGGTAATTTGGGTCTTCGCGGGCATCGTCAAGACTCATGCCGCCACGGCCACAAACCCACGCAAGCTCAAGGCGGAGGAGGAACCTTCCCCACCCGCCGAAAAGGCGGCGGCCGGCAAAAAGCCGGAAAGCTCCGACCGGGACTTTGCCCCTTCGCAATTCTGATTCTCCGCCGGCGGCCCGATGAATCCTGTTCGCCGCGGGGATGCTGAAAAGCCATGGGATGGAGAAAAGTTTCCATATCGATGCTGCTGCTTGCCGCCGCAGCCTTTGCCTTGTGGCGGCCGGTCATGGTCGGTGACTGGCGCACGGCCAGCCGCGAGCCCACCGGCATCGCCCCGGACCCGGCGCTGACGCCGGAAGCCGTCGTCCAGGTTTACACGGCCCGCGCCTGGAGCTGGCGCGGCGCCTTCGGGGTGCACAGTTGGACCGCCGTAAAACCGACCGGCGCCGATGCGTACAGCGTTTACGAAGTCCTCGGCTGGCGCCTCTATCGTGGCCTTTCGGCGCTCATCGTCCACAACCGGCCGCCGGATGCCCGCTGGTTCGGGTCGGAACCGGATATCATCGCCGATCTGCGCGGCGACGGCGTCGATGCCATCATCGAACGCATCGCCGAGACGGCCCGGAGTTATCCCCATAACGGCGAATACCGGCTCTGGCCCGGCCCCAACTCCAATACCTTCACCGCCTTCATCGGCCGCGCCGTGCCGGAGCTCAAACTCGACCTGCCGCCGACCGCCATCGGCAAGGATTACCTCTCCGGCGCCTTTTTCGCCCGCGCCCCCAGCGGCACCGGCTACCAGGTTTCCCTGTTCGGCCTTTTGGGACTGCTGGTCGGGATCGAGGAAGGGGTGGAAGTGAACCTGCTCGGCCTCACCTTCGGCATCGACGCCAAGAACCCGGCGTTGAAACTACCCATGGCCGGACGCGTCGGCTTCGCCGGCCGGTGAATATCCGCGGTTAACGCCGGCCGGTCTCGGCGGGCCTTGGCGCCGCCGTCAGGCGTTGGTTTCGGCTTCCACGCCCAAGGCCGCCTGCGCCGCCGCCAGGCGCGCAATGGGCACCCGGTAAGGCGAGCAGGAAACATAGTCCAATCCCACCTTCTGGCAAAAGTGGACGGTCGCCGGGTCGCCGCCGTGCTCGCCGCAAATGCCGATTTTTATGCCCGGCTGGGTTTCTCGGCCGCGCTCGGTGCCGATCCGGACCAATTCGCCGACGCTTTCCTGATCGATGGAAACAAAGGGATCGCTTTCCATGATCCCTTTGTCCAGGTAAACCTGGATGAACGGGCCGGCGTCGTCGCGCGAAAGACCGAAAGTGGTCTGCGTCAGGTCATTGGTGCCGAAACTGAAAAATTGGGCGGTTTCGGCGATTTTACCGGCACGCAACGCGGCGCTGGGCAGTTCGATCATGGTGCCGACCAGGTAATCGAATTTGACTTGTTTCTCTTTCATCACTTCGGCGGCCATCTTTTCGACCAACACCTTGAGGGTTTCGAACTCCTTTGTCATGCCGACCAAGGGGATCATCACCTCTGGCGTCACCGACTTGCCCGCCTTGACGACCGCCACCACCGCTTCGAAGATGGCGCGCGCCTGCATCTCGTAGATTTCCGGGTAGGTAATGCCGAGACGACAGCCGCGATGGCCGAGCATGGGGTTCAACTCATGCAACTGGGCGGCGCGGGCCTTGATGGTGGCGACGTCGGTGCCGGCGGCTTTGGCGACTTCGTCCATGCCGGCTTGCGTATGGGGCAGGAATTCGTGCAACGGCGGGTCGAGGAGGCGGATCGTTACCGGCAGCCCGTCCATGATGGTGAACAGGTCGATGAAGTCCTGGCGTTGATAGGGTAGAAGCTTGGCGACCGCCGCGCGGCGTTGGGTCTCGTCCTTGGCGACGATCACTTGGCGCATGTGGATGATGCGTTGGGGGTCGAAAAACATGTGCTCGGTGCGGACCAGGCCGATGCCCTCGGCGCCGAACTCACGCGCCATCTTGGCGTCGGCTGGCGTATCGGCGTTGGCGCGCACGCCCATGGTGCGGAATTCGTCCACCCATTCCATGAGCCGGGCGAAGTCACCGGACATCTCCGGCTGGATGGTCGGGATCAGCCCCTCCATCACCTCGCCGCTGCTGCCGTCAATGGTGATGATGTCGCCTTCCTTGATAACGACGTTGCCCGCCGTCAGGGTCTTGGCGGTGTAATCGACCCGCAAATCGCCGGCCCCGGACACGCAGGGCGTCCCCATGCCGCGCGCCACCACCGCGGCGTGGCTGGTCATGCCGCCACGGGTGGTCAAAATCCCTTCCGCGACGTGCATGCCGCCGATGTCTTCGGGGCTGGTTTCGATGCGCACCAGGATCACTTTTTCGCCATTCCCGACCCATGCCTCGGCGTCATCGGCGTTGAACACCGCCTTCCCCGACGCCGCTCCCGGCGAGGCCTGCAAACCCTTGGCGAGGACGGTGCGCTCCGCCTTCGGATCGAGGGTCGGATGGAGAAGCTGGTCGAGTTGCGCCGGGTCGACGCGGCGGACGGCTTCGGCCTTGTCGATCAACCCTTCATCCTGCATGTCGACGGCGATCTTGAACGACGCCTTCGCCGTGCGCTTGCCGGTGCGGGTCTGCAGCATCCACAGCTTGTTCTTCTGGACGGTGAATTCCATGTCCTGCATGTCCTTGTAATGCCGTTCCAGCTTGGCGCGCACCGAAACCAGCTGGTCATAGAGTTCGGGCAGGGTTTCTTCCATGGACGGCAGATCGGAGCCGGTGGTTTTTTTCTCGGCGATGGTCAGGGGCTGGGGTGTGCGGATGCCGGCGACCACGTCCTCGCCCTGGGCGTTGGGCAGGAATTCTCCGTAATAGGCGTTCTCGCCGGTGGCCGGGTTGCGGGTGAAGCAAACGCCGGTGGCGCAATCGTTGCCCATGTTGCCGAAGACCATGGCCTGGACGTTGACCGCCGTGCCCCACTCCTCGGGGATATCGTGCAGCTTGCGGTAGGTGATGGCCCGCTTGTTCATCCACGAGCTGAAGACGGCGCCGATGGCGCCCCAGAGCTGTTTCTGGGGATCTTGCGGGAACGGCTCGCCTAGCTCCTTTTCCACCATGACCAGATATTTCCTGGCCACGGCCTTCCAGTCCTCGCCGATCAGGTCGATATCCATGGTGTGGCCGTGGTCGTGCTTGTGGGTATCGAGGATATCTTCAAACAAGTCGGAACCGAGGCCCAGCACCACGTTGCCGTACATCTGGATGAACCGGCGGTAGCTGTCATAGGTGAAACGTTCGTCGCCGCTCGCCTTGGCCAGGCCGATGACGGTTTCGTCGTTGAGGCCTAGGTTCAACACCGTGTCCATCATGCCGGGCATGGAGGCGCGGGCGCCCGAGCGGATGGACACCAGCAAGGCGTTGTCGGGATCGCCGAACTTGCTGCCGATGATCTTCTCGATTCCGGCCATCGCTTCGTCGGCCTGGGGTTTCATGTCTTCGGGATAGGTGTCGCCGTGTTTGGAATAATAGGTGCAGACTTCCGTGGTTATGGAGAATCCCGGCGGCACCGGCAGGCCGAGGCTGCTCATCTCGGCCAGGTTGGCGCCCTTGCCGCCGAGCAGATTGCGCATGACGGCGCCACCCTCGGCGCTTGCGTTGCCAAAGGTGTAAACCCACTTGGTCATTTTTCTCCTCCTTCGATTTTATTAAAGTCGGCGACCTGTTCCATGGTTGCACGTATCCGCGATAACAGTTTCAGGCGGTTTTCCCTGAGCTTTTCGTCGCCGCAATTGACCGTTACCTCATCGAAAAAGGTGTCGACGGGTTGGCGAAGTCGAGACAACTCCGTCATCGCGGCGGCGAATTTTTCATCTTTCAGCGCCCCGGCGATGCGGGGCATGGCGCGGCCGAGCTTGCCGTGGAGGCTGGATTCATCGGCCTGTTGGAATAGGCCGGCATCCGGTTCGCCGCGGTAGCTTTTAGCATCTTTTTTCTCTTCGATGCGAAGGATATTGGCGGCGCGCTTGTAAGCGGTCAACAGATTGGCTCCGTCATCGCTGTCGAGGAACCTTCCCAAGGCCTCGACCCGGGCCAGCAATCGCACCAGATCGTCCTCGCCGTCGAGGGCGAAAACAGCGTCGATATGGTCGTGGCGGACGCCTTTCTCCCGCAAATGTACTTTCAGGCGCTCGGCGAAGAAAAAAAGCAGGCGGCGGGATTGAAGGTTGACCTCGGGGGCATAAGAAGTCTTGGCGTAGGCGAAATCCGCCTTGTCGAAGATGTCGATAAGGGGAAGGCGGAGGTTGTTTTCGATGATCAACCGGATCACCCCCAAGGCGGCGCGGCGGAGCGCGTAAGGGTCCTTGGAGCCGGTCGGTTTTTCATCGATGCCGAAGAAACCGACCAGGGTATCGATCTTGTCGGCAAGCGACACGGCGACGCTGACCGGCGCCGTCGGGCAGGTGTCGTTCGGCCCTTGCGGCGAATAGTGCTCGGCGACGGCCGCCGCCACTTCCGCCTTCTCGCCGTCGGCGGCGGCGTAATAGCGGCCCATGATTCCTTGTAGTTCCGGAAACTCGCCGACCATCTCCGTGGACAGATCGGCCTTGCACAGCAAGGCGGCGCGCCCGACCAGCGCTTGCTCGGCGCCGGCAATGAGTTGGCTCAAGTCCGCCGCCAGCTTGCCGATGCGCTCGACTTTCTCGAAATCGGAACCCAGTTTGGCATGGAACACTCGATCCCGGAGCGCCGGCAGGCGGCTTTCGAGGGTAGCTTTGCGGTCCTGGCGCCAAAAGAACTCGGCGTCGGCCAACCGCGCCCGGAGAACGCGCTCGTTGCCGGCGACGATGGCCTTGCCGCCGTCGCCGGCCTCGGTGTTGGCGACGACAACGAAACGCGGCGCCAGTTTCCCCTTCTTGTCCTCCAGCGCGAAATACTTCTGGTGATGGCGCATGGCCGTGCTCAGGACCTCCGAAGGCAGGCCCATGAAAGCCTTGTCGATTTTGCCGATCAGCACCACCGGCCATTCGACCAGGCCGGTGACCTCGCCTAAGAGCGCCGGGTCGTCCCGGAGCACGAGACCCGCCTTCTTCGCTAGCGCCTCGGATTTTTTCTTGATCAGGGCACGGCGCTCGGCGGGATCGAGCATGACCTTGGCCTGCCGGAGCTTCTTCTTGTAGCCGGCGAAGTCCTTGACCTCGAAGGGCTTCGGTGCGAGGAAGCGATGGCCGCGCGTCATAGAGACAAACTTGATCTCTTTCTCATCCTTCGCGAGGTCAATTCCGGCATTCAAGCCAGGAATTTTGTCCGATGTGCCAAGCTGAATCGATCCCTTCACGGGTTTCCCGTCAAAGATCACCAGAATGTTTCGTATCGGCCTAACCCAGGTCATGGCCGAGTTCCCCCAGCGCATAGACTTTGGCCATCTAAGGTTAAAAAGAACCGTCTCGACCATGAGAGGAACTAGCTGTGATGTGACCTGCTCGGGCGTTTCGACAACCGCAAAATAGAATTCCCCCTTCTCGGTCGATTTAATTTTTAGATCCCACTTGGAAACTTTATTTGTTTTGGCAAATCCGCCTACCGCCTTGTCAGGCGCATCAGACCTTGGCCCCCTCTTTTCTTCTCTGATCGCGGGTTTGGTGAGGGGCAGACCATTGACGAAAAGGGTCAATCGCCTCGGCGTTGAATAGGTTTCAATCTTGGAGAATTTGAGGTCATCCGCTTTCAAGCTTTCCCTAATTAGCCGCTTCAAGTCCTCGGCGGCTCGCCCCTGCATGCGCGCCGGGATTTCCTCGGAGAGCAGTTCCAGCAAAAGCTCGGCCATTACTCGCACCACGCCTCGCAGCAGCCTTTGACCAGCGCTCGGACGCGGCCAATATAAGTGGCGCGCTCGGGAACGGAAATGACGCCGCGGGCTTCCAACAGGTTGAACAGGTGCGATCCTTTCAGGCACTGATCATAAGCGGGGAGGACCAGGCCGGCTTCGAGCAGGGAAGCGCATTCGGCCTCGGCGTCCTCGAACTGGCGTCTGAGGATATCGGTTCCGGCCCGCTCGAAGTTATAAGCGGAAAACTCCTTTTCCGCCCTGAGGAAGACATCGCCGTAAGTCACGCCGGTGCCGTTCCAGTCCAGTTCGTAGACGTTCTCGACGCCCTGAATGTACATGGCCAGCCGCTCGATGCCGTAGGTCAGCTCGACGGAAACCGGGTCGCAGTCGATGCCGCCGATCTGCTGGAAATAGGTGAACTGGGTGATTTCCATGCCGTCCAACCAGACTTCCCAGCCCAGGCCCCAGGCGCCCAGCGTCGGGCTTTCCCAGTCGTCCTCGACGAACCGGATGTCGTGAAGGCCGGGGTCGATGCCGAGCTCGCGGAGAGAGTCCAGATAGATGTCTTGTACGTCGTCCGGGGAGGGTTTGAGCAGCACCTGGAACTGGTAATAATGCTGCAATCGATTGGGATTCTCGCCATAGCGTCCGTCCGCCGGCCGCCGCGTCGGCTGCACGTAGGCTGCTTTCCAGGGCTCTTTTCCCAAGGCCCGCAACGTCGTCGCCGGGTGAAAGGTGCCGGCGCCGACCTCCATGTCGTAAGGCTGCAGGAGGACGCAGCCCTTGCCGGCCCAGTAGGACTGCAAGGCCAGGATGATTGCCTGGAAACTGGTTTTGTTTTTGGAAGCGGCGGCCATCGCGCTGAAAGACCTGGAAGCTTGCGGAGCGGCGGAAGATAGAACCCCCCCGGATAGCGGTCAAGGTGAGGGGGAACTCAACCGGAATAGGGGCAGCCACCGCGACCGCAAGCCGTGGCGCCGACGGCGGCGACGTAAGACCCGCAGACGCGGCATTCGATCATATCCTCAGGCCCGCTGCCGGAGTCGGGGGAGCCGTGCCGCGAACGCGGCCGGTCAGCCTGGCCGCGCTGGTTTCGCAGCCGGCCGATCCATTTGTACCCGTACCAAACGATGACGGCGACGGCGCCGGTGAATAACAGTTTCGAGAGGCTGAAGCCGAACATGGGCGTCTTTGTAAAGGGCTGGCGGAAGGGCGGTCAAACAGCTGGCGGAAGAGTCACAGTCCAAACCGGTTCCACCGCAGCCGTTCCTCGACCGCCGCCAGGGCGCCGCCGGCCCAATCGGCGGGGCCGGCCGCCGCCGCGCCGCCGGCGTTACCGTGCCGCCGCTGCCACCATGAACGGCGGAGACCGGCGGGGCGCAGCTTGACCTTATCGCCAAAACGTTCGCGCATGACCGTGCGCAAATCGCCGATGCCGTCGATCAAGCCCAACTCCAGCGCCTTCCGGCCGGTCCAGAACTGGCCGCTGAACAGTTCGTCTTCGTCGGCTCGCAATTTCCCCCGCCGGCGTTTGCGCACCATCCCCTTGAAACTTTCGTGGACGTCGCCTTGGATCTCTTGCAGGAGTTTCACGTCTTCCGGTTTGGCGCGCAGGAAAGGATCGAGCAGCGCCTTCTTTTCCCCCGACGTGTAGAGGCGGCGTTCGACGCCGATGCGCTCGATCAGGCCGTCCAAGCCGAAACCGGCGCTGACTACGCCGATGGAACCGATGATGGAGTTCTCGTCGGCGTAAATCTCGTCGCCGGCACAAGCCAACCAATAGCCGCCCGAAGCCGCCACGTCCTCGGCGAAGGCGAACACCGGCACGTCTTTCTCCTCGGCCATCGCCCGGATGCGTTGGGCGATCAGGGCCGATTGCGTGGCCGCGCCGCCGGGCGAATTGATGGCCAGGGCGACGGCCTTGAGGTTCCTGAACTTGAAGGCTTTCTCGATGCCCTGAGCAAGGCCGGAGAGGCTCAAGTGCCGGCTCCAGGGGCTCGGTGTTCCGATCACTCCGTAAAGCCTGAGCACGCCCACCGTCGGCGGCGGCGCGCGGAAGCGTGCAATCGGATTGAACTTGTTAAAAGATCGGGTATCCATTTAGCCACTCCTTGGTCAAAGTACCGACAATTCTATAATAGCAAACTCTTGCCGTCGCGCATCACGGTTTCCGCCGCCGCCGTGAAGGCGCCGTCGGCTTCGTGGAGAACCAGTCCGGCGGCCAGGGATAAGGGTGTCGCCGCTCCCTTGCGGCCGCTGAGGATGATCCGTTTGGCCGGTTTGCCGGCGGACCCCGGCCACAAAGGGAAAAGAGTGATCCCGCCCAGCCGCCCCTTAAGCCCCGCCAACAAGGCGTCCAGGCGGTCGGCGCGGTGAACGACGGTGACGCTGCCCTTGCGGCGGACCATGTTGAGACAGAATCCGAGCCAGTCCTCCAGTTCCGCCGCGCCTTCCATCGTCGCCGCCGCCTTGGCCGGATCGGGGGAGGGGGTGCATCGGCCCGCCGTCTGGAAGGGCGGATTGGCCATGACGTGGTCGAACGAGCCCGGGGCGAGTTCGGACGGCGGCGCCAGCAGGTCGCCGGCGAGAAAATCCACCCGTCCGGCGAGGCCGTTGACTTGGGCGTTGCGGTTGGCGATGGCGACCAGGCCGGGTTTTATCTCGAGGCCGGTGATCCGCATCGCCGCCACCCGGAAGGCCAGGCAAAGGGCGGCAGCGCCGGCGCCGGCGCCGGCATCGAGAACCTTGTCGCCCGGCGCCGCCGGAACGGTCGCCGCCAGCAGGACGGGATCTATGGCCGCCCGGTAGCCGGCCCGTGGCTGGAAAAACCGGACGCGGCCGGCGAGCAGGGAATCCTCGGTTTCTTCACCCATCGCGGTTATCATTAGAGCAAATCCAGATTGATTGGAATCGCCAAAGGCGATCCAACAATTTGGAGAGTTTTCTCTAGCTTATTTATGTAGAGCGGATCGGCGAAATTGATCGATCCCACGAAGTGGGTTCGATCAATCACGGTCCGCTCTAGCGATGGCTTCGGCCTCGGCCAGCACCCGCCGCGCCCTGATCAGGTCGGCTTCGCGCACCATGAGCCGCCGGGGTATGGCCGAGATGCTGCCTTCCATGATGCTGGTATGGGCGTCGAGAACGTCGGAATCGATGTTGTTCTCGGCCAGCGCCGCCAGCAGCCATGACAGCATGACCGGATCGTTGGTCCGTATCAGTTCCACCATCGGCTCTACAAATCCTCCGAGCTCTCCCAAACCTCCGGCGCCGGGCCGGGCAAGGGCTTGACCGTCCGCCGCCACCGTTTCTATACTCTCAGGAGACCTGGGCCATCGTCAAGCATAGTGGGAGCGTAGCGAAGTGGGCGTTGTCGTCAGCTTGGGCGACGAACGGGACAGGAAGCCGTCGCTGGACGTGCTTGCCACCTTGGTCGCCGACGACTTGAAGGCGGTCAACGAGGTCGTCGTCCAGCGCATGCACTCTTCCGTCGAGCTGATCCCGCAGCTGGCCGGATATATCGTCGCCGCCGGCGGCAAGCGCCTGCGCCCGATGCTGACCCTGGCCTCGGCCCGCTTGTGCGGCTACCAGGGCCGCCGCCACATCGCCCTTGCCGCCTGCGTCGAGTTCATTCATACCGCCACCCTGCTCCATGACGACGTCGTCGACGAAAGCGATCTGCGCCGCGGACTGCATTCGGCCAACGCCGTCTGGGGCAACAAGGCCAGCGTCCTTGTCGGCGACTTTTTGTTCAGCCGCTCCTTCGAGCTGATGGTCGAGGACGGCAGCTTGGAGGTCCTGGCCATTCTTTCGAGATGTTCGGCGATCATCGCCGAGGGCGAAGTGGCGCAGTTGGTCACCGCCAACGACACGGCAACCGGCGAAACCGCTTATCTCGACATGATCACTGCGAAGACGGCGCAATTGTTCGCCGCCGCCTGCCGCTTGGGCGCCCTCGTCGCCGGCCGCCCCAAGGTCGAGGAGGAAGCGCTCGATACTTTCGGCCTGAATTTGGGCATCGCCTTCCAGTTGATCGACGACGTGCTCGATTTTTCGGCCAAGCAAGCGACGCTCGGCAAGACCGTCGGCGACGACTTCCGCGATGGCAAGGTCACCTTGCCGGTGGTCCTCGCTTTCCACCGGGGGAACGAGATGGAACGGGCCTTCTGGCGGCGCACCATCGAGGACCTCGACCAGAACAAGGACGACCTCGACCAAGCCATCGGTTTGTTGCGGAAACACAACGCCCTTGCCGACACCGTCGAGCGCGCCCGACATTACGGCGCCATCGCCAGGGACGCGCTCGGCATTTTCGCCGGCGGCGCCGAAAAAGAGGTCTTGGCCGGCCTGATCGATTTCTGCATCCGGCGCGCCCACTGAGAGCCCGTCGCCGTTCGAGGGTATCTACGTGTTCCGGTGCCGCGAAAGCTAAGGAGTGGGACCGGCCGCCGGTGCCGCCGTTTCGCCAGGGCCGTGGCGAAGAGACGGGGTGCCTTGCCGAGGCCCGCCGGCGGCGCTATAACCTCGCCGACCGGGCCTTGTCGGAGTGTAGCTCAGCCTGGTAGAGCACCGTCTTCGGGAGGCGGGGGCCGGAGGTTCAAATCCTCTCACTCCGACCACTAAAAAACCACGCAAGTTCAATGACTTACTAGGCTTTTTACTTCTTGGACTCAGATGCTGATTTTACTCTGGGTACTAGTCTGGGTACTAGTTTTTAGAATTTTGAGCCCCGCCGACGTGCAGAGATTCAATATCTCGTGTACGTCTTGACTAAATTCCACAAGTTGTAGTACGTTTTCATTAGCTGAGGTCCGTGGCCGAAGCTAAGGGTCAGTGGCCCGAAAGTTTTTAATAACTTTTGGGGGCTGCTGTGATACCCGAAAAGCACCACCTCGATAAGCGAGCGCACCGCCTTCTCCACTTTTTCGAGGCGGGTAATCCTGACGATTTTCTGGATACCGAAGAACTCGCTGATGGACTCGAAACGTGTCTGGGCTGGCTTGAGCAAGGGCGGTCCAAAGGTTTCGGTCCGCCACCGACCAAGATTCCCCCGCGAAAAATCCGCGAGAGGTCTGCGAGATCCGCGCGCAGCCACTGGTCGTATCCCGAGTTTGCGCGCCGGCGTGGGCGCCGCCCACGGCCTTTGCCTTCTTCGTCTTCGTCTTCGTCTTCGCGTGCTTGTCTCGGGGGGCGTGGGCGACGCCTGCGCGCCGGGTTTCGCGGCGCGCAAACGCGACCCCCGGCGCGGTGCATGGGCGGCGCCCGCACGGTGCGGGCGCCGCCCACGGCCCCGCGCAAACTGCAGCGGGAGCGTCGACCGGGTGGGGTGGGGTGGGGTGGGGTGGAG
>PVBE012833886.1_pt1 | contig 18571 bp, 18 predicted proteins | sample 1631181 | NCBI WGS metagenome assembly PVBE01 (sample SAMN08397723, study PRJNA350692) | Marine metagenome, whole genome shotgun sequencing project. | isolation source: water | place: Pacific Ocean | collected 2012-04
ATGAGCGTAATGGTATCCTAGATTTCCAACGCATCCTTCAAGGTATGGAGGAGTTTTCTGAGGTAGAATTTGGTGTGAATGATATTGTTCGTTCGGGACTTGTCAAGTCATACATCATTGCTAAGATGGCGTTAGGATTATAATGTTTATACATCGTGATGATATAAAACCAGTTGAGATGACTGCTAAGATGGTGGAGGGTAAGAGACTTTACTCTACACCTAATGATAACTTCTATCCTTCTATCACCACTGTTATTAGTAACAATGCTAAGAAGCAAGAAGGTCTTGCTAAGTGGAGGAAGAGAGTTGGTTGGGACAAAGCACAAGCTATTTCAACACGTTCTGCTTCACGTGGTACTACCTTTCATAGTATTACTGAAGACTATTTAAATAACTGTTTGGATATAGATGAGTACAAGGAGACTCCACTACCTGTAGTCATGTTTAATCAGAGTAAAAAAGTACTTGATCGTATCAGTAATATATACTTACAAGAGGCAGCATTATACTCAGACAACCTTGAAGTCGCTGGTCGTGTTGATTGCATCGCTGAGTTTGATGGAGTACTATCCATCATAGACTTCAAAACATCTGCTGCACCAAAGAGAGAACTATATCTGTACGATTATTTTGTTCAAGAAACAGCATACGCTTGTTGTTTACAAGAACTCTACGGTATAACCGTCAAACAACTTGTAACTATTGTTGCATGTGAAAATGGTGAGACCCAAGTCGTAACTAAACCACCCAAGAAAGAGTATTTGTTACAACTTATTAATTACATAGACGAGTACCGAACACGTTATGGAAAAGAAGAACTTATTGGAAGATAAATTTATGACAAGCGCAAAGTTCTCTCAAGAAGTTGAGAAGATTGCTGTGACAAATGAAGATATGAACTACATAGATTCAGTTCTTCATCTTTGTGAACAGAATGAGATAGAGGTTGAGTCAGTATCTAAACTGATATCAAAACCTTTAAAGGAGAAATTAAAACATGAAGCACAACAATTAAACTTCATGAAAAAAACAAGTCGTGCCAAATTAATGCTAGTCTAATGAGTAAGTTCTTTCAATCAGAGATGGTACGTGGTGACATCCAAGAGATGGCATCACTTCAAGAGTTCTGTTTTAGATCAGCAACTAATCTTGCTCTCCTTGATAAGGAAAGAAAGTTGCAGTATTTTGAGGCACTTAGAAAACTATTAGAGAAGCAGAAAATTTTTCATGCTCGTCTTATGTTGAGTGATGATCCAGAGGCTAAGAGTGTTGCTGTGAACATGAAGCAAGCAGTTATAATGCTAGGTGGTGACTCAAATTTGAACGTTCAGGATATGTTTGACGATTTGTTACAGAAGATAGATGCGTTTGAAGAAATGGTTGACAAGCAACCTTAGGATGTGCTATAAATAGGATGGTGGGGAGCTCCCACTAAATTAAATCCAAAATAATCCGAGGTAAGTATGTCATTTAATGACTTAAAGAAAAAGTCTGGTAGTAATCTATCGTTTCTTCAAAAAGAATTGGAGAAGTCAGTCAGTACACGACAAGTAGACGAGAGATTCTGGAAACCAGAAGTTGATGCATCAGGTAACGGTTACGCCGTTCTTAGATTCCTTCCTGCACCTGAAGGTGAAGACCTACCATGGGCAAAGGTATACAGTCATGCATTCCAGGGACCAGGTGGTTGGTACATTGAGAACAGTCTAACAACACTGGGTGATAAAGATCCAGTAGGTGAGGTTAATCGTGGACTATGGAACGATGGAACCGAAGAAGGTAAGGACATTGCACGTAGACAGAAACGTAAACTATCTTACTACAGCAACATCCTTGTCGTAAAGGATCCAAAGCATCCTGAGAATGAGGGTAAGGTATTCTTGTACAAGTATGGCAAGAAGATCCATGATAAAATTCTTGCAGCAATGCAACCTGAGTTCCAAGATGAGACACCTGTAAATGTGTTTGATCTTTGGGAAGGTGCTAACTTCAAGTTGAAGATCAAGAAAGTAGCAGGGTTCTGGAACTATGATAGTAGTGAGTTTGATTCTGTTAGTGCTCTTAGTTCAGATGATACTGAACTTGAAGCAACGTGGAAGTCGGAACACTCGCTAGAAGCGTTCACAACACGCGATCAGTTCAAATCATACGAAGATCTACAGAAGAGGTTGAACCTTGTTCTAGGGTCTTCTCCACGTGCTACAGTACTGTCTGTAGATAGTGAGGAGTATGAACCAGTCGCTGCTCCAGCACCATCAGCATTTCGTGAGAAGATGAGTGCTCCTACTCCTGTTAAACAGGATGCAGTTGTTGAAGATGATGATGCATTATCATACTTTGCATCACTAGCATCCGATGACTAATGAGGTCATGGGTCATCCACTATGGATGATGCCAGTCATGTTACTAGCATTGGTTGCAATGATTGAGGGCTTGCATACTGCTGTTCATTTGCACATGCAAATAGATGCTGATGCATACTGTAGAAATAATGCTGAGTGGGTAGAGAGTCAAACCAAAAACGAATATTGAATTCCATAAAACCCCGAAAAAATTTTCGGGGTATTTTTTTGTCTAGAAGTCGCGCTACCCTACCCACTTAGGTATGTAAACAAAATATCATACGCCAGATTTTTTAAGTTGTTTTGAAATGAAACCTGTTGAACTTGAGTATAGGTTTCTTGTTTTAAATTCTTCTACGAACTTACTAAAATAAGTTCTCTTTAGTATATAAATTTCTCTCTTCTTTTCATTCTCGCTCTCTTCATATTCATAGCATGTTATTGGTTTAGATACTAAGTTACCAGTAACAGTTTGATCTTGACTTCCATCCCAATAAGTGAACGGTGTATCATAGAAGTTTTTATCTACTTTAAGTCCACCTTTTAGTGCTAGAACTGGTAGGTTATCTATAGTTCTACCTGATCTAGTTTCTATTGTTTCGTAGTGGTGAATCTTTGAGTATGCATTGTTAATTCCATTAGTGTCTACACCATACTTACTTTCAATGACTTTCTCTAAGGTATAGTTGTCTAGTGGTAAAGCGAATGAAGGGTTGATAATATTATTGGTTATCAGTATAACCCAATCATAGAATTGACTGCCATAGTATTCTTGTGCTATGTTTTCTATTCTAACACCAGTTTCCAATGAATATTTGTTATAGAAAGTGGAGTATCCAAAGATATCATTACTTACTTTGTACCTTCGGAAGAAATTCTTCGCAGTAATGTAATCAGATTCTGAGAAAGGAAAGCTGATTGGCTTGGTATCGTATTTTATGTCTGGTATTAAAGAAAAATACATTAGAAACCGTCTTTTATATCTTTTTTGAATAGCACCTTAGTCTCTACAAAACTGAGTTGAAGTTCAATTGCAACTGGTGAACCATCACTGTATGTAGCATAGGTTCCATCGGGTGTGTAGTTAACTGCTACTCTACTAATGGCACATGGTTTGAATTGTATTAGTTGTTTTTTTGTTTCTTCGCCTTTCATAAATGTAAATTTACATAAGTTTGGAACACGCATAAAATTATCAGCATCAAATAAATCTAAATCCTCATCATAATCCCCGCCGTTTCTTGAGTCATTAAGATCGGTATTATCGCTAAAGGTATTCGTTCCACCCCATTCAGGAGCAGCTGCTAATCTAAATGTTTTTATAATTTGATGGATTTTTTCTGCTTCAGGTTGATTTCTTGGAACTAGTTTAAATGTCATTCCAATTTCTCTTAGTTCAGGTTGATCATATAATAGCTCTGCATTTGGATTGAATACTATTCCTTCTGTGGCACCAGTAACATCACCGATAGTTAGGTTACCTCCTACACCTGGGAGTTTGTTTAAAAGGTTTACTTGCAAAGCTTTGGTAAGTGCTTTTATATTACCCTCTCTATCCTTCAGTTTCGCTCCCATTTCTGTCATATCTCCACCAGCAACAGCTTGAACTGCTGCTTTTCCCAATGCACTGAATGATTTTCCTGCCCATCCTTGTTGGAGATCATTACCTAAGTCTTGTGGCATTGGTAGGATAATATTTTTTAAATTAGCATCTTTTTTGAGGGTAGTTGATGCATTATATCTTAGATATGAGTTATTTCCTGCGCTAACTCCAGCAAATGGTGGGAGGTACCGTCCAAATTGAAAGAATACAAAGTCTGATCTCTCATCAATATAAGCATCCATGGGGTATCTTAAATCCTCACTACTAGGTGCCCCATCCTTACCACCAATTGGTCCAGATGAAATTTTTATTGTATCTTCTGGTAACAACCCCGCCTCTATTTTCCTCTGTCTAACTTTTTCCTTTAATTCATCTTCAGTCCCTATAGTATTGTGATCGTCAGCTGTGATCAGAGTTGCTAATCCTGCGAGGCTTAATGCTATTGCTAGTGTAATCATTACTGCCATATTATTTTACCATTTCCCTGTCTGATGTGTTACCATAACCATGAACGATAACTCTTGACTTAATTTTGTCATAGAATTTATCTTTGCCATCATCCCAAACAACCTCTTTATTATAGGAAGATTGTCCTGCTTTACCTTTCACATTTCTAACAAAGGATTCAATAGGTAATAAGATAGCTGATGCCCACTCATCCGCAGATAGATCAAGAAAATAACCATCTACATGTTCGGTTAAGTATTTATGGAAACAAAAGCGAGGAATATCAATTCTTCCTTCTTGTAATCTCTTTACACACCATACTCTTCTCTTTGGTGACAAGTAGTGTAGGTTGGCACCCCAAAATTCTTTAGCGTTTGCTTTAACCACATAAACAAGCGGAAATTGATCCCAATAAGGTAGTTTGTCTGCATATTTTGCTTTGTACTCATAGAGATACATGTGACCTGCGACAGCCCATTTCCTTAATTGATTTTCATCTTCTTGTTCATCTGATCCCATACGATCTTGTATTTCATCTCGTATAAGTTTCTCTGGATTTTTATTGTAATGTAGTGCTTCTCTTCTTACAGCATTTCTATACCATAAGTATGTTTGTGTTTTTCCTCCAGCAGCTTCCTGTACCTTCTCAAAGATGGTTTTATATCCTGCGTCTTCTTTTGGGTGAGGACGTTGGATGTCCTTAAATCCTCCAAATCCTTCTGCCATTGGTCTATACCGCTAAGTGATCCTCAGTTAGTATTAAGAACTTCATTTGTCTGTCGTCACAGTAACCCTTAGCAGCCTTCCATTTGGCACTATTCTTCATGAATGTTAGGGTAGCATTTCTATAAGATTTAGTTCTTTTATCTTTGTTAACTGGTGGTTTGGTTTGTTTTTTGGGTTTGATCTCTACAATATACTTAGCAAATCTACCACTCTTTTCAAGGACTTTGATATAAAAGTCAGGATAATATCTGTGTGGTCTACCATCAATAGGTGATTTATATGGTATGATTACAGTTTCACTTCCCCACTCTAAAATGGATGAGGTGTGGTCACAATAAGTCATGAATTTCCGTTCCCATAATGATCTATAAGTTATACGAGTGGGATTACCACGGTATTTCTTGGGGTTCGCTGGTTTATAAAGACCTGAATATGCCATATATAATATAGATTCCCATAGTTTATATTTAGAGTGGCAGCAATAACTAAGATAAACGATTTCATGTCAAGGATAGGTCGTAAGGGAGGAATGTCTCTTACTACTGGTTTTGATGTTAATATCAAGTTTAAAAATCCATCTGTAGAGGGATTAGATTTTTGTAAGAACTATTATTCTTCTACAGACAGGGAAGTGGTTAATATGCTTTGTGATGAAGCACAGTTACCTAATGTTCAATCTGCTGTTAATACGATATCAGGAAGATATTTAGGAGAAGGTAGTATTTCATATCCTCATACTAGGATTTTTACTGATGTTGGTCTAGGATTTATGTGTGATGCTGAATTAATACCACTAAAGTTTTTTAATGGTTGGTATGAGCATATTTTTGGCGAATCTCGTATTAGTACAACTTATAAACCAACGATGGAACCTGCGTTGGGAGTGAGTCCCAAAGCTACCCAACGTACAAATAGGGTGACATATATTGATGATTATGTTGCTAACGTTAAAATTATAAAGTCTGAAGCTGGACCTGGTGGAGCAAATGCGAGAGTTCCAGTAGTTTACATATTAGAAAATGCTTATCCATATGCAATTGACGCAGTACCTCTTGCTTACGGATCATCTCAATTGACAAGGGTTAACGTTAATTTATATTATACTCGTCACACTGTTGCATACGGCAAATAACCCAGCAAATTCGGTTTTTTGATTCCATAAAACTCGGAAAATTTACTCAGCATATTTTTGAGTGAAAAAGTCGCTATATATAAATATACGATTTGAAATTATTTTTATGGCATTACCAAAGTTAGGGTATCCTACGTATGAATTGGAATTACCCTCTACAGGCAAAACTGTCAAATATCGTCCATTTCTTGTAAAAGAGGAAAAAGTCCTTTTGATGGCACTTGAGGCGAAAGACGAAAAACAGATAATTGCTGCAGTTAAGGATTTAATCAAAAATTGCGTTACTTCACGTATTAAAGTAGATACATTACCTAGTTTTGATCTGGAATACCTCTTTTTGAAGATCAGAGCAGCATCTATTGGGGAAACGATTAATTTGACTGTAACGTGTCTTGATGATAACGAGACTCAAGTAGATGCAGAAATTAATATTAATGATGTTGAGGTGGTTAAATTAGAAGGTCACAATGCCAAAATCATGTTTGATGATAATACTGGCATTATGATGAAATATCCTAGTATGAAGGAATTTGTTGATCGTGAGTTTTTGCAAAAAGAAATGAAGACCGAAGAGGTTTATGGATTTATTGCAGATTCTATTGATCAGATATTCACTGAAGAAGAGGTATTTGATTCATCAACAACTACAAAGAAGGAATTCCGCACATTTGTAGATAGTATGACTACTAAGCAATTTGAGAAAATTCAGGAGTTTTATACTACTTGTCCTAAGTTGAGTCATACCTTTAAGGTCACAAACCCCAATACTGGAAAGGAATCTGAGTACACGATTGAGGGACTACAAAGTTTTTTCGCATAGCACTCTTTCAGAATAATTTGGAGGGGTACTATAGAATGAATTTTGCTCTGATGCAGTACCATAAATATAGCTTAAGTGAAATTGAAAATATGATGCCTTGGGAAAAAGAAGTTTATACTACTTTCCTGATGCAATATTTGGATGAACTTAAGCAAAAACAACAACAAGCGAAACGTTAGTGGCAGGTTTAAGTAAGACATTTAGTGGTGACTTTACTGGTTTTTTAGCTGGTAAACTTTGGGATGAAATAAAACGTCGTGCCGAAGAAAACGAGATTGATAAAAGACAGGGAGATCCTGCTGTTAAGAAAGCTGCTAAAGAATTACTAAAAGATGATCCAAAGGCTATTAGTGTAAAAGACCCTGCTCTTAGAGAAAGGGTGTCTATGCTATTTGGTGCTGGACTTGATGTAAAGCTTATAAGGTTAGAGGATAAGGCTAATGAATTATCTTCTTCTGTTAGTACTCTTGGTACTAGTGTTGCTGATACTCATAAGTTAATTTCTGATCAGAATGAAGTTTTAGAGGAAAAATTTGATGAGATATTAAAGATTTTTGGCAAGGAGAACGAATTAAAGAAGAAGGAGAAACAAAGAGCAAAGACATCAAGTGAAGAACTTGAGTTAGAGGAAGGAAGTCGGAATTTTGGTAGTAGGGCATTGCTTCGTGCTATGCGAAAAGATAAGGGAGGTGGAGGACTCCTTGGATTTTTGGCACGTAGAGCAGGTGCTCATATTGTAAAGAGATTACTTCGGAGATATATTCCTAGAAGGATCAGAGCTAGGGGGAGGATGATCAAAGGGATCCCTGGTAAGTTTAGGAGAAACCTTACTTCAAGTATTATAAGGCGTATTCCTGGTCCAGCTGGTAAAAAGATCCGAAACATAGTTCTTAGAGAGACAGCAGAAGGTGTTGCTAAGAGAGGAATAGGAAAGCAATTACTGAAGCAAGGGGGCAAAGTTGGTACTAAGAAGATACCTGCATTTGGTTGGATAGCAGGAGCAATTTTTGCTGTTGAGCGAGCATTGAAGGGAGATTATGAGGGTGCAGGATTAGAGTTATTATCTGGTGTAGCAGGTTCTATACCTACAGTAGGAACGGGTGCATCACTTGGTATTGATTCTTATATTATTACACGTGATATTGAGAAAGGTAACAGTTACGAGAGTGGAACAAAAAATGCCTTTACTAAAAAAGGTCCAGGTATGTTGCATGGACAAGAACTTCGTTTGACTAAGGGAGATAGAGATGAAGTTATGGATGGATTCCTGCAGTCCTTAAATACGATGGGTGCAATGTTAACCTCGGTTGCTCTTACAGTTGCTCAATCTGCAGGTGCAGAGACAGATGTTAAATCTCAAATGATGAAGGATGGATTAGATTATTCTAAGATTAATATAACATTTAATTCTGATCTTGGTAGAGTTAAAACAACATCACATGATATTGAAAAAGAAGATTTATTTATGGGAGGATCTTTGCCATCGTTTTTAAATATGGGTAGATCTTTTTCATCTGGTATTAATCCTCTTTCCAATCTTCTTTCTAATCTAAATCCATTACGTAGACAACCTCCTTCATCAACAAACACTGGTGGCACAGTATTTTCAACATATACTGGTACTCATCACCCTGAAGTGAGACCAGATAATGGACAACCAGGTGCTGATTTTACTCCTAAAAATGGCATGAATAGAGCGATGTTCCCAGGAACAGTGGTTGACATAGATCATGATTATGATCCTGATGGAGTAGGTGGTGATAATGAACCAGGAGTTGGATATGGTAACTATGTTGTTATTAGGAGTCTTGATCCTCAAACGGGACAAGAATTTGATGGTCTATACGCACATTTTCCTGATGGTGCTCTAAAGGTAGGAATTGGGGATACGGTGGAATGGGGTGATGAGTTGGGTAGGATGGGAGTTAAAGGTGTGGATCCTAGAGAAAGAATTGGAAGTACAACTGCACCTCATACAAGTTTAGATTTTTTTGCGGCAGGTTCATGGAACACACCATATGTTCATTATAAAAGATTAATTAGTATAATTGATCCTACTTTTAAAACGAATCCATCGGTTGTGGGTAAGGGAACAGGAGGAACGGTTGACAGATCTAACATGAAAACAGGTCCAGTACCTACCAATTTATCAGACTCTGAGTATTTTTGGATGGTATATAAGTTAGCTGATCAATATGGTGCAACATATCCTGAAATTGCAGCTGCTCAATCAATGCATGAGACACGATGGATGGATCCTAATGATAAGAATATTTTCAATGCTTCTGGTAGAACTAATGCATTTGGTCAAAAAGGTATAGGGGATAGAGGATTTTTTATGGATGGGCCCAACCAATGGGCAAAATATTCTGGTTTAGAAGCTGCTACAGAGGAGCATGTTAGATTTTGGCATAAAGTTGGTAAAGGGAAAAAAGCTGAGAATTATAATGCTCATCTTACAAGAGCTGAAGGACTAGCATTAGTTCTACCATATTATTCTCCAGATTTGGATCCAGATAATATGAGGCTTGGATTTAGTGAAGATGATTATGCTAAAGCTGTGTTGAAATATTTACGTATGTACGGTTTTGATCCTCTTGAGGGTACTGGCCAACAACCAGCTGGTATAGCGGCGAGAAAATATCAGAAACCAAAACCTGGAGATACAGGAGATAAAGATAAAGATAAAGATAAAGTTAAACCAAAATCTGGAGATGCTGACTGGGCAAAATCTATTACTGAGAATTTTGGTATAAGAAAAGGTGACTCATTTGAATTTAAGGGACCGAAAAAAGAAGTATTTAGAGCAACACGAAGGAATGATGGGTGGGAGATAGATAAACTGGTTGTGGGATGGCTTGGCCAAGGCACGAGATGGGAACGGGTTACAACTTGGGGTAAAGATAATAATAATAAATGGCTAAAGTCTATTTTTATAAAAGCTGGCCAAGATCGTATTCTTCCTAAGGCAACTCTTGGAGATGAGCAAGTATCTCTTGGTGATACTTCTTTTAACTCTACGTCTACTGCTAGTGCTCTTACTAATAAGTTGGATAAGGATAGTTTTGAGATGGCAGATTTGATGGAGAAAGCTGGATCAGGAGGATTTTCTGTTGCGGTTATTGTGAATCAGCCGACAGTAGAGAATAATAGAATTCATATAACTAGAAGTAGCTCAAGTAATAATTCCTTTTTTGAATATCAAATGAGATCGTTAGCAGTATAAACCAATGGCATCATTACAGAAGACATATTCAGGAGATTTAACTGCTTCTATCTCAGATTATTTGTGGAATGAGTTCCAAGATGCTCGTCGCCTTGCGGATGATCAACGTGGTAGAGCAGAATATGAAGGTAAGAAGTGGGGTGTTGATCCCATGCTTCGCCGTGGTGAATTTTTTGGACAAGCTCTGAAGTATAAGATGACTCCAAATCCAATGGGGTTGTTGGGTAAAAGATTTCAGAAGGAACCTTTTGGTCCTGCTTCTATGCGGGATTATATCTCTAAGGGGCAATCAACTCCATTTGCAAGTCCAATAAATCCTAAACCAACAAGCTCTGCTATGATGGCGAGGTTTAGTAAAAGACCATTTCCTAATGTGGCACTTCCTGGAGGAGATCAAGCTCTAACTACAACTAATCCAGTTTCAAATACTCCATTAGTAAGTGGACCAACAATTTCTAGTACACGTAATAAACAGAAAGCTGTAGTAGTAAGGGATGAAAAGTTAGGCACCTTTATGTCTGCTGTGGCATTTTCTTTAAGTGCCAGTATGGTTGGCATGGGTAAGAAGATGGATGATGCCGATGAAGGTATTATTCAAGTTAAGGATGCACTTGCTGGTACTATTAAGAGATTAGAGTATAGTTCGGATACACTGGGAGATAAATTAGATGCTATTATTGGTGCATTAAGAGATAATAATAATATGGTTGATGATGAAATACAAGGTAAGAAAGTTGCTGTAAAAGCTGCAGAGATGCGCGAAGAGAAGAGGGATTATGAAGGTGAGGTAATTCAGAAGGTAGGTGAGGATAGAGAAGAATTTGAAGCACGTGATGCTCGTGATGAGCAAGAGGATAGGGAGCGTATACCTGATCCTTGGGAGGATGCTCCTAAACTTGCTAAGGGTGGTATTGTAGATGGACCTGCTAGTGGATATCCTGCGATACTTCATGATCGTGAGATGGTCATACCCATGAATAATAATGCTTTCATAGATGGACAAGAACGGGTATCTCCTAAAACTTCAATAGTTCAGAATTTCCAAATGGGTACTGATAGACCCAAAGATCCATCATTTGAACAGTTTCCTGATGGTTTTTTGAAGAGTGCTGTTGCTGCTGAAGCTCCAGAAACACCTGACTTAGATGATGCTATTGCAGATGTTGGGAAGGCAGTGGAGTTTGTTCCAAAAGCTGCTGGTATTGTTACTATGAATATGTTGGGTAAAACACTGGCAGGACAGAAAGAATTTGCTGGTGATGTTGTAGGTCCACTTAGAGATATTTTAACTCCTCTCAGTGCATTTGGAGTTGGTAATTCAATTACTAATAACTTAATAAGATCTATTTCTGTTGCTGAAAAGACAGAGGCTAGAAAAGAAGAACAGGATAGTATGATTAATAGGGATCAAAAGCAGAGAGCTTGGTGGGATTTCCTTGGATGGGCTGGAACTGGAAATTCTAGTGAAGATAATGATCTGTCTGATCGTGGAACAGGGAAACCTGGAACAGGAGGTACAAGTGGAATTGGGGTAAAAGGTACTGGAGGAGGTAACCTTAGTAACATTACTTCAAGTGTAAGTAATGCATATAATGGTATTAGTAATTGGTGGAATAAAGGTAGAAATGCTAGAGTTCCTAATGAAAATACTGCACGATGGAGAGGACAAGATGGATTGATGGCAGATGATGCTAAACAACTTACTAGAACTAATAAAGCATTTAAATCTGGCGCTAGTGGTGTTGAGGGATGGAGACCTTGGAAGGCATTCACACCAAAGATGGTAAAAACTGGTCCTACTCCTGCTGTTCGTCAGGCATTTGAAAGACCTGTTAGAGCAATGGGGGGTATGGGTAGTGTAAGAGGTGGTGTTGTAACATCCCTTATAAATTCTATCTTAGGCCCTATGTCTTATGATGCTGGTGCATACGTTGGTAAAGAAATAAGGAAATATTTACAAGAACAGATTAAAAATAATTTATCTTCTCCACAATCTAGAGGTGCTACTACTGATTATATCAATATGGAATCGTTTGAGAATCAATCTAGTAAAATAAATAATTACAATGAACAGCAAGCTCAGTTGACAGCAATAAATACTACACCTGAGGTGGTTGAGAAGGAACCAGCATTACAGCTTATTGCTAATAATCCTCATATGGATCTAGGACCATTTTTTAATGATCCTTATAATCGCGGTTGAATATGACAGAACCTAATACAAAACCATACGCTTCATCTTTTGTTCCTGTTGCATTTGTTATATACAAGGTAGGTGAAGAGACAAAACCACATGCAAATATAACACCATTAGTTACTCATTTTTATCATATGGAGGATATTTTTTCTCCGTCTTATGAAGCTAAGATGGTTGTGTCTGATAATGCTTTGTCACTTATGAGTTCTATGCCAATTCAAGGTAATGAGAAGGTAGTTGTTGAAGTAGAGGATGCTTTTAAGAAGAGGTATCAATATCACTATCGTGTGTGGACTGTATTCAATAGAGTTGCTGAAGAAAGAACACAATCATATACATTAGGATTGATTTCTGATGAGGGGTTGAATAATGAAGGTGTTCGTCTTTCTATGATTCAGAGCGGATTAATTTCTGATGTGGTATCAAAACTACTGAAAGAGAAGTTGAAGGTTTCTGAGAGTAAGATTAATTGTGAAAAGACAAAGACAGGATGTCAAGTTATTCCTAGAAAACAATCGGTTTTCTCTGTTATTAAATCCTTACAGATGAAAGCAGTATCCGATAAAGACTATACAGAATTTAGATCAATATTGAAGGATCCTTCTAGTGAAACTTCAGACACTAGTAATGATAGTGAAGTTGGAGCAGATGCCAACTTAACCAAAGATGGTAGTGCTGGTTATGTTTTCTTTCAGACTAATAGGGGATTTAATTTTAGATCTTTTGATGGATTAGCATCAACTGAACCTGTTAATAAAGAAGAAAGGAATTGGTTCAGAGTTACTCCTGCCAAAAGAGATGATGAGAATCCTAACAAAATTCAGGAGGTTAATTATATTCAAGAGATTAACATGATGAGAAAATTGAGAGAAGGAGCATATTCTTCTCTATCGGCTTATTTCAACCTAAATACTGGCAAGTACGAGGAGTATGTTTATTCTCTGGATAATGTATGGCATGATATGGTTCATTTAGGTAGTCAGACAAGTCTTCCAAAAGGACAAACAGATCTATCTAAGTCTCCAACTAGAATAATGTCAACTGTGGTTAATAATGAATTTTGGTTTGATGGTTCTGGCCCTGCTGCAACTGACGGTGGGGTGGATGTTAAAGACTATCAGAAGTTTTATCTTCAACAGTCTATAGGCAGATCTGGTATTATGTTTAATCAACACTTAGCCATTTCTTTAACAGGACATTTAGAATTATGTGCAGGTGATTGTGTTGAAATCAGGATACCAAGTCAAAAAGCAGAAGTACTACGTACTGATGAAGTTTGGGATCCAGAGCATAGTGGGACTTACTTGGTTAAGGGAGTAACACATCAGTTCTTTGTGACTGGTGGAAAGGTCTATACTGTGCTAGAATTGATTAGAGACTCCTATGGCATAAAAGCCAGTACATCTAAAACTGTTTAGGTAACAACATATGGCAAACGGTACAAATCCACAAGCACGACGACATGACCTAGATCATGAGGTCTACATTGATCCAGAAGATCACAAAGAACATATTAATCATGGTATGATTGAGTATACTGAGGAGGATTTGAAGACTGCTCATGCATACTATGACGAATATCATAAAAATGATGAACCAGAGACTGGTATTAATGATTATCATCTAAGACACCAAGACAAGAAATTGGATCAATATTGTGATAATCATCCTGATGCAATGGAGTGTAGAGTATACGACTAATGACTGATTCTGCCCTATCTAGTTTATTTCCCACCAATCAAATTGGTGCCGATGGTTTCAATTGGTTCATTGGACAAATTGAATCGGGTCGTGGTGAGGATCCTAAGGGGTCTGGTAGGCATCGTGTGCGAATTGTAGGGCATCATCCGAAATCTTGTAACATGGTTAAAACGGAGGATTTGGGTTGGGCACAGACTATGATGCCTGTTACCAACCCACATACTCCTGGTGGTGCTCATTCTATATCAGATCAACTTGAGTCTGGTACATGGGTGGTGGGATTCTTCTTGGATCCTGATAGGCAGATGCCTATGATTATGGGTAGTATTGGTAGAGTTGCTAATTCATTTACAGAAGATGAAAGTGAGGATGAAGATCCTACACCAGGTGAGGATAAGTGTAAAGAGTTTACTACCTTTGTTAAACCAAAGAATAAGATAATTTTTGATCAGTTTCCAAATACTAAAGAATTAGATACTGTTGCTGCTGGAGTTGCTCCTGATGGTACAGAACGACCAAGCGAGGACACAAGCACTGAGGACACAAGCACTAAGAAGAAAGAGGACACAGGCGAGGACACAGGCGAGGACACAAGCACTGAGGACACAAAGGACACAGGCGAGGACACAAGCACTACTGGTGATATCAGTGGAGAGGCTACTCATCATATTATAGCAAAGTATTCTCAAAATACTGGGACTAATCCTACAGGTGCTAACTGGTGTCTTGGGATGGCTGATAAGTGTGGTAAAGAGACGGACTTATCAAATACCTTTACAAGGTTATTTGCTGAAATGCTTGCAGAGACTCAAAATAATGATGGTAAGTTGGGAACTTATTTGGTGGGTCAGTTAACAGGTGAAATGACCAACCAAATAGAAGTAGGTAGGAAATATGTTACTCAGGCAGTTCAAGTTACGAGAACTTTTATTGCTAATGTAAAAGGATTTGTTGTTGAGCAGATGAGGGCAGGAGTTAAATTATTAACAGATGCTTTAATATATCCTAATAAAACTGGTAATTCGTTAACACCAGTAACTAAGTTCTTCAATGATATGCTAGCAAATATTGGATGTGAGATGGCAGATCTTGGTGATCGTTTAGCAAAGTTTATAGAAGATATTATTTTTGGGTATTTGTTCAATATCTACAAGCAAACAGCATGTCATGTAGATACTTTTGTTAATGGTATGTTGAATAAGATTCAGTCGTTGATGAACGATCTTCTTAACTCAGTACTTGGACCAATAAGTGATATTCTTGGTGCTGTTGCTAGTGCTTTTAACATAATTGGAGATTCTATTAATTATGTCTTGACCTTACTTGGGATTACATGTAGTGGACCAGGAAAGAAATGTTCAAAAACTACAGTTTCCTGTACAGATTGTGCTGGTGATAAACGTGAGGATTTCTTGGATAGATTATTAAATGATTTAGAACAATGGGGTGTGGAACCAGATTGGGCTCAGTATGTTTGTGAAGATGCATATGAAGGAAGACCAATACCTAAGACAGACATTACATTTGTAGGTGGTATACAAAATCCTCCTGCTAATCCTTATATTGCATATAGCATTGATGATATAAAGGTTAAAGAAGGAAATATAGCAGAGTTTACTGTTAGGCGAGCTGGTGTGACAGATATAATTTCTAGTGTATCTTTCAATACAAGGCCTGGTACTGCTGTTACTGATGTAGATTTTCAATATACGTCAGGAATTCTTGGATTTGTTGAGGGTGAGGTAGAGAAAAAGATATCAGTTAGGACATTTAGTGATACTGAGGTTGAGAAGGATGAAGATTTCTTTGTTATAATCTTTAAACATACACCAGGTACTATTAGTTCTGTTGCAGAACAGAATATAGGTAGATGTGTTATCACAAAACAGAGTGCATTACCAGAACCTATAGAAGGTGGTGGATTTGAAGGAGATGATCCAACATACTATCCTACTATACCTGCACTTAATCCAAACAATCCTGATAACTTTCCAAATACTGAAGATCCTGAGGCAGCAAATGGATCTCCAGATGATGATGATGAACTTGATGTAGGTAGAGAATTAATTCAGTCGTATAGTGTTACACCTGATAAGACTTCTGTTAAAGAAGGAGAATTTATTACTTATAGTATTGAAGCAAAGAATGTTCCTGACGGAGCAGTACTTAAGTATCAGTTATTTGGTGAAAATATTACACCAAGTGATATTGTGGGATTTACTTTAAGTGGTAAATTTGTTGTCAATAGTGAGAAGTCAACTGTTATTGTTGGTATTAATGAAGATAATAATATTGAGAATAGTGAGAATTTAATTTTTGCTATTCCTGGAACAGCAGCACAAGCAACTGTTATAATATTATCTGATACTGAGTCTTTCAATAAGGAAGATCAGTATGCTGCTGATGATAGTTCATCTGATGTTCCTCCTTTTGTAGAAACAGAGTTGCCTATTGCAGGATCTCCTATAACTGATCCTGGTGGTGGAATAATAGACATTCCAATTGAAAATACTGGTGATCCTTATCAAGAAGCACCTGCTGTTTTTGTAACTGGATATGGACATGGAGCAGCTGCAATTGCTTTACTTGATAGTAATGGTTACTTAAGTGAAGTTCGTGTTACTAGTCCTGGATTTGGGTATAAATTAAATACTCCTGAAAATGCTGAAAAGGAATGTATTATTGATTCATTTACTATGCTTAGACCAGGAAAAGAATACACGTCTGTTCCAACAGTTTATGTTAATGGTGATCCTGCAATTGCAGAGGCATTGATTAATAGTAAAGGTCAAGTGATTAGTGTTAGGACTAGGAATAGAGAGATGGTCTTTACTTCTTATCCAGAGGTTCTTATTGTTGGTGGTGGTGGATATGCAGCTAAGTTTATTCCATCATTTATTTGCTTAGATCCTGATGCTCGTGTTGATCTTGGATCTGCTAAGATTGGTACTGGTTCATACATTGATTGTCCGTAGGAGATATTATGAGTACTTCAAATTTTGACCAACAAATCATTAACCAAGCAGGTGGTATGAATGCTAATACTGGCAGAGCAGCAACGCCATTACCAGAACCTAAGACTCCTAATGGGGAGAATCCTGTTGAGGTTGAGAGGATCATTACCTACTACGTGAATGGTGAATCTTTTGCAATAGTAGCAGATGGTGTTGTTAATCAAGAATCCTTAGATATTATTAGTAAATTAACTGGTGCTGTCGTAAGGATGGATGAACAAGGGAATATTTCTGTCCAAACTGGAACTCCAGGACAAAATGGTAAGTATTGTGGTGGAAAATTTCAAGTTAATGCTAGAGGTGGTACTATTCAAAAGCTTGGTGGTTCTGCTTTTGAATTTACTGGCCAGAACACATCTGCTACAGAGACGACAGGAGAAAGCAACTCATCAAAAGATGGAAAAGCAGATGAGGTTCAAGCACTTTCTGTATTATGTTATGGTGATAATACTGAAGAAACTCATGGACATAGGTATATAAGAGGAAGAAATATAACCATTGATGCTGGAGATGTTCTTACATTATTAGCAAAAGAAAAAATTATAATACAAGCAGGTCCAACTGGTGGTGGTGAGATCAGCATGAGGTGTGGTAAGAGGACAATAGAGACAGATATTAATGATGAATTGATTAAGTCTCAGAATATGAGAATAACTCGTGAAGAAACCAATATGAATTTTGATCCTAGAGGTACTCAAAACTTGATTACTACAGGACATTTAAATCATAGAGTTCTGGGGGATTATGTATTACAATCTGCTGGTGTAGGTAGGATGAATTTTGCTGGGGGTACTTTTGCAGCACCTTTAGTGACAGATATGAGAACAAGTGCTTTTGATATAAGCTGTGTCCTTGGTAATCTTAGTATGATAACACATGTTGGGAGTATATTGAGTTCTACTGGAGTGAAAGCATGGCCTGATATGGGTGGTATTGTAGGTGGGATTTCCTCTCAAGCAGTGACTACCATTAAGCAGGCAGCATTGCTTAATGTTGATATAGATGCAGGAGTTGTAGCAAGTCTTGATGGAGTAGGAGCAGTTACAGTAGCGTCTAAAGCTTTACTGACACTTCAAGGTTTGATGGTTAATATTAAAGCAGATACTGGTCCTATTAATATTAATACTCCTGGTATTATTATGCTTAACTAGGACAGTTTACAAACTGGCACAAGCCCCTTGTACGGTTACTAAACTTGTGATATTATAAATAAGAGACGTGGGGGAGAAATCTTCACGAAACTTAATAATCAAAGGGCCCGAAATTATCGTAACCCTGCGATGAATGAACAAAGTACCCCATGTCGGGGGTGCTATCATCCGCAGGGTTTTTTATTACCTATTCCTGCGAGACACTTTTAA
>PVBE012530611.1_pt1 | contig 18570 bp, 11 predicted proteins | sample 1631181 | NCBI WGS metagenome assembly PVBE01 (sample SAMN08397723, study PRJNA350692) | Marine metagenome, whole genome shotgun sequencing project. | isolation source: water | place: Pacific Ocean | collected 2012-04
ATGAACGACCTGCTGACGGCGAACCCGCTGCCAAAGTCGTCCATCCGGGTCCAGATATGGTCTCCATGAGCCGTGACCAGCGGAGGAGCCGGATGGTGGAAATCTCCTAGTCCGGATCTGGTGGGGGCCCCGGGTCGCCTTGGTGGCCCGGGGCTACCCGACCGCTGTGTAAGAAATACCGGCGACCCCGTCTTGAAGGACAGCACCGGGACAGGGGAAGAGAAGATGTCTGATCACGCCACCACGAAGCTCATCCATGACGAGGAGACGCTCGCGAACTTCGTCGAGGGTCGCCTCGACGACGCGGCCAGCGCCGAGGTCGAGGCCTGGCTGGCCTCGGACGAAGTCGCCTTCGACACGGTCGTCCTCGCACGCTCGCTCATGGACGAGGAGGCCAAGCTCGTCGGCGGCCGGCTGCCCGTGCCCGCCGCCCAGGCGGTCGCCCGCGATCGCGCAAAGGCGCTCTTCCAAGAGTCCCTGAAGTCCGTGGTCTTCCGCCTCGTGCGGGGCGCCCTGGACCTGGTCGACAACCTCGCCGTCGGCGAGTGGGCCCCCGTGGCCGCCCCGTCCGTGCGAGGCGACTCCGACGGTGACGGCCGCGACCTGTGGGAGGGCCGGATCCCGGCCGGCGACGACACCCTGACCATCGAGGTCGAGCGGACGGGCGCCGGCGCCCTCATCGCCGCCGGAGTCGACAACGCGGCGGGCGCGCAGATCGTCCTGCTGCGGGACGGCGCGGTCGTGACGCTGCGCCCCGCGACCGCCGAGCCGGCCGAGCTGGCGGAGGTCGAGGCGGGGAGTTTCCAGGTGGAGATCCGCCGAGACGGCGAGACCACCGGACGCGCCTCCGTCGTCCTGCAGGCAGCGTAAGCAGCCTCCCGGAGAGTCCTAAACCCAGGCGATTCGCTGGCTTTCCGGCGCTCCCGAGCTTTGACCGACCCGCGTCGCTATGCTACGCAGCGACGGCCATGTCGCTCCGGAACACCCCCGTCCTCGCCGCCCTGCTGCTGGCCCACCTCGCAGCCGCTCCCCTCGCGTCCGCCCAGGACGACGAGTTCGAGTTTGGTGAAGAGGAGTTCGACGAGGACAAGGGCGGCGGCAGCGATGACGAGGAGATGACGTTCGACTCCGACGACTCGGGTGACGCCAAGGACGCCAAGGGGTCGAACTCCGATGGCGAGATGAACTTCGACGGTGGTGAGGAGGGCGGCCAGCCCCGGACCGTCGTCCTGGTCATGGCCAGCCCCGGCGCCGAGCCCGAGCTCGCCCAGCGGGTCACCGACTCCCTCGAGAACTACGTGACCGGGACCAACCGCTATGAGGTGGTCGAGTCCGACGAGTTCCGGGCCCAGCTCTTCGGCCCCGGCGAGGCGGCGGCCATGGACTGCGCCACCAACGCCGTCTGCCTGTCCGGCTACGGCAAGGACCAGTGGATCGACTCGGTCATCGTCGGCGTCCTGTACCGGGGCGAGGGCGGCTGGAAGATCGAGGCCAACAAGATCGACGTGGAGCGCGCCGAGGTCGAGGCCTACGCCTCCCATGACGACAACAGCCTCGATCGCCGAGGCGGCGCAGAGCTCGAGGAGATCACCCGGACCATGGGCGCGAAGCTCCTCGGCCTGACCTTCCAGGACACGGGAGATGACAAGCGCAGGGTCAACCTGGTGCCCATGCGCGGCCCGCTCCAGACCCGCCTGGCGTGGGGCACCGCCGCCGTGGCCGGCGCGGCCATGGGCGCCGCCGCGCTGTTCGGCTTCCAGTCCCGCTCCAAGGAGTCCGAGGCCAAGGCCGACGACCTCGCGCAGGTCGACGCCGGTCCCATCATCGACGCAGGCAAGGACAAGGCCCGCAACGCCAACATCTTCCTGGGGCTGGGCGTCGCCGCGGCGCTCGGATCCGCCGCGCTGTTCCTGATCAAGCCCCTGCAGGAGGTCGAGGTGAAGCAGAAGGGGCCGACGCCGGGCTTTGATGACGACCCGGAGGCCCGACGGTCGCCGCTGGTCCCGGACATCGACTGGGTCGGCATGGGCGCCGCAGCTACGTGGAGGCTTCCTTGATGCATTACCGAGCCTTGATCGTCGGACTGTCTGCGATGGCCATCGTGAGCGCCGTGGGCGCATGCAGCTTCGAGTTTGAGCTGGAGGACCGCACCTACAAGTGCGGCGCGGATCGCTCCCAGCCCAACGCCGAGTGTCTCGAGGAGGAGGGCTTCACCTGCAACCTCGAGCTCGAGGTGCCCGTGTGCGAGCGCAAGCTCGAGGACCCGAGCGAGGGCGAGGCAGAGTGCACGGACGCCGATCTCGACGACTTCTACGCGGGCCCGCTGCCTTGCCGACGCTGTCCGCCGGAGACGCCGGATTGCCCTGAGGACAAAGACGACGACGACGACACCGTCTACCCCGGCGCCGCCGAGCGCTGCGACGGAAAGGACAACGACCAGGACGGCGTCATCGACCAGGAGGACGACGACTACCAGGCCACCAAGTGCCGGCTGCAGATCGGCGCCTGCCTGGGCGCCGTGCGCCCCTGCGGCGGCCCGGCCGGCCCCCTGGACTGCGACGACGAGGTCTACCGCGCCAACAACGAGGACTACTCCCCGGACGAGCAGTGCGCCGACGGCATCGACAACAACTGCGACACCGAGACCGACCCCCCTCGCGACTGTGAATGCCTGGACGGCCAGACCGAGGAGTGCCGGAGCGAGGCGTTCGGCGTCTGCGCCGAGGTCATCGGCCTGCGGACCTGCGCCGGCGGCCAGTGGGGCGCGTGCGAAGGCGCTGCGGAGCCCTCCCCGGAGATCTGCGACGGCCTCGACAACAACTGCAACGGACGCCTGGACGAGCACCCGGACGACGCCGATGTGTCCGTGTGCGGCGAGTGCCCCTGGAACATGGTCTTCGTGCTGCTCGGCGAGGAGCGCTGGTGCGTCGATCGCTGGGAGGCCTCCAAGGACCCGGACTCCCCGGCGCGGCCGACCTCGGCCCCCAACGCCCAGCCGTGGATGGACATCTCGTTCAACGAGGTGACCGCCGCCTGCGCCTTGGCCCCCGCCGGGCAGAGCCTGGGCGCCAAGGCGGTCTGCCCCATCACGGTCTGGACCCAGGCCTGCAAGACCGAGGGCAACGCCGCCTACCCGTACGGCAACGAGTTCCAGCCCGAGAACTGCAACGGCAACAGCGCCGGCGTGGAGGCGACGGGCGCCCGAAACGGCTGCATCTCAGCGTGGCCCGACCGACCGGGCGCCGCTGGCTCCGGACAGATCTTCGACATGAGCGGCAACGCCGCGGAATGGGTGCGTCCACCACCCAACGACCTGACGCAGAAGCTGGTCTATGGCGGCTCCTACCTGTCCCAGGGCGACCCCCTGGGGTTGTCCTGTGAGGGCAGGGAGGACCGTCAGGGCAACGTGGCAGGGCAGCCGTACGTCGGCTTTCGTTGCTGCAAGCAACTCGACGAGTAGGGGACGCACAGATGATGAGGTTTGTTGTACTGGCCGCCGCGGCCATTGCTGCGTGCGCGCTGCCGCGCGTGCCCGCTGCCCACGCCGCGGACATCGTGCTCGAGGACCCCGCCGGGGATGACAACGGGCCCGGGACCTTCGTGTACCCGACCGACCCGGTCTATGAGCGGGGCACGTTCGACCTGCGCAAGCTCACGGTCAAGCCCGGCGGCGACTCCACCGAGTTCACCGTCCGCATGGGGCGCAAGGTCAAGGACCCGTGGCGCTCCAAGGAGTGGGACGGCAACGGCTTCTCCCTGCACATGGTGTTCATCTTCCTGGACACCACGCCCGGCAAAGGTCGGACGGAGGGGGTCCCGGGGCTCAACGTCACCTTCGATCCCGCCGCGGGCTGGGAAAAGGTGGTGATCCTGTCGCCGCAGCCGCCCAAGCGGATCCGCTCCGAGATCCAGGGCAAGGCCGCGGGGCTCGCCGCGGATGTCGTGATCCCGATCAAGACCCGCTCCCGCGGCAAGGAGATCGTGGGCGTCGTGGACACCAAGGACCTGGGCGGCGCCCCCACCGCGCAGTGGGGCTACCAGGTGGTGGTGCAGTCCAACGAGGGTTACCCGGCGAGCACCGACGTGCTGACCCGCAAGGTCAACGAGTACGAGGGGCCCCACCGGTTCGGAGGCGGCAACGACTACGACTGCGATCCGCACGCCTTGGACGTGTTGGTGTCGCCGGCCCGGGGCTCGGACGGCGAAAAGGCAGGTCAGCACAAGGTCCTCGGGGCCTACAAGTGCGATGAGGAAGGCAAAGGGACGCAGGCCGTGCTCCCCATGATCGTCCCCGCCAAGCGGTGAGCCGCACCCGCCTCACCAGGCCTGCAGTCCTTGCGGTGGCGCTGGTGCTGGGAGCGCCGGCCGCGGCGCACGCCGAGCTCGGCAACTTCGAGCTCGACGGCAAGCTGTACACCAAGTGGCTGTACCGCAATGACGACAGCCAGGGCGTCCTGTCGCTGGGCAACCCGTTCTGGCCCGAGAACATCTCGGGAGGCAACGGCGTGGGCGGCGAGTTCGAGCTGGGCGCCCGCGCCCGCGTCAGCCGCAGCGTGTCCGCCGGCGTGCGGCTCAAGAGCCGGTTCGGGGCCGTGTGGCAGAACTGGTGGGAGAACGGCAACCTCAAGTACGCCGAGCCGAACACCTCGGGCGAGTCCCTGGGGATCGACCACGCCGAGTACCTCAAGCTGCGGGGCTACTGGGTTCGCCTGAAGCCCCCGGTGCCTGGCGTGCGGTTTGTCCACGTGGGCTCGAGCGACCTGTCGCAGTTCGACGAGTGGACCGTCGGCAAGGTCCGGTACATCGACCGCGACAACGGCAAGGGCGTGTTCTTCGACGGCGGGTTCGGCGAGGACACGCTGTTGTCCTGGCACCTGGCCGCCATCGCGCTGCCCAAGCTGTGGGTGGGGCCCAACTGGTCCACCGGGCTGGGCGATCCGGCCGTCGAGGACGGCGGGGTCGCCTTCTGGACCCAGGACTGGGCCTACGCCGCCAAGCTCAAGCTCGAGCCCGAGGGGGATTGGGGGCTGACCGCCATCGGCTCGCTCACCAACGATCTGGAGATCGATCGGTTCGATCCCGACGCCAAGGGCAGCCCCAACGCCGGCTGCACCGACGCGCAGGGCAGGCCCATCCCCGGCTGCGAGCAGGATCACGCGGTGGACGCCGACCCGCGGTACCGCAACTTCGTGGGCACCGTGTTCTGGGAGGCCGAGCCCACCGACACCCTGAGCCTGTCGACGCTCGTGGGCTGGTCGGCGAGCCGGATCCACGAGCGCCACGTGGCCAACGGCGTGGCCGACAACGCAGGCGTCTTCCCGCTGATCTATCAGGACACCGGCGACAGCCCGACCGACGACACGGCGGTGCGCATCCGGGCCGAGTGGGCGGACCCTCTATCGGTTGGTTTGTCCCTCGGGCTCGAGGGGTTCCGGGTGGGCCAGCGCTGGACGAGCATGTTCGGCGCCCGGCGCGAGGCCGACGTGCTGCTCACCGACGGGCTGCACGGCGGCGGCCAGCTCCCCACGCTCAACCTGGCCAACGAGTTCATCGACTTCGACGAGGCCTGGTACGAGAGCATCATCGGCTGGCAGGGGCTGACCGGGCTGCTGACCTGGGAGGCCGGCGCGGTCACGGCGGGCCTCGAGCTCACCGGCATCGGGTACACGACCGACGGCCAAGGCCGCGATGTCGACTCGATCTACCCGGACTTCCAGCACAGTGAGGGCTACACGGACGTGCAGCTGTACGACTACGCCAACACGCTGGACCGAGGTCGGGACCTGCGCAGCGTGTACCGGCGCGACCAGGACCGGCAGACGATGATCGCCGTGACCCGGCTGGACTGGGTCTTCGCCCGGCAGTGGACGCTGCGGGCCAAGCTCAAGGCGATCCGCGACACCGACGCCCGCAGCGAGGACACCCGCGAGGATGACTACGACGGCTCCATCCTGCAGGCGAAGCTGGCGGTACAGGCGCCGCTGGCGCAGTGGCTTTCGCTGACTGTGGGCGGGCAGCTCGATCGGTGGCGGGAGGAGGCCCGGTCCGAGGCGCCCGACCGCTCGTACCAGGACTACGACACCGACAAGCAGCGGGCGTTCGCCACGCTCAAGTACGAGCTCGACGGGGCCCGGTTCGCCTACCACCTCGAGTACCTCGGCAAGGACCAGCAACGCTCTGCGGACGACGACCAGCTGTGGCGGGTCGTTCGGTCCAAGGCGACCCTGGAGGTGGCATGGTGAGGTCTGTCGCGCTGCTCTTGAGTCTCGCAGCCGCGGCCGCTTCGAGCGGCTGCGGCCTCGAGGCGACGCTTGGGGATGCCGTATCGGGCGGCCAGTTCGTGGAGTACGTGCCCGAGCCCGATCTGCCCCAGAATCTCGCCGTCCGAGTGAGCGATCACCCAGGCGGCACCGTGGTCCTGGGCGATACGACCGCGACCGCCGACGAACAAGGCTGGGCCGACCTGCAGATCCCCCACGGGGTGAACCTGCGTTTCGCGATCGTGCGCAGCGGCCCCCTCGCCGCCCTCGTCCCGCCCGGCGCCACCGGCGTGACCCTGGACGACCGCACCACCGCCGACGTCCAGTTCCTGCAGGCGCTGGGCGGGGACCTGCAGTCCGCTGACGGAGTTGGGCTCATGGGCCTGCTCAACACCGCACGAAGCAGGGGCGGCGCCTACTACAACGCGATCACGCGCCAGCTGCTGGGACTGGACCATCGGGTCGAGGCGACGCTGGCCGAGCTGACCCATGGCAAGGCCATCACCCCCTGCGTCGACGAAGACCGCACCCGGGTCGTGTTCCAAGTGCAGATGAAGGCGGACATGCGGGACGGCAACTGCGCTCCCATCGACCCGTTCCGGTGGGCCACCGACGTGTCGGACGCCGCCATGTTCATCACCGGAGGCGTGCACGAGGACTTCGAGGCGGCCAACCCGGCCGACGCGCTTGCGGCCCATGAGGCGCTGGGCGGCTGGCTGCCCAACGTCGTTCCGCTACGCGATGGTGGGGAGGGCCTCTGGTCGCTCGTGGTCGATCTGCCGCGGACCAGCCCGCCGCTGCAACTCGGGTACAAGTACACCTGGGGGCTGAAGGGCTCGACTTGGACCGGCACCGAGGAGTGGCCGGGCAACCAGCGCCTGCTCGAAGTCGTGGACGTCGACGGCGACGGCCTGGTCGTGGTGCGGGACCACTTCGGCGACGAGGCCTCCAACAAGGACAAGCAGAACCTGCGTCGGGGCGGGCTGGGATCCATCGGCTACGACGACCCCCTCGCCCGCGAGCATGCGGTGGACCTTGATGGCGACTGCGTCGCGGACGCGTTCCCGGCGCCGGGCGACGTCACACCGGTGCTCGGGGATTGTGCCGATCCGGGCCCGCCGCCCGCCCTCGAGCGGGCAGGGGAGCAGGTCGAGGTTCATGAGCTTCGCGGGCGCCTGTTCAATGGGGGTGGCGGGGTCGTCACGGTCGTGGGCGCGGGCTTCCGAGGCGGGCAGTCGGTCCTCTTCGGTGGGAGGCCGTCGCAGGCCGTCCTGGTGCGCTCCCCGACGGAGCTGGCCGCAGTGACACCGCGGCTCGCGACAGGCGCAGCCCAGGTGGAGGTGGCCGGCGTTGCGGGGACGGAAGAGAGGGTGTTCGGCCCGGGTTACTTCTCGGGGTCCGGAGATTCGGCCTGCCGACTGCATGACTCCGGGGGCCTGCCTGTCGATGGCGATCGAGTGCCGCTGTGGGCTCACGGGACGACGGTCACGGTGGCCGGTCGGGCCTCGAGCGGCGCCATCGCCCGGATGGAGCTTGGAGTCGGGCCGGCCGGAACCGACCCGGAGACCGATGAGGGCTGGGAGTTCTCACCGACTCGGTACGTCGGACCTGTCGTGCTCGATGCCGTCGCCGAGTCGGAGTACGCGGCGGACTTGGCGATCCCCAGCACGGGGCGCTGGTCTTACGGCTTCCGCCTTACCGGTGACGATGGCGACACGTGGCGCTATTGCGACGGATTTGGCAGCTTTGAGGTCGACGGAGGGGAGGGGTAGATGCGGTGTCTCGCCATGCTGAGCTTGCTCCTCCTCATCGGCTGCGAAGAACGGGGGGGCCCCTCGGGCACAGTGTGCCCGGAAGGGGGGGACCCGCTTGACTGTTCCGCCGAAGGCGGCGGACCGGACGACGCGGGTGGGGTCGGCGGCGGCGGGGCGGATGATGGGGGCGGCGGGCCGGGCGACGGCGGCGAGGACGTCGTCGACCCCGCCCCGGAGCGGCCGGCGGGCATGGCGGCGCTGTGGATCGCCGTGGACGACCGGGCGGCGGGCACCTACCAGGACGGCCAGCTGAAGTGGAACGGCTCCTTCGAGTGGGACGAGGCCTCGAACACCGTGGTGTTCTCTGCGTCCTGGCTGCCGGACGAGCGACCGTACCCGGTGCTGCGCGACGACGGGCCGCTGTCCGCCGGAGGCCATGAGCCCGAGGGCCAGGTCGCCGGCGACGGCGTGCACTCGACGGTGGTGTTCGTGGACGCCTCGGCGGAGGCGGTGACCATCGAGTACGGGGTGATCAACGAGCTCGACAACTGGATCTGGGTGGGGCCCAACGGGACCCTGACCGTGCCCGAGGGCGCGACCGGGTCATTTCATGCGGCCGGGCTGGAGATCGAGGGCTTCGGCGACGTCGACGTGACGCTGACGCTCGACGGCGGGGCGCTGGACCCGCTGGTCTACCCCGACGGCCTGCCGGTGGCGGCGCAGGACGCCAAGGTCTACCTCAAGGGGACCCTGACCAACTGGGCCCCCGTGCTGATCCGGGACGACGGCCGACGGGGCGACGCCGCGGCGGACGACGGCATCTACACCTACCGCCAAAGCGAGCGGCTGGGGGCCCACGAGGGGCTGCTGTCCGAGGGCCAGGAGGCCCAGTTCGTCTGGGTGCACCTGTTCGACCCCGAGGGCGACGTCAAGGAGCTGGGGCGGGAGTACAAGGCCACCGCCGAGGCGTTGCCGGAGGGTGTGCCGACCTTCGATGAGCCCGACCCCGAGCGGCGGAGCGCGGTGTACGCGTCTCCGGTGGGCGTGGCGGCCTCGAGCCGGGCGCCCGGCGGCGACTGGACCGTGGAGGCGGTGGGGTTCGCGCTGGAGAGCCGGGGGGCGACGTGGAACACCGCGGTGCGGGTGATGCCCACGCCTGGAGATGGCTCGCAGGGTGAAGAGGGCGGGGAAGGCGAGGCGGCCGAGGAGGGTGGCGAAGGCGAGGCGGTGGACCACGCCGGTGAAGGCGAAGGCGAGGGTGAGGGTGAGGGTGACGAAGGCGATGAAGGCGACGAGGGACAGGGCTCCGGGGAGATCGAGATCCTGCTGGTGGAGCCTGCAGTGGGCCCCAGCGGGGGCGGAACGACGGTCACCGTGACCGGGCGCGGGTTCGTCGACGGCGCCGTGGTCACGTTCGATGAAGGACCGTGCGCCGGCGTGGAGGTGGCCCTCGGCGGCCGCAGCCTGCAGTGCCGCACGCCCGCCCACGACGTGGGCCCGGTCGACGTGCGGGTGACCGTCGGCGAGGACTTCGGGCAGTTCCGCGACGGTTTCACCTACCGTGAGGGCGGCGCCGAGGCGGTGGCGCCGGACTGGGCGGCGCTGTGGGCGCCCCACCGGGTCAACACGATCGCCGGGCTCCCCACGCCGGACCTGTACTGCCGGGTCTACGAGGAGGGCATGACCGAGGCGGACGGCGACTCCGGGGCGATCTGCGAGGTGGGCTTCGGGCCGGACGGTTCGCACCCGGCGCGGGACGGCGACGGGTGGACCTGGGCCCAGATGCGCTACGCAAACCAGCAGGGCAACGACGACGAGTACGTCGGCGCGCTGGTGTCGGACGCCCCCGGCGTCTTCGACCTGGCCGTGCGGGTGTCGCTGGACAACGGCCGCAGCTGGGTGATCGCAGATCGCAGCCCCGAGGGGCTCTCCGACGGGTACTCGCCCGAGGACGCCGGGACCATGACGGTGCAGCCGGCGCCGGACGACCCGACCGTCGCGCGTGCCGAGCCGGCCTCAGCCCCGTTCTTCGGCGGTGGGGAGCTGGTGATCCACGGGTTCCGCCTGGCCCTGGTCGCGGCCGTGCGCATCGGCGACGAAGACGCAGAGATCCTCGAGGCCCTCGACACACGGCTGACCGTCCGAGTGCCTGCGGGCCACCCCGGGCCGGCTGGCATCGCGGTGGACGTGGGCGACGAAACGCTCACGCTGTTTGGCGCGTTCAGATACCAGGGCCCGGTGGTGGACGGCGCCGTCGACGACTGGCCGGCGGCCTGGTGGGTGGGCGCGTCCGACGTCGACAGCTCCTGGGGCGAGGGCAACGAGCTGTACGCCCTGGGTGGGGTCAGCGACGGCGACAGCCTGTGGATCGCCGTGCGTGGCCGGGTCGAGGCCCTCAATGCGGTGGTCGGCTACGTCGACATCGATCCCGGCGAAGGCACCGGCGTCGACGATCTGGGCGAGCTGTCGGACGCAGACGGCGCCCTCGACATCGCGCTGTCCGGGCCGATCGGCATCGCCGTCCCCCTTGGCGGGGCCGAGCTGGGCTTTGGAACCGTCGGCATGGCCTCCACGCAGGGCTTGCACGGCGCCGCGGGCTGGCGCGGGCTCGACCCTGCAGACAACTTCGCCTGGTTCGACGAGCCGCTGGTGGTCGACGCCGAGGCGTCGCAGATCGAGGGCCGCGTGGCGCTGCCGGACGGCGTGGGAGACCAGGTGGCGGTGGCGGTGCGCATCGGCAACGCGTCCGGCGAGGCCCTGTCCAACCAGTGCCTGCCAGCGGACGACCCGGATCAGCCAGGAGTCGTCTCGGTGATGGCCCGGATCGACGTGCCATGAGGGCGCTGCTCCTGACGGCGGTCCTGTCGCTTGTGGCGTGCGGCGCGCAGCGAGGTGGCGGCGACGGCGGCGTCGAGGGGGCGGGCGACGGGGCGGGTGACGGCGGCCTGGACGGCGGCGAGGAACGGGGGGGCCCCTCTGGCACAGCGTGCCCGGAAGGGGGGGACCCGCTTGACTGTCCCGACGGTGGCGTTGACGGCGGAGCGGATGGCGACGGCGACGGCGGCGGCCAGGGCGGTGGCGACGACGGGGACGGCGGGGCGGGCGCCGACGGTGGCGACGACGGCGACGGCGGCGGCCAGGGCGGTGGCGACGACGGGGACGGCGGGCAGGACGGTGGCGACGACGGAGCGCCGCCGGTCGTGCACTCGGCGCAGAGGCTGACGCCCAACGAGGGCAGCTTCGAGGGCGGCACCGAGGTCAGGTTGATCGGCCGAGGCCTACAGGACGTGCTTGAGATCAAGGTGGACGGCAGGGTCAGCGTCATCCTGGAGAGGCAGGATCGATCGCTGATCTTCAAGACCCCCTGGGGCAACCCGGGGCCGGCGTCGGTCACGGTCCACTTCGAGGGAGAGCTGAAGACCCTCGACCGCACCTACCGGTACCTCGGTCCGGCCCTGGACGGCGTGGTGTCCGAGTGGCGGGAGGCCTGGTGGATCCCGCATCCCGACGAAGCGGTGGAGCTGCCGGACAACCAGAGCGGGCTGGTGCGGATGGCCGCCGTGTCCGATGGCCCGACGCTGTACGTCGCCATCATCGGCTTTGCCAGGCAGGACGCGGCCATCGTTGGCTACGTCGACCTGGACCCGGGCGAGGGCACGGGCCTGAAGCAGATGTCGGAGATCAACCCCGCCGGGGGCGAGCTGGACGCGGCCCTGTCCAACCGGGTCCGCGCCGAGGGCGGGCTGGGAGCGGAGCTGGGCTTCGGCACCGTCGGCATGTGGTCGTCTCCGCTCGAGGGCGCGCCCCAGGCGGGCTGGCGGGACCTCGCCGACCCGGACAACCCGGTGTGGATGCGCGGGGCGCTCAACGCCGTCGTCGCCGATCAGACCATCGAGACCTCGGTGGCGCTGCCGCCTGCCGTCGCCGGGACGCAGATCGCCGTCGCCGTGCGCATCGTCACCGCGGACGGTCGGCAGCTGTCCAACCAGACGCTGCCTCCCGACAACCCTGCGCTGCCCTCCAAGTGGAGCCAGTCCTACCTCGTGCAGGTGCCCGAACGATGAGACTGATCCTGACGATGACGCTGCTGCTGGCGGCCTGCGACGAGGGCGGTCCGGTCCAGGTGGGCCCGGGAGCGGGCGGGGGCGCGGCGGACCCGGGGGGGGCCGGCGGAGGCGCGGGCGCGGACGGCCAGGCGGACGACGGGGGAGGGGCGCGCGAGGGTGAGGGCGAGGCGGGCGCCGACGGTGATGGCGGCGACGACGGCCAGACCGACGGCGGGCAGGGTGATGGCGGCGACGGGGGCGGCGAGGGCGACGCCGGGGAGGGGGAGGACGGCGGGGGTGACGATGGCGACCCATGCCCGGGGGGCGAGCCGCCGGACTGCGTGCAGGAGGGGCCGGACGAGACGCGCCCCAAGGTGCTCAACGTCTTCAGCCCCGACGGCGCCGGCGTCACCGTGCACTTTGACGAGGACGTCGACCCCGCGAGCGCCAACGTGCCAGGCAACTACTCGATCACCAGCGAAGAGGGGGGACCGGGGCTGCGGGTCGTCGCGGCCCGGGTGCAGCGGGGCGAGTTCGTGGCGCTCACCCTCGATCCGGCCTCGGTGATCGACCCCGAGGTCCGCTACCTCTGCCGGGCCTCGCGGGTGGCGGACCTGGCGGGCAACACCGTCGACCCGGCCGCGGACAAGGGGATCATCCGCAGGGCCCAGTACGTGGCCATCGTGTGGCACCAGCACCAGCCCTTTTATTACGACCCGGCCCGCGACGAGATGAGCGGCCCTTGGGTCCGCAAGCACGCCACCAAGGACTACTGGGACATGGCCGCCGTCGTCGGCGAGTTCCCCGACGTGCACGTGTCCATCAACCTCACTCCCGTGCTGCTCATCCAGCTCGAGCTGTACCTGGAGCGCATGACCGAGTTCGTGGACCCGTTCAACAACACCATGGACGTCCAAGGCTTCCTCGACCGCTGGGAGGGAAAGACCGATCCGTGGATCGACCTCCTCCTGCGCCCCACGCCGACGCTGGAGCAAGGTGCCGAGGACGAGGCGACCGAGGAGGAGATCGAGCGGTACTTCAAGGGCGCCTGGGCCACCGTGTCGACGTCGGATCCGATGATGGCCCGCTTCCCCGAGTACGAGGCGCTGCGGGACAAGAACCGAGCCACCTACAGCCGCGAGGACCTGCTGCACCTCAAGGTCTTCTTCGAGCTGGCGTGGTTCGACCCGGACTTCCTGGTCGGCCCCGTGGCGATGGAGGACGGCTCGATCGTGGACCTGTCCGACATCGTCGAGGCGAGCGCCGACGGCACCTACACCCTGATCGAGCCTGCGACCGAGGAGCTGGCCCACCGGCTGGTCGTCGAGAACTACAAGGTGATGGCCAACGTGGTCGCCGTGCACCGGCGCCTGCTCTGGGACCCCGAGCTGAGAACGGGGCAGATCGAGGTGACCACGACGCCCTTCTATCACCCGATCCTCCCGCTGATTCACGACACGGAGCTCGCCCGCCAGGGCCAGCCGTTCGACCCGCTGCCCGGTCCGCCGTTTTCCTACGCCGGCGACGCCCGGGCCCACGTGGCGAAGGCGATGCGGTTCCACACCGACCGGTTCGGCATCCCGCCGCGGGGGATGTGGCCGGGCGAGGGCTCGGTCGCCGAGCCGGTGATCGGGGCGTTCGTGGACGCCGGCGTGCAGTGGATCGGCACCGACCAGAAGGTGATGGAGCGCTCGGGCGGCGGCGGCGCCCGCTGGTTCCCGTACAAGGTGGACGTCGACGGCGTGCAAGGCGACGGGGGCGACCGCGACGACGAGCTGTTCATGGTGTTCCGGGACACCGCCTTGTCCGACAAGATCGGCTTCGCCTTCCAGACGCTGACCGGCGAGGTGGCTGCGGGCGAGTTCATGAACGACGTGCTCGCCAACGCCCCGCCCTTCGGCGCGCCGGACCGCCTGGTGACGGTCATCCTCGACGGCGAAAACGCCTGGGAGCAGTACACCAAGGAGCACGACGGCAAGGGCTTCTTCCGGGCGATGTATCGCCGGCTGCAGGAGGCCTACGAGGTAGGCGAGGTCGTGCCCGTGACCGTGAGCGAGTTCATCGACGGCAACCCCCTGCGCAGCGTCCCGGCGCACCCCACCCACGAGCAGCGGGAGCTCGAGCCGCTGTGGGCGGGGTCGTGGATCGACAGCACCTTCGGCATCTGGATCGGCGAGTCCGAGGAGAACCAGGGCTGGGGATACCTGGCCCAGACCCGGGCGGCCCTTCAGCGATCCGGCCTGCCTCGGCCCAACGCCTGGGCGTCGGATCCCGAGCCCGACCCGGACAGCCGGGCCTACTGGATCTGGCGGGCGTGGGAGGAGATGTACGCCGCGGAGGGCAGCGACTGGTTCTGGTGGTACGGCGCGGACATGACGAGCCCCGGCAACGATGACACGCCGTTCGATCGTTCGTTCCGGGCCCACCTCGCCGCCGTGTACCAGGCCATGAACCGCGCCCTCGAGCTGGGCGGCGAGCGGCTCATCGACACGCCCGAGTTCGCGCCCATCGTCCAAGCCACCCCCAAGGCGGTGCGCGGGCCGTTTGAGGATCCGCCCGGCATCGACGGCCGCTTCACGCCGGACGAGGGCGAGTGGGACACGGTCGGCGGGTTCTTCTTCGACAACGACTCTCCCGGCGCCATCCAGTCGCCGGACGACCACCTGGCCCAGGCCTTCTACGGCTACGACGACGAGGCGCTGTACGTGGCGGGCGCGTTCAACGTCGACCTGTCCACAAAGCAAGGATCCGACTGGCAGCTGCGGGTGTACCTGCCCCACAAGCACATCACCGATCCTGAGACCGGGGCCCACCGCCAGGACCCGCACAACCAGGCCACGCGGGAGGGCACCGAGCTGCAGGTCTTCGGCGACGGCGTCGCCCGGGAGATCACCGTCGATCTCTCCGCAGGCGACGGTCCGCAGACCCGGCTGGCCTATGCGGACGGACAGCAGGGGTGGATCGACCAGCCGGCCCACTCCATCGACCTGGGCGGGCCGGTGGCGGGCGGCCGCCTGCTGGAGCTGCGGATCCCGTTCGCGGACCTCGACCAGGCGTTCGGCGACCCGCTGGAGATCGTGATGGTCGTCACCGAGGGCGCCCGGGAGCTGGACCTGGCGCCCACTGTGGGCAGCAAGGTGATCTTCGAGGACGTCACCAACTTGGTGTTCATGTCGTTCGAGGTGGACGTGACCGGCGACGCCGTGGCCCTGGACACCTACGTGCCCATCGAGACCCCGCCCCCGCCCGCCGGCAACGGCACGATCTACATGGCGGGCAACCACGACAAGCTCGACAACTGGAACCCCAACTCCATCGCCATGCGCGACGATGGCGAGGGCGGCGATGCCGTCGCCGGAGACCGGATCTGGAGCCGGGTCATCGGGTTCCCGCCCGGGACCATCCTTCGCTACAAGTACTCGTCCGGCCTGCCCCGGGATGAGGGCAAGTGGAGCCGCACCGAGGAGTTCCCGTTGACCGAGCGGGGCCTGGACGTGCCGGCGGATCCGGACATCCGCGGTGTGCGGGTCCAAGACACCTTCGCCGATCGGCCCCAGCCGACCGGGACCGCCGGCCCGAGCACGGTGATCACGCCTGAATAGACAGCTCCGCAGGACGGCCCTGCTGGCCTGGACCGTCGTCGCTGGCTGCTCTGCGGCCGGGCGGGCGGTACCCGTGGATCTGACCGGCGGCCCGCGGGCGCGGGCGCTCGAGGTGGCGGACACCGTCGTCGAAGGCGATCGGTGGGAGGTCTCGCTGTGGGTGCAGGGCGAGGGCGCCCCGCCGCAGATGCAGCTGGACGGGCGGGAGGTCCGCGGGTGCACGCGCCACGGCGACGCCGTGGTGTGCCGGTTCGTGGGGCTGCGGCAGGGTGAGCACCTGCTGGAGGTGAAGGGCGGTCCCCGCGTGTGGGCCCGCGTGGGGCCGTGGGACTGGCGTGATGCGGTCGTGTACCTGGTGATCCCGGACCGGTTCCGGGACGGGGATCCCACGAACAACGGCGGGGCCGAGTACGATCGTCGGTCGCCGCTGGCCCGCCATGGCGGCGATCTGGCAGGCCTGCGGGAGGGGCTGCCCTACCTGCAGGAGCTGGGCGTCAACGTGGTGTGGACGACGCCTGCGGTGGCCAACGTCGTGGGGGGCTCGATCTACCAGGGGCAGGTCCACCGGGGGTTCCACGGGTACTGGCCCGAGCGCCTCGAAGAGGTCGACGCCCACCTGGGCACCGAGGCCCAGCTGCGGGCGCTGGCGGCGGACCTGGAGCAGGCGGGTGGGCGGCTCATCATGGACGTGGTGGTCAACCACCTGGGCTACGGCGCGGCCGAGGCGTCGGACCCGGCGCTGGTGCGCACCCCCTGCCCGCCCAAGGAGGAGTCCGACGACGTCACCGGCTGCCTCTTCGGCCTCCCGGATCTGCGGACCGAGGACGAGCGGGTGGCCATCCGCGTAAAGGCGGCGGCGGCCCGGTGGGTGTCGCCGGAGCGCGGCGCCCATGGGGTCCGGCTGGACGCCGCCAAGCACGTGGAGCGGCCCTTCCTCGAGGCCGTCGGCGCAGCGGTGCGCGCCCAGCGACCCGGCGCGGTGGTCGTGGGCGAGGTGTGGGGGGCGGTGCCGGCGGACCCCGCCCACGATGTCTGGTTTGAGGAGGGGGGCGTGGACGGGCTGTACGACTTTGGCTTCGTGGGCGAGGCCCTGGGCTTCGTCACCGGCCGAGCCCGGCCCCAGGCGGTCGCCCGTGCCCTGGAGCGGCGCATGCGGGGGGCCGAAAAGCCTGGCAGGTACTGGCTTCACTACTTGGACACCCACGACACGCCGAGCTTCCTGCATCGGGTCGGCGACCCGCGCAAGATGCGGCTGGCGACCACCCTGATGCTCACCGTGTGGGGCGTGCCCGTGATCTTCTCGGGCGACGAGGTGGGTCGGCTGGCGAGCGAGTGGCCCCACAACCGCCCCGACCTGCCGGCGCCCGCCGTGTGGGACCGCAAGACGCTGGCTCATCACCAGCGCGCCATCGAGCTGCGGCGGCGACACCCGGCGCTGTCCAGGGGCGCCCATCGGACCCTGCACGCCGCCGGGGATCTGCTGGTGTTCCTGCGCTGGTGGACCGACCCCTCCGGCGCGGTCGCGGACGCGGCGATCGTGGCGCTCAACCGATCGGAGACCGCCCCCGCCCGCGTCGATCTGCCCATCCCGCCGGAGCTGTCCGCCGCCCCGCCCATGCAGGGGCTGTCGGCGGAGGACGACCACATCCGCCTGGACGTGCCACCTTTGGACGCCGTTGTCATCACCTCCATCCGATAGCTCGATCGGGCCCCTGGCCTGCCAGCGGGAGCTGTTCGACATCCCTGCAGACGTGACCTACCTCAACTGCGCCTACATGGCGCCGCAGCTGTTTCCTGGGCCCATACTCCGTCGGGCTTGTGTATGTCCGGCCGGGCCGCCAGGACGCGCGTCCCATCGAGTTCAACTGGATGAACCGGGAGCGGGCGGCGGACTTCGCGTCGTTGGTCGACTACCGCGACCGCTACGAGCCGGGCGCGCGCAGGTTCGATGTGGGCGAGCGGAGCAACTTCGTGTTGATGCCGATGGCCGTCGCCGCGCTGCAGCAGCTGACCGCGTGGTCCCCCGCCGCCGTCGCGGCGAGCCTGGGGGAGCTCACCGCGCGCATCGCGGCCGGCGCCCGCGAGCGCGGCCTGCGGGCCCTCGATCCGCCCGCCAGAGGGCCGCATCTGCTGGGGCTGCGCTTCCCGGATGGCCTGCCCGCCGCGCTCACCGAGCGCCTCGCAGCGCACAACGTGCACGTGTCCATCCGGGGGGACTCGGTGCGCGTGGCGCCGCATCTGTACAACGATCCTGGGGACGTGGAGCGGCTGCTCGATGCGCTGACGGCGTAGGTTCGAGATCGGCTTGGATCATCAGCACTCCAACCGGTCTGCGGTGGCCGGCCCCCCTGCACCGCCAACTTGCCACCGGACGCGGCGACCCTTCACCATCGGACTGGGGAGGTGCCAGCTCCTGCAAGAAACGGCGACCAGACCAGCCAACAGCCAGCGTTCGTTCGATGCGGGGCCGCGACCCATGCTGTGGGCGATCACGTGGTGGCAGCGCGGCCTGTGGACCGCGGTCTGCACCGCCGGCCTGGGCTGTTCGATCGACGCCGGCTCGGGCCCCGCCGGCCCACCGGACGAAGATGGCGCCGGACCTGGGGATGCGCAGCCGCCGGGAGGGAGCGAGGGCGAGGGCGAGGAGGCACTGAATGTGCCTCTGCACTGCGAGCACCTGCCGCCAGGTCGTGAGCGGGATTGCTGCCGGCGCGGGGATGATGGCTGCGGGGACGGTCTCTTGGGGGAGGGAGAGGGTGAGCTCGCCGGGGAGGGTGAAGGTGAGGGTGAAGGTGAGGGTGAAGGGTGGAGGTGAGGGTGGAGGGTGGAGGTGAGGGTGATGGCGAGGGTGAGGGTGAGGGTGAGGGTGAGGGTGAGGGTGAGGGTGAGGGTGAGGGTGAGGGTGAGG
>PVBE011157588.1_pt1 | contig 18568 bp, 17 predicted proteins | sample 1631181 | NCBI WGS metagenome assembly PVBE01 (sample SAMN08397723, study PRJNA350692) | Marine metagenome, whole genome shotgun sequencing project. | isolation source: water | place: Pacific Ocean | collected 2012-04
GTCTACCTTGAGGCTTTTGCGGCAGGCATACCAGCAGTCATTACGATGTCTGGTATTGCTCATGAAATCGCCACTAACGAAGTCAACTGTCTAGTAGTCCCCCACAAGGATGGCGTAGCAACAGTGTCAGCAATCAATCGCTTACTCTTGTCAGCAAGCGAGCGCCAGTATCTGAGTGCAGCTGCCAGAAAGGCAGTATCACAGTTTGATATCACCGACATGGCAGTTGCCTACTCGAATTTGTTCATCTCCTGGTCGAAGCGACGAAGCAAGATGCATTAGCAACACAACGGCAAGCCAACCCCAATCCCATACGGACCGCGATACCTATGGAAGGCAGGCAATCCCTGCATCGGTCTCGTTGCCAAACCACCGACCCCGCAAGCTCGGACAGCAGTGCCGGTTCAAGAAATCTTTCTACATATCAATCACCTACTAGTTAATCCCTCAGTCCTGACATGGCCGCATGATATTGTGAGAGCGTTTCCTCCTCAGTGAGTTCCGATTCGACGCTCCAAACCACTGCTGTCGATAGGAGCAGTCCAAGGCTTAGCCTTTGAGTGCATCAACAAGATAACCAATCAGTAGCGCCTGGTCTTTGCTACGAAGGTTGCAAGGGAGGTTCACCATTCTTGGACCGATCTCTTCTGATATGGAGCAAGAACCAGAGCAATATCCATAATGTTCTAGCGGGTCCGTAGTGTTAATAATCGGTTGCTTGAACCACGTCCATTCAATGTCAACAAAGTGTTCTATCGATTTTTCAACTCCCGCGATATCAGATTCAGCCCAAGCGATTCTAAGAGGTACAATATCGAGATCAACGTCACAATAGGCCTTAGGCAATGATATTGGTAGTCTATTTGAAGATATTAAAGCCATAATTTCATTGAGGAATGACCGTCTTTCAATTACACTCTCTTGCCACCGTTCAATTTCTTTCACTCCTAACGCCGCCAAGAATGTCGGAAGTCTCGCAGGGTACGGGTAAGTACCAGTTGAAGTAGCTCCTGAATCTCCGGTCAACAATGGGTATGGTTGATTTAGGAGCCTTGTAACAATGTCGCCAACAAATAGGAATGGCTTTCTTCTGCCATAACGTTGTGGTACACAATATCTAGCCTCAAACCTAAGCTTTCGCCACAATGCACGTTGTTGAGCAATAGGAATCTCCCTAGATTCTCTCTGAATGACCCGGAGTGCATCAATAACATCAGTATCATCAGAATAGATTAGGCCACCAGTGAGAGTATTAATTGGTTTACTATGATCAGTAGAATAGAGTGCAGCATTTCCAAATGTTCCTGTATTCTTACCAGATCTCATCGAGCCCAAGGTCAGTGCACAATCTTCGAGCAAGAATATCTTCTTTGATAACGCTAATTCTGCAATTGGTTCAATATCACATGGAATTCCAAAAGAGTGTTGTGCCACAATCATTCGAGTATTGGAAGATAGACATTCCTCAATATGTTTGACAGATGAACCAAATGTGTCAATATCAAGATCAGAATAGACAGGTTGTGCGCCGGTTCGAATTATTGCATTAGGCATAACGGAACAGGTAGATCCAAGAAGAATAACTTCATCTCCCTTGCCTATCTTGAGATAAGACAGTAGTGAGAAAAATGCCATCCTGGCGGATGCAAACGAAACACTTTCTCCGGCACCAACTATTCTAGAGAATGACGTCTCAAAGTCTGCAGTAGCATTCGAATAATCTGTTCCAATCAGTTGTTTCAGATATCGAATATCCTTTGTTGTGAGGTGAGAATGACCATCAATATATCCAAACGTAGGACGTAACGTACTACTGAGAAGTGTTTTATAGAAAGAGTGTACGTTTCGCATCATTGAATATCTAATGATTCGGCTCATTATACACCTAGGGAATGGTCTAAGGTTATCACTAATTTCTTATCTAAGAGATCAAATTGCTTACAAAGTCTAGAAAGTAGATCGGTCGAATAGAGGTATTTCAACATCCGATATTCCAAAACAATTTGATTGAATAATCAGTTTCGAAAACTCAGGCCTTAGCAACAACAAGGGCCTTTCCGATCTGTTCACAAATGTACTCAACATCTTCCACTTCAAGATCGGGGTGCAACGGCAGTACTAGCAATCTCTTGTAGAGTTCAGTAACCACGTGTAACGGGGAATCGACGCTACGAAAAAATAGAGTGTAATCGTGATTGGGCTGGTACTGGGCGCCGGTCTGTATGCCATCTTCATGGAGGCATGCCCGCACCGTTGAAACGTCATAGTCTCCGTCAATACGGATGGCATACATGAACGGGACGACTTCTTCATAGTCGTGGGGAATTGGGACTACCATCTCAAGTTCTCCAAGCAACCTGTCATACATCCTGGCCAACTCGCGGCGTTTGTTGGCCAAGTCGCTTCGCCTATGAAACTGCTGAATTCCTAGAGCCGCCATAACATTACTCATGTGATACCGCCAACCCTGTTCTTGAACATTGAGCTCAGGCAAGATCCCCCTGGACGAATCGGCCTGGCGCTCGGTGATCAACCCAAGTGAGCGAAACTGGCGAACCCGCTCAATGACTACATGGTCATCGGAGACGACACAGCCTCCCTCTCCACTAGTGATGTTCTTGATGCCGTCGAAACTGAAGCAGGCAATATCACCAAATGACCCGATCCGAAGACCATTCATGGTCGTTCCGAATGCGTGCGCAGCGTCCTCAATCACTCGAAGGCCGGCAGAGTCAGCCATTGAGTAAATCTCATCAAGTGCCCCGACGCCACCTGCGTAGTGGACCGGCATGACGGCTCTCGTCGCCGAGGTGATCCTTTGACTCGCATCCTCACAGTCCAAGGTGTACGTAACGGGATCTATGTCGCACGGCACGGGTACTGCACCCGTGGCGCTTATTGCCTGAAACGAGGCAACAAAGGTCAACGACGGCACCAATACTTCGTCACCCTGGCCAATTCCGCATGCCTGAAGTGCGAGGTGGAGTGCGGCAGTTCCATTTACAACACAAATTGCCGGTCGTTCGAAAAACTCGGATAGAGCAGTCTCAAATTCCTGGACCTCTGCTCCCATACCAAGGTACTCACGATCGAGTACGCCCAGAACGGCCTGCTTTTCCGCGTCGCCAATGCAGGACTTAGCCAGTCTGATCCACCGGTTCGTTGTCTCAGACTCTTTGACCACACTCAACCTCGCCTGTATTCGATCTAATGCTAGGCCCGATGGTCTCGTAGTCGTCCACTTCCAAGAACCAGTTGTCTCTCTGACAGGTATCTGGCATCAGTCATCAAGTACATAAACATAGCTGTGTGGGTGGCATCAACTGGCCCGGTCGCCCTCGACAGCTGGCCGCGCTCTACGGCCTACAAGAGCGGGCATCAGGAGAGCAGCAAACACTCTAAGTTTCTTGTGGCCCCAAGGGAGTTTGGTAAACAGACGGCATGCGGCCCACCACTCCCCGACTTGAATCATGTGCATTGCGCGGCTGTACGTCAGATTCCATTCAACATACCGGAGGCTTGGCGACAATGCAGTCGGTTCGCGAACTCGGGCCTCATCAAGCCACATAGTCATCTCTCGAGCAAGACGACCAGGATCCTTCCTCATCTCGTTAGACCAATGCTCCCGATTAACCGCTAGTGGTTCGGCCAAATAGTCCATTTTCCATTTCTCAGCCAATCGGATTATGAGATCGAAGTCACCAATAACGTGAAATCGGGAGTCACACGGGTATTCGAGAAATTCAAACGCTGATCGCCTCACCATTAGCGTTAGCAACCCCACCGAGTAATGACGCAACAGTTCGTGAAGAACCCAACCTGTCGATACAGGCCTCTCAATAGCAAGCCACGTCTTGTCTGTGAGCATGCTCGTAATCCAGAAGTTCGTACAGGTAAAGCCAACCATAGGATCCGAAAAAAGTGGTAGTTGATCCTCCAACTTCTCGGGCAACCACCAGTCGTCCGTATCAAGAAAGGCAATAAACTCGCCTCGTGCATGTTCAAGTGCATAATTCCTTGCCTCGTAGAGAAGCGTATGATCTGGCGCATACCAGTAGTGAAACCTTGGATCCTGATAACTCCTGAAAATCTCAGCGCTCTTGTCAGTTGACTGGTTGTCCCAAAAAATAATTTCCCAATCCTCAAAGGTCTGGGCAAGTACGCTCTCAACCGCTTCACGTAGGTAGGTTTCCCCGTTGAAGCAGTTCATCATGATGCTGACCTTTGGGTTTGTCGGCATCTAGTCCTCTCGGGCTGTCTACGGTTGGCGTAGTTGGAAGCCGATAACGCCACCACACAGACACGGCCTCACCCAACCGCCCAATGAGTCACTTATCGAACGGTCTGCCTGGTATCGAAGGTGGTCGTGACCGAGACAACGTCCATTGAAACGCACGGAGTACGCATCTCCTCTTCGACCATGGACCTGCCTACTTGATCTGTACTGACCTAACTGGCCTCTCAAGACGGTCATGTTCCCACCCTACTTGTCGGTCTGTTAGTGCGGTCTTGGTGTCATTAGTTCTGGTCAACAGGACTTAAGCCTCGACATCTCGAACCGGGTAGCTGTAACGCGTACTGACGTGACCCTCGCTGCGATCGCCACATCTGACATAGCAGAACGCGACAACTCCAGTAGTCGTCAGCGACAGTGCGGCACATGTTTCCACCTCACACATCGATCCCCAACCAGTTGCGGTCAAGCATCGGGTGTGTTTGATCACGACTGGACATCGTTGCTACTGGCTCGGGCCAAGAGATATTGAGAATCGGATCCGCCACGTGCAGTCCACCTTCAGCCTCCTGGTGGTATCTCTCGCCGTGGACATAGAGCATTTCGCAATCGTCCGCGAGCGCCTGAAACCCATGAGCAAAACCACGATTCAGTAACAAAGAAACGGAGTCATTGCAGTCCAACTCCATGCCATACCACTCCAAGAAGGTTGATGAGCCTCGTCGGATATCTACGACAACATCAAAAACGCGCCCCCGCTGACACGTCACTACCCTTACATCGGAATATGGTTGGACTTGGAAATGGAGACCTCGAACGGTACCGCGCCTCAACGTCACTGTGTGATTTACCTGAGCCACGGAAAAGTCAGGAACCAGGGACTGAACAACATCGACATCAAAGATTCGATCAAGTGACCCACGGTGGTCCCGATGCCGCTCACGTCGAAGAAGTACCACACCGTCCAAGAAGGTCCGCTCAGTCGATACGGGGTATGTCATGGCCGGCACTCAACTAACGGTTTCTGTAGCAGACAATTATAACCCGATCTCAGACGTCCCTTGCTCACATCTTACGGTCGACTAGGGCTGCGGTGGTTACTTCGATCAAACCTAGTTGCTTAACAGGCTTCACCGCAGTTGGTTCCTGTGACACAGTTTGAACGTTCAGGTAGACGGTGCCCCCAGAGCGAGCCTCATCGCTACACCAACACTTGGAGCTGAGCTTCCGGTATGGTGGCCTCCCTTATGGAGCACGGGTACCAGTGAAGGTCGTAATTTTGGCTGGTGGTTTCGGCACTCGCCTGTCAGAGGAAACCTATTCCATACCGAAGCCAATGGTCGAGATCGGTGGCTTGCCGATTCTGTGGCACATCATGAAGATGTACTCGACCCACGGTGCCAATGATTTCATTATCTGCTGTGGCCACCGTGGTCACGTGATCAAGGAGTACTTCGCCAACTATGCCCTCCACACGTCAGACATTACCTACGACCTCAAACAAGACACCGTTCACGTCCACAAGAAGCGGACCGAACCCTGGAGGGTCACCCTCGTCGACACCGGCGAAAACACGTTTACGGGTGGACGCCTGAAGCGGATAGCCGATCACGTTGAAGGCGAGAGTGAGTTCTGTATGACCTACGGAGATGGCCTATCCGATGTTGACATCTCGGCGACCGTTGAGTTCCACCAGGAACATGGGCGACTAGCCACTATAACGGCGGTGAAGCCTCCCGGACGGTTCGGTGCACTGGAAACGGCTGGCGATAAAGTGACCGGGTTCATGGAGAAGCCGATGGGCGATCAGGGACTTATCAACGGTGGCTTCTTCGTACTTGATCCGCACTGTCTGGACCTGATCGAGGGCGATAACACCAAATGGGAAGACGAACCGCTGACCCAACTCACCGATGACGACCAGTTGAGGGCCTATGAACACCTGGGGTTCTGGCAGCCAATGGACACCGTCCGGGAAATGAACCTGTTAAAGGACCTCTGGGCATCGGGAGCCTCCCCCTGGAAAACCTGGTGACACTAGGCGTCGGAACGTAGTTCGACATTGTGGACCTATTCTCTATTCTTTGCTCTCCAGACAACTCGAAATAGTCTCTCAATCCACAGCCTGAATAAGTACATGGTCCGGCGCGTGAACAAGAGCCTGGGATGATGGTAAAGCGCCCGCCCGAATCGGACCAGCGAGGGACGAAATGCTGACTGCCGTCCCGCCTTTACCGCCACGTAGTGCGCCTGGGTGCCGCTGAACATGCCCAGATGGGGAGCCAGATAACCTCTTACCTTCGGGTCTGCCAGCAGGTTGGCCGCCAAGAAGTCGAACCGCTTTTCGGCATCCTGCCAAGAATCCAGTGATGTCGTACGGGAGGTATGGTCAACTAGGATTGCCCCACCACCCGGGCAAACAACCGGTTCGTGTTCAGAGGCAATCCTGATCCAGCAGTGCCAGTCCTCGCTGCCCACCAGTTCCGGAGCCTCATCGAACAGGTGTGTGAGGAACAACGCCCTCTCGACGAACACACCCGAACAGGAGAGTGGATTCCCTTCAGCAAGCGTGCGCCGCATGGTGTGGCATCTGTGTATGACCGGTTCGTAGACCGCCACCCCCGACTCGTCGACGACGGTCAGAAGTTGAAAGAAAAACCGGTGTTTAGGATTGGCTTCGACAAATGCGGCAGCAAGCTCGAGGGAATCAGGCCGCAACTCGTCGTCTGAGTCCAGAAACACGACGAAACGACCACGGGCGTGTTCAGCGCCACGATTGCGTGAATAGGACCGCTCATGGTTCGAGTCATTTTCCAACAAGTCAATATTGACTCGACCATCGAAGCTAAGGGCAACATCAACTGTTCCATCGGTCGACGCGTTGTCGATGACGACTACCTCATAGTCCCGACAGGACTGATGAGCAATCGACTCTAGACAACGGCCAATGTGGTCCCCACGGTTGTAGGTGGGAATGACAATAGAGAACAGCGGTGATTCAACTTTCACGACCACTACTCCTCTATTCGACTGTCGAAGGACACATGATGGCTCAGGCTACATCTGGCTGAGCTGTACGCTCTGGTGCGAGGCAGGTGGTTGCTAATGTCACCGTTGATGGGCGAATTGAGTGCTGCTTCGGCGCTGAGCAACAATCATGACCAGATGCCTCAGATCATCGTTGTCGGTGGAACCGGCTACGTCGGGGCCGCTCTGTGCAACTTCCTCCTTGAGCGTGGCCACCCCGTTAGCGCCACCAGCCGCTCCGACCGTCCCATCTTCGAGTCTCCTGCGATCGGCCGAGCTCGACTCGACGTCACCAAGTTGGCCGATACCGCACTATTGCCCCAATCCACAACAGCCATCATCTGCCCGTGGGTAACCGACCCAAGGGGAGCCGAGTCTTCCTGGATTGGGAGTCTGCTTGAGCGCCTCGCCGGATCAGGGACTAGATCGGTCATCTACTTCTCCTCGATGTGGGTCTATGGCAACCCGGTCGAAGGCACCCTGACAGAGTCGACATCCACGTCTCAGGAAGATCCATACGGCAGCGCCCATCTCGCGAACGAGTTCGTCCTCACTGACTGCGCCCAAGAACTGGGGCTAGATGTCTCTATCCTGCGCATGGCGAACCTCATCGGGCCAGACCCGTTCTACCGATCTAGGTCAAAGGTCCCATTCACCCATGAGTTAATGGAGATGGCAATCCGAGACAAGGTGGTCGTGCTCAGGTCTCCGCCATCCACACCCCGAAACCTCCTTACCCGAACACTTCTGCACCACGATCTGGAGGCGCTGCTGGATCGCACGACTGAAAGAGGTCGGGTCAACACCTTCAACATGGGTAGTGGATCAACAACTACCATCGTCAAGTTGGCCGGACATGTCGCCCAGTTGGTTGAAGGTTACGATGGTTCGCCAGTGCGGGTAGAGCACCCCGGTGAACCGGTGGCTCAACCTACGTTCCACCTCGACACCACCAGAATACGTCAACTCGCAGGCCCCGGGATCGACAACCTGACAGCCGAGTTGGAACTGGTTCTGAGAGACATAATCCGGAGCCACGAACCGGACACTAGGACGAGAGAACCATGACGAGACCATTTGCCAACGTCTACGACGGGAAGCGGATTCTGGTGACGGGCCACACCGGGTTCAAGGGTTCGTGGTTGACCCTGTGGCTGAACCACCTGGGAGCAGATGTGACGGGATATTCCGACGAGGTGCCCGCCTCCCCTTCCGTGTTTGAACTCCTTGGGCTCGAGACACGAATCGACCACCGACTAGGTGACATTCGGAATCGAGATCGTCTAGCCAGGGTGCTTGACGACGTCAGACCAGACATGGTCCTCCACCTGGCTGCTCAGGCCCTGGTACTCCAGTCGCATCTCGACCCCGTGGGAACCTTCGAGACAAACACCATGGGCATGGTCAACCTGCTCGAGTGTATCCGCGAACGGCCCTGGATCGAGGTGGCCGTGCTCGTGACCAGCGACAAGGCATACCGGAATGAAGAGTGGCAGTGGGGCTACCGCGAAACCGACTACCTCGGTGGTCACGATCCCTACAGCGGATCCAAGAGTTGCGCCGAACTTGTAGCCCACTCCTACTTCCACTCGTTCCTTCGGGACTCCCCTACCCGTATTGCGACCGCTCGCGCCGGTAACGTGATCGGAGGTGGCGACTGGGCAACAGACCGGATCGTCCCCGACTGCATTCGCGCATGGTCCATGAAGGAAACGGTCAACGTCCGCCGTCCGGAATCCACCCGGCCATGGCAACACGTCCTTGAGCCACTAAGCGGATACCTCTGGCTTGGAGCCCAACTGTGGAACAGTTGTGAGCACCTTGATGGAGAGGCCTTCAACTTCGGGCCCCCTCCACAGCAGGATATGACGGTCGCTGACCTTCTCAGAACCATGGCTGAGAGATGGCCAGGCGCTGGCTGGCAGGAAGTTGCTGACTCAGCAGTGGCCGACCGGGAGGCGACACTTCTCAGGTTGGCGTGCGACAAGGCACTACGACAGCTCGACTGGCATGCGGTGATGCAGTTCCCATCCACGGTCACGCTGACGATCGACTGGTACCGGGCCTGGCAGGAAGCAGAGGTCGACATCCATGACTTCACGATCAACCAGATCGAGCAGTACACCGATATCGCAAGCACCGCTGGCGTGGCCTGGAGTTGCACATGACCACTGAGGCATCGATCGACGGCGTGGTGATAACCGGTCTGCGTCAGATTGTCGACGAGCGGGGTGCCGTGCTCCACCATATGCGCAGTGACGCTCCAGAGTTCAGCGCCTTCGGCGAATGCTACTTCTCCGAGATGCTCCCGGACGCGGTCAAGGCCTGGAAGAGGCACAGGGAACAGACGCAGAATCTCGCCGTTCCCATCGGCCGCGTGCGCTTCGTTCTCTACGACGATCGGGGGTCATCACCGACCCGCGGCGCGCTAGAGGTAGTCGAACTCGGGCGACCCGACGACTACAACAGGCTTCGCATTCCCAGTGGCCTCTGGTACGGGTTCACGTGTCTTAGCAACGGGCCCGCTCTGATCGCCAACTGTGCCGACCTGCCCCATGACCCAAACGATGCTGAGTTCAGACCCGAGGACCATCCCAGCATTCCATACCGATGGTGAGCCGTCGGTCGAAGTTCTCCTAGCATCGGCGGAGGAGCAGGTTCCACTGGGCCGAATCCTGCACAGAAGATTCGGTGTCAACCGGTTCCAGGTTGAGTCGACGTCTGATGCGACCTGACTCCCCGACTATGAACGCGTCGTAGTCCCGCTCCACCTCTCGGAGGAGTTCACCCACCCAGTCGACTGGAAGCGTCGTGGTCACCTCGATGATCGCCGACCTGACCTGTCGATTCCGAAAAATGTTGGGTACTCCCTCAAGCACCATCTGCTCAGCGCCCTCCACATCGACCTTGAGGAGACCGACCAAAGGTTCACCTCCCAGTTGTTCGACAAGAAGGTCGTCCAGGCGGATCTGGGGGACCCTGCAGACCTCTCCGTCGAACCAATGCTCGGGAAGGCCGGCCCGGTGACCCGGAACAATCGTGCCCAATCCACGATGGCCGGGGTTGTCCCAACCGGTCAGGTCCACGGTTCCGGTCTCGTTTCCAAGCGCGGCCGCCACTACGGTCACGTTGCCGAGTCGGTCTGTCACCGCATGAAGGTCAGCAAAGCACCGTGGTGAGGGTTCGATCGCAATCACATGACCAGCCCGTCCCACCAGTCTCGATGCATAAGCACTGATGACCCCCACGTTTGCACCGACGTCTACCACAAGGTCGCTATCCTCCAAAAGGTCGTCCAGCAGTCTCAGGATCTCGCGTTCATAAGTTCCCTCGTACGTTGTTCGACAGGTCCAGTCCGACGGATCATGCATCATGGGCCTGCCGTCGGGGAGTTGGACCACACCCGTCTCTGGCGACCTCTGACACAGCTTCGCTAACCGCCAATACCAAGTAGAGCCCCGTAGACCGCTGCGTGCCAGCCGATGCGCGACCCTGTGTGTTAGCGGGAGTGGTATCACGCGGTTAGATGGTACGCCCAAATCAAACCGCTTTGACCCATTACCCACCCCCAGAGACTTACTATCGGATTCTGTACATACGCTGCACTGACATGAGTTCGCTAAGAACCACCAGTGTAGACCATGGCCAAAGTCTGACCACGAGTAACCGGGAGTTCATTGATGAGATGTCGCCACTGTGGCAAACCGGTGGACCTGATTCTCATGGACCTCGGTAGTTCCCCACCGTCCAACTCGTATCTGGCAAACGACGACCCGCAGTCCTCCGAGACATTCTTGCCGCTTCGGGTACTAGTCTGTGAATCGTGCTGGCTCGTCCAGACTGAGGATTTCGCTGATGCTTCCCTTCTCTTTGGTGCCGATTACGCCTACTTCAGCGGTTACTCGTCGACATGGACAAACCACTGTCAAACTTTCACTGACGAGGTGACAGAAAGGTTCGGACTGGATGGGTCGAGCCGTGTGGTAGAGGTGGCATGCAATGATGGGACCCTCCTCAACTACTTCCAAATGTTGGGAATGAGATGCACTGGTATCGAACCGACGGCGAGTACGGCTGCAGCCGCACTCGACCTGGGCCTTGATATCAGGGAGGTCTTCCTTGACAATGAGGTAGCTGGCAGTTTGGCTGCAGATGGCGTCATCGCTGACCTGCTCGTGGCCAACAACGTCCTGGCACATGTACCCGACATCGTCAGCTTCACTGCCGGCTGCCGCCGTCTCCTTGCCTCAAGCGGAGTGGCGTCCTTTGAATTCCACCATCTAGTCGAGCTCGTCTCCAAGACGCTGTTCGACACCATCTACCACGAGCACTTCTCCTACCTCTCACTCACATCCGCGGAGGCAGTCTTTAGCGCCGCAGGCCTGAAAGTATTTGACGTCGAACAACTGGCGACCCACGGTGGAAGCCTCCGGGTCTACGCCCAACGAGTTGAGAGCGATCGTTTCGCCATAAGTGACTCGGTTCAACGCCTCAGAGACCACGAGGAATCAGTGGGGGTCACGTCACCCTCGTTCTACACCGGCTTCCAAGAGCGCTCAGACCGCATCAAGGACGACCTGATGGGGTTCCTCCTCCACGCCAAGAACAGTGGCCAGAGCGTGGCTGGATACGGGGCAGCAGCCAAGGGCAACACCCTGTTGAACTATGCAGGAGTACACACGGGCCTCATGGCCTATGTGGTCGACAACAACCCTGCCAAACAGGGCAAGTTCCTACCTGGTAGTCGCATCCCGATCGTCGATGAGCAGCGCATCGTCGATGATCCACCAGACTTCGTGTTGATACTTCCCTGGAATATCCGCGAAGAGATTGCCCGGAGGCTTGAATCACTTGACGGGTGGTCGGGTGCCGTTGTAACTGCCTTGCCCGAACTGCAAGTGGACTGAACAGACCGGGCCATGTGTGGAATATGCGGCGTGCTCGCCCCGATCGGTCGAGGAACGGGACAGCCACAGCGCGATCTCGCCACGGCGATGGCCGCTTCCCAGATGCATCGTGGCCCCGATGCATCTGGGACCTGGATGGATCCAACCGGTCGGGTGGCATTGGGGCACACCCGGCTGGCCATCATCGACCTATCTGAGGCGGGGGCGCAGCCAATGACTTCGGGAGACGGCCGATGGACGATCACCTACAACGGTGAGATCTACAACGCAGACGACCTTCGTCGCTCGCTCGGTTGGGTTGGTTGGCGCGGTCATTCCGATACGGAGGTCCTCGTCGAACACATAGCTAGACACGGTGTGGAGGCCACCCTGAAGACATCTAAGGGAATGTTCGCGTTCGGGTGCTGGGATGCCCACGAGTCAGAACTCTGGCTAGCACGAGACAGGTTCGGCGAGAAGCCCCTCTACTACGGACAGCACCGAGGAGATCTCATCTTCGCCTCGGAGTTGAAGGCCCTACGAGCCGTTCCCGGCTTTTCCCCAGACATCAACAGGTATGCCCTCGCCGAATACTTTCGGTGGACCAATGTGCCATCTCCCCTGACCATCTACGAGGGGGTAAGGAAACTGCCACCTGCCCACTTCATGCGCGTCAGCGAGCAGGCCTCGCTGACAGAGCCACAGCCCTACTGGTCGGCAATCGATATAGCCGGCAAAGCGAACGCCCAGCCTTCCGGTGTCGACGCTGTTGATTCACTCGGCGAGTCGTTGGACCGTTCAGTAGAGGCACAAATGCTCGCCGACGTACCACTCGGGGCCTTCCTCTCGGGTGGAATTGACTCGTCATCGGTAGTGGCTTCTATGCAGCGGCAGTCCTCGGTTCCAGTGCGTACGTTTACGATCGGCTTCAGCGAATCCGACTATGACGAGTCGGACTATGCCAAACAGGTCGCTGACGTACTTGGAACCGACCACACCGCCCTGACAGTAAGCCCCGAAGATGCCATGCGGGTAATACCCAACTTGCCGAGAATCTACGACGAACCGTTTGCCGACTCCTCGCAGATTCCCACTTTCTTGCTCAGCCAGATGGCCCGAGAACATGTCACGGTGGCCCTCTCGGGCGATGGCGGTGATGAACTGTTCGGTGGCTACGACCGGTACCGACAGATAGCGAAGCTGGAGAGGATTCGGGGTCTCCTACCCTCGGATGTCCGCCGACTGATCGGTGGTGCTCTCGGGCGAATTTCGGTCGAGACCTGGGACCGCCTCGGAAGAACACTGCCCCGCCTAATGGTGCCACCGGGCTTGCGGCACCGTGCCGGTCACCGGATTCACAAGGCTGCCAGACTCCTCGCAGCCGATTGGGCACCAGATGTGTACGCCTCGCTCATGTCCGTGGAGAACGGTGGCAACGGCCTGATCCGTGATTATTGTGACGGCCCACCGGCCTTCGGAGGCATCCCGACAGAACGGCTGGAGGAACTCGACTTCTTCGAACGGGCCATGTTGATCGACGCGCTCACCTACCTACCAGGCGACCTGTTGACCAAGGTGGACCGGGCGTCGATGGCGGTCAGCCTCGAAGTGCGTGTGCCCTTCCTTGACCCGGACCTGTTCGCGTTCGCGTGGGGTCTGTCGCACGACTGCCGGGTCAACAACAGGCAGAGCAAGTGGGTATTGCGTGAGTTGCTGAGGCGATCTCTGCCGGACCACCTCATTGATCGGCCCAAGATGGGCTTTGGCGTTCCAGTTGGCCAGTGGCTTCGGGGGCCCCTCCGCTCATGGGCCGACGACCTGTTCGACCCGTCACTGGTGAAGGATCAGGGCCTCCTCAATCCTACGGCTGTTAGACGGCGCTGGGTCGCCCACCGGGATGGTCACGTAGACCTCACCTTCCAGGTCTGGTCGCTGGCGATGTTCCAAGCGTGGCTGATTGAGGAGTCTGGATGAACTCCTGGGAGCACAGGCCGATCCGGATCCTGCGGATCATCGCCAGGATGAATGTGGGCGGCCCAGCGTGGCAGGTAAGCGTACTCACCCGTGGGCTGGGTCAGGGCCGGTTTGAGAGCCGACTAATCGTGGGTGATGTGGGTGAGGATGAAGCCGACTTCATCGAACTTCGTGACCCCGACCTGCCGGTGTTGAAGATTCCGGCACTCGGGCGGGCCATCCGGTTCGGCGATGATTTGCGGGCGTTCGCAGCCATTCGTCGCGCCATGAAGAGTTTTCGGCCAGACATTGTCCACACCCACACAGCCAAGGCCGGTCTGCTCGGTCGGCTTGCCGCGGTGAGCAGGCGGGTTCCCATCCGTGTCCACACCTTTCACGGCCATGTACTCCGCGGCTACTTCAACACGCGGATAACCCGTGTCGTCCGCGTCGTCGAGAGCCTGTTGGCCCGTCGAACAACCGCTCTGGTCGCCGTTGGTGAGCGGGTGAGGGATGAACTCCTTGAGGCTGGAATCGGGCAGGTCGACCAGTATGTTGTGATCCCTCCCGGAGTGGCGCTCGAAGATCCTCCAGACCGGGCTCAGGTTCGCAACGACCTGGGACTGCCCTTGGATCAGTTGGTCATCCTTTTCGTGGGACGCCTGACAGCCGTCAAGCGTCCAGATCGCCTCATCAAGGCAATGACTCTCGTGCTGGAACGGAAGTCAGATGTTGTTTTGGCGATTGCCGGCGAGGGCAACCTACTGGAAGAAGCACGACAACTGGCCGAACCCCTGGGAACAGCAGTCCGGTTCCTAGGTTGGCAAAAGGACATCACTGCTCTCTATTCCACAGCTGACTGCATGGTGCTCACATCTGACAACGAAGGCATGCCTGTGACTCTCATCGAGGCCGCAATGGCCGGGGTTCCGAGCGTTACAACCGACGTGGGAAGCACACGTGAGGTGGTACTAGACGAGGTAACAGGTTTGGTGGTCGAACCCGGGGCTTCAGCGGTTGCCGACGGTCTCATTCGTATGTTCGACGACGATCTCCGCCACCGGATGGGTGAAGCAGCCAGACAGAGGGCAGAGGCCGAGTTCGGCACCAGACGCCTCATCGCCGACCATGAGTCCCTCTATAGGAGCCTCCTACTCGCGAACAAGTCGCCTGATGAGGCCTGAGCCGGTTGGTAGGCTCGCTGGATGAAGGTATTGATCACCGGTGGGGCAGGATTCATCGGTTCACATCTGGCTGACCATCTCCTCAACCGAGGCGACCAGGTGGTCCTGCTCGATGATCTCTCCACCGGTCGACTGGGAAATATCGAACACCTGAACAACCGTTCCGACACCGACTTCGTGCTCGGGTCGATACTGGACGCCGACCTGATCGACGACACCGTCTCCCGGGTTGACGCCATCTTCCATCTGGCTGCCGCAGTCGGGGTGAACTTGATAGTCGAAAAGCCACTCGAGAGCCTGATGACCAACATCCGGGGTACCGAGACGGTAATCGAGAAGGCCCACAGGTACGACAAGAGACTCCTCGTCATGTCAACCTCGGAAATCTACGGCAAGAACACCTCTGACAGCCTCTCCGAGGAGGACAACCGGGTCCTAGGCTCACCGCTCAAGAGTCGTTGGTCCTATTCCGAGGCCAAGGCCATCGATGAGATCCTTGCCTACACCTACTGGCGTGAGAAGGGCCTTGAGACGGTAATCATCCGCCTCTTCAACACCGTCGGCCCCCGCCAGACCGGCAGCTATGGGATGGTAATCCCACGATTCGTCGGTCAGGCACTCCGAAACGAACCGATAACCATCTTCGGTGACGGAAACCAGACCAGGTGCTTCTGTCATGTGGGCGACGTCGTTGTGGGGCTGGTCGCACTCTCCGAACATCCCGAGGCCTTCGGCAAGGTGTTCAACCTTGGCGGTGGCGAAGAAATCTCCATAAGAGAACTTGCAGAGCACGTCATCAGGCTCACGGGTTCGAAGAGCGATCTGGAGTTCATCCCGTACGATGTCGCATACGAGGCGGGATTTGAGGACATGGAACGGCGCGTTCCCAACACCGACCGGGCCAGGCACCTAGTCGGATTCAACCCAGCGGCAGGCATCGATGACATCATCCAGTCGGTAATAGACGACCAGCAGGCGTAGCAGGATGGGCCAAAGGTGACCGGAGTCTGGTGGGAGTACCTAGTGGTCTTTGTGGCCACTGCCGGACTATGCACCGTGTTAACACCATGGGCGATGAGGCTTGCTCTCAAAAAGAACCTGCTCGACCTTCCGGGTGGCCACAAGAGCCATGGCACAGCCATCCCCTACCTGGGTGGTGTCGCCATCGTCACATCCTTTGCCCTCATGGTAGTCATCGTCTCCCTGTTCTGGCCTCCAAACACTGGCCAGAATGAACTGCTTGTCGTCTTGGCAGTTGCCGTTTTCCTTTCACTGGTCGGCCTGGTCGACGACCTGCGGCATGTGTCACCGCTGTGGCGCATCGTGGCCGAGGTTGCTGCTGCCGTCGTGGTGTGGACGGGCGGAACCGGTGTAATAGTCACCACCAGCGAGGTCGCCAACATGAGCTTGACCGTATTGTGGCTGGTCGGCATCACGAACGCCTTCAACTTGCTCGACAACATGGACGGCCTAGCTGCCGGCATCGCTGCGATCTCCAGCCTGACCATCTTCGCCATAGCGGTTACAAACGGACAGTTCCTAGTGGCGGCACTCGCGGTGGGCCTAGCAGGTTGCGCCATCGGGTTTCTCCGTCACAACTTCCACCCTGCCCGCATCTTCATGGGTGACGGAGGTGCGTTATTCGTAGGCTTTCTCATCGCATATCTGGGCATCAAGATGAGGTTTGAGAGTGGAAGACTGGTGAGCGCCATTGTTCCCCTGCTCGTGTGCTCCGTGGCCATCTTAGACACGACGCTCGTCACGATCTCACGCCTGACTACCGGGCGTAGCCCGTTCCTCGGGGGTCAGGACCATGTCAGCCACCGCCTTGTGCGTCTGGGTCTTCCCGTGCCGATAGCGGTCGGCACCCTCTACTTCGGGGCCATCTGTATCGGCATCCTGACCTATGTGGCGAGCGGCGTTGATCCAAGATCGGCCTGGCTACTTGCCGGACTGATTGCCGCAGCCCTCTCACTTCTTGGTGTATTCCTACTGACCGTTCCCGTCTACGAAGAGAACCCAGAAGTCGGTCGTTCAAGGAACTGACAGTGTCATAGTGGCTGAGTTGAGTTTCAGCACCGCTTCCCGAAATCTACCTACGCAGTGCAACTATGACCTAGCCGATTCAAGCTGGACCGGTGTGACCTGCAGGCCATCCGAAAAAGTCGATGGCTTGACTATTGGCAAGACAGGTGCCAAAACACAGGACAAGTCGCCTGCTACTAGGTCCTGTCTCAAACACGAAACGGCAAACAGCCAACCGGGCACTCCCTGTCCAACTTGGTCGGTTCAGTTGACGCAGCAGCTCATTTCTTTACTGCGTTGTGAGAGTGTCCTCAAACGCCCGAAGTCGGCTTGTGAGGTCAATGACCTCGCGATCGTCATACCATGTCCAGAATAAGGACACGGGTGCCAGTACTCGTGTCCTCTCGGAAATGCAACCAAAGACATGTTTGAAGGTGTTCACACCAGCGTAAGTTTCGGGCACCTGTTCTCTACACCTGGCCGGCAACCTCACTGCACTAAAAACACTCGCTCTCGTCCAGAGATCCTCATCCGGAACACTTTGAACAACAAAGTTTCCATCAAGAAGAACTCCTCGAGATGGACCATGGTCAGACTGCAGGATGATCACCGCATTGCGGTCAACCTCGTTAACCAGTTCCAGTACCTGCTTCTGGACACACTCAACCCCCATTCGTAGACCGACAATGTCATCCCAAGCATTCACAGATGGGTTGAATCCAGAATGGGTGCTTGGGCCACATTCCGAATTGAGAGTGAACGGAGGATGGGAATACATCATGTGAGCGAGGACAAAGAGTGGAGCCGTTTCATGCTCCCCCTCCACCACTCTTACTGTCTCAAGAAGGTCATTGACCAAGAAAGTTCGATCTGTCGTCATCTCATTGGTCCACCGAAGGTCTTCAGCAGCAAGCCATCTTTTCAGAAGACCAGGGAGTAATGCCCGATTAGCGAGGCCGTGGAGAGGAGTCATTTTGGCCAAACGCAGACGAACTGCAGCATCAATGGAGTTGCCCTGTATCAGGCACGTTGTCAGTTCTCGAATTGGCGAAAGGCCTAGGTCGCAAAAGCGACCCCCATCCTCAGTCGCAACAATGAATCTGTAGCCCTGTGCTGCCAACTCTTTATGGGTCCGACTGTTTCCACCCATTATCCCATTCGTACGAAGATGATCGGAGGGTTGGCCACGCGGGCCAGGAAGTGCTTGGTATTCCTGATCGAGAACTGCCGGAACTGACAACCATGTCATGGGATGTGCA
>PVBE010044928.1_pt1 | contig 18566 bp, 2 predicted proteins | sample 1631181 | NCBI WGS metagenome assembly PVBE01 (sample SAMN08397723, study PRJNA350692) | Marine metagenome, whole genome shotgun sequencing project. | isolation source: water | place: Pacific Ocean | collected 2012-04
CTTCGGTTTCGTTGAGAGTTACGGTCACTGAGTCGCGAGTCTTCCATACTTCGCGTTTCTGTTCGTTGGCGTAATCAGTCGCGTCCGACGCCACGGCGTCTGCAGCTTCCTGACGAACTTTGTATCTGGTGGAGATCGTAACCTGTACGGTGTCCTTGTTGTGCGTCACGTCGCGGTCCATGTCCTTGACTCTCAGGAAGCTTTCGGTGTTCCCGATCACGCCTTCGACATATTCGCTGTATGCTCCGTTGGTGAAACCGGCCGCCGCGGTTGAAACCATTCGCACAACCGCCAGCACCTTCTGGTTGCGCTGGCCGGCGGCGGTGTTTTCGTCCATGTACGTCGCGGTGACGGAATCTCCGCCGATGATCTGCAGAACGTTGTCGCCGGCGCTGGGCTTACCGAGTTTGGTCGGGATCTTGCCGATATACTGGCTGGGGTCCTTGCCAAGCGTCTTGAGTTCGATCGTTTCGGTGTCGCCGGAGTTCACCACGAGCTTGGCGCTGATCTTGCCGGCCTTATTAAGCACGACCAGGTCCTTGTCGAGCACCTTGAAGAACAGCTCCTGTCCGGCTTCTGCGGTCACGTCCTGGCGGTCTTCAGCCTTGCTGGAGACGCTGGTCCCGACGCGCTGGAGAGCTTCCACCGCTTTGGCCCAGCGACCGAGCTTGAAGTGGCACTGTCCGATGTAGTAGAACGATTCGTTCGCGTACACACTGCCTGCGTATTGGTTTGTGACTTTACGCAGCGCGGCGAACGAGTTGTCGTACTTGTTCATGTGGAAGTAGCAGATGCCCATCTGGTAGAGGGCGTCAGCGCTGAGATCGGTGTTCTCGCAGCCCTTGATGGTGTTGAACTGGGCGATAGCCCGTTCGTACTGGCTCTTTTCCATGAAGTGTTTGCCCAGGGCCAGGTATGCGTCGAAACGCACCGCCGACTTGGGGAACAGTCTCGGGATGCTCGACAGCAGCTTGACCGCTCGCTCGTCCTGGGAGCCTTCCAGCAGCTCAAGACCGCGTGCGAGCTGTTGCTTGGCCTTCATGTCAGGATTCTTTTTCGGCGGGGCCGCAGACGCATCGGCCGACCAGCCGACCAGCAGCATCGCCGCCAGCAACACGCCAATAACATACGATTTTCTCATAGCAACGTTCCTCATGGTAGTTACCTCTATAAAGCGGACAGTATTCCGGGTTTATTTCGCATTAATTCGATAATCAGTCTTCATCGATGAGACCACCGCCTGTGGCCTTACCGTATTTCTCAAGTTCCTGGTGCGCCCACGACGAGACGTCATGTTTCTTGTACACTTTCATTATGGAGCGGCATTTTGCGATCGCCTGCTTGTCCATTTTCTGTCTCTGGAAGACCATGGCGATGTGCTGCGCCGCACGCGCCGCCTGGTCGGGGAACGACGTTTCCAACTCGGTCAGCACCTTCAGTTGCTCTTTCCACTTGCGAAGGCGGCCGTAACAGTCCTGGATATTCCACAGCATATGGGGCGGATCGTTAATTGCGTGGTACAGCTTGATCGCCTCTTCGTATCGCCGCAGCCTGTGGTGGTACACCGAAGCTCGCTGGCGCCTGATCCAGTTCTTCGTTTCGATTCCTTCGGTGGTGTTGGGCGTCTTGGCCTCGAACGCGTCCAGCACGTCGGGGAACTCGCTCCACTTTTTCTCGTGGCTCAGCATTGAGATGTGCAGCATGTATCGTCGCTTCACCTCTCCAATTCGCGGCAGGATCTTGTATCCGCCCTCGTAACCGCTCCAACCGGGAATGTATCTGCAGAGCAGGTCGTCGCGGGGCTTGCCGGCCTGCTGTCGCGATATGCGGCCGAGTATTTGCGTGGCCATCGGCTTGAACGCCTTGGAGCCTTCGAGTTTGCCTTCAACGTTAAGCGGCATTGTTATCGCCAGGTGCGTCTTATCGTCAGGTTCAGCGTTGGTTCGCGTGATAGCGGCTTTGTGCAGAATGTCGCGGATTCGACCGCCGGCCTGGTGGGCCACTCGGCAAGCTCGCTCAACGTATTTAGCGAGGTCCTTTTCCTTGTTCAACTGCTTGACCATCTCGTCATTAAGCTTGTCGCCTCTGTTCCCGCCAATGGACGCGGCCAGCGTGCATCCGACCTGGTAGTATCGATCGTCGCCCTTGATCAGACCTGAGAATGCTCCCAACGCCTGGACAGCGAGCCGGTCGAACACGGAGCTGTCGAGCACCTTGGCCAGACGCAGAGCAAGCTCGTAGTAGCCTTGGGAGTACTTGCCCGATTCGCCTCCGCTGAGAAGGCATTTGGTCGACGTATAAACGCCCTTTTTGCCCTGGATGAACTTGTAGGCCTTCGCCGCCACTTCGGTCTTCTCAACGTCGACCGCCAGCATCATCTCATTGGTCACAACAAGTTGGGCCGGGTAGGTTTTGGAGTCATTGACATCGGCGCCCTTGAGCCTGAACCGCAGATACGCCGAGAAATTACCGGTATCCACATGCCACCGTACGATTTTGCGCAGCAGTTCCCCGCGGGTATGCTGGTGTATGTCGCGTTTGAGCAGATCCATCCAGTATTTGACGGCCTGCTCCTGCCTTTCGTGTGCGTAGTAGTAGTCGCCCAGGTCCATCATCGCCGGGATGCCCAGCGGGTGCTTTACGTACTCTTTGTTTTCGACCATCATGCGATAGTCGCGATATCCCTTCATCTTGTCGCCGTTGTCGAGCTTGGCTACGCCTCGGAAGTAAAGCGCCGGCGCGGCGACCGAAGGCGCCTCAGGGAAGTAGTCGAGAATCTCGGTGTACTTCTTGATACTGGTTACTCGTTTGTTGTCCTTGTGCAGGCAGCGGGCTTCCATCAGCATGGCGTAGGCCATTCCGGACGAATCCTCAAACTGCAGCACAAACTTGTTGAACTGAGCCGCCGCCACACGGTATTGACCCTCGCGATGCAGCTTCAACGCCTTGTCGTACGCCGCCCGCTCAAAGACCGTCATCTCCTTGTAGGCTTCGATGGAGATGTACTTCTCATGGTCGTTCTTGCCGCGGTGCCTGCGAGGATTTCTCCTGGCTCCGCTCGCCGGTGCGGCCGCAAGCAGCGCAAGGGTGCACAGCAGCGCGGCGCGCAAAACACGCGACACGGGGCGCGAGGTCATATTGTCCCTGTTCAGCATCATCAGCATTCTTAGTTTTTGAACCTCTTAAACGTCAATCAGCGGCGTCGAGCCGTCGATCTGTTACATCTCTTCAGCGATCCTGATCATCCTGTTGTCGCTGGCGAGTCGTCCTCGGGCTTCCTTGGCGCGTTGCACTTCGGGGTAGGCCCAGATAAGTTCTGTCCACATCTTGTACGCGCCTTTGTAGTCGCGAGTTTCATAAAGGCTTTCGGCACACCAGTACATCGCTTCGGCACGTATGGTCCTGTTTGTCGGGAAGTCGTCGACCACTTTCTGCAGCGTGACCGCCGCTTCCCTGTAGTTCTTCATCTCCATCGCACACTGACCCGAAAGGAACAGAGCCTTGGCGGCCTGGGTGTGATTCGGGTGGCGAGCGGTGAACTGGTAGAATATCCTGGCCGCTATGCGGAAGTTCTTACTGGCCTCGGCCAGTTTCATTTCGTCCTTCTTGAGTTTCTGGCCCTGGGCAAGGTAGTAGGCGCCCATTCGGATTCTGGCTTTCGGCGCCAGCGGGCTTGATGCGTACACGTAGGTGACCTTTACGTACTCTTCGCAGGCCTGTTCGGCGTTGTCCATCTCTTCGTAGCACTGTGCGGTCTTGTACTGCGAACGGGCCGCGTAGTCAGACTGCGGAGCCATCGAAATCACCTGCGAGTACTTGGCGACCGCTTCGTCGCGGTTGCCGATCTCCTGGGCGAGGTTCGCCAGCAGGAATCGGGCCTGGACCTTCAGCTTTGTGCCAGGGTAGTCGCGTATAGTCGACTCCAGCAGGGCCTTGCCTCGCTGGATGAGTGCGTCGGCTTCGTATTCCTTCTTCATATCGCGTTTCTGCTTGGCCAGTTCGAACAATGCTTCGGCCATCAGGAAGCTGGTCTTGACCGCCATTTCCGAATCGCGGAAGCGTTTGGAGAACAGGTCAGTGCCCGCGTCCGAGCCGAGGTTTATGCGACCCTGGCGAATGTGCTCGACCGGAACGGCGGAGTTCACGCCCATCGGATCGATGTAGACAAACTTGATGTCGTCTCCGAAGAACGCGCTGAGGTTGCTGTCGATCTTGTTGGGAGTCGGCAGCTTTCCGTCGATCTTGTCGCCCAGGAACTTCGGCTCGATCTTGCCGGTGAAGATGCCCGATCGGCCCATGGTCTCGGTAAGTTTCAGATCGATCTTGTCGCCGCAACGGCTTGTGGCCTTCACGACCACGGTGTCGCGTTCGGGCGTGGTGTCGCGGTCCGAGTCGGTCACGCGGAGGTAGAAGGTTTCGCCCAGGCGGATCTTCTCGCATTCGAGCGTCATCTTCGAATCCAGCAGCTCCATTCCGCCTTCGCTGAGCAGGGTTATCCGTCCGGTGATTTCCTTCTCGGTGGCCGGGTCCTTGTACTTGACCCAGAGAGTGTCGCCGGGCACGACGACCAGGACGTCTTCGGTGTCCTCTTGGGTTTTGCTCTGGCCGCTAATGGTGTCGAGAATCGCCAACGCCGGATCGCTGGCCAGTTCGGCGTCCTGTCCGGGCAGGCCGACAAGAAGCTTGACCTCTCCGGTGAATACTCCGTCGTCCAGACCGCCGGTTCCGCAGGCCGCTTTGACCGACAGTTTCGTCGGTTCGCGTTTGGCCGCTGTCGCGGCGTGGATTTCAGACTCGGCCCAAACCGTGGCGTCGATCACTGAAGCGGTGTTCTTGGCCATCGCCGGGTACATAATCGTAAACCGCAGCGGTCCGCGGATGCTGGTTACCGGAAGTGCGTCGGGTTCGACGCCAACCTGCGGCGCGTCGGTCCGAATCAGCATGTGCTTGTAGGCGAACTTCGGCGCGGCGTTTTCCTCGCGACCCTTCAGGATCGCATCGGGGTCGTCCTTAACTTCCTGGCGGATCAGCGACGAGGTGTAGCGTTCGAAGTTTACTTCCTCGACCAGCGGGTCTCCGCCTTCGTACAGTTCGTATTTTCTCTGGAACGCGACTCCCGGATCGGAGTTTTCCACGTCCATGTAGCTCACGGTGATAAGGTCGCCGGGCATGACCTTGATCGTGCCCTTGGCCGCTTCCTTACCCAACCGCAACAACGCCAGGAAGTTACCCGTATGGTGCGTTTCAACTTCCTTACCCGTCGCATCGGTTTCGACCTCTCCTTCGGTCTCCAGGGCGTCGAGCTCTATCTTCTGACCACTGGAGGTCTCGACCAAAACTTTCATCACGTCGCGTTTGGGCGTGGTGTCCTTGTCGGCTTCGCCAATAAGTATCGCAAGTGCGTCGCCAACGCCGCATCGCTTGGCGGGGAAGTACGTGGTCTTCATCCCGCTGCCGGTGTCGGTGACCATCTCGTTGGCGATCACGATCGAACCGTTGTAGTAACCGGTCGACAGCGACGCCCTGCGATCGGGCGATCCGCCTTCGGGACGCTTGACGTCAATGTAATGGGCGCTGATCGTGTCGCCGGGTGCGATCTCGAGGATGCTGTTGGTCGTCGCCGAGGTGAAGTCTTTCTTCACGGGGATCAGGACTTTGTTGTCCGCGTCGACAATGCCCAGCCGTTTGACCGCAACCGAACCGCCTTCGTAGTCGTTGAATATCCAGCGGATCTCTCTGAGTCGTTGGGGCTTGGTCAGCTCACAGACCAGTTGATTGCCTTTGACGCCTATGTGCCCGGCCGGCGATACCGCCGGTATCAGTTCGGCGTTGTGATCGGTGGAGAACCACCGGGCGTCCATCGGCTCGAATTCGTCGACTACGTTCTTGTAGGTAACGGCGATATCGCAGGTCTTGCGTCCGAAGAGCGTGGCCGACAGCTTGTGAACGCCCTTGGTGAGCTTCACGGCGATCGCCGGAATGAGTTCAGGCATTTCGTCACGTTTTCCGCGTTTGGCGCGTTTCAGGACGATCTTGTCGTCGATTAACAGGTTGCCCCAACTTTCGGGGTTATCAAACGACTTTCCGGTAAGCCTGAGCGTCATGTATCGAGCCTTGGGAACGTAGAAGTAACCGGTCATCTGCACGACGCCCCATTCGGCGTTTGCAGGAGCGGTGTACGACGCGGTGGGACGGTAGATCGTGCCCTTGGGGCCCTTCTGGGCGAAGTATTCGACGATGTCGGTCAGGGCGGCGCCGTCGACCTTTCCATCCGGAAGGTTGGCGTACTGGACCGCCAGTTCGTCTCGGCGTTGGGCTTGTCCGCCCGGGTGCATCGCCCAGAGATTAATCGGCCTGGCCGGCCCCTTGGACGCCGCGACGGTGACCGACAGGTTCGCCTGCTTCTCAGACGGGATGTAAACCAGGACAAACGGGGTTTCGCCCTTGCCTGCGATCGTTGAATCGTCCACGGTGATCGTAGCCTTGCCGGCGAATGTCTTGGTCTTCAGGGCAATGATTTCTTTTCCGGCGATGCTCAGACTGGCCTGTCCGTCTGTAGTGGCCTTGAAAGTGTGCTGGCCGGAGGCGGCGGCGACGAACACTCCGCTGTAACGGACGGCGAGTATGCCTTTTTCGACCTTGGCGGTCAGTTCGGTTACAGTCTTCTCACCTGCGGGTTTGGTCATTTCCACGTCGGAGAAGTATTCGGCTCGCAGTCCCTTCTGCACTCCCAGGATCGGGTATGTGGCGATGGTCTGGAACTCTTTGGCGAGCCTGGCCTGCAGTTCCACGGCCTTGGCTGATCCGGCTTGGGGCAGTTCGGCGGTGATGGTCTTCATTATGTGCGAGCCCATCATGTCGACGCCGACGGCTTTGGGTTTCTCTCCGTCAGCGAGGCTTGACCAGTCGCCGGCGAGGGTCGAGTTGATCAGCGCCGAAGGTTTCTTGCCTTCGAAAGTGTCCGAGGCGTAGGCCTTGGGCAGCGGCAGGCCGGTCTTCACCGAACCGCGGAACGCGCCGGAGTGCTTGTCGCTTTCGGTAAGTTCAACAGCTTCGATCACATCGCCGTTGGTCGTGGTCAGCTTTACAGTGACCTTGTCGGCTCCGCTGGTTACGTCCTGATCGACATCGTATACCTGCAGGTAGATATCGTTGCCGGGTCGAACCATGGTGGACGGGGCGGCCTTCTTGGGTTTGCCAAGCGCCGCTTCGAGTCGCTGTTTTTCAGCCTGTTCGGGCGTCAGTATCTTGCCCGCCGAGGCGACCAACTTGCCGACGGTGCGGATGTCGAGATACTTCGGCGGATAGTCTATCTTGTTCTTGAGCTGGAAGTCCGGTGCGATCATGTAGGTTACGCGGTCGGCGCCGGTCACTTCCAGGATCCCGCTGCCGGGCTTGGCGGCGCCCAGTGCGGTGCGAAGCGTTCCGGTGAACAGGTTCTTCCCGCCGGCAAGGCTCAGCAGGTCCACGCGTTCTTTGTCCTTTCCGCTGGTGGTCCGCACGAGAATCGGGATGGTCTTTTCGTCGCGGGCGATCGAGAGGTTGGCGTCCTGGAGTTTCAGCGCCAGTTCTTCGCCCGGGATGAGGATTCGCCGGGTGGCGGCAGTTCCGACTTCAACTTCCGGATTGATCATTCCGCCGGGCAGCTTGAGCTTTAATTGTCCGTCAAGGAACGCGGCTTCCACGTGATCGTTCACGCAGAGGCGGACCTTGTCGATGTTCTCTGCGGCGGTTTCGTAATCTTTCTGCTCGAACGCCAGGCGGGCCCTGAGGAAGTAGCCTTCGGCCTTTACGGTAAGATCGACCGAATCGATCAAACGCTCGATCAGTCGCTGGGCCGTTGAGTACTGCCCGGTGGTGATCATCAGGTTCACCAGGTGATAGGTCGCCCTGATCCCGGCGGCGGTCTTGCGATAACGAGTGTTGTCCTTCAGGGCTTTATACTCGATTCTCGCCACGTCAAAGTTCTTCCTGTCGCGGTAGATGTCGCCTCGGGTAAGGAGCACTTCAGCGGCGATTTCCGGCTCGAGATCGTTTTCTCTCAGCAGCACGGTGAACGCCAGTTCGAGTGCTTCCTTGAGCATCTTGTTCTTACGCATCTGCTCGATGCACCACGCGACGTACTGCGGTTCGAAACTGCTCCACGATTCGACCATCAGATTCGTTCGCGTGCGGGTAAGCTGCCAGGCTTTCGACTCGTCGCCCAGTGACAGTACGCGAGCGGCCATGTGCAGGTGGTAGGTCTTGTCGCCGCGGGCGACGGCGACCACGCCGGTGATCTTGTTGGCCGCCTGGGTGCGATAGCGAGCCAGCGCCTTCATCACAGCTTCTCTGGGCCGGGCCTGCCGCATTCGCTCCAGCGTGGTGTAGACAACTTCCCACGCCTGGGCTTTGGTCAGCGTCTTGGCCAGCGTTACGATGTTTTCCTGGTGCGCGTTGTCCCAGTCGGTTCGCTCCTGGGGCATCGCCCGGAAGTACAGGGCGCCGAACTGAACGGCTTTTCGCCACTGCGAGTCGGCTACGGCCTGGTCGAGATTGGCTTTGATCTGCGAGGTCAGTCTGCCCAGAGACGACGGGGTCGACGGGCGTGCTCCCAGCGCGAAACGTTCGATCAGAAGAGGATGGATCTTTTCGGTGGCGTTGGACAGGCGTCCGTCGGCTCCGTAGAGTTTGCGGTGCTTCTTGCCGTGCCTGGCCAGCATCGACATGTCGTTTATGATCCGGTCCGATACGCTGTGCAGGATCCAGTCGGAATCCGACATGCGTGCGTAGACCGCGGCGAGTTTCTCGATAACCATCGTGTACGGACCGGCCTTGGCGGCGTCACGCTCGCTCGAGAGCCCAAGGATGCCGCATACGTATTCAAGACGCTGGGCCTGCGTGGAGAGCCCCATTCGTCCCAGGCCCGAGGCCAGGTCGTTTACGTTCGCTTCAATGGGTTTGGTTTTTCCGGAACTGGCGAGTATCTGCAGCACTCCGCAGCGCGTGCGGAGGTCCATTCGCCAGTCGGATCGGTCCGAGGCCTGCAGGTAGTTGACCCACAGCGTAGCCAGCGTGCCCTCGGCGACTTTCGCCGTCTTGGACGAATGGGCCAGCTCGCCGATCATCAACGCCAGTGTATTTGCGTCAGTCGATCTGAAACCGCCCGAACCGACCAATTTGGCGACCGCACCGGCCGCAACTTCCGGTTTATCCTTCCACGGTCCCTGCCTGTTGGTGTAGAGCCCCATCTGCGTAGCTACGTGCCGCAGCGCGCTTTCCGGTCCCATCTTCTTGTAGAACTTCGCCAGCGGCGCGGTTTTGGTCTCACCGTGGTAGGGAATCGACGCCAGTTGAGCCCACATCGGATCGCCGGACGGTATCGCTCCGCCGATTCGCGACAGGACCTTCTGGATTTCTTCAGCACTGAGGCTCTTTGCCAGCGACGGCAGCATTGTTCCCGGACCGGCCGCTCGGGCCATCCATTTCTTGGCGATTCCAGTCTGCACCAGACCGCTGCGTGCGCCGTGGTAAACGTTCCGCATTATCGCATACGCCAGGACGTCGTTGCGGGTCTTGCACCCGGCGGCGCCCAGGGGCAGCGAGCCTTTGTACTTCGACAGGAACTCCGAGGCGAGCTGTTCTGCTCTGGGCAGTTTGTTGCGCCTGTTCTTGACGGTTCGCCCGGTCAGCAGTACGTAGCGCGAAAGGACATCGGTCCCAGGCTTGTTGGCTTTGAACTGATTAATCAGTGCTTTGTATTCAGGCGCTTTCTTTGATTCTTTGTCGAGGTTTCTTATCAGCTGGCCCATCGGCTGAGCGGGGTGTCCGGCTCCGGCGCGGGTGAGTTGATCTCGTACGATAGCGAACTTCTCGGCGGTCGAAAGGAGCTTGCTTCCGAAGACGCCCGAGCGAAGCTGGTGTTCGTTGAAGCTGTCAGGCTTGAGGTCCATGTACTGTTTGGCCGCGGCGATAAGCGAGGCCTTATCGCCAATCTTGCTGTACCAGGCCATCAACGCCGAAGCGACGCCTGCACGCTCGGTGTAGTTTGTCTGGGCGATGAACTTTGCAATTTCGCTCTTGCCCTGTGCAATAAGCTTGGCGCGGTTGGGGTCTTTGGTGCTGATGTTGGGCAGCAGTGAACGGATTTCGTATACGGATCGCTTCAGGGCGTATTGGCGCGTGATCTGCTTGCGTTTTTCGGCAGTTATGTAACGGCTGGCCAGATCATGGATCCTGCGGTCCAGCTCGTGGTCCGGGCTCTTCTTGATGATATCGCTGATCGCTTTGATAATGCCTTCGGCGGTCGATGCGGGCAGAATCTCCTTGCCCTTGATCGCAAATACGCCGGTATTGTCTGCAAGAACGCTAATGTAATCCTTGTATTCCTGCAGGTTGGTCGACTTGCGATAGATCGGTTCGAGAGCCAGGAACTTTCGCCCGGCGGTGAGTTTCTTCTCGTCCGAGCCGAGGTTGGCAATTTCCCTGAAGTAACCGAAAACACTGCTGGGCAGCGGCTTCTTGGCCAGTTGCTGATGAGTGAAAAGAATCTCCAGCAGTTCGTCCTTGCTGATCTTGCTGGCGGCGCGACCCAGTATTCGCGAATACGAATCGTAGTTCGACGGAATCGTCTGGGCGATAAACTTCATAGGAAGGACATATGCGTTTTGCGGGTCTGAGCCAAGGCGATTGTTGTCGATGGCGTACTGCAGGCGACGATGCACTTCGTAAACCTGTTTCGGGTGGCGGAAGTTATCCAGCAGCGTCTGGGCGACGTCGAAAGTGGGGGTAATCTCACTGTCGGTGATCAGGCGTCCCAGCAGGTCGGTTCCCAGCTTCCAGGAGATTTCATCCCTGCCGTACAGGCGGATGTACTTCTTGTACTGTTGGGGGAACTTGCCGTTGGCCGAAACGTACGCCAGCGCATATCTCAGATTGTCGCTCTTGGTGTTCTGGCGTTGGGCGTAGTCCAGGTAGCGGCTCATCGCCAGGCTGTCTTTGCACGCCAGTTTCGCTATCTCGGCGCCCTGGAAGACCAGTTTCAGATCGTTGCCGTTCTTTTTGAGCAGAGCGGTGACGCGTCGCTGAGCGGTGACGAAGCGTCCGTCGGCGATTGCTGCATCGAGGCTGATCTTCAGCGCTTCGGACGACGGCTTCGTGCTGCGGAGATCTCCGCCCAGAGCCCTGTCGACCTGGGAGTAGTTCTTGTCGGCCAGCAGCTTCTTTGCTTCGGCTATCCCGGCCTGGGCCGGGGAGATGCTGCTGCCGATCAGCACTGCACAAATAAGCGCCAGGCAGATGCCTGCGCCAAATCGCCGGTTGCTCGCTGCAGCGCCCCGGCTGCGTCGTGACCGTTCTATGTTCGATGCACCAGATGTCTTCATGATGAATCCTGTTCCTGCGGCCGAACACGTGAAAGCGGACCGTGCGCGGCCTGGCTGTAGATATTCAATTCAGGTTGTCAATCGTCGCAAACCCCGAACGCGCCTCGGCTCGCCGGGGGTAAATTCAGTTTCTGTTACGGTCTATTCGTCGGGATCTTCTTCGAGTTCAAATTCCTGCAGTTCGTCGGTTCCGAGCAGTTTTCTGGCGTCGGCGGCTCGCTCGGATTCGGGATAGTCCCACGTCAGGCGTTTCAGAGCCCGGTAGGCCATCACGTAATCCTTCAGCTCGCGTGCGCAAACGCCCTGCCAGTACAGAGATTCCGCTCTGATCTGCTTGTTGTCGGCGTAAAGCTTGCCGGATCGGACAAAGATAGCGATAGCTTCTTTGTATCTTTCAGAGAGTCTGTAGCATTCGCCGGCCAGGAACAGCGTTTTAGCGGCCAGGCGGTGCTTGGGATTGTTGTCGTGGAACTTCTCGAAGATCCGACCGGCGACCGCGTAGTTCTGGGTCTTGAGGTAATGCCTTCCCAACCGCAGCGTGGCCTGGGGCACTTCGGGGCTGTTGGGGAAGAGGTACGTCACGCGGACGTACTCTTCGCTGGCCCGTTCGAAGTTGCTCTGTGCTTCGTAGCACTGCCCGATTCGGTACAGGGCCTTAGGTGCGTACGAACTCTTGGTCCATCGCTGCACGACCTCGGAATATTTACCGATCGCTTCGCTGTAGTCGCCCAGTTCCTGGGCCAGCGTCGCAACAAGGTATTCGCCCTGGGCGACCAGCGTGGTGTTGGGATAGTTCTTCAGCGCCTCTTCCAGAATGCTCTTGCCGTGGGCGATGTAGGACTTCGCCAACTCCGTGCGTTTCTTCTTGCGCATGTCCTTTGCGATGCTGAACATTGCCTCTGCAGTCAGGAACGCGGTTTTCACCGCCATTTCCGGATCTTTGTATTCCTTGCTGAACAGTGCGACTGTTCCGTTGGCGCCGTGAACTATGTTGCCTTCCATATCCAGCACGCGAGGTTCGCTGCTCGATACGGGTTTGTTGTCAATATATTGGAACGCAACGGTGTCGCCGAAGTCGGCGTACACGACCACTACGGGCTTGGCGATCACCGGCTGGGCCGCGGGCTTGGGCGCCGGTTTGCTCGCCGGGGCCGATGCGGGCTTGGTTGTCGCTGCGGCTTTGGCGGCTTTGGCCGCCGCTGCGGCTGCTTCGCGTTTAGCTTTCGCAACCGCCGCCTCATAAGCCTTCTGCTCGGTCTTGCGCTTCAGTTCATCGCTCTTGCGGTCCTTGATCCAACGCGGTTCGATGCTTCCTGTGAACACGCCGGAGTGTATCATCGTCTCGGTCAGTTCGAGAGTAACCGCGTCGCCGGACTTACTCTTGACGGCAAGCTTCACGATGTCGCGCTTGTTGCTTGTGTCCTTGTCGGGGTCCGCCACTCGCAGGTAGAACTTCTGCCCGAGATGGATGTTGAGCTTCTGGGCTCGCATCGTGCGTTCAAGCACTTCGAGTCGTCCGTCGGCCAGGAGACGAATTCGCTTAACGTCAGTTTCGCCGGTAACGGGGTCCTTGAACCGGAGCTGGACCACGTCGTCGCCGCGAGCGATGATCGTCTTGACGGGCCTTTCATCGGGGGCCAGCATCGCCGTGTCGGCGTCGAGGGCGAGTTTGTCGCCGGGCACGCCGATCTGGAGATTCAACTGGCCGTAGAATCGTCCGGCCTCAAGCTCATCTTCGTCGGGTATGTCCATCGTTACGATGGCGCCCTTGAGTTTTCGGTTTTCGGCTTTTGCGGCCTTGATTTCCGACTCCACAACCGCGGCTACACGAACCGTGCTGCCTGTGTTGCGGGCCATTCGCGGGTAGAGCAGGCTGAACTGCAACTGTCCGCGAACCGAGCATATGGGCAACCCGTTGGCGTCGAGCCCGCGGTCGATCGTGGGCTCTTCGTCGGATTCGTTGGCCTTAACCTTGGGGCTCAGATGCAGAATGTTCTGTCTGTAGAGCTGCAGCGCCGGATCGTTGGAGATCCTTCGCAGGTCGTTTTGCAGCACGATCGCATCGGCCGAGGTGTCGGGAACCATTTCAGTTCGCGTTCGCATTACCGACCATTCGCCCAGGCCAGCTCCGCCTTCTGTCAGGCGGCTTATGCGGTCCATCGGGACGCCGTCATTATTCTCGGTGTCCAGGTATCGCACGACGATCTCGTCGCCTGGCTTTACGTTAATGCTCGGAGTGGCCGGCTGGCTGGTGGGCTGTGTCGCCGGTTGCGTTGTCGGAGCCGACGGGTCGACCAGCTTGATCAGTGCGACAAACTTGCCGGTATGGCAGACTTCTTGGACCTCGCCGTCCTTTCCGGTCGACTGTTCTTCAAGGATATCGAGCTCCAGCTTCTCGCCGCTGGATGTCGTTACAATCGCCTTGACCGTGTCGCGCTTGGGCGTCTGGTCAATGTCCTGATCCTCGATCAAGACTGTCAGCATGTCGCCGGCCGAGCAACGCCTGGCGGGGAACAGTTGGGTGCTTGTGTTTCCGACCGCGTCGGTCACGAGTTCTTCGTGCGCCAGCATGATTTCGCCTTCGTCGAACCCGACCGACAGGCTCGTTCCGCGTCCCAGGCCCATACCGGTATTCCGTCGTCCGTCGTCGCCCTGGAGGTTCTTCTTGTCAACGTACACCAAAGAGATTCTGTCTCCGGGCGCTATTTCCAGCGTGTCATTGGTCAGCGAGGTGGTGAAGTCCTTTTCGACCGGGATAATGGTCTTGCCCGCCGCGTCGATCACGGTGATCTTCTTGGCCGAGACCTCTTGACCGGCGAAGTCTACGAAGTTCCAGCGCGCCGCTCGCAGCCGGATGGGCTTGCGAAGCTTGGCGGTGAACACATTGTTCTCAAGCATGATCAGTCCGTTGGGCAGAATCGCGTCAGCCAGTTGGGGCGTGTAATCGGCCGAGAACCACTGCCACGGCATGGGCGCCGATTTCTTGTCGGCTCCTACGACCTGCAGACTGATCGCCGCGTCCTTACCCGGCGCGCCGACGGTTCGATAGACCAGCTCCGCTGTGTGGGCTCCCTTGCGAAGGAACACGCTTGCGGTCTTGTCGGCGATATCCGACAGCTTTCCGCCGAGTTCCTGCTCACCGTCTATCAGCAGGTACGCATAGGAGTTCTTCTTCAGGCCTTCGGTCACGATCTTCATCTTGAGCATCTGCTCGCTTGCGGCGAGGAAGGTCCCGCTCAGCATGCCGGCCTCGTCAGTCGCTCGCGGAGCCACCGAGGTGCTTTTTATGTATTTGACCGGCGCCTTGGCGTCGAGGTTCGCCAGCACGCGGTTGCGAATCGCCGTTGCCGTTTCGAGGCGGCTGGCCCCGGTCGCCGTTGCAGTGCTTCTTACGATCGCCAGGTCGTCTTTTCGCGAGGCCATCGAGCCTGGGAACATCGCCGAGATCGGTATGTCGCCCATATTTTCGGTGCTCGATTTCCACCTGACCCAGCAGTCGCCGCTCAGATTGCCGTTATTCGATTTCGGGGCGTAGTCCAGCACGAACGCATATTCGCGACCGGCTTTAACGTCCAGCTTGGCGGTGAAGTCGCCCGAGGCGACCTTGTCTGACTTGTCGGCGATTACTTTCCCGCCTACGGTCAGTTTGGCTCGTCCGTCGCTGATGTGCATGGTGAACGAATACTGGCCCGAAGCGATCGGTACGATCATTCCGCTGAGCCTTGCCGCCGCTGCGCCCTTGCCCAAATCTCTGCCCCGCAGCATCGTCGAGGCGGCCACGCGTTCGCTCAGCGGTTTGGTCAGCTTGTCGTCTGAGAACAGCTCCATCCGCAGACCGTTTTCCTGACCGGCCAGCGGATACGTCGCCAGCATGCCGATGTCTTCAGCCAGGCTTCCGGTCAGAGTGATCTGCTTGACCTTCTGTGCGTCGGGCATCGCCAGGGAGACCGAGCTGACCATGTGCGAGGTCATCGTGTCGGCCTCGACCCACTTGGGCTTCTCGCCGTCGTCGAGGCTGGACCACACGTCGGTCGCCTTCGAATTGATCAGCCATGAAGTCTTCTTGCCCGCGAACGTGTCGCTGGCCAGACCCTTGGGAAGGGGTATCGCCGTGGGGATAGTTCCCATAAACACGCCGGAGTTATAGCTTGTTTCGGTAAGTTCGACCGCGTCGATCTTGTCGCCGCCGGTCGTTTTGACCGCTACGGTGATTTTGTCGGCGTTGTCGGTAACGTCGCGGTCGAAGTCGATCACGCGCACGTAGATCGGGCTGCCCGGTCGGACCGACTTCTTGCGTTCGGTGGTCCACGCCGGGGGCTCCTCGCCGCGAGCCAATGCCAGCTTGCGCTCAACGTCGCGCTGCTCGATCTCCAGATCGCTGAGGATCCGGCCGGCCGAGGCCGACAGTTCGCCGTCGGCTTTTACTTCTAGCTCTTTCGGCTTGTAGTTCAGTTCGTGAGATTTCTGGAACTCGTCTTCGATCCGGTACGACACGACGTCCTCGCCGCGAATCTGAAGTACGCGATCGCCCTGGGAGACTCTGCCCAGTGCGGTGACGATGGTTCCCTTGAACATATTCTTGCCCGATCCGCTGAGCACGAGCTTGACCGTTTCCTTGTCCTTGCCCGTTGATGTCTCTACGGTGATCGGGATCGAGGAGCTGCCCTTGGCGATCGACAAGTTGGAGTCCTGGAGCCTGAATACCAGCTCCCGTCCGGGCACGGCGATGGTTTCCATCGCGACAACACCGATCTCGAGTTCCTCGCCGCGTGCGAGCATGCTCGGAGCCTTGGCTCGCAGTTCGCCTTCGAGGAACGCGGCCTCGATGTGGTCGGGCACTCTGGCGCGAACCTGGGCCAGGTACTTATCAGCCTGGATGTATTCCTTCTGCTGGTCTGAAAGTTTCGCCAGCAGGAAGTACGCTTCGGCCTGTTCGTCTATGCTGGGCGATTCGACCATCTGGGCCAGGGCGTCTTCAGCATCGCCGTAGGCTCCGGTCGAGATCATCAGCAGCACGTTTCGGTATCGCGATTCGCGTCCGGCGCGTGTGTCTTTGTAACGGTCTGAGGTCTGCAGGGTCTTGTAGATTTCGATCGCCGCGTCGTTGTTCTCCTGGGCTCGTTGCACGTCGCCCAGAGCCAGGTGTATCGCCGCTGCGGTCTCGGCGTCGAGCGAAGACTCCTTCTGCAGGATGCCTCGACCCATGGTGGTGACCTGTTCATACTGCTTCTGCTTGAACATCGCCCGGACGTACCAGGCCACGAAGTTCGCGTCGAGCCCTTCCCATGAACTGGCGAACAGCTTCGACTGCTCTTTCGACAGTTCCCAGGCCCGCGTCTCGTTGCCCAGCAACAGCGCCTGGGCCGCAAGGTGCAGCGGATACGACGCGTCGGTCGGGGATACGGAGATCAGGCCCGAGATATCCTTCGCCGCCCTGGCCCGGAGAATGGCTATCTCCTTGCCCATCGTGCTGGACAGTTTGGCCTGCTGCCCGATCTGGCGGAGGAACGCGTAGAGTATTTCGCTTGCGCCTACGTCCTGGAGATTTCTGGCCGATGCGATGATGTTGGCTTTGTAATGGTCGGCCCGCCGTCCGTCTTCGAGCGTTTCGGCCAGTCGACGCGTTGCAAAGATAGCAGCCGGCCAGTCGGCGTTTTTCGCCGCGGTTTTAACAGCCTGTTCGCAAAGCGTGGGGGTTGGGTCGCTCCCGTTGATCATCGGAACGCCAGCCAGCATCTTGGCGTCGAACGTAGCCGAAAGCTTCGTGCCCGCCTCCAGCAGCTTGGTCTGGTCTTTCAGGGCGGTTCGCCACGGCGTATTCTTGGCGAGCATGCCCGCGGCCCGGTGGGTCTGCTCGTACACGCCGATGCTGAGCCATTCCTTGTCGGTCAGCCTGGCGTACAGCCCCGAAGCCTTGGCGAACAGACGCAGATACGAGCTTTTCTCCTTGCTGGCTTCCACATCCTCGTAACTAACGGTTCGCATCATCGAGTCAATGCAGCGAAGTTGATCAGCCGCCGGCCGCGATGCGATTGACTTGACGTACTGATCGACCCAGGCCGAGGCCTCGGCGAGGTCTCTCTGCCGAGCTATTGTATATAATGATGTCTCAAGGCCTGTGCTGTAAACGCCCGACTTGGCTGCATCGGCGATATAATCACGCCAGATCGCATCAGTTAACTTCTTGGATGCTCGAGCCTTAGATCCTCGCTTACCCTTTCCGCTCTGCCAGCGAACTATGATTCCCCGAACATTACTGACCAGTGCGGCGTCGTTGAACGCGAAACCCTTTATAGCTGCGAGTTTCTCAAGTTCTCCCAGGAACGTTTCGTACGTCCAGCAGGCGTTAGGCGAGTACGTATCCACCCAGTTCCTGTCGCGCCACCCGCCCATCTGCCCGACGAGGTATCGCAGCGCGTTGTCCGAACCCATCTTTCCATAGTACTGCCCAAAGAACGACTTGGCGTCGCCCTTGGGATTCTTGGCGTACGACAGCGCTCGCCATATCCGGGCGGTGTCGGTGTCGGCGTCGGCGCCTTTGAGTTTTCCGACAAGCTTCCGGGCCACGCCGTGTGGATTGCCCGCAGTCAATCTGGTCAGCAGGTTGGCCAGCAACGGACCTGGAACCATGCGATCGGCCAGACCAATCTTGTCTACCTGCTCGACCCGCTGTATCTGCGAAAGAGTGCTGTTCAGTATCCCCGCCAGCACTATCTCATTGGCGCTTGCCGGCGCTTTCAGGCCCGACGGAAGCGGCTTGGTGTATTCGCGCAGAAGCCCCGAGAGCACCGATTCGGGGGTCGCTCGCCTTCGCTTTCTGGCCAGCATGCGGATCATGTTCGCCGTACGCATCACAGGATCGCTTCCCTTGCGCCGATACCCGCGAGACAGAGCCTGTACCGCCGGCTCCTTGCGAAGCGCCGGATCACGCGTGATAGTGGGAATGATCCTGTCCAGAGGTTCGCTCGGGCCTGACTTGGCGTGATGATCGCGCAGGAGCTTGATCTTTTCGTCAAGGCTCAGCAGCTTGCCCTGCCAGGCGTACCGCAAAATGTTGTTCGCGTCGAAATCGGCGGGGAAGGCGTCCATGTACTGGCTGGCGGCCGACAGGAGAGCATTCTTGTCTTCTGTCTTGTTGAACCATTCCATCAGCGCCGCATTGGCGAGAATAGAATCTCGGACGTCTTTACCGTTCAGGAAAGC
>PVBE012256683.1_pt1 | contig 18565 bp, 31 predicted proteins | sample 1631181 | NCBI WGS metagenome assembly PVBE01 (sample SAMN08397723, study PRJNA350692) | Marine metagenome, whole genome shotgun sequencing project. | isolation source: water | place: Pacific Ocean | collected 2012-04
CGGGTGGGTAAAGATTGTATATATTTATACTCTACAAAACAAAAGCCACCGGGGCCGGAATAGAACGCATCAGGAACGCCCCCGTGATAAGGGTCATTAATTTTCCACTTATAAATTTCTTTAGGGAGTTTTTTGTGGATTTTGTTTATGAAGTCCTTTTCTTTCAACTTTTACTGCTCGCTCTTTCATGAGGAGTTGTAGATCATGCCAACGATACATACGTCTGTTTACGTCATCCCAGAACCAACCTTTTTGTTTTGAATCAGGCATTTGAGTAGTATACATGATGCGACAGTGTGTGTCGCACCATGTACGCAAGTTAATTACTTAATGCTTTCAAACACTGTTTTGGCATTGTTGTAATCATCGTCAGTTGCCCATCCAACTTTTTCTACTTGTATATTGTAGAACTTTTGGTTAGCTCGATTTGTAGTTTGTAGAGAAGACATTTTCCATAAAGCTGAAAAACGATCTCCACTTAGACCGGCAATTTGAGTATTCCATTCTCTGGATACTCGCAACTTAGAAGATGCACAGTCAAATAAGAAAGGTACGTCCAGGTTTCCTGATTCCGCATCTTTTCTAATTAACAAATGTGAGTGAGTCTCAGTAATATCATAATCCTCTGGATTAAGATTTTGAGCTTTAAGAGATTCAATAGCGTCTTCTTTGCTTGCAAAGCTACCTGCTAATCCTCCACCTTTCTCACGCTTCTTCCACGCTACAAACTCTTCAGTAAACCGTATGTTTAACACATAGATTGACTGCCCATAGTTTTCTCGCGTTACAGTATTAATGAAGTCGCCAACTTTGGCCCCCTCAATGTACTCACTGTGTTGCTCGTCAACCTCATTGCTAAGCTGTTGTAACTGCTTAACTCTGGGAGTTTGTAAATGAGCTGCAGTAATGTTTTCATTACCCAACCCGCTGCCTTTTTGTACATGCGCCGGCACTTTATCGCTTACTAGTGTAATATCAGTCATCGTTATTTCTCCGTTTTTCGTTGATATTATTATTTCGACCTGAAGTTCATTCGGGTCAGTTCAGTTGCTTCTACGCCTGGGACTTCATGTCCCATTTGTATTAGCTCCCTATAGGCTGTCGCTGACATGCGTTTTTGCATTAACTCGAACTGCCCAGTGGCAAGTACGTGCTCATGCACCGCGTCCCAGTTACGGACTGTAGGGACTATTTCCTGTTTAATGGAAACAGTACACGCGTCATTACCAACCCGATCAATTCCTTGATCTTTAAGATTGATAATAATCTGTGTTTCTAGATCATCCTTTTTTGTTTTAAGGACTTTCTCTTGTTCATGTAAATCGACAATAGATTGTCGGGTTGTGGCTAATTCATTTAGCATTTCATCCATATTCATTAGTGTATAGTCTCCGAAGATGAGGGTTTTGCAAGAGTAATCTCATCAGTTAAAATTAAAGCTTCCTTGCCAGCTTTTTCAATTAGGTCTACCAAAGTTTCAGGCAGTTCTTCTTCTTTTTTATGTGCTCGCTCATGTACTAGTTCAGTTACTGCAAAAACTAAAGCAATTGCTACTGCTTCTGGGGGGCGTTGTAAAATTTCTATAATATAATCTCGCATTTGTTCTTGTAGAATGTCGAAAGGTATATCAGTTTGATTTTTTGTCATCATTTAATTCCGTTAAAATGTGTAGCAAATTTTCCATTTTGCCTAGTTTACTGTCTAATTTTTTGTATACATCTTCTTCCCAGGTTTTATGTGCAGCAATAAGAATTGTTTCTGTTTTTTCTTTTTGACTTGCTCTATATATACGTTTATTAAATTGTTGAAAATGTTCTGCATTATAAGTAGGTGAACACCATATAGCTGTAGTAGCTTTTGTAAGGGTAAGTCCATGCCCAGCTGATTGTGGATGGCAAAAGAGTACTTGTATGTGGCCGGCTTGAAAGCGTTCCACAATATCTTTACGTTTGTGTGCAGGTACTGATCCATCTATAAGCTCGTATGTAATGTTTTGTTTTTCTGCTAATTCTATAAGGGCATCTCGTTCATGTTTCCAATTGAAAGCAACAATAGAATGTTTACGTGCTGCTACAAGTTCCATAACAATGTCGTAACGTTCCTGGTGTAAATATTGGACGTTACCGTCTTCGTCGTACACGCCCCCTGATACTAGTTGTAGTAACTTTTTAACCCGGGCCCCTGCATGTACAGCGTTAATAGTGCCGGATTTGGTATATAAAACAGATTCTTTAACAAAGATGTCGTACATAGCTTGTACCTTTGTGGATAACTTTGTACGCATAGTTCGGACTATGTTTTCTGGAAGGTCTATGCAATCTTCTAATGCATAGCGAATGGTAATGTCGCTTAATTTAGCAGCGACTGCTTCTTCGATACCAGGCTTGTCAATCCATTCGTTGGCAAAGCCATTAAAACGGGGTGTACAAACCTGGTTACGAAAGGCCCAGTACCGATCTCCTAGATGTTCTCCGTCATCTACAAGAAGTACTGGATGCCATAGGTCTAAAATAGTATTACTATTAGGAGTGCCAGACATGGCAACCCTATTAGTAAAATGTGAGATAAGAGCTCTAATATTTTTACTGCGTTGTGCTGATTGGTTCTTAAAAGCAGTAAACTCATCAATAACGATTGTAGAAAATTTTTCAACATACTGTGGATTTTTTTGTAAAAAGTTAACAGCTTCAAAGTTAGTGATGACCATATCGAAGGAATCATCTTCAAATATTTTTTTACGATTTTTAGCATATGCTACTCCAAAATTAATATCAGGTTGAAACTTGTGTATATCTTCTGCCCATGCTGCTTCTAATATTGAAAGAGGGGCAAGAACAAGTGTTTTACCTGATAAGTTAATATGGGCGTCAAGAACTGCACGTGTTTTACCTGTACCAGGATCTGATGTAATAAGACACCTAGGGTGGTTAAGAATAAAATTGGTGGTATTGGCTTGATGCTCATAGGGTGGGGGTATAGAGTGTTCGTCGGTCATTGTTCTTTTTCCTCGTTATTAACATTCGGTGTTAGTTGATTGAATGTTAAGTGGTTATTATACTAATTTATAGCCCATTCGCAATAGGGATTTTCTCCTTTACCAAATGAACACCATCTGCAACTATTTTTAGACGGATTAGGTGGAAACTTAGTTGCTGTTGTCATAGTAATTGCTCGCTCTTGTAGTTTTGGTAAGAACATAAGAGCCTGATCTCGTGTGTATGTTTTCTCCATGGTAGTGCCATGGTCTAAATACCACATTTCTGTTTTAGCCATTTCTAAATCTGGGTAACGTAAAAAGCTACCAATAGCATATGTAAGTGCTTGTTGTGAGTGAGCTATTTCATTACCGTATTGTCTGCCTGTTTTATAGTCTATTACTCGTGCTGATGTTTCTGTTTCTTCTACATAAGCATCTAGTTTTACTCTTGCCCATACACCTTTTTCCATCCAGCCACAGGGTTCCCAGTCAATTGTAAACCCCCATTCTCCTTCTAACTCTACAACAGCTTCATTAAAGCCTTCACGTAAATCTTCAAATTGGGTTTGAAATTTTTTAAGTGTGTCGGGTACTTCTTTTAAAATTCCCCTTACATAGTCTTCAGCTTGTTGGTGAATGTCAGTACCACGTGCAGCGGCCGGGCCGAAGTCTTCTTTTATTTTTTTAACTTTTCCAATATATGAACGATAAGCGCAAGTTTCATAGGTTTTTAAGGCGGAGTAGGACCAGGCTGGGATTAATCCCAACTCTTTTGGGGCCTCAGTCTCTATTACATTAATGAGATCTGGGCGCTTGTCTTGTACAAGCTCGGTCATTTGTTATACAGCCTTCCTAGCTAGTTTTTTGTAATAGTAAATTATCTCTATCTTCAAAATGTTCTTTAATTAAAGAAGTACGAATATTGTCGTCTAATTTCCAAGTCAATACAACCCCTCTGGGTATAGACGCATTTTTATCTGCACTTACTCTTTTTCTAGAAGTTTTAATATTTAACCTAGACATAGCTTTTGTAAAGTCTCTTGTAGACAATTTATTACGGCTATCAGTAAGGATGTCATAAACTAATTTAAACTGAGACATGGGTATAATTATTTCATTACCCACTTCTGCTATCCAATACTTAAGATATCTTTGTGCTGTACTGATACCCCCTGCATCAAAGGTGTTTGTAAGTGGTATATCCAATACTTCTGTAAAATATTCAAGGTTGCGTTGACGTACTGCAGCTGCAAACTCTTCAAGTACAGACATTGAAATATTTTTCATTTGTATTTTAGCTTCGTTCTCTAATGCTGTATGAGCCATACGATGGTCTACTTGAAATTTATTTAATACGCCAGCAAAGATATAAAGCTCTTGTTTTAATTTATCTATATTATTAATAAGATCTAAATTAGCACTTTCTAATTTAGCTTCCTGGCGTGGAGCTACGTTGTAACGTCTATCGCCTTCTTCTATTTTGACTGCGTCTGCTCTATTAGTTAAGAACAAGAAGTTACAAAAGCTTGGTAGTTCTATTTGATTAGAACGCATTGCACGAATAGTAAGATTGGGTTCAGTAATTTGGTGTTTAAGTTTATCAGCCATTTTACCTATGCTACCTGCATCTCCCATTCTAAATTCATCTACTACTAAGAAGAGTGCTGTTCTCATATACAAGTTGAATTGTTCTTCAATGTTTTCTAGGGCCCGCATGGGTGTTTGTTGTTCTCCAAATAATGGCTTAAGTACTTTGTGTACAAACAAGCCCTTGCCGGTCCCAGGTACGCCCGTAAAGATCCAAGCAGTCATAGCTTTGTTTTTGTTTTGATAAATATAAGCTAACCAATTAACAAAATGTTCAAATTCAGTTTTACCATTACCTAATACATGCATTAAAAGCTGGGCTATGTGTGGTGTTATTGTGTGTAATTTTTCAGCTCCCCCGTAAGTTAACTCAGATACATGCTCTTCCTGATTTAACATGTACTCAGTTTTTCTATATAAGTTTACATAGTAAGGAGCTTCATCTAACTCAATACCCTTGTTATTGCTTGGATCAAATACGACCCTAGCATCAGGAATGTAATCCAAGGAAGGGCGATTATGAGAGCGCATAAAGTCATCAATAGACTGCTTATTCGTGGGCGTGAGGGGGTAGTCGTTGGTAAATTGTTGAGTTGTTTCATCGTATATTCCGTTATAGTAAGTGTCAGTGTAAAAATCGCGTAATGCGACAGGTTTTATTTTTTTATCTTTATCAATTTTATCTGCAAAAATTTCAAATATATTTCGATAAAAATCTGGGTCGGCTTTTTGTATCTCCCATACAGGTTCGCCTTTAAAGTTGTACATATAATGAGGGTTAGTTAATACAAAGTAGTATCCATTGCTATCGCCCCCATTAACATTGCAGTTAACATAAGGTTCATTAACTCTTGATATTTCAATAGTCATTTTATCTGGGTTTTGTAACACTTCTTGTGCTTCTCCCCCTATGCTTACAGTGCTTAATTTACCTGTCTTTTTAGGTAAGTTAAGTTTTTTACGTAATCCATCTTTAACCTGGACGCCTAAGTTATGTACGCGTTCTGGGTTAACATGAATTAATAGTGGTCTAGGATCTAAGGTTACCGAACCACGTTCGACTAGTACAAACCTATCCCCTGAGATGGGGTCTTGTATGTCATCTCTAAAAGTAGGTGGTGCTATATAAATTATTTTAGAATTTTCAGCAACACTAGGATCTAATTTGTAAGATAAGCTTTGTCCATTTGCAGACAAAGATAACTGAGAGGACAAGATGTCTGTTTCATAATTTAATAATTTAAACCATTCTTTTAGTATTTTAGGTTGAGTAGGTTGATCTAATAAGAAGAAAAAGTGCATAGATACTTTATCTTTTTTAAACCCTAAAGATGCACTTGCTTGGGCTATGTAACTTACATCTTGAAAACATTCTGGTAGTTGTGCAATTATTTTTTCTGCTACTGTGCGTACATCTGTCAGGCTGCCTGGCATTTGTATACCGTCTATATCAAGGATTAATAACTCTGTTGACGCTACACGGTCAGCCATCATAGCTCGTGATTCGTTTTTAAGTGGGTGTTTTAATAAACCTTTGTGCAAACAAGCACCAGCGGCTGCTTGTGTTTGTAGGGTTTTTAAAAACTCTTGTAAACCTTTCTTAGTTTTAGATACTTGTACATGTTCAGATGTAAAGTTTTTAGTAAGTGGGTAAGGTGTAGTACCTTTATTTGATATTTCTTTTGCAAGGCGTTGCTTTGCTTTTAAGAAAACTAATTCCATATAATTCTCCGATTAATTGTTAGCTTGTTTAGCTTCGTATATTTCTTGTCTATCTATTTTAACAGATTCATCTGCATTAAAACCTAATTTAACCTGTTTAGGGCCTAGTGCAGTAACAGTAATAACACAGAGCTCTTCACCATCCTGGTGTAAAACTATTGAGTCATGTTTACGTCTTGTTAGTACTAGATTGCTCATTTGTCATATCGTTGGCTGTAGCCCCCTTCAGCATCTAGTGGTAAATCTGAACACCAAGAAGGAGGTGTTTTCATTATAGCTAGTATTTTATCTAGTGTCTTGTCAGAATCTATATTAGATCCAATTGATATAATTTCATCGTGTACTTGTAAAACAACTTGTACTTCAGGTAAAGATTGTACATCTAACATTTGGTCTACAATAACAATTCGGGCCAGGGCTTGTACGATGTTTTCTGTTAGTCGTGCACCGTACGTTTTTATCATTGTTTTCCCTGAGTTGTACATAAAGTTACCATCAACAAAATCTAAGTCTGGATATTTAAGAAACATATCATTTGGTAGTTGTATGCAACCGGGTTTAATAATCAGGGGCCCATACGGTCGTCCTTCTAGGTTCCCACTATGGTTCATTGTAAAAAGTGCTTGCTTACATGCATTCCAAAGCCGGGGTATGTTTGGGTACATAGCACGGTATTGAGCAACAATTGAGATAGCAGTACTTTCTCCTACATCGACAGACGGAGATCCATTTTTAAGGGTATCTCTAAATTTATCAGGGCCCATACCATAACCTAATCCTAAAATAGCTGTTTTACCTACATAACGTTCAAGTTTGTCAGCTTTTGTTACAGGTCTACCATATATTTGAGAGGCAAATTCACTGTACACATCACGCCCGGCTGCAAACGCATCAAGTAAGTCGGCTTCTTTGGCCAGCCATGCAAGCATGCGTGCTTCAATGTTTGATAAATCTACAATATAAAGTTGTTGTCCTTCAGGGGCCATTACTGCTGTACGCAAAGCCGATCCCCGGGGTAAATTTTGTAAGTTAATACTTTCTGTACCACCGAAACGGCCAGTATGTGCTGCATAATAACGCAAAGGTACAGAGAAAGTGCCATCAGGATTAGTGCTTTCTAAGAATCTTTGTGCACGGGTTTCTTCAATACGTGATTTTACTGCTTCTCTACCATCCCAGAGATGTTTGTATTGAGGATACATGTTTTGCATTTGTATATATGCAGAGTCAGTTTTACTAAAAGCGGGTATTTGTTTGCCAGTTGTAGGACTTTTCTTTGTTGGTACAGTAATGCCAAGATCTTCTAGATATTGTGCAAACTTTTGTTGAGATGCCATGATCTCACGGGTTGTACCAGAATCTTCAATTGCTTGTGCTGTTTCTTCTTTAATTTTTTCCCTATGTGCAATAAGCATTTCTTTATCTAAAATTAATTTAGGTTCTACAAACATACGCACAGTCATATCAATAATGTCTAGCTCAGTTTGTGGGTAACCTTCCATCATTTTGTGATATATCTGGTAAGTTATATCTACGTCTTGTATACAATAGCCTCCTATTTGTGCGTCAAGTTCAGGATCTAAGTCGCGTATGCCCTTAGCATTAATAAGTTCTTCTCCTTTACGTAAACTTTCATCGTTTGGAAAACAACGGACAGCTACATCTTTAAGTCGCGCGGATTGATTTGGGTACACGCCCCGACTCAGGGAGGCGGTGTCGTAGTAGTACGCTGGGTAAAAGCCCAGATACTGTGTAAGTATGTAAGCATCAAATAAGGTGTTGTGGCATACAACTGCGGTTTCTTCCCAGGGTATTTGTTCAAGGGCATCTTGGTATTGGTCTTCTCCAAACCACTCTGTATCTCCCTCATTAAATTTTAAACCTACTCCCCATATTTTAAAATCAGGGTGGTTAACGTATTGTACAGTCGTCATCTTAGTCAGGGACAGTTGTACATCGTAGTAAGTTTCAAAGTCTAAGTATAATAAATTCATAAGTTTTCCTTTCTTAATTTTTCCATTTGAACACACCAGTCCTCATACTCCCCCTTCTTTGCTCGCTCCCATCCAATTTGCTTACTGTGTACCATATTGTAGGCAACACCTTTGCTGACCAACCTCCACTGTATGTAGGGAAGATGTTCAGGGCTGTTGTACCTATAATAGGCAAAAGGATTTCGTTTTACGTAGACTCGATTATCCATAATTTACAGTTGACATTCATCCTGAATGCTTTATGTTTTTTAAGTATGACACAATTAAGTGTTATATAACAATAAAGGTGAAAATATGGCAACTTTTATAAGCGGTCAAGCTGATAGCAATCAATCTTTCAAACAGTTTCCAAGTGGAACTATGGCAGTTAGATATGCAAAAATAAACGTTACTGCAGCATGTAACACTAATGACGTGTATCAAATGGTACAAGTTTTTTCTGGTGAAACTGTGCATGATGTTAAAATTAAATCTTCAGATTTAGATGCAGGTACTGATCTAGTATATGACGTCGGTGACGGCTCTGATACTAACCGGTATATCGATGGTTCAACATGTGGACAAACTGGAGCTTCTGACACTACAGGTGTAGCGGATTTAGCACCATATGAATACTCTGCTGATGACACTATTGATATTCTCGTTGAAGTAGATCCAGCTACAGATGTAGCAACTGGAACACTTGAGATGTGGGTATACGTATCGTAAGTTTTTTAGCTTAATTAAAGGGGTCTTTATAGGCCCCTTTTTTTTGCTGCTTCGTTTGCATTAGCCATCGTTTGTTTTATATCATTTGCTATAATAAACTCAGACCAACTTTTTTTCCATTGAACATGGTTCATGGTTGCAGTTTTAACATCATCAGCAGAAATGCCATACTTTTTAGCAGTGTTACGAACACCCATAGATAAGCAATCGTCATGAACATCATGCATCCAACGTTTCATAGCACCCATTAGTTATCTAATAATTTACTAGTTAACACAGTGCTATTCATTTCTTCCTTAACTTCATCAGGTAAGATAGCATTTGGATCAAACTTAGGTAAGTTAGAAGGAACAGAAGGTTTAGCTGCTTCAAACATTTTATCTAAATATTTTTGTGGGACGCAGTCTTTACCTGCAGGCCATGTATCTAGGAATCGTTTAAGCGTTGTACAACTTTTTAACAAATGTTTTATTTGAGCTTTGGATTCATTAATTTTTATAGTGCCTTCAGCAAACTTATTAATATTATTTATATCTGTAGGAGATGAAATAATTATAGGGTTTGTATAAGAATTTATATTTCCATCTGCAGACCATATATTAGACCGATCATGGTTTTGTATAAACTGGATAGGTTCATCTAATTTTAATGTTAAAGATACATCACCATCTAAATAGTTATCACTTGGTGCAGTTTCTTTATCATCATAGCGATTCATATAACTGGGATGCCAATCTTCGCCAGTCATAAAAGTTAATGATTCTTGATCTGGTCGATCTGAGTTAATAATAAAATGAACTTCTCTAATTTGATTAAAATCTTTGGGGCCTTGATATCTACCAAAATATTTTTTAGGTGAAAATTCTTCATGAGCAAATTTAGGGTATTTAAACCTAAATAACCGCTCATGCAATTTCATATAATCACTCATTAGTTCACGTTGTTCAACCGAATAAAATGATTCCATGATGGACTTTAGATAATCTTGTAGACCACTATTGTCTGCATATACTTTATAGATTTGCTCTTTAAAATTTTTGAAAATTTTATCTTGCAATTCTCCACTCATTCTTACACTTGCCATTACACTTTCCTCCATGTAGGTTTGACTTCCTGCCACTTAATTGTGGGAGTATTAATTATAAACTTGTTAAAAACTCGCTTAGGCTGTTTTGTAACAGTTAATTTTTCATGCACCATAGTTTTCTTAAGTATAAATAAAACTACAGATGCGGTTAAGCCACCAACCATAGCTGCAGTCATGCCACTATAAGTGCCATAAAAACAAACCATTAAGGTAACTGTGATAAGAACATCAACAAAGATGTCATTACCAATTGTTTTACGCCCGCCTGCTTTAAGCGCTAGCAAAAGCAGTCCTAGCGCGCTCACTATACCGATTAACAACATTGTTTCTGTCCCTCCACATAAGATATGCCATATAGGCAAATTGAATTAATTCGATCATGATCCACATAGCTGTGGTAATACTAGTTATTAAAGTACTAGACATCTAACATTCTCCAGATTAAATATATAACTGCACCCAATGATATTGAGATTGCAATTAGCATTAGAAAATGATGCATAGATGTTGCGATGGCTAATAAGCCAAGCAACACTGCACCGCCAGTTAAAACAGAAAGACCAAAGTCTTTAATGTTCTGTTTAAATTTTGATGATTTCACCATAAGGTGCTTCTCCTTCGTGTGTTGTTATCCACAAAACCGGATAACTTGGTTGTTCTCCAAAATCGCTAGATTCAAGATCTGTAAGATAGATCAAAGCACTAACATTTGGATAATTTTCGTTTATGTATTCAATACCAGGTGAGAAACAAGTTCCACCTCTACCTACCATAGTAGTTTTAATTGGAAGAGACTCGCGTGTGTACTCAGTATAATTTTGTACTTCAGTATCTACTTCTACAAAATGAACTTTAGTAGGATTAGTATCAAGAATAATAGAAGAGATTTCTGCAAGGTCTTGATTAAGTTCTTCGTCAGTTCTAGAGCCTGATGTATCAGATACAACTGCAATCTCATCAACTGATGGGTTGTACATAGAAGGTAGATACAAGCCTTGGCCAATGAAACGACGGTTTGGTTTTTGCCAACTAAAGTCATCTGTATTGTTAGAACGCAAGAATCTAGCAAGTACTTGTTTCCAACATACTTTAGGTTCTTTAATTTCATCAAGTATAGATTCTAGTGAGCCAGGTAGCTTGCCGGCTTTGCGTGCACTTTCTGCTGCTTGATTAATTGCAACAGTAAGTTCTGCTTTGGCTTTACCAATGCTACCGTCGTCAGTGCCAGGATGATCTAGCACAGCGCCACAATTACCGAAGTCAGCGGCCAACGCTTCCCAGCCACCTTCGGGTTCAGGAAGTAAGTTGTATATTTCTTCGGCATTCATGTCGTCGTATTGCTCATCAAGCAAAGCGCCTTTAGGTAATATAAAGTTGGCTTCTTTAAGTAGATAATTTTCTGCATAGTCGCACGCAACGTTCCACTTTTGTGGTTGACGTTCTTCTCTACGAAAGATGTGCATAAGCACAACATGCATAACTTCGTGCGCAAGGAAACCAATACGTTCTAATGGTTGCAATTTGTCAAACCATTTGGGATTATAGAAAAGATGCACACCATCTGTGGCACCCGTATCCATGTCATCACGTTCAACGGGTTTGAGGCGAAGACAAAGGGTGCCAAAGAATGGTTGGTTGAGCACAAGTTGTGTGCGTGCATTTGTAAAATTCTGACTCATAAGTTACTCCTAATTACTTATTACTAATTGTTCAGTTTCAGCAGTCATACCTTCACTAAGATGTTTAAGTTTAAAATCTTTATCAGCCGGTATGACTTTGAAAATATCCCTTTCAGAAATTACTAGTTTTAAGTTTCTAGACCAGTGAGCGTTACGTAAATCAGGTACATCTTCTTGACCAGTACCATAATGTTTAGCTACTTGGTAAAACCAACCACTGGGGTTATATCTTACGCGATAATCATTTATATCTCTTTCACGTAAAGCTTTATCAAAATTACGATTGCGTTTAACGCCATTAATTATTGCTTTAACATGACCAGATCCAAAGTCTGCGCGCACATAGTCGCCTTGGTTGTATTTAGGTGGGCTTATTTCCATAATTAGTCTCCTAGTAATGATGCAGTTAAAATAACTGAGTTAAGTTCTTGCTCTTGCACTTCAATAGCTTCTCGCTGTTGCTGTTGCTTAGCTTTGCGTTCTACTTTTTCGTAGACTTTATCTAATTTAGATTGAGATACAAAATCTTTAAGTGCGGGCCAGGCTTTAAGAGCTTGGTTTAAGGTTGTAAAAGAGGCTATGGTTTCTTGTACTTTGTGTTTGTAGTCTATACCACCGCTGTAAACTTTATCATTGTGCTGTCGAATAGAAACTAATTCAGAAAATAAAGGACAACTGATATCAATAAAATCTTTAGAGGGAACTGAATCATTATCATAACCAGTAACATCTACTTGAAGCATAACTGCTATGTAATCGTTATAATCATTAGCTGGATCAGTTGACAATAAAGCTGTAATTTCTCTATTAGTAAGAGGTAAATCAAAGTCCATTTTACGATCAACTTCTACCATTTCAGCAACGCCGTTATAATCGGTTTGCTCTTCAGTATCACAATATTTAATTTGTAATCTAAGTTGTCTAATAGGTTTTATTTTTGTGCATTTTTTGTGCAATACCACTTTATTTTCTTCAGAAAGTAAAAACGTTTGTATAGTTTCAAATCTTTCTTTTAGATATTTATCGTAGATTTTGTTACCTATGTCAGAAGGAATTTCTCGTTCTGGGTTTGCTTTGTCGTATGTATTTCTTGCTTCGCGTGCAATATCGTATTGCAAGTTAGCAGACATTCTTACTGTGCTCATGTTTACCTCCTATGATAATAAGCCGTGATTATCTTGAATCCATTTAGTACAAAATTGATTCTTAATAAAGTCTTTGTTAATTGCAAAAATACCTTTCATTAGTATTACTTGAAACTCTGATGGGAGTTTGTTGCATACTTTGATAATATTTTCTAGGGTGTCATTACTCGCTCGGGTGGCGATAGATGTCGAAAGTGCATACAAGACAGCCGGGTTGTCGTCTTTCTTGTATTTACCAGGGTCTTTGATAAGTTCGTCGATATCTTGTAGCTTGTCAGCTATTTGTTTGTAAGCAACAAATTCGCCAGCTGGGCCGTCGCCGACTGTCGCTGCGACACCAAAGAACAATGTATCGTCGTTGGCGGTCGACGGTCGATTGGATAGCTTTTTGTCAACAAATGCCCACGAACGTGGTGTTGGGAATGCATATTCATCAGCTTTAAAACTGTTAAGTAAGCTAGGTCTGTAACGCAAAAAGCCAATAACTTCTGAGTTAATACCATTTTTGAAAGCCCACTCAACCCAGTCATCAATGCTGGCTTCAAGTTCGTAATGTAATAATCTATTACGCACTGGAGTTGGCATTTGGAATACAGCAGCTGAGTCAGTCAGTCTGTTACCTGCGGCAATAATTGACCAACCAACTGGCATTTCATAGTCGCCAATTTGTCGGGTTAACAAGAGTTGCAGGAAAGCGTTCTGCGTAGCTGGTGGTGCAGTTGGCAATTCATCAATAAAGAGAATTCCCGTTTCGCCATCACGTGATGCAATAGGAAACACATCAGGCACTGCCCAACGTGTAAAACGCTTCCCTGTTTCTTGTTCTTGCATAATATGAGGTATGCCACGCACATCGACCGGGTCGAATAAGTTGGCACGAAAGTCAAGCAAAGGTACTTCTAGTTCATCAGCTACCTGTTGTGGTATGTCTGATTTACCGATACCCGGCCCACCCCATATCATGGTGTTAAGTCCTGTACGGATATTATCTTTAATCTCAGATTTGAGATCGTTTGGGTTAATGTTGTTCATAAATCCTCCTATAGATTTTTATAAGCTTATCTTTCGACAGGCTCAACATTGGTTAGAAAAATGGGTGAATCTGGGTTTTTTAATAGCTGTGCAAAAGATACTTTTGCAATTTGTTTATAATTAAAATTTTCATTATAAACAGGAGCATCAAATTCAATAGTCATTTGCTGGCTCTGGTAGTTAAAAGTGGCACGCCACTTAATCATTTTCATTACATTACTCATCTTTACCTCCTTGTATGACTCGTAAATTGGGTTGAGTATTTAAAACTGGATCCCATTCTTCCCATTTAATTTGAGGTTCTGGGATTGGGGTTTCAAACCATACTCCTACTAGTAGTGGAACTCGTCTAGGTAAATTATTGTGTTCTCTATAAGTACGCACAACGTTAACTAATTGTGCTATTAAGTCTTTTTCTTCTAGCACATCGTTTTTCCAAGCTAAACAATATTGAGTAACTTGACTTAGTATTTCAAAGTCATCTTCTCTGCACACAACTTCTTCTGCATTAACAGATACTTGTATGTGTATATTAGCTATTTCCATAAGCACATCTCCTGTGTGTTAAAAAACTGGTGAAGTGCTATCGGCAATACCCGCACTTCAGAGGTACATGAAGGGCAATATTTCTTAACCCATGCCTAAAAAAGTAGTATTAATCAGACTACTCTTTGTCTCCAAATTCAATAGTCTCAATTCTACCGCTGGCGTAGGTTACCTTTCTAAAATGTAACCCGGCCCCCTTTTGGTATTCCCATTGGACAATTTGTTTATCAAGTTTTTCTTGTTCGATTTCCTTTCTTCGTTGTTCAAGTTTCTTCGTATGTTGTGTCATCTGATCTCCTAATTGGTTCTTCCAATTTATTATCGGGGTTAGTGTAATGTTCGCATTTTGGACAACCATAGGCTATACCCTCCGGGTTTTGTCCTAAATGATCACTTGCACGCACCATAAAATCTCCATGAATAGGGCAAACTATAGTTACAAAGTCGTTTAAATAAACAATTTTTTCTTCTTGTGTCATTTTCTTATACCTAGTATCTTTTCCTGTTTTCTAAATAAAAATTAATTAAGCCTTCTATAAATTGACTATCTTTTAAATCAATAGAAACAGGTAAAGATTTTTCCATATCTTTTTTTACCTTATAATATTTTTTCAATATTGATTTTGATAATCCTATAACTCTTTTATCTTCTTGTGTCATAAAGTCTCCTAAATCCAATCCATAAATTTAGCTTCTAAATCTTTGTGGGTTATTTGCATATAATAGTCTTTAGGCATCCAAGTTACAGGTAGGAAATCATCTGGATATGTGGGAGTAGTTGAATGTCCCTCTTCGTTAACAGCGCCAACGATCAAACCGTTGCCGGCAAATACTTTGTTATCAATACTAAAGAATCGTTGTTCTTGAACAAGCAATCCGTCATCATCAATAAACAAATCGGTATCTGCAGTTAGTGAGTGCACATCAAAAGTGGCACACTCCAATAAATCATAAATGGTAGCTAGCTCTAGCTTGTCGCTAGGCAGATCTACAACTCTAATTTCCTCTTTGTGAGGATCAATAACAAAACAATATTTAACTTCATTCATGATTAAAAAGCTGATCTAATTTGCCACTTTCTATTTCGCCAAGCTCGGTTTCAAGATTGTCAAATACCATTTTAACATCGTCTTCCATAGCTTTATGTAATCTGAATTCTTCAGTAGTAGTTATAGTGTCATAGTAATTATAAAAACTAGTAAGAATGTCAGCTTTTAAGCGTTCCATAATTTTAGCGTCGTAGTTATAAGTAGAAGGCACATTGTTTTTCTCTTCTAACATAGAGTCAATTGTGTCTTGTGTTTTTTGCATAGTATCCATTTGCTTAGTAGCAATAGAAACTTCTGCTCGCAACCTGGCAACTTCAGCACACAAAAATTCAGCAGTTTGATTCGCCTCTTTCAAAGATTCTCTAATCTTGCGATTAGAACGACTGGTAAATAAATCAAAGATTTTCATATTTTTCTCCTATAAAAATTAAATGCCTTACTTCCGTTTAACACCATGGGTCACAGAAGCAAGGACTTGGTTAAAAAAGTGTAGGACTTTTCATTCCTACATGACTGTTAGGTCAGCAACCTTCCATAGTTAACGCACCATGAACAGCGGGCGGTAGAGGAAGCTCAGGAGATAACCAAGAACCTCTACCCCATTAACACTTAAGCGTTAGCAAATACTTGCTTTGCGTGTTCAACTGTAGCAGTGTTAAGCTCCGAAGCAACTTTGTTTGAATTATCAGCTAAGTTGTCGAAGCTCCATTGAGCCATGCGTTGCTGGCGTCTTTCGACCTCAGTCTGTACTCGCATTGGTTGAATACCAAGATCGCCGATGCCAAATAGATTATCAACAGCTAAAATAGCATCTCTAATCATTCTAGCCTTGCGACCAAGGGCCCACATTTTTGCCTCGCGTTCAATAAGCCATGTTGGTAGCTCATCTACAGGATTAACGCGTTGCATGGACTCGTTGTATTCGTAAGCAATACTTACAAATTCAGCCCATGTTCTGGTTGCCAATGTTAAATAATTGTAACCAGTAGTTGGTGCATCAATATCAAGTAAGGGCTTGATACCTGCAACAACTATTTCTAATTCTAAGTCATATTTTTCTTGCAACTTAGTTATAGTTTTAGGATCGTCAGTTGGGAAACCGACTGGAGTTAATTTCTTAGATGAAAAAACTTCCATAATTGCTTTGACTCTAGAAGCCAAAAATATAGGTTTTCCCTCATCGTCCAAGCCATATTTAGCATAAAAATGGTCTGGCAATTGAATGGCATCTTTTTCAGCTCTTTTTTCAGAACCTTCTGGGTCGCCATTGGTATCTGGCAACCAAGCATTTTCTGGTGTGTGTTGACCGTTGACCAACTCACCAGTTTCGCCGTTTGCCATATCGACTTTTGTTTCAAAGTCTGCTGGATCTACAAATGTAGCATTACTGCTTTTCTTTTTACTCATTTTTCACCTCCTATAGTGTTTTGAGTTTCCGTTCTATTAATAACCACTCGCTTTATATCTGAATACTTTTCTTCAGGTATGTGCATGTAGCTAACCGCTTTTTGACGAATGTCTTCGTCGATGTTTACATGTTCTGGCATATATATCTCCTATAATATAAGAACCAATTACTTAAATACATAAGCAACAACTCGCTTATATACAATTACTCAACTAAAACACACAACCGGCGCTGTAAGCGACGGTTGCACACTTGACGCACACTAAGCACGCACGCCTCTAAACTCTAACCAGCTGGGGGCCGAAGCCCCCGATGGTTTAAGCAAGGTCTAATTCTCCTTGGTTTGAACCTGAATGTAATTTAGACTTTGCTTGTGCTAGTGCAATAGACTGTTCTGCCTTGAAACGGGCTTTGTTGTGTCTATTGATTTTGCTTTGGGTATAACCAATTGCAAATGCATTAGGTATACCTTTTACTGACTTAGTTACTGGTGTAGCTAAGTTAATGATTTTCTCAGAAATGTTTCCAAGAAATTGTATTGATGAATTGAACATGTGTATGTCCTCCCGCTTTCGCTGTTATCATCGGTTGAAAAATCGGTGGCATTGCATAGTGTTTATTTATATTTACCAATGCCGGGGCAGTTATTGCTATAAAGTCTGCCAACTTCTTATCCTTGTAAAGTGGCACTTGCGCGTTTGTTTACCAAGTGCCGTGTGCAGTTCTGCTCCGTAGATCTACCAACTACTCCTTTCGGTTCTTTTTACTTCGACCTAACCTCGAAAGGTATGTTTAAGTTAGAGAAGAAGTGTCGCCAGTTTGAGTTATAAACCACTGGCAGGGTTCGTTAAGCTACTTCAGCTTTCGCTTGTGCCTCAGCTTGAGCAACTGATTGCTCAGATGGGTAGAAGCGCAGTTCTGGCTTATCCCAGAACTTAACTACATGGCAACCATCAGCTGTTAAGTATGAATACTCAACTAGGTTTCCCATTGGCAAGGTGGCGCTAGCGCCCTCTTTGCCAGCGTTAGAATTTAATCTGACGCAGTTAGTTCTAAGAAATCCCTTTGGTGTAAGGGAAAATGACCTGCCCTCTCTAGGAGTAGCAGTAATAGTAAATGAATCTGACATGATAATGTCCTCCCGACTTTCGTCTAAATGATTCACAAAATAAAAACTCACAACCAGCGCTGTTAAGCGATGGTTGCAAATTTCAACAAAATATCACCATGACATGAATTGGGATGGCAATAACAAACTAGATTCTTATGCTTTAATTCACTCAATGAACTTAATAATTCATCAGAGCTCATTAAATATTCTTCATACATGGCAATAACTTCTTCTCTATTACCATGCACACCAATCTTGAAGGGGTTCCCCCATTTGGAACCTCTTCCTATATACACATCAGAAGAGCTTTTAGGCTCTCTGATGTGTTTAACTCTTCCAAGATTTAACTCCATAATCTTCTCCAAAATTCAATAAAAAATTCTCTTCTACTCATATTTATCTCCTAAATTAATAATACAAATACAAGACCAACAACCAACGCCGTTAGGCGTCGGTTGTAATGGTTCTCCAGGTCAGGTTGTATCTAGCGTTAGCATAGATAGGTCCTGATGCTTCTTCA
>PVBE012288345.1_pt1 | contig 18565 bp, 18 predicted proteins | sample 1631181 | NCBI WGS metagenome assembly PVBE01 (sample SAMN08397723, study PRJNA350692) | Marine metagenome, whole genome shotgun sequencing project. | isolation source: water | place: Pacific Ocean | collected 2012-04
GCCGGCAAGTCGACACTTCTCGCGACATCGTACAAGGCCCGCCCAAAGGTAGCGGATTATCCGTTCACCACGCTCGAACCAAACCTCGGAGTGATAGAGCTCACGGACTATCGCACGTTCGTTATCGCGGACATCCCGGGGATCATCGAGGGGGCGCACGAGGGGAAGGGTCTGGGCCTTCAGTTCCTACGCCACATCGAGCGGACGCGGACGCTGGCGTTGTTGATTCCCGTGAACTCCCCCGATGCCCAGGCCGAGTACAGGGAGCTACGAGACGAGTTGACGGCCTATTCCGAGGAGCTGGGTGATCGACCCCATTGCGTGGTGCTCACCAAGGCCGATCTCCTGGGCCCGGAGGACACGCCGCCCGAGATCGACGCCCCGGATGCCTGGGCGACCTTCGTGATATCGTCCGTTGCCAAGTCCGGGCTCACGGATCTGATGGAGGGCCTGTGGGAGCGGACCCGCGAAGCGATCAAGGAGGAGGAGGGGCCCGAGGAAGAGGATTGGTGGACCCCCTGAGCCCTGGGCCGGACGGATGTACGGAGGACGGTGCCTCAAAGGACTGGTCTCCGGAGCGGGCGCGTGAGGTCGAGGCCGTCATGCGACTCCACTGCATTCCCCGGGTCGGCACCCGGACGCTGTGGAGGATCCTGGAGCGATTCGGCTCGGGGGTCGCGGCGCTTGAGGCGCCCCGAGCTAGACTGAACGCCGTGGCGGGCTCTTCCACTGCTGGCGCCGCCCTCAGCTCACCGGAGCTGAATGATCGTGTCGAGCGTGCCCTGAGGCGGTATGCCGGGTCGCACATGCGGGTTCTGACGTGGCGTGACCGGTTGTACCCCGGGCGACTGCGCCAGCTCACGGATCCTCCTGCGCTCCTCTTTGGCCGCGGCGATCTGGGGCTTCTTTCCAACCCCGCCGTGACCTTAGTCGGCTCCCGCCGCTCCACACCGTATGGGCGACGGGTCGCGGAGAGATTGGCGGCGGAACTCTCGGAGCGAGGCGTTGTGGTCGTGAGTGGACTGGCACTCGGGATTGACGGAGCCGCCCATCGGGGTGCCCTGGAGGCGGGGGGAGACACGATCGCCGTACTCGGCCCGGAGTCGACCTGATTCAGCCGTCCTCCCACCGTGCACTGGGCCAGCGGATCGCCCGCAGGGGGCTCCTCCTGTCCGAGTTTCTTCCGGGAGAGCCCGCCCAGGCCCATCACTTCCCTCGCAGAAATCGCATTCTCGCCGCCCTGGGTGCCGCGGTGGTGGTGGTGGAAGCCGGCGAACGAAGCGGCGCGTTCATCACCGTAGAGCACGCCCTGGACCTGGGCCGTGACGTGTACGCCGTGCCTGGACCCGTCGACTCCGTGCAGAGCCGAGGGTGCAACACGTTGCTTCAGCAGGGAGCCCACGTGGTCACATCCGTCCGGGACTTCACACGAGAGCTCGAGTTCCCCGACCACGACGTACGTGGCGAGGCGAGCGGTGTGGAAGGTCGTCATGCCGTCGACTCGGCGGCCCGCGCGCCGGGGGCGGCCAGGCCTGCCGAGGAACCGCGACGGCTAACCCCTGGGGCACGCCAGGTTTGGGGAGTTCTGGACCATCAGCCCGTAAGGATTGAGGAGCTGGCCCATCTCACCCGACTGGATTCCGGTAGGGTGTTGGCGGTTCTCACCGAGTTGGAGGTTGCCGGGTGGGTCGCCCAAGAGGCGGGGATGCGCTTCCGGAAGGCGTCCTGAATGACGAACCCATCCGACACTGAGCGGGCACTCCCACCGATCCGGCTCGATGCATCGGCGGTGTCGGGCGGCGCCATCCGCTCGCTGTACGTTCACGCGCCCTTTTGTTCGCGACGTTGTTTCTACTGTGACTTCGCGGTCAAGGTGGCCCCGCCGGGCGATCCGGGGGAATGGCTCGAGGCGATCGCCGGGGAGCTTCGCTCTCTGGAGGAGGAAGGGACCTTTCTGCTCGACGCCTCTCTGGACACCGTGTACATAGGCGGCGGAACACCCTCCCTGTTGGGTCCGACGGCCATGGATGGGATTCGACGGCTGGTGAACCCGAGTCGTTTGGGATCCGATCAACTGGAGTGGACGAGCGAAGCGAACCCGGAGAGCTTCACCCGAGAGGTCGCGGATGGCTGGAGGAGCGCAGGTGTGAACCGGGTGAGCCTCGGGGTCCAGAGCTTCCACGAAGCCTCACTGCGTTGGATGGGACGGATCCACGGTGCCGCCGGCGCAGGAGAGGCGGTGCGCACTGCGCGCGCCGCCGGCTTCGAGAATCTCAGCGTGGATCTGATCTTCGGGCTGCCCGAACACCTGAACCGTGATTTGGGGCAGGATCTCGATCAGGTTCTGGCGCTGGATGCCGATCATGTCAGCCTGTACGGCTTGAGCGTCGAATCGGGGACTCCCTTGGGACGTTCCGTAGCCGAGGGAAGTGAGGCCGTGGCCTCCGAGGCGCGGTACGAGTCGGAGTACGTCATGGCGGTGGAACGCTTGAAAGAGGCCGGTTATGAGGCCTACGAGGTATCGAATCTCGCCCGCCCGGGGCGGGCCTCGCGCCACAACATGGCGTATTGGTCTGGAGAGCCCTATCTGGGACTCGGAAATGGGGCGCACAGCTATCGTCACCCGGTGCGCCGGTGGAACCTCAGGGACTGGGACGCCTATCGGGTAGGGGCGGTCGGGGATACTCCTCCCATAGCCGACCAGGAGGAGATCGACGCCGACAACGTGCGGCTGGAACGCATCTGGCTGGGATTGCGCACCCACAGGGGCGTGGCGACCAGCGGGCTCCCGAACGCCGCCCGGGATCGAGTGGAACGGTGGGTCCAGGGTGGGCTCGCGATCGAGGAACGGGGTGCCGTTCGCCTGACGCCGGCGGGCTGGCTGATCATGGATCGCCTCATCGTCGAGCTCGACCGAGACGTGTCGGCCGTTGACTAGGTCACGGACGGAATTCGATCTTCTAACGCGATGTTACGAGTCCGTAGAAGGCTGTTGAAGGAGTACAGTGGGTCGCGCACAGGGGTCTTGCGAGGCTCAGAGTAGGAACGACGACGAGTCGTAGCCGGGCTACGGCGAGGAGGAGAGACAACCTATGAGACCGCAACCCCCCTGTGCCCTCCGGGTTAGGGCGGCGAGGGCCCATCGCGGGTGTTGGCGCTCCTCCCCGATACTAGTGCATCGCGTCGTCGCGCCGCCTACGCGCTGGACCCTCGGCGCTCCTAACGCGACCCACTATACTCCTTCAACAGCCTTCTAGGATCTGTTGGTAGATGACCCTCCAAAGAACGAACCCCGTCGGACAGGAGCTTTCCGACCGCGAGCGCCAGGTGCTCGAGGCCGTGGTTCGCACGTATGTGGACTTCGCGGAGCCGGCGGGGAGCCGGACCGTGGCCAAGCGGTTCGACCTCGGCGTGTCGCCGGCCACCGTGCGGAATACGATGAGCGACCTCGAGTCGAAGGGGTATCTCTTCCACCCGCACACGTCGGCGGGGCGCATCCCCACTGACCACGCCTACCGCTTCTATGTCGATCGTATCGTGCAACCCGCGGCTCTGACCGAAGCCGAGCGGAAGCACCTGGTCAGCGAGATCGAGGCATCGGGATCTTCGGCCGTGGAGCGATTGGTCCAGCGCTCGATCCGGGCCCTGAGCCTCCTGTCGCAGGAGTTGGGCGTGGCGGTCGCACCCAACCTGGCAGACGCCACCCTCGAGCATCTCGAGCTCATTCAGGTGTCGAGCGCGAAGATCCTCATGGTCATGACCATCCGCAGCGGGCTCGTGCGGACGGTCTACGTCGACCTGCCTGGAGAGGTCCAGTCCGAGGTCCTGACCAACGTGACTCAAGTCCTCAACGAGAGACTGAGCGGCCTGACCCTGAGGGAGATCCGGGAGACGCTGCCCGAGCGCCTTAGGGACTCCACCCCCGACGACCGGTCGGAGACGGGTGAACTGCTGAACATCTTCATGCAGTCGAGCTCGGAGTTGTTCGAGTGGTCTCCGCCCCAGGCGGGTTCGGTGCACCTGGGTCAGACCAGTGTGCTGGCGGCTCAGCCGGAGTTCACTAGTGGTGAGCGGCTGAAGGGACTGATCGAGCTCACGGAGCAGCGGGATCTACTTGCTCAGGTCTTGGGCAGCCGTGAGCACCAGGGTGGACTCCAGATCACAATCGGTGGCGAACACACAGCCGAGGCTCTCTCGGACTTCACTCTCGTGACGGCCGAATACCACGTCGGCGGACTGAAGGGCGTGATCGGGGTCATCGGACCCACGCGCATGCCCTACGAAAAGGTGATCGCCATCGTTGACTACACTTCGACGCTGGTCAACAGCGTCCTCGGCGTCTAGGGACGCACACCGAGAATGACCGACTACTACCAACTGCTGGGCATTCCCAGGGATGCCAGTTCGGATGACGTCAAGAAGGCGTATCGCAAGCTCGCCCTCAAGTATCATCCCGATCGAAACCAGGGTGGCCCCAAAGAGACGGACGACCGCTTCAAAGAGGCCACCGAGGCGTACGAAGTCCTCCGTGACTCGGAGAAGCGCTCCGTATACGATCGCTACGGTGAGCAGGGCCTCAAGAGGGGTGCCGGTGGCGCCGGCGGCGTCGGTGGCTTCGACTTTACCGATGCCATCGAGGTCTTCATGCGGGACTTTGGTGGCTTCGGCGGGCTGGAGGATCTCTTCGGCGGTCGCCAGAGGGGCTCGTCGGGGGCGCCGCGGAAGGGACAGTCCATCAAGGTGAAGGTTCCGCTGACCTTGCTCGAGGTCGCCACCGGCGTCGCCAAGACGCTCCGGGTGGCCGTGCTGGGTCCCTGCGAGAAGTGCCGTGGGAGCGGAGCCGCAGAGGGGTCCGGTCCTGTGGCGTGCAGCACCTGCGGCGGGTCCGGGGAGGAGCGGCATGTCCAGCGCTCGGTCTTCGGGCAGTTCGTCAGCGTAGCGCCGTGCCGTACGTGCGCCGGCGAGGGGCGCGTGATCGACAAGCCCTGCACCAAGTGCAACGGAGACGGGCGGACCCGCACGCATCGGGAGATCGACGTCGAGATTCCGCCCGGTGTCACGTCCGAGAACTTCCTCACGCTTCGTGGCGAGGGCAATCAGGGGCCCAGGAGCGGCCCTCAGGGTGACATCATCGTCCTCCTCGAGGTGGAGGACGACACCCCCTTCGTGAGGGACGGTCCTCATCTGCGCTACGAGCTGCCGGTCACCTTCGCACAGGCTGCCCTCGGGGCCGAGGTGGAGGTCCCCACTGTGGAGGGCACCGTCCGGCTCACGATTCCGCCCGGCGTCCAGAGTGGCGAGGTGCTGCGGCTCCGTGGACGAGGGCTCCCGGAGCTTAACGGCCGGAGTAAGGGAGACCAGCTGGTTCGCATCGTGGTATGGACACCGGACCGTCTTACGGTGGAGCAGGAAGAGGTGCTCCAGGCACTCCGCGACGTAGAGGATTCCGCTCCCGAACATATCGAAGGGGAGTCCCGAAGGAGCCTGTGGTCGCGCGTCAAGGAGGCGTTCTCGCAGGCGTGAATGATGCGAAGGGCTCCTCCGGTTCCGTACCGGAACGCTGGTTCGTGCTTTCTGTCCGTTCAGACTCTCCACACGCTTCCGATTTTCTGGTCGAACCGCTGATGTCCCTGGGTGCGCGGGCCGTGGAGGAGCGGAGCGGCGAGTTGATCACCCACCTTCTGCCGCCGGACGAGCCGGAGGACTTTCTCCTCCGCGTGCGGGCGAGACTCCAGGAGGACAGTGGCATCGAGGACCTGGAGTTGAAGTGGTCCTGGCAGGCTCATGAGGACTGGGCGTCGACGTGGAAGCAGGGCCTCGGTCCCCGGAAGCTCACCGATCGACTCGTCGTGTCCCCGAGCTGGTGCGGAGGCGAAGCGGACGAGATTGCGGGTGAGCATGCCGTGGTGGTCATCATCGACCCTGGAATGGCCTTCGGCACCGCCGAGCACGGGACCACGAGGGGCGCCCTGCGGCTGCTCGACCGTGCCCTCTCTTCGGGGGAGGTCCTCCTGGACGCTGGATGCGGATCGGCCATCCTGGCCATCGCTGCCGCGCGGCTGGGTGCGGCGCGCGTGCTGGCCGTGGACCTGGACCCCTGTGCGACCGAAGCCGCTCGGGGGAACGTGGCCGGCAACGCCGTGACGGCCCGCGTCACGGTCGAGACGGCCGCGGTCAGCCCCGACTGGATCGTCGAACAAGGGTCCTTCGACGGGATCTTGGCCAACATCCAGACAGGAGTGCTTGTGCCCCTGCTGACCGACTTCGAGAAGGCCCTCGAGCGGGACGGGTGGATGATCCTGAGCGGTATCTTGGCCGAGGAGTGGTCCCTGCTGGCCGATGCTGCCGCCGCCGCAGGCTGCTCACTCCAAGAGATCGACAGCGACGGCGAGTGGAGAACCGGCTGGTTCACACTCACGGAGGACCCCCGAGAGTCCTGAGTCAGGATTCCGGCATAAAACCAAGGGCGACCACCGAGCTGACGAAGACGGTGGACTCCCGCTCCATCAGGAGCCACCACCTGGCCGTAGCCATCGCCGAGCCCTGATCCACTCGACGTCCCAAGGAGCGCAGGGTCTCGGACAGTCGAGCCCGGACGGGCGAGCAGGGTCTCTTGTGCGGACGAAGGCCGAGGACCCAGAGGTCGGGGGTCCAAGTTTCTGCCCCTCCGGTGATCGCCCACCGGCCGCGCCAGGGTCCCACTCTCGGATCCAGAACTCGAAAGAGGTCGGGGCTGTTCCTGAGTTCGCGCAGCACCCGATCCGGGCCACCGGTAGCGGCGATGGTCTCCCGTTCCAGGGCTTCGACCAGAATCGACAGGGGCATCGCCGGAGAGGCGTAGCGCCAAAGGATTTCTTGTACGTGCTCCGACATGGTCTTCATGGGTTCTCCCGTAGCGCGATGGATGGGGTCGACAAGACACGAATACGACGTGTTGCCGGGCAGCCGAATAGCTAGAAGGGACGCGGATTTTCCGGACGAGGGTCGCGTTGCCCCTCCCAGGAGCTTCGGATAGCTTTCAGCCCCATGTCGACAGACCTCAAGCAACAGATTCAGGACGACCTGATCGAAGCGCGAAAAGCACGCGATCGGCTCCGAACGGTGGTGATTACTACGCTCCTGTCGGAGGTCAGAAACCGCGAGATCGAAGCGCGAGGTGAGCTGGATCACGCGGGTGTCGAGGCTTTGGTAACACGGGCGATCAAGCAGCGACGTGACGCTTCCGAGCAGATGAGAGCCGGTGGACGTCCCGAGTTGGCCGACAAGGAAGACGCCGAGGCCGAGATTCTCCAGGCCTATCTCCCGCCGCCTATGACCGAGGCGGAGGTGCGGACGATCGTGCAGAGTGCCATCGCCGGAGGAGCCGACCAGTTAGGAGCCCTGATGGGGCAGGTCATGCCTCAGATCCGAGGACGCTTCGACGGGAAAGAAGCCAATCGCATCGTTCGGGAGGAGCTGAGGTGAGAGGTGGGCTGCTCCCTCGGGGGCTGACAGTTGGGCGTTCGGCCGGATGAGCGAGCATGCCCTCTCCGTGCTGGATTTTCCGCGCGCACTGGAGTTGGTCGCGGGGTACGCCACGTCGGAGGCCGGCAGAGAAGCGGTTCTCTCGCTCCGGCCGCGTACGGATAGGGAGTGGCTTGAAGGCGAACTCGGCCGCATAGCAGAGACCGGGGCGTTCAGCGAGTCACTGTCCCCATGGGCTCCGCCTACGATTCCCGACTGTGCCGAAGCTCTCGCGCACCTGGGCGTGGACGGGTCCGTGCTCGAGGCGATGGAGCTTCATGAGGTCGGTGTGCTGCTCGCGTCATCCGGTGAGTTGGCTCTGCCGTTGGGCACCCACCGCGAGGACTTTCCCGAACTCGGCTTTCTCGGAGATCGACTTCACAGGGACCCCCAGGCGCTCGCCCGAATCGAGAAGACCGTCGATGCCGCCGGCGAGGTCTTGGATACGGCGAGCCCTGAACTGAAACGAATCCGCGGGCGCCTCCTCGGCGCACACTCCAAGATCGTCCGCAAGTTGGAGGCGTTCGTGCGGGATCTCCCCGAACGGTATACGGTCGCCGACGCCTCCATCGGCGTCCGCGAGGGCCGCTACGTGGTCCCCGTCCGCCGCGAGGGGAAGAAGGAAGTCGGCGGGATCGTCCATGACGAGTCCCACACGGGCGCCACGCTGTTCGTGGAGCCGCCGGTGGCTCTGGCGCTTACGAACGAGCTACGGGCCCTCGAGCGAGAGGAGACCCGTGAGGTCCATCGAGTTCTCATCGAGGTCACTCAGCTCTTACGTCCCGCCCGCGATGCGATGAGGGGCAGTCTCGACGCGCTCGTCGAGTTCGACTCCCTGTACGCGAGGGCCCGGGCCGCTCGGCAATGGCGGGCGGTGCTGCCCGTCTTCGTCGAGGACGACCAGGGGTTGGTGGTGGTGTGCGGAAGGCATCCGCTCCTGCTCTCGGCTTCCGACGAAGAGGTCGTGCCGTTCCACCTCGCGCTCGATCCGGGAGAGCATATGCTCGTGGTTTCGGGGCCCAACACCGGTGGCAAGAGCGTCTTTCTCAAGTCGGTGGGTCTCATCGCGGCGCTGGCCCAGAGCGGCGTGATCCCGCCCGTCGACGAGGGAACGCGTTTGCCGATCTTCCGGTCCTTCTTCGCGGACATCGGCGACGAGCAGTCCATCGCGGAGAGCCTGTCGACGTTTTCGGCCCATCTCGCCAACTGGCGCGAAGTGGCTGAGCAGGCCGACCAGGGCTCCCTCGTGCTGCTGGACGAGATGGGGACGGGGACGGACCCCACAGAGGGAGCGGCCCTCTCCATGGCACTCCTGGAGCATCTGGTGCAGCGTGGTGCTATGGCCATCGTCACCTCCCACCTGGGCGCGCTCAAGCGACTCGATACCGAGGGAAGCGGGATCGTCAATGCATCCCTGCAGTTCGATCCCGATCGTATGGAGCCCACGTATGAGCTGGTCAAGGGCCGCACGGCACGCAGCTATGGGCTCGCCATAGCGCGCCGGCTGGGCCTTTCGTCTTCCCTCCTTGATCGAGCCGACGAGCACATGTCGGGGGGCGAGTCGTCAATTGAGGATCTCCTGGAGCGCCTCGAGCGAAAGGACAAAGAGGCCCGGGAGCTGGTGGCTTCTCTGGAGCATGAGCGGGGTGTGGTGGTACGCCTCCGAGCCGAGTTGGAGGTCCGCGAGTCCGACCTTCGTGACGAGGCACGGCAGCTGCTCATGGAGGCCCGGGGCGAGGTCGAGGACGCCATTCGTGAGGTGAAGGAGGCCAAGACCACCGAAGACCTCCAGGAGGTGGCTCGGAAGGCCCGCCGCAAGGTCGAGCAGGCCGCACGACGCCAGCGTGAGTTGCGGCCGGGCAAGCGGCGTTCCGACGGTGCGCTCCCCCTTGCTTCCGGCGACCGGGTGCGGGTGTTGGACGGGGGCCCAAAGGGGGTCGTGGTGGAGATTCGGGACGACCGGGCCGTCATCGATGCGTCCGGTATCCGCATGAAGGTGCCCCTGGCCGATCTCGAGCCTCTCGAGAGTGTGGCGGGGCAGGTCGAGGGGCGTTCGGCGTCGGTGTCGTGGAGCGCTCCCGAGGGTCCGGTTCGGACCGAAGTGGATCTCCGTGGCTTCCGGGTCGACGAGGTCGAGTTGGTGCTCTTCCAGGCGATGGATGAGGCGATCCTGAACGATCTCCCTGAGCTCAGAATCATCCACGGTAAGGGAACGGGAGCGGTACGCTCCCGCGTGACGCAGATTCTCGAAACGGACGGCAGAGTTTCGGCGTTCCGCCTTGGCGGACGCACCGAGGGTGGCGCCGGAGTCACCGTGGCGAGCTTCAAGTGATCCCGGACGACCAGGTCGAAGAGGTCCGGGCACGGGCGGACATCGTCGAGATCATCGGCGACATCGTCCCTCTGAAGAAGTCCGGCAAGGACTACAAGGCCTGTTGTCCCTTCCACGAAGAGAAGACGCCGAGCTTCTACGTGGTCCCGGCCAAGGGGTTCTACAAGTGCTTCGGCTGCGGTGAGTCGGGCGATGTCTTCTCGTTCCTGATCAAGCGTCTGGGCCTGGACTTCGTGGACGCCGTCAAGCATGCGGCCCAGAGGGCGGGTGTGGAGATCCGCGAGGTGACCAAGGGCCATCAAGAAGAGGATCCGTTCCGGCATCTCTACGAAGCCAATGCCTTTGCACGAGTGTTCTTCCAGGGCTCGCTGTGGGACGAGAAGGTGGGGAAGGAAGCCCGGGCCTATCTGGAGAAGCGGGAAATCGACCGGGAGACCGCGGAGCGCTTCTCACTCGGATTCGCCCCGGACGAATGGCGAGCGCTGCGAGAGGCTGCGGCCCATCACGGGATCGGAGACGAGACACTCCTCGAGGTGGGTCTCCTGACCCAGAGCGAGAAGAGCCAAGAGCCTTACGACCGCTTCAGGGGCAGGATCACATTCTCGATCGAGAACCTGGGCGGTAAGGTTCTGGGCTTCGGGGGCCGAGTCCTGGACTCGGGCAGGGAGGGGGCACCGAAGTACGTCAACTCTCCCGAGTCGCCCATCTACCACAAGGGTGAGGTGCTCTATGGGCTGAGCTGGGCGAAGAACAACATCCGTCGTGAGGACACGGCCCTGGTGGTGGAGGGCTACATGGACGCCGTGTCGTTGGCGGCGGCCGGATTCGAAAACGCCGTGGCACCGCTCGGCACGGCCCTGACAGCACAGCAGGCGGCGCTACTTCGCCGCTACACCGCGCGGGTCCACATCCTGTTCGATAGCGATCCCGCCGGCCTCAAGGCCACGTTCAGGGCGGGAGACGTCATGTTGGCCGCCGGGCTCCATCCCTCCGTGGTCACGCTCCCGCCGGGAGAAGACCCCGACACGGTGGTGCACAAAGAGGGAGCCGAGGGGCTGCGGGCTCACATCGATGCAGCCGTCGACGTCCTCGACCGCAAGCTCCAGATTCTGGACGAGCGGGACCATTTCTCGGGCATCGAGCAGACCCGAAACGCGGTCGACCGACTCCTGCCGACCCTGAGGGCAGTGCAGGACCCCGCCCTCAGAGACATCTATGTCTCAAAGGTCTCTGATCGCACGGGGGTCCGCCGCGAGACCCTGCAAGAGGAGTTGGCCAGGGCCAGCTCTTCTGCGGCGCCCGCGCCTCCCCCTCGCCGGGCGGCGCCACGTCGCGTCGTCGCGCCGACGGTTCCACCTATGGGCGCTGAGCGCGAACTCTTGCTGCTGATGACGAAGGATCGCGATTGGATCGAACGGGTGGGCGAGCACCTTGGACCCGACGACTTCATGGACCTCGGCTATCGAGGTGCTTACGAGGCGCTCCTTGCCGACCCGGGACTCACGCACGCCCCTCCGGAGCTTTCACCCGGCGTCACTCAGACTCTCGAGGAGTTGCTGGCGGACCCAAAGGAACTCCGCCAGGCGCATCGGGTTTTCGAAGAGTCGCTGAGCAAGATCCAAAGTACCGCGTTGCAGGAAAGGCTCGACGAAGTCGATCGCCTCATACAGAATACGACAGACCCGGATCGACGTACCGAACTCCTGGTCGAGAAGGCGCGCCTCGGCGAGGAGCGTCGAGAGCTCGGACTCGATTGGTCGTCCGCGGCCCGCAGGACCCTGAAGAACAACGGTTAAGTTTTCGATACACGGCTAGACATCCAATACAAGAGCACACATGACACCTCAGACGCATTCAGCACTTAAAGAACTCCAGCAGATGGACCAGGAGATTGCCTCCATCCAATCCATCGTGGGCACGTTCGACGCCAAGATCGACGAGGTCGCCGCGCCGCTTCAGAACCTCGAAAAAGAGGTGAAGGCTCTACAGGCCCGTCTCCAGGAGGTGGCACTCGAGGAGAACAGGATCGAGCTGTCCATCGAGGAGCGTCGCGTGCGGGCGGCGAAGCTGGAGGAACGGATGAACAGCGTCCGTAACGTCAGGGAAGAGGCTGCGGTGCACGCCGAGCTGGAAATGGTCAAGCGGGCTCTGGAGAACGACGAGCAGGAAGCGCTCAGTCTCCTGGATCAGATCCGGCGAATGGAAGAGCGCCGGACCGAGCATGAGGTGGCGTACGAAGAGTTGCTGGCGGAGGTCGACCCACGGCGCCTCGAACTGAGCGAGGAAAAAGAAACCGCCGAGGCACGGCTGGAGGAACTGCTCTCCAAGAGGGACTCCTTTGCCGCCGGCATCGACGCCGCGGAACGGAGAGTCTATGAGAGTATCATGGCGGGCGCTCGGGATGTAGCTGTTGCGGAGCTGACCGACGACGGGGCCTGTGGTAACTGCTTCAGCGTGATTCCGCTTCAGGTCCAGAACGAGATCCGGCACTCCGCCGGCATGATTCGCTGTGAAGGCTGTGGGGTGATCCTGACGCCGGAGTCCGAGGAAGGGATGGCCAAGGCACAGGAGGAGGCCGCCCGGATCGAGGAGGCGCTCCGTGCCTCCGAAGAGGCCAGGGACGCCGAACGGGCCGAGACGGTGGCGCAGGACGAGGCTGAGCTGGTGGCGGACACGGAGCCCGAGGCCCCGGTCGTCGAGGAGGTCGTCGAGGTCGAGGCGGCAAGTGAGGGTGCTGCAGACCTTCAGTACCTCGTCGAGGAGGTTGCCGACGACGTGGCCGAGCTGTTGGCCGAGGTTGCGGAAGAGGTCGCCGCTGCCGAGCCGGTAGAGGAAGCGGTGGAAGCCGTCGCCGAAGAAGCCGAGCCGGTAGAGGAAGCAGAGCCTGCTGTCGAAGATGCGGTTGTGGAAGTCGCCCCCGAGGCTACTGCTTCGTCGGAAGAAGAGCCCGAAGGCTCTGCCGAGGCCACCGAGGATGATGAAGAGTCCAAGGAGGGAGCAGCCGACGCCTAGGCGTCGGCCTTCCCGGCATTCCTGACGTGGACGGTGCAGGCGCGGCCTCTCAACCGGCGCTGCCGGCGCTCGTCCCCCAGTGGCAGGAACCAGGCTCCATTCCCCAGGACGCGGTAAGGCTCCTCGCTGACGCGCTGTCGATACCGAAGCCGCTCTGTGCCCTCCTCGTGCAACGCGGCCTGACCGAGCCGGAGGACGCCAAGAGCTATCTCCGGCCTCTCCTGTCCGACATCCATCCGGCCTCCCTTCTCGCGGGAAGCAAAGAGGCCGTCGGGCGGATCCTCCACGCCATCGACGGCGGGGAGACCGTGCTGGTGCACGGTGACTATGACGTCGACGGGGTGTCTGCTACGGCCTTGTTGACGCGGTGGATCCGGCGGATGGGTGGAGACGCAGTGCCCTTCGTCCCCAACCGTGTGCGAGACGGCTACGATTTGGGCTCCGCCAGTCTCGAGGCGGCGCGAACGTCCGGAGTGACCCTCATCGTCACGGTGGACTCGGGAATCCGGGCCCACAATGCGGTGGCAGAGGCGAACGCATCGGGCATAGACGTGATTGTCACCGATCACCATACACCGGCCGACACGCTCCCTCCCGCCTTTGCCGTCGTCGATCCGAACCGAGCCGACTGCGAGTACCCCAACAAGGGACTTTGCGGGACGGGTGTCGCCTATCGGCTGTGCGAACTGATGGCCGACGAGCGGGGCATCGATCGAGAGGAGTTGCACGGGTTCCTGGACCTGGTGGCGTTGGCCACCATCGCCGACGTGGTGCCCCTGGACCAGGAGAACCGAACCCTGGTTCGCTACGGGCTCAAAGCATTGGCGCGCACCGAGCTTCCCGGACTGCGGGCACTCATGAGACACGCCGGCTTGGAGAATGGGCCTCTCGAAGCGGGTCAGGTGGCCTTCAGGCTCGCGCCGCGCATCAACGCAGCCGGACGCATGGCAGAGGCCATGACCGCCCTTGAGCTACTCATGACGGAGGACTCCGAGCGGGCCGACAAACTCGCGGGTCGCCTGGAGAAGAACAACATGGACCGACGGGAGGAGGAGGCCAGGACTCTCGACCAGGCGTTGGAGACGTTGCGGAGGACGTATCGTCCGGAGAGCGACTTCGGAGTGGTCCTGGCGGGGGAGGGGTGGCACCCGGGCGTCATCGGCATTGTCGCTTCAAGAATCGTCGAGCGCATCCACCGGCCGACCGTCCTGATAGCTCTGCGGGACGGGCAGGGGCGTGGGAGCGCCCGGTCCATCTCGGGATTCGACCTTTATGGTGCCATCCACGCCTGCCGGAAGTATCTGGGCCGTTTCGGGGGGCATCGTGCGGCGGCGGGGATGGACGTGGCTGCCGAGCGCGTGGAGGACTTTCGGCAGGCCTTCAACGCGGAGGCACGTGATCGCTTGAATGGCCTGCCACCCCGACCAGCCATCAAGCCCGACCTCGAGCTCTGCCTGTCAGAGGCAACGGAGCGGCTCACCCACTTCCTCTCGTACTTCGGACCATTCGGGATCGGAAACCCGACACCTGTCTTCGTTGCCCGTGGCGTCGAGTTGGAGAGTCCGGCGAGAGAGGTCGGCACCGGCCATCTCAAGCTCAAGCTCACGCAGGCGGGGCACTCTCTCGAGGCCATCGGATTCGGCCTGGTCCACCGGATTCCACCCCAATCCCTGGGCACCGACCCTTTGGACCTGACCTTCAAGCTGAAGATCGGTGAATTTCGAGGTCGCCGTCAGGTCGAGGCTCACCTCCTGGACGTGCGGCTCCACGGTGCCGCGGATGGTGTGCCGGCAGGCACCGCGACGTGAGGATCATCGCCGGGCGTTGGAAGGGGCGGCGGCTCAAGGTGCCACGTGGGAAGGCGGTCCGCCCCACCAGTGATCGTGTGAGAGAGTCGTGGATGGCTGCCTTGGGGCCTGCGGTGGAAGGGGCAGCGGTCCTGGACTTGTTCGCCGGATCGGGTGCTCTGGGTCTCGAAGCTCTCAGCCGGGGCGCGGCAAGCGCCGTCTTCGTGGAACGTTCCCGGAGTGCGCTCACCGCCCTTCGCGCCAACGTCGAGCTGTTGGGGGCGGAGCCGGAATCGACGGTGGTCACCTCTGATGCCACGGCGTACGCCGAGCGGTTGGACGGGGTGACCTTCGATGTGGCCCTGGCCGATCCGCCGTACGGGCTGGGACTGGCGGCTCGGTTACTCGAATCCTTCGCCACGAATCCGTTTGCATCTCAGCTCTGGGTAGAGCATCGTACTACCGATCCAATCCCGGATCTCACCGGGCTCCGACAACGACGCTACGGAGACACGGTCATCTCGATTCTCGAGGCGAAGCCATGACCCGCGATCGGCCCGTTGTAGCTGTCTACCCAGGTTCTTTCGACCCTATCACCAAGGGGCACGAGGATGTGGTGCGCCGCTCCTTGCGACTGGCGGACCGGGTCGTCATAGCCGTCGCTCACACGGCAACGCAGGAGAAGGGAAGCCTGTTCAGCGTGGAGCAACGCCTGGCGCTGCTGGAGGAGGTGTTTCAGGGGGAAGAGCGCATCGAGTGTCGCAGCTTCCGAGGTCTCCTGGTCGACCTGGCTCGGGAAGTCGAGGCTCGTTTCGTCATCCGTGGGCTGAGAGCCGTTTCCGACTTCGAGTACGAGTTCCAGATGGCTCAGATGAACAGAGAGCTCTGGAGTGGAGTCGAGACGGTCTTCCTGACGCCGGACCAGAAGTACTCCTTCCTGTCCGCGTCCCTGGTGCGGGAAGTGGCTCGCCTGGGAGGGGACATATCTCGGTTCGTGCCCGAGCCCGTCCTCAGGGAGATGGAGGCACTGTTTCGGGAGTGACCTTTCTCGAATCCTTGAAGACTCGGGCGCGAGCCCTCCGAGCCACTCTGGCGTTCCCTGAGGCGTCCGATCCTCGTACAGCCGCAGCCATCGCCCAGCTCCTGAGCGAGGGCATCTGCTCCGTCGTCGCCGTCGGCTCGCCCCGGCTCGTGGGCGAGGCGCTCGCGGCGGTGGCGGTCGATGCCGACGCCGTCGACATCGTCGATCCAGCGAACGAGTCGACGGTGGATCGGTATGCGGCGATGCTTCTGGAGAGGATGGGGGATCGCCTCACGGACGCCAGGGCGGATCAGTTGGCCCGTGATCCCTTGATGGTGGCAGGTCTGCTGGTCGGGGAGGGAAGGGCGGATGGGGTGGTGGCCGGAGCCGTTCACTCCACCAGCGAGGTCATCCGAGCTGCGATCCGGACGATCGGGCCCGCCGAGGGCGTGGAGTCCGTGTCCTCGGTTTTCTACATGCTCGTTCCGTCCTTCCGCGGGGTGGACGACGAAGTGCTCACTTTCGCAGACGCGGGAGTGATCCCCGAGCCGACCTCGCAGGAGTTGGCCGATATCGGAGTTGCCGCAGCCAGGGCGCGGGCGCTGGTGGTAGACGACCAGCCGCGGGTGGCGTTCCTGTCCTACTCGACCCTGGGGAGCGCTTCGGGTGAGGCGGTGGACAAGGTCATCAGGGCCGTGGAGCTATTCCGTGAGCGGCTCCCTGAGGTGCCGGTGGACGGGGAGCTACAGGGTGATGCGGCCCTCATCGAGTCCGTGGCCCGCCACAAGGCTCCCGGATCGTCCGTGGCCGGCAAGGCGAACGTTCTTATCTTCCCCGACCTGAATTCGGCCAACATCGCGTACAAGCTCGTACAACGAATCACCGGCGGACGGGCTCTCGGGCCTATCCTGCAGGGGCTTCGACGGCCGTACAACGACTTGTCTCGGGGGGCCTCGGTGGACGAGGTCTTCGACGTGGCTTGTATCACGTCGCTGATGGGCAAGGGCGGCGATTGAGATGCTAGCCCGGCGGCCACCTGGACGCACCGGATATCTGGAGTATTGCCCCGTTGGGGCGTTTCCCTGTATCGTTTTCCCGTCCCCGTTAGTCGCGCCCGCCCGCGTGGCTGTGAGGACCAAAACCGTAAACGGAGGAACAATGGCATTTCAGGTGAGTAGTTCGGGCGACGTGACGGTCATCGATGTCGAGGGCCAGCTCATCGTCGGAAATCGCCAGGAATTGAAGCAGAAAGTCCTCGATGAGCTGGAGAAGGGCGAACGCTAGTTTGTCGTCGACTTCTCCAATACGGGTTACATCGACTCCTCCGGACTGGGCGTTCTGGTGTCCCTTTCCAAGAAGATCCGTGAGCAGGGCGGTGAGCTGAGGCTCGCCAGCCTAAATGAAGATCTTCGCACGCTGTTCGAACTGACCAAGCTCGACACGCTCTTCAAGATCTCCGACAGCCGCGACGAGGCCCTGACTGGTCTGTAGGAAGTCTTCGCACGCAATCAAGCTGACCCGTCGACGAGGGTAACGAGTGGATCAAGAACTCATTCTCGAGCTACCGAACGACATTCGGTCCATCGAGCACGCGGTTGAGTACGTGATGGAGCACTGCTCGGGGTGCTGCGCAGTCGCGCGCAGGCTGAACCTGAACTTCCGAGTCGGCCTCAGTGAGGCGTTGTCCAACGCCATGTTGTACGGCAACGACCGTGATCCCGGGAAGCGCGTCCGGGTCGAGGTCACGGTTCGGGAGGAAGAGGTTACGGCTCGGGTGACCGACCAGGGGACGGGCTTCGACCACACCACCGTGCCCGACCCGACCCTTCCAGCTAATCTCACCAAGCCCGGCGGACGCGGCATCTTCCTCATGAGATCGTTGATGGACGACGTCCAGTTCAATGAGGAGGGGAATTCCGTGACGCTCATCCTTCGACTGGAGGAGGGGCGTCCCGACCTCGCGGGAGGGGTCTCGGCATGACCCCGGAAGGCGGGCCCAGCCCAGTCCTTCCAGTCCCGGTCGAACAAACCCTGGACGAGTTCCGTGCTCAACTCGGCCTCGATGTCCACCTCTGGAGCGTAGAGGAAAACGGCACCCGCGCCCGTCATCTCTACCCCTCCGAAGCCTCTGAAAGCGCCCAGAACGGCCCTACGCCGGACGGCTCGGTGGTGAGATCGATTTCGCCCCGGGACGGGCCTCCGTTGGAACTCGAGATCCGACCCTCAGGTGAGCTGTCGCTCGAACCGCTGGCCTCCATCTTGAAGGGCAACCTCGAAAGAGCGCTGGATATAGCCCAGGAAATCCACTTCTTCACCTACGAGCTGAAGGAACGATACGAGGAGATCAACCTTCTCTATTCCATCAGCGAGACCCTGGGGTCGGTGCTCAAGCTCGACGAAGCCGCTGACGCCATTCTGAGGGAGGTCTGCGACGTGCTGGGGGCTGCTCGTGGGTCCCTGTGGGTGCATGACCCGAGGCACAACGTCCTTCGTCTCATTGCGGCGGTGGGACGGGACGCAGCAGCCGACCCATCCCCGGACCGTCATCCCGATGCCGTCACGTCTCAGGTATTCGAGGAGGGCCGGTCACGCATCGGGAGCCGTGATCCCGGCGGGGAGGGGAACGGTGGAGCTACGACGGACATCTACGTTCCCATCAGCTACAGCCCGCCGTCGGGAGAGGCACGTACGGTCGGCGTGATCAACCTGTTCGGCCGTGGGCGTGGCGATCCCTTTGCGGTGGGCGACGAGAAGCTCCTGTCCGCGATAGCCAGCCAAATCGGCGCGGCGCTCGAGAACAATCGACTCATCCAGGAGAGTCTGGCGCAGGAGCGGATGAGCCACGAGATGGAGCTCGCGCATCATCTCCAGATGAAGCTCCTCAAGTGCCCCGAGACGTTCGACGGCGCC
>PVBE012915463.1_pt1 | contig 18558 bp, 14 predicted proteins | sample 1631181 | NCBI WGS metagenome assembly PVBE01 (sample SAMN08397723, study PRJNA350692) | Marine metagenome, whole genome shotgun sequencing project. | isolation source: water | place: Pacific Ocean | collected 2012-04
GCTGGCTTGCCCGCACCGCCTCCCTGCGCTCGGCGACCTCCTCGGCGAGCCGGGCCTGCTCGCGGACCAGCTCCTCGGCGGACAGCGTCACCGCCCGCCCCGGCGCGACCTGCTCGGCCACCTTGCGCCCGACTGTCTGCTCGGACCTCAACCCGACGCCGGAGTCCCTGGCCGTTGTTGAACCCGCCACGGGCGGTGAGCCAAGCCAGGCCCCGGTCAATGGACGTCGCGACGTCTTGGGAGAACCGAGTCTCCTGGGCCTGCGCCGGCCCGGCGGACAGCGTCAGCGCGCAGAGCAGCGCAATGGGGGCGGCGAGAATGCAGGGATGCGATCGTTTCACGGGACCTCGGTGCACCTCGACCCGGCGGGGCGAGTGATCCCAGGGTACCGGCTGGCAGCGTGCGGGGAAACGCCCGACGCTTCGCCGAGCACGCATCTGGGCGACGCAGGCGCCATGCCGCCTTCGACGCGCCAGCTTTGCGCTACCGCTAGAAGGCGGAACGCAGCGAGCGGATTCGCCAGGCGTGCTCGGCGAAGTGCCGCCAATGTCCAACACGCTCCTAGGGCCGCCCGAGGATGCCCGTCATCATCAGCCCGATGGTGTCCTGCAGGATCTCCGCGGGGACCGCCGCCGCCTCCCACACGGGCCAGCGCAGCCCCAGGTGGTGCCCGATGCCCATGATCGCCAGGGCGAGGGCTTGGGGGTTCATGGGCCGGACCTCGCCGCGGGCGATGGCCTGCTCGAGGGCGGAGCGGTAGTCGTCTGCGAGATCGGTGTAGTACCAGCGGCCCAAATCGCGGCGGACGAACTCCGCCTCGCGCACCACCCGGTACATCTCGTGATGCGCGGGGATGAAGTCCAGGAAGGCGCGCAGCGCTCGCACCTCCAGCCGGAGCCGGTGCTGCGACACCGGGCTGTCGTCGGCGCTCCTGGCGCTACGCGTCGAGCGCTCCACGGAGGATCGCAGCGAGCGGTTGGTCCGCCGGACCAGCTCCTCGAGCATGGCCTCCTTGTTCTTGAAGTGCCGGTACAGGGTCCCCTGCCCCACCCCGGCGAGCTCGGCGATCTTGGCGGTGCCGCACTCGTGATAGCCCAGCGTGCCGAACAGCGACTCCGCGGCGTCCAGGATGCGCAGCCGGGTGCGCTCGCCCTTCTTCAGGGGCTGCGCGGCGTCCGGCGCGGGCGGCGGCGTCGGCGTCGGCGTCGGCGAGGCCGCGACGTCGAGCCAGATGCCCGGATCGGCCCCCGCAGGCGCCATGCCGCGCAGCAGGAAGTCCGTGATCGTCGGCAGCGGGTGGTGGTCGATCTCCCAGATGCTGCGGGCCACCACGTTGAATGACACGACCCCGAGCACGAAGTGGGTCAGCGCGGCGGGCGCCACCGGCTGGGCGGTCGGCGCCACGGCCAGCAACCGGGGCAACTCCGCCTCCAGCGTGCCGTAGAAGGACTTGGCGGTGTCCGTGGCCACGAACTCCGCCTCGCGGAACACCTGGAACAGGGCCCGCTCCCGGTGGAGCAGGTCTGTCAGCGCCGCCGCCGCCATCTCGACGCGACCCTTGAGCCCGTAGGTGTCGCCGGTCGCCACGGCCGCCCGCAGATCGGGCAGCAGCATCGCCTGTAGGTCGTTCCACAGGACGAGGAACAGCTCCTCCTTGTCGAGGAAGTACTGATAGAACGCGCCGTTGGACACGCCGGCCGCCTGGCAGATGCCCGACACCGACGCCTCGTGATACCCCCGGGCCAGGAAGGCCCCACGGCCGGCGTCCAACAGCCGCTGGCGCAGCGCCCGCCCCCGGGTGGTGCTCGGCACACGGCGCTCCCGACGCGGCGGCGCCGACCCTGGATCGGCGGTGATCGCTTCGGCCATCTCATCCATCGGGCGACGCCTTTTCTTACCGGAGTCCTATCTCATTTATGCCGCGCCTCGCGGCGGACGTCAAGGCCGCGACAAGCCAGGAAAGACCTGGCGTGTTCACTCAACGAGCGCCTGCATCCAATCTGCTTGACTCCCCGTTCATCGCCTCGCTATATGAGAGGGGAATCCGGTATTGCATTCCAGTGCCGGCCTTCACTGGGAGGAACCCCATGAAAGCGCAGATGCCCGCCGCCCGTCCCACCTTCGCTTCACTCCTGCTGCTTGCGATCTCCGCTGCGGCGGGCGGCTGCGGCACGGGCACGACCGCCCTGCCCGCCTCGGACGCACCTGGCCACGACGCCGCTGACTGTCAGCCCGGCACGCCCGCCGATGGCGATCCGGGCGACAGCGGCGCAAGCCCCGGCGGTGAGCCCGTGGACGGCGGCACCCTTCCGGCCGGCGAGCTCGGCCCCCTGGCCGCCTGCCCCGCCGGCGCCCTGGACGGCATCGACGACTACCTCGACGACCTCGACAGCCACCCGGGCTGCTCCGCCGAGCCGTCCGACGTCCGCACCCTGCAGTACACGCCCGCCGAGATCCCCGGATACCGCTGCATCGCCAAGGACTATGCCTTCCCGCAGGGCGTGACCGAGGACACCACGCTGCCCATCGCCCTGCTCATCCACGGCAACTCCGAGACCCCGGCCAGCTGGGAGCGCTGCGTCGACGGCCAGTCCGGCACCGAGACCTGCGCCCACGGCGAGGACATGCTCGCCGAGACGCTGCTGGCCAAGGGCGTGCGGGTCCTGGCCGTGGACATGCGCTACGACCGGGTCTGCGACACGGGCGGCGGCCCCGACCCCTGCTCCAACAACGACACCGGCAACCTCGCCCGCAACATGGATCACGGCTGGGGCGTGCCCATCGCCCAGCACTTCATCCGTTCGGCCATGCAGGCTTGGCCGGATCGACGCTTCGCCATCGTCGGCTTTTCGTTTGGCGTCACCACCGCCCGCGACGCCCTGCGCCGGCTGCAGTGCGTCGACGGCTTCAACCCGTGGCCGCAGCTGCACGAGGTCGTCCTGGCCGCCGGCGCCAACCACGGCGTGAGCACGTACGACCTGGGCTACTGCTCCACCAACCCGACCATGCGCGGCCAGGTGACCTGCGAGATGGGCTCGCGCTCCAACTTCGGCCTGACCGACTTCCTCCGGCCGCTCAACGGCCCCGCCCGGACATGGGAGAGCCCCTGCGGCGCACCGGGCGGCGCGGCCTATGGCGACCCGGCGGCGTGCGGCGGCAACACCGTCGGCTGGACCACCCTGGTCATGCAGGACAACGCCGACGGCACCTTCAAGGACGAGTTCGTCTCGCAGGGCAGCTCGGGCATGAAGGGGGCGGACAACGTCACCGTGTCCCTCGACGACATCGACACCAGCGCCTACTTCTTCGGGATGTACTCCCAGGACGGCCTGGGGCTGTTCAAGAACCACTACGGCGCCGTCCGCAGCGCCGCCGCCCTGCGCACCATCGTCGGCAAGATCACCCAGTGATCGCGCCTTCCGGTCAGGTTGAACGGAAGGCGCGATGAGGCGCTCCGCCCCGGCCGCGGCCCTCGTCCTGGCCGCCCTCGCACCGGCGCCGGCGCAGGCCGTCGACGCCCAAGGAGCAGGCGGCGCCTGGACGATCGCGCCGTTCGCGACCGTCGTCGGCGGCGTGGCGTACGAGACCGTCCGCCACACCACCGGGGGCGCAGTCAACGACACCCGCGAGGACCGCCCGCTCACCCTGGGCCTGTCCCGGTTCGGCTTGCGAGGCGGCCTGCCGGACGGCTGGTCCATCGAGACGGAGTTCGAGGCCAACGCCGGCAACTCCGGGCACGGACCCGGCGGCTGGGAGGGGCAGGCGGCCCTGCAGGTGCGCAACCAGCTCATCCGCTTCGTCGACGAGGACCTGGGCCTTCGCCTGGACGCCGGGCGCATCCAGGACGACGCCTCCGTCGACTTCTTCAGCCGCCACGTCGCCGACCTGCTGATGACCGATCCGTACGCCCGCGGGCCCCTGCTCGCGGGAGGCCTGAACCGCGGCAACGGCCTGTACGGCACCTGGACCTTCCTGCCGGGGCTGTCCGCCGGCCTGACCCTCAACGCCGCCAACCCCACCTCCAACACCGGCATCCTCGCCGTGGGCGGCAGCTACCAACCCTTCGAGCGCTTCTTCGACGTCGCAGTCAAGGACCTGGGCCAGGACCCCAACCACTTCCCGCGTGACTCGATGCACTTCACCATCGTCAGCCCCTCGGTCATCTACGAGGGGCGGGTGATCCAGGCCAAGGCCGGGGCCCAGTGGTTCTCGGTCAACCACAACACCGAGACGTCGGACGTGGACACCATCGACGGCCTGAACCTGCGCGCCGGCGTCCGGGCCCGCCTGCTGAACAACCTGCTGGTCCCCTTCGTCAACGCCACGACCATCCGCAACAACGTGGTCAACCCGCGGGACAACGGCCGCACGGTGCCCGGCCAGGACTGGCGGGGCAGCACCGTGTCCGGCGGCCTCGACCTCAACCTGCTGGGCGACAGCGGCGTCGGCGGCGAGTACGCCCTGGTGACCGGCCAGGAGGGCGACCGGGGCACCCTCCGCCAGGTCCACTTCATCAACGTCGGCGCCTCCTGGCACCTCGACGACGCCACCGTCCTCGCGGCCCGGATGGGCATGTTCCGGAAGGTCGACGAGGAGGCCGGCGGCGCCGGGCAGGACGCCTCCACCCTCACCAGCGGCAAACGCTCCTGGTTCCTCACCCTGCGCACGAGCCTGTAGCCATGAACACCCCCTCCATTGTCCGCCCGCTGCCGATCCTGGCGCTGTTGGCCAGCCCGCCGGCGATGGCCGCCGATCCAGGCGGCGCCGAGGTCTCCGCCGTGGAGACGATGACGTCGGACGCCGGCGGAGTGCGCCTGTCTGTGCGGCCCTTCGCCGTGGTCGTGGGCGGCGTGCAGTACGAGCGGGTCGGCCACCGGGACGGCGTCGTCGGCGCCGGCGAGGCGGCCCAGGAGATCAAGGACGACCGCGAGGATCGCTTCGTCACCTTGGCGATGAGCCGCTTCGGCTTCCTGGGCGAGATCGGCGACCACGTGTCGATCCGGAGCGAGGTCGAGGTCAACCGCGGCCCCCACGGCACCAGCGTCTGGGAGGGCCAGGCGGCGCTGCAGGTGCGCGACCAGCGGCTGCGCTTGTCATCCGGCGACTTCGCCATCGATCTCGGCCGCATCACCGACGACGCCACCGTGGACTTCACCTCCGCCCACGTCGCCGACCAGCTGCTCATGGACCCGTACACCCAGCGGACCATGCTCGAGACGGGCTACAACCTCGGCAACGGGCTCAAGCTCCTGTACGGCGCATCGGCGGGCGGTCAGGCGGACGGCCTGGGCCTGGGCGTGGCGTTCAACGCCTCCAACCCCACCAGCACCACCGCCTCGTACCTGGTCTCGGGCAAGTACTCGAGCGGGCTGTTCACCCGCCTGCACCGCTTCGCCGGATCGCGGGTGGCCGCCTCGCCGAACAAGTACCCGGACGACGCCACCCACATCACCATGCTCACGCCGTCGGCGAGCTTTCATCACGACCTGTTCGACGCCCACGGCGCGGCGCAGCTGTTCTCGGTCAACATCGACACCAACGGCACCGGCGACGACCCGATCTCGGGCTACAACCTTCGAGGCGGCGTAAGGGGGCGGCTGTTCGGGGGCGCGCTCACCCCGTTCCTCAACGTCGCCCGGGTCATCCACACCACCCTGGCCTACGAAAGCGACGACACCACCTCCATCTGGCGAGGCCAGGACTGGCACAGCGTCACGGTCAGCGGGGGCGTCGACCTGCGGGTGGTCGGCCGCCACGGCGTCGGTGTTCAGGTGGCCCGGACCGCCGCCTACCAGGGCGACGGCACCCTCGTGGAGTCCGCCGACGACTACCTCAACTTCGGGGGCACCTTCTGGCTGGCCGACACCGTGGCCCTGGGCGCCCGGTACGCCCTGTGGCGCTCGGATCGGCGTGACCGCAAGTGGAACAGCTCGAGCTTTGAGTGGGAGAGCACCCGCTTCGACGAAGGCGAATCCTCGCTCTTCTTCACCCTGCGCAAGGTCCTGTAGATGCACCGCCGCCACCTCACGACCATCGCCACGCTGGGCGCCCTGACGCTGGCCGGCACCGCCCCGGCCCAAGCCCTGGTGCCCGTCGCCGACTTCGGCGCGAACCCCGGCAACCTGTCGATGTTCAAGCACGTGCCAGGCGACCTGCCCGCCGGGCCCCGCCCGCTGGTGATGGCGTTGCACGGCTGTCAGCAGGACGCCGCCGGCTATGTCGCCGCGGGCTGGAACGACCTGGCCGACGAGCACGGCTTCTACGTCGTGTACCCGCAGCAGGCGACCCAGGGCCCCAACAGCAACCCCATCGGCTGCTTCAACTGGGCGGGCGTGTACGGCGACCCGGCCAACCTCATCCGGGGACGGGGCGAGAACCTGTCGCTGCGCAACATGGTCGCGAAGATGGCCCGGGACCACGCCATCGATCTGCGCCGCGTGTACGTCACCGGCGTGTCGGCCGGCGCCGCGATGGTCGCGGTGCTGCTGGCCACCTGGCCCGAGGTCTTCTCTGCGGGCGCGGTGGTCGCCGGCGTGCCCTTCCACTGCGCCACGACGGTCGACAACGCCTTCGCCTGCATACGTAACCCCCCGGACCGGACGCCGCAGGACTGGGCCGCCCAGGTGCGGCAGGCCGCGCCGGATCACATGGGCGCCCGGCCCCGCGTCGCGCTCTGGCACGGCACGGCGGACGCGACGGTGGCCCCGAGCAACCAGCGCGAGCTCATGGAGCAGTGGACCGAGGTCCACGCCGACGGCATCGCCCGGATGGCCGAGGAGGCGGTCGGACCCCACGCCCGCACGCGATGGCTCGACGAGCAGGGCCGGTCGCTGGTCGAGACCTGGGAGATCGCCGGCATGGGACACGGCGTGCCCGTGGACGTGAGCGGCGGCTGCGGCAGCCACGGCGCCTTCATGATCGACAGCGGCCTGTGCTCCCGCGACCGGATCGCCGAGTTCTTCGGTCTGCTCGACGACGACCCCGTCCTCCCCGAGGCCGACCCTCCCGACGTCGACCAGCCCCCGGGGCCGGCCGTGAACGACTTCGAGGAGACCTTCGCAGGCGGCGCGACCGACAACCCGGGGTGGGCGCTGACCGGGTGGGCCACGGAGGGCGACGATCGGTCCGGAGACGCAGGCAGCGCCTCGCTGATCGTCAACGTCGAGCCGGCCTTCATGCAGCCCGCGCCCGACGCCCTGGCGTCCATCACCGTGGCGCTCGGGACCGAGCCCACCCTGTCGTACGCCCGCCACATGCGGCTGCACGGCGCCCATTTTGCGGCCGGTGCGGACTTCCGGGTGGTGGCGGCCGCCGGCGACGACGAGGTGGTGGTCGACGAGGAGAGCACCGGGTTCGGCACCGTCGAAGACGACGGCTGGGTCGAGCGGGACGGGTTGGACCTGTCGGCCCTGCAGGGGCGGACGGTCACCCTGAGGTTCGAGGCGACGGTCACGGACCTGGGCTCCGTCCTCAGCCACGCCCGGGTGTCGATCGACGACATCGCCGTGCGCTCCCAGCCCCCGGTGGGGCCGCAGGAGATCGACCGCGACCACGACGGTCTGGTCGACGGCGACGACAACTGCCCCGATACCGCCAACCCGGGGCAGGCCGACGCCGACGGCGATGGCTCGGGCGATCCGTGCGACCTCTGCCCGCAATCCGCCGCGGACGACTGCCAGGGCGGCGCGGACTGGGACCGGGACGGTGCCCCGGACGGGGAGGACAACTGCCCGGTGCGGGCCAACGAGGGCCAGGTCGACACCGACGGCGACGGGTTCGGCGACGTGTGCGACGGCTGCCCCGCGGTGGCCGATCCGGGCCAAGAGGACGGCGACGGAGACTCCCACGGCGACGTGTGCGACGGCTGCCCGGACATCGCAAACCCGGGTCAGGAAGAGGGCCCGGCCTGCGGCGACGGCGACGGCGACTGGGACGAGGACGGCCTGCTCGACGGGGCGGACAACTGCCCCGCCCGCGCCAACGCTGGCCAGGAAGACGCCGACGGCGACGGCGTGGGCGACGCCTGCGACAACTGCCCGGGTGTCGGCAACGTGGCCCAGTCCGACCGGGACGGCGACGGGGTGGGCGCCGCCTGCGACAACTGCGTCGAGCTGCCCAACCCGTCGCAGCTCGATGGGGAGCAGGACGGGGTGGGCGACGCCTGCGACGCCTGCCCCGACGACGAGGGCGTCCTGTGCGAGCCGACGGCGGACGACCGCGACGACGACGGTCTGGTCGATGGGGAGGACAACTGCCCGGACGTCATCAACGGCGGTCAGCAGGACGCCGACGCCGACGGCGCAGGCGATGCGTGCGACCCGTGCCCGCAGACGGTGGAGCTCGACTGCCAGGAGGACTGGGATGGCGACGGAGTCCCGGACGTCTTCGACAACTGCGCGCAGATCGCCAACCCGACCCAGGAGGACTGGGACGACGACGGCGTGGGCGACGACTGCGACCTGTGCGTCGCCGTGGCGGACCCGGGCCAGGAGGACATCGACGGCGACGGGATCGGGGACGCCTGCGGATCCGGATCGGTCGCGCCGAGCCCTGGCACGGGCGCCGGCGGCGGCGCAGGTCTGGGTCGGGGCGACGGCGACGCCGACGCCGACGGGGCGCTCGATGTTGGCGACAACTGCCCCGGTGCGACCAACACCAGCCAGGCGGATCGGGATGGCGACGGCATCGGCGACGCCTGCGACGTCTGCCCGCTGCACGCCGACCCGGGCCAGGGCGACCGAGACCACAACGGGGTGGGCGACGCCTGCGACAAGGGCGCGGTCGGGGGCTGCGCCGTGGCGCCGTCCGGGCGACCGGGCGCGGACGGCGGCCTGCTGACCCTCCTTGCGCTGCTTGCGGCGCTGCTTCCCAGCCGGCGCCGCCCGGACAAGGACAACGACCGATGAGCGCCACCGCAACCCTGCTGGGCACCGGCTGCTACCTGCCCGAGATCGAGCTCACCAACGAGGAGCTGCGGCAGCGGCTGTGCGCGGTGGATCCGGAGCTCGGCCCAGTGGTCGACAAGCTGGAGACCGCCACGGCCATCCGCACGCGGTGGCACGCCCCCGACGACTGGTCGACCTCGGATCTGGCGGTTCAAGCGGCCCACGCGGAGCTGGACGACGCCGGCGTGAGCGTGCGCGACATCGACATGATCATCGTGGGCACCGACTCGCCGGACTACATCACGCCGGCCACCTCGGTGGTGGTGCAGCACAAGCTGGGCGCCGACCGGGCGGGCACCTTCGACGTGGGCTGCGCCTGCGCGTCGTTCCCCACGGCGATCTCGGTGGCCAACGGGCTGATCGCGACCAGCCCGTGGATGAAGCACGTCCTGGTGATCGGGGCCTACCTGATGCATCGGCTGGCGTACCCGTCCGACCCCATGTCGTTCCTGTACGGCGACGGCGCGGGCGCGGCGGTGCTCGGGCGAGGCGACGAGCCGGGGCTGCTGTCGTCCACCTTCAAGGCGCTGGGCGGCTACCACAAGCACTGGGGCATCTACTCGGGCGGCACCGCGGAGCCGGCGTCGGCCGAGTCCGTGGCCGCTGGGCGCACCCACGTGCGGCTGCTCGAGCGCTACCCGCCCGAGGTCAACCACGACGGCTGGCCCGCCCTCGTCCGCGAGCTCGCGGAGCGGGGCGACTTCGCCGTGGACGACATCGACATGGCCATCTTCACCCAGGTGAGGCAGCCGTCGATCCGCACGGTCATGGACACGCTCGGGCTCCCGCTCGAAAAGACCCACTGGGTGATGGACCGCTGGGGCTACACCGGCTCCGCGTGCATCCCCATGGCACTCGACGACGCCCGCAAGACCGGGAAGATCGGCTCGGGCGACCTGGTGACGCTCGTCGGATCGGGCGTCGGCGCAAACCTGGCCGGAGTGGCCCTGAGGACCGCATGACCACCGCTGCATCCAGTTCGCTGGCCCTGGCCTGCGCCGCCCTGCTCGCCGTGTACGCCGTGGGCGTGGCGGTGCTCGTGGCGCGCGCTGCACGCCGCACCCGCACCATCCGCGACTACGCCGTGGGCTCGGTGACGTTCTCGCCGGTGTTCGTGGGGCTGTCGCTGGCGGCGTCCATGACCAGCGCGGCCACGTTCATCATCAACCCCGGGCTCGTCGCGCTGTTCGGGATCAGCGGGGTCCTGTGCCTGGCGGTGGTGCTGCCCGCGGCGTCGCTCACCTCGCTGGTGCTGCTGACCAAGGGTTTTCGCAAGCACGGCACGCAGGTGCAGGCGTTGACGATGTCGCAGTGGCTGGGAACCCGCTTCGACAGCCAGCGCTTCTCGCTGCTGTTCGCGGTGCTGTCGCTGCTGCTGGTGACGTTCATCGTGCTCATCTGCGTCGGCTTGACCAAGGTCCTGTCCTGGGCGCTCGGCGCAGAGCAGGCCTACGTCCTGGCCGGGGTCGTGGTGTTCGTCTTCGGCTACATGGCCGTCGGCGGCGCCAACTCGATGGTCTACACCAACGCCCTGCAGGCGGCGCTGATGATCGTGGTCGCGTTCATCCTCCTGGGCTCGGGGTACGAGCACTTCAGCGAGGGCGTGGACGGGTTCCTGGCTTCGCTGGCGGCCATCGACCCCAACCTGGCCAGCGCCACCAACCCGGCGAGCTTCCTGTTCCGCGACTGGTTCGAGATCGGGATGTGCACGGTGATCGTGGGCGTGGCCATCATCTGCCAGCCCCACATCATCACGAAGTCGCTGCTGTTGAAGTCCGACGAGGACGTCAACCGCTACCTGACCGTGGCCGTCCTGGTGGAGGTGCTCTTCTTCAGCGTCGTCATCGCCGGGCTGTACGCCCGCCTGCGCTTCCCCGACCTGACCCTGGGCGGCGCCGCCCTGCGGACCGACGACATCATGGCCGCCTACGTGGTCAACGAGTTCCCCGTGTACGCAGCGATCATCGTGATCATGGGGCTCTTGTCAGCGGGCATCTCGACGCTGGAGGGGCTGATCCAGTCGCTGTCCACGACCATCACCTCGGACATCCTGCGGCCGCTGTTCGGCCACCGCTACCCGGCGGACGAGGCCGCCCGATCGCGGCTGGAGATGCGGCTCAACAAGGGCGTCATCGGCGTGCTGGCGGCGGTCTCGGCGGCGCTGTCGTGGGACCAGATCGTCGACCCCAGCGTGTCCGTGGCGATCTTCGCCCAGAACGGCGTGTACGCGTACTTCGCCGCGGCCTTCGTGCCGACGCTGATCGGCATCTTCATCAAGGAGGCGCCCAAGGCCGCGCCCATCGCCGCCTCGCTGACCGCCGTGGCCGTGCACTTCGGCGTGTACTACGGGCGGCTGACGCCCTACATGCAGACCCCGGTGCGCAACCCGGGCGTGGCCGCCGCCCTGGCGATCCTGGCCTCCGTGTCGGTGGGCACGCTGGTGCTCCTGGCGTCCCGGCGTGCGGCGGCCCAGCCGCGGCGCAGCCACGCCCAGCCTTTGCAAACCGGCGACGGGATCTGACATAGACCGGGCCATGGCCGCCCACCCGATCCGTCCGCCCCGGCCGACGCAGCTCTGCGCGGTCCTCGTCATCGCCCTCGCCGCGAGCTGCGGGGGCGGGTCCGACGGCGACCGGGCGGAGCACATCGCGACCACCGACATCACGGGCGACCACCAGCTGGGGCGCTGAGGCGAGCCGCGGGCCAGGGGCGGGCCACGGCGACGACGTTGCCGTCTGGGTCGGCGAAGTAGGCCGCCTCGTCGCCCCAGTCTCGGCGCGACAGGGGGGAGAGCAGCCGGGCGCCGGCATCGTTCAGCCGGCCGAGGGTCGCCTCGAGATCGTCGCGGGGGACGTATAGCTCGGTGCCAGTGACACCGGCGTCGCCGACGGGGGGACGGGCGACGGCCTCGGCCGCAGCGTCCACGTTTCGGGCGAAGCCGGAGCGCAGGTACATCGCCAGGCCGCCACCTCCCGGCAGCTCGAGCTCGACGATGACGCCGGCGTCCATGCGGACGGGCCAGCCGAAGACGTCCTGGTAGAACTTGGCCGACCGGGCGACGTCATCGACGGCCAGGATCACGGTTGGGGGCTTCACGACCCCGACCTTCGCACCTGGGGTCGGGCGCGGCGAGGGGCTACTTGATGAAGTAGCCGGACACGTGCCAGCGGCCGTCCTTGTCGATCAGGGGCGTAACGGTCTCGACGGCGGCGGCCTTCTTCGAGAAGACCGCCGCGAACTTGAGGATCACGTAGTGGCCATCGGGGGCGCCGGGGGCCGAGGTGGTGTAGGTGGCGGTGAGGAGCTTGCGGCTCTTCAGCTTGCCGAGCGGCGTCCGCACGGCGGCGACCATCTGGGCCCACTGGTCCTTGCTCACCGCCGCCTGGAACAGCGAGGCCGCGCCTTCCCAGCTCGCCCCGTACTGACCGGCGTCCACCTGGCCGAGCCAGGCGAGCGCGGCCTCTTCGGCCGCCTTCTCCTTGGTCAGGGCAGGCTTGTCTGCATGTGCTGTCAGCGGCGCGGCCACCGCAAGCGTCAGGATCATCCAGCCAAGTCGTCGGCTCATCGTCCCCTCCTAGCCGACCATGATGCCACGTCGGCGACGACGATGAAGCAGGGCCAGGCCAAGCAGCAGCAGGGGCAGGTGGCCGGCTGGCGCGGTGGGGTCGCCGGGTGGGGTCATGGCGCAGCCTCCGGGCTCGCTGACGTGGCCCGACGAGATCACGCCTGCGCCCGGGGAGTCGCCGCACGGGGGCTTCGAAGCGCCGCCCGCGCCATGGGGCGTCTGCGCGGGCGCCGGGTCGAGGGCGGGATCGCCCAGTGAGCCGTCATCCGGCCGATCTGCACCCCGCGGCGGGTCGGGTCGGTCTGCCGGGGCGGGCTCGCCGGCCGGGTCGTCGCCGGGAACATCCGGGTCGGGGACCGGGTCGGGCGCTGGATCTTCGGCGGGCGGGTCAGGGTCCGGGTCCCTGACGGGATCGGGCTCGGGGGCGGGGAGCACGACGAGCGGGGCTTCGGCGGTGACGTCGGCCGGGGTCTGCGGGCTGCCCGCGACGACCTGGGCCGGGGCCTGTCCGGGGGCCACCGCGGCGGCCATGACCGTGACGTCCGCGGTGTCGCCGGCGGCCAACGGGCCGAGGTGGCAGACGGTCTGCGCAGCGTACGCCTCACACGCGCCGCCCGGGCGGGCCGCGAGGCTGGGCGGCAGCGTGACCCGCGCGTACGCCGCGCGGGCGTCCGCCGGGCCCTCGTTCGCGATCTGGACCGTGAGCGCGACCGGATCGCCCACCGTCACAGTCCCCTCCGGATCCGCGGGGCCGGGCGGGCCCACCGCGGCGAGGCCGATCTGCAGGGACAACGTGGCGACGCCCGGCTCATCCGCCGGGCAGCCCGGGTCCTCGTCGGTCCAGTCCTCGTCGTCGCTGCAGCGCTGCAACGTGAACGACTCGCAGGTCCACCGGAAGCCCTCGAACACGCAGTAGCGGTCTCGGTACTCGAAGTAGATGGGCGTGAAGCGGATGACCCGGCCCGCGTTGGCGTGGTCGGTCAACGTGCCGTCCACGGACTGGGCGTCGCCGCCCGCGCCCTGGACCGTCGCCGAGCGCAGCGGGGAGGGATCTCCCGCGCCGCCTTCTGCGTCGGCAGCCACGGCGAACAGCGTGTAGTCGCCGGCCTGCAGATCGCAGAGCTCGAAGGACCAATCGCCGCTGTCCTGCAGCGCCGCGGCGCGAGGTCCGATGCCCAGGACGGACACCGACACGCCGACGAGGTCGCCGTCGAGATCTGTGGCGCCCCCCTGGGCAGAGATGCAGCCCGGCCGCGGCGCTTGGACCGACCCGAGGGAGACTTCCGGCCTCTCGCCAAGCGGCGCGGGGTCGTCCACCGGGTCGTCGGCAGGGTCGTCCGGCTCAGGATCGGCGGGCGGGGCGTCGACGAGGCGCGGGTTGTTGTCCGCCCAGAGCTGGGCCACGAACATCGGGAAGTCCATGGCCCGGTCGTTGAGGTAGATGGCGCCGTAGATGCCGTTGGCGGCCCCGTTCATGCGGTCCCGGTTGAACTCGCCGGTGTCGGCGTCCATGTAGCCGTCGGCCCGCAGCTGGTCCCGGGTGGGCGTGGCGGACACGTCGCCGGCGCCGGGCGAGCCGGACGGCCAGGCGTGGCGAAGCGTGTCCTGCTCGATGCGCACCAGACGGGTCCTGCCCTGGTCGTCGGTCCACTCGTCTGCCAAGGCCACCCAGTCGCGGTCGACCGAGCGGTTGATCTGGCACTGCACGTCACCGCCGTCGTCGCGGCTGCGCTCACCGCCCGGGCAGCCCATGCCGGTGCCGTCCTCCACGGCCACGCCACGTCGGGTGGGCTCGCGCTGCAGGCCGAGCAGGTCGATCAGGGCCTCTGCCCGAACGCCCTGGTAGGCGTTGGGGCAGAACTTGTCGCCGTCCCAGACGGTCTGGTCGTAGAACTTGCTCGTGTCGCCGGGGCCTGCCCCCGCCGGTAGGCCGTTGTTGTCGGAGACGATGGCGTGGACCTGCTCAGCGAGCCTGTCGAGGGCATCGGGGGCCTCCGAGGTCCGGGCATAGCCGCGGCACTGGGTGGCGACCGAGTCGGCGTCGAAGCCGAACCGAGGCGGCATCACCGCCGTGCCCTGCGCAGAGCCGATGCCCGGCGCGGCGGCGGTGGCCACGCCCGCGAACACGTCCGGGGCCATGCAGCCCACCTCCATGGCGGTGGCCCCGCCCGCGGACATGCCGGCGATGTAGACCTGGTCTGGGTCGATCCTCAGCTCCGCCAGCGCCCGATCGGTCGTCAACGCCTGGCCCGCGGCGATGATCGCTGCCTGATCGGGGTCGTCGCGAGTCGGCCGGTAGACGCCGAAGCCGCCGTCGTACCCATAGTTGAAACAGGCCACGTTGGGGGCGTCCCGGTTGGGGTGGGCCGGATCGATGATCCCTGGCACGACCACCACGATCCCATGGGCCTCGGCGGCCTCGGGCCAACCCGCCGCCTGCGCGATCTGGAAGGTCATCTGACCGCAGCCCATCAGGTGGAACACCGCCGCCCTTCGATCCGGCACGCGCAGGGAGAACGACTCGGGCACGTAGACCCAGGTGTCGGGCATGCCGAGGAAGCGATCGTGATGCTCCCAGCGGGTGCCCTCCGCCCAGGCGCGCTCCACCGGGATGCTCACGGCTTCGGCCCACGCCGGCGCGATCGCCAGGCTCAACCACAGGACCGCCGACAGCCTCACCGCTTGCTTCACGCTCATGCCGTTTCCACCGTGTTCATGAGATTTCCATCCGAACCACAACATCCTGATTGCCTGCACCCTACGCCCATACAAGCCAAAACCACAACAACGGACTCCCGTCTCACGTTACGATTGGGCGGGTCCCCCTGGTCGGCCGCTGCCATCCGTCTTTCAATCCACCCCCGACCGGTCCCCGTCTGCCGCTCTGATAGCCTGACCGGGTGAACGGAGGCCACCACGCCAGGCTGGTGTTGCTCGTCCTGAGCATCGGCGGCCCCGGGGGCTGCGAGCCGTCCGAGACTCCCTCGGCTGAAGATGATGCCGCGGCCCCGGCACCGGCCGGGCTTCGGGTGGGGAGTCGGCCAGCGGGGAGTCGGCCGACGGGGATCGATCACCATGTAAGCGGCCGGCAGATCGGGCTACGGTCCGACCCGTGAAAGACAAGCACCTGCGCATCCGCATCGAGCAGTGCCTCACGCTCGCCAAGGCGAGCAACTGCCCCAGGCGGACCTTTGGGGCGATGCTGCTCGACGCCGAGCGCAACGTCGTGCTGATGGACGGCTACAACGGCGGGCCCCGCGGCGGCGGCGAGCTCTGCGGGGGCCACGTCTGCCTGCGGGACACCCAGAACGTCGAGTCGGGCACCCGCATGGAGATCGGCTGCCACCACGCCGAGATGAACGTCATCTGCAACGCAGCGGCGGGCGGCGTGGCGACTCAGGACGCCTGGATTATCGTCACCGGCGAGCCCTGCCTGATGTGCGCCAAGCTGATCCATCACGCCGGAATTCGTCGGGTGATCCTGGTCATCGGTGGCTATCGGGGCGAAAACGGCGTCGACTACCTGCGCCGGCATGGCGTCGAGGTGCAAACCGCGGAAGGGCCCAAGGATCCACGAGTCGCCGACGTAGCCAAGCAGTGAGGTCAGTTATGAAACGTCCCATCACGAGCGTCCTGGTCTGCCTCTGTGCATTCCTGGCGACCGGCTGCGGCAGCGGCGACGAGGAGGGCGGCGACGCCGTCGCCACATCAGCCGACGTCAACCATGGTGACGGCCAACTGGATGGGGAGGGCGCCGAACCCGGCTGCCCGCCTGGTCTGACCGGCTGCGTCGGACCCCACCGAGTGGTCTGCAACAACGAGGGCACGGCCTTCGATCTTGTCGCTTGCGCCGAAGGCACCTACTGCGCCGTCGGCGACTGCGTCGAATGCGCCGAAGACAACCACTGCGCCGTCGAGCAGGGCGAAGTATGCGCCGCCGGGGTCTGCGGCGTGCCTGAGCTCAAAGTGCTCACCGAGGCCCTGCCAGCGGCGCTGCTGGGACAGAGCTACGCCGCGCAGTTGGAGGCCACCGGCGGAGCGCCACCCTATAAGTGGGCCTTGCCCCAGGGCACCATGCCCGACGGTCTGCTGCTGGAGAGCTCCGGGAAGCTTGGCGGCGTCGCCAAAGCCAAGGGCAAGGCTTCCGTGCTGGTACAGGTGACCGACAGCAAGGACAAGACGGCGGACCGCATTCTGGTGGTGGAGGTGGTCGAGGGTGGCCTGCTCATCGTCACCCCCTCACCCCTAAAGAAGGCCATCGATGGCGCCAAATACGCCGTTCAATTCGAAGCCAAGGGCGGCGATAAACCCCATTTCTGGGGCAAGGTAGGCGGCGACCTGCCCAATGGGCTCGCCCTGGGCGCCGACGGCAGCCTCAGCGGCACCCCCACCCAGGACGGCGCCTTCACCTTCGACATCAAGGCCTTCGACAACGGCTCTCCGACCCAGAGCACCACCAAGGCCTTCGAACTCAACGTGGGTCTGGCGCCGCTGGAGGTCGTCGGCGACCAAGAGGTCAACCTGCTGATCGCCAAGCTGATCGTCCTGCCCCTCATCGTGGTCGTCAATGGCATCCCGATCCCCTACAACGCCAAGTTGCAGGCCAAAGGAGGCAAGAAGCCCTACGCCTGGGTCGAGGAGCCCCTGCCGGCTGCGCTGAAGGGCTTTGTGCCCAACGGCGGCCTACCCAAAGGTCTGAAGATGGCCGCCGATGGCACCATCAGCGGCTCCGTGACCGACCCAAAGTTGGCGGTGGAGGTGAAGATCCCCCTGTCGCAGATCGCCCTGAAGGGCTTCTTCTTTGGCGCCAAAGTGACCGACAGCCAGAGCAAGGCCAAGAGCAAGACCGCCATCTTCATCATCCCCACGGCGCCTGTGGGCTAGCAGAGCGCGGAGAGGGCGCCTAGACCGGCTCCCGACTCACGACCTGATTCACCGTGTGAAAGGGTATCTGCCCGGCGAGTGTGGCCAGCACATTGGCGGCCGCCAACTCGCCCATACGCCGCCTTGTGCCCTGGGTCGCCGAGCCGAGGTGAGGCAATAGGACTGCGCGCTCTGAGGCGATGAGGCGTGGATGCACAGCGGGCTCGCGCTCGTGTACGTCCAGGCCCACGCCGGCGATGCGGCCCTGATCCAGCGCGTCGGCCAGCGCGTCCTCGTCAACCACGGGGCCGCGGGCGGTGTTGAGCAGCAAGGCGCCAGGTTTCATCAGAGAGAGTCGCTCGCGGTTCATGAGATGGCGGGTCTGCTCGGTCAGGGGCACATGCAAGGAGACGATGTCGGCCTCGGCCAGGGCCGCCTCCAGCTCAACCCGACGGGCGCCAAAGTCGCGCTCCCACTGCCGCCTGGGCGTTGGGCTGACATAGAGGATGGGCATGGCCCAACCAACTGCCCGCCGGGCGACTGCGCGGCCGATTCGCCCGGCACCGATGATGGCCAGGGTGCAACCATGCAGGTCCTGGCCCAAGAGTGCGACCGGATCCCACCCCTGCCAATTGCCACTGCGGGCGAAAGCGTCGGCCGGGATCACCTTGCGGGCGACCGCCATGAGCAGGGCCCAGGCGATGTCGGCGGTGGCCTCGGTGAGCACACCGGGCGTGTGGCCTACCCAGACCGAACGTGAGGTGGCGGCGGCGATGTCGATGTTGTCCGTACCGACGGCGTAGTTCGCGACGATGCGCAGTTGCGGGCCGGCGGCGTCCATGACCGCCCCGTCCACAGGTTCATCCAACTGGCAGAGGATGGCGTGCACGCCGGGCACCGCTGCCAATAGCTCAGCGTGCCCAAGGGAGACATCGCCCACAACACGCAGCTCGTGTTGGGAGCTGGCGAGCTGCTCCAAGCCAGGGCCGGGGAAGCGGCGGGTCACCAGAATGCGGGCCATGTTCGTCTCCCGGAGGCTGCTGCGGTGTTGCAGCTTCGTCAACCCGAGGCGGCGACGCAAGACCATCGGTGGACGCTGGTCGACAGCGCCGTCGCCATGGGGCAGAACAAGACTCGACGAGTCCCTGCCGGCGAGCGACCATGGCCCACCCTCCCCCCCCCCCC
>PVBE011794577.1_pt1 | contig 18557 bp, 16 predicted proteins | sample 1631181 | NCBI WGS metagenome assembly PVBE01 (sample SAMN08397723, study PRJNA350692) | Marine metagenome, whole genome shotgun sequencing project. | isolation source: water | place: Pacific Ocean | collected 2012-04
CGACCTGCTGGCCGAGTTCAAGGCGGGAAGCAGCAGGGATACTCGGAGTATCGCAAGGCTTTCCAACGCAGAAATCGACCTGCAGGGCGGTGGTGCGCGAAGCGTCACGGATTTGTAGGGAAGCTCCTAGGGGTTCGCCGGCGCGGGCGCGGGTGAGGGCGCCTTCTTCTCGGGCGCAGGCGCAGGGGCTGGGTCGGGATCGACCGGCGCGGGCTCTGCGACGCCGGCGTCGCCAGCGGCGGTCGGAGCTGGCTCGACGTTGCCGCCGTCACCGGGGGCCGCGACGCCACCGTCCGGAATCGCGACGGGCTCGGGCATGGGCGGCGGGGGCGGAGGCGGCTGCCAGGTCGCCTCGTCGGCTTCGGCCACGTCCCAGCGCTTCGCGGGCGTAGCGGTGGCGGCGACATGCTTCGCCGCGGCCTTCATCTCGTCGCCCCGCTTGTGCTCATCGCCCATCACGCCGTTCGCCGTCAGGGCGTCCGCGTGGCCACGCGTGTTGGTGTCGATCACGCCCATCACGCAGATGAGCGCGCCGAGCGCGACGCCAAAGCCGATGAAGATGCCGTTCCAGCGCTCCTCGAAGGGCAGATCCATGAAGACGGTGGCGATGATCCCGAGCTGCGCGACCAGCAGGGCCACCTGCAGGAACGTGGCGAAGAAGCCGAGGTTGTACTTCGGCAGATCGATCAGCGAGAGGCCGACCATGACCGCGCTGATGGCCACCAGCTTGCCGAAGACCGCGGCATAGATCAGCGGCGCCGGCGGGCCGGGCCGCTTTTCGAGACCGATACGGGTGTCGTCGCTCATCGTCGTTTCCCCGAGTGGTGCGGCGCAGGGGTTTTGATGTGGAGAGTGCCGTCATCGCCGTCAAGGCCAAGGAAGGACGACGAAGGCGTGCTGGATGCACGTCGAGAAGGACTGACGCCGGCATTGGCGGCGAGGGCGGTGCTCAACACGTCGAAACTCCTGCGCAGCACCGCTAACGGACCAGGTAGAGGAGGGGCAGCGCGAAGCAGCCCATGATGGTCACGGCGTGGCAGAAGAGCGCGCCGTTCTCGATCTTCGCGGAGGTCGTCGCGTCGTAGCTGCCCGCCTTCATCAGCAGCCGGCCCATGACGATGGCGCCGATGATGGCGTGCAGCATCAGGACCTCGCCGAAGAGGAAGTAGACCGCGAAGAAGCGCTGCGGTGCGTCGCCCGCGACGCCCGCGAAGGTGTAGGCGCTGCCGGGCAGCAGCCCCTTCGACGACAGCGCGCTGTACTCGACGTACTTCAGGATGGCGTACAGCAGGGAGAGGCCCGCGGTGGCGGCGAGGAAGAGGGTCAGCTGACCCTTCCGCTGACCGCCCTCGTTGGTGCGCGCTGCCCAGGCGGCCATCGCCGCGGTGAACGAGCTCGCCAGCAAGACCACGGTTCCGATACACCCCATCGCCAGGTCGAGCTGCCTCGATGCAGCCGGCCAGGCGTCGCTGCCGAGGGAGCGCGTCGCCGCGTAAACGGCCAGCAGTCCTCCGAGCAGGACGAGCTCGGCGGCCACCACCAGGAAGCCGCCCATCCGGGTCGCGCTGTCGGCGTGGCTGGCCGAGTCGAAGTGGTCGGCGTGTTGCGCGCTACTCATCAGTGCGCCTCCGCCCCGCCGCCCTGGATCGGGTACTCATACGGTCCCTCTTCCACGGTCGGCGTCTGGTTGAAGTTCTGAGCGATGGGCGGCGACTGCGTGGCCCACTCGAGCGTGCGGCCGCCCCACGGGTTGTTGCCGGCCGGGCTGCCGCTCGACCTGGCCATCATCAGGTTTGCGATGGAGAGCACCCCGCCGAGCACGACCATGCCGAGCCCGATGCTCGCGAATTGCATCGACGCCTCGGGCAGCCCCGAGTGGTCGGCCTGCCGGGACAGGCCCGACGCGCCGAAGACGAAGCGACCGTGGAAGGCGACCAGCAGCCCGACGGTGAGCACGACCGCCGCGACCTTGCCGAGGGCACCTTCGGCCGCGTTGCCGGTGAACTTGGGCCACCAGTAATGGGCGCCGCCGAAGAGGGCCACGGCGCTCGCGCCGACCACGAAGGAGTCGAAGTGGCCGACCACCATCCAGGTGTCGTTCAGGTACGCAGCCGTCGCGGGCGCGCTCATGAAGAGGCCGGAGAACATCCCGCAGGTCACCAGCACGATGAACCCGAGGGCGTAGACCAACGCGGTGCTGACCTGGACGGAGCCTGCGTTGATGGTGAGCACCCAGCTGCCGACCATCACCGCCAGCGGACCGAGCGCGAGGGCCGACACGAAGCCGAAGACCGTGCTCGCGTACAGCGACTGGCCGTCACCGAAGGCGTGGTGTCCCCAAGTGATGATGCCGATGGCCGCCAGCCCGAAGACCGCGTGACCGACCGCGTGGTGAGCGAAGGCCGCCTTCCGCGCGAAGGTCGGCACGATGTCGGCCACCACCGCCAGCGCGGGCAGCAGGAGCACCATCGCGGCCGGGTTGCCGTAGACCGTGAACGCATTCTGGAGGAGCGCCGGATCACCGCCGACAGCGGGGTCGAGCAGGCCCAGGCCGAGCGTGCGCTCGAAGTAGAGGACGAAGAGCGCGGCCAGCGACGTGGGCACGAGGGCCAGGATGGCGACGCAGCTTGCGTAGATGCCCCAGACGAAGAGGGGCAGGCGGCCCCAGGTCATCCCGGGCGCGCGCAGCTTGGTGATGGTCACGAGCAGGTTGATGGCGGTCATCACCAGCGAAATGCCCACCGCCACGCCGCCGAGGCTCATCAGCGTGACGATGATCCCACCGGAGCCGCCGATCGGCATCGACCACCCGCCGAGGCCGCCCCCGAAGGTGCCCACGAGGACCAGGACGGCGCCGAGCAGGTAGATGCGGAAGGCGAGCAGGTTCAGCGCCGGGAACGCGACGTTGCGCGCCCCGATTTGCAACGGGATCACGAAGTTGCCGAAGGCGCCGACGATGCCGGGCGCGAGGAACAACAGCGCGAGCGGGAGCGCCTGCGGCTGCTCGGCCGCGCTGAAGATGGCGGCCAGCAGGAAGAAGACCGTGGAGACGGCGAGGTACTTCTGTCCGATCCGCTTGTGGTCGTGGTCGGACCGCTGCGTCACGTCGGTAAACGGCGCGCCGGGGTGCTGGTCGTGGTCGGTCTGAGTGGTTCGCATCGATCGACCTCTACTTCTGCGCCTTGATGAACTCGACCAGGGCGTCCAGCTCTTTGTCGCTCAGCTCGAGCTTCGGCATCGTCGGCGCGAAGCCCTTCACCACGTCGGCTGCGGGGTCGGTCAGCGACTTGCGCAGATACGCCTCGTCGACCTTGACCGACTTGCCCGACTCGAGCGCCTCCATCTTGCCGAAGAGCCCCTTGAAGGTGGGACCGACGGTCTTCGTGCCGTCCAGGGTGTGGCAGGCGTTGCAGGTCTTCTTCGTGTAGAGCTTCTCGCCGCTCGGGCCGCCGCCCTTCTGGAAGCCGGCCTCGATCAGGTCGGACAGCGCGTCGGGGGCATACGCGGTGAGCTTTGCGACCACCGCGCCGTCGTTGCCGCGCACGTCGAGGTCACCGTTGCGAGTGGCCTTGAACCAGAGCGTCGTGTAGCGACCCGGGATCACCGTGGCCTTGATGCGCAGCTCGGGGATGGAGAACTCGGTCGGCGCGTCCTTGGCGGCGAGCACGAGCCGAGCGCCCTGACCGTTGGCGACGTGGATGACCGGCTGCGCCTTGTCGACGCCTTCGTAGCGGAAGCTCCAGTTGCCCTGCTCGGCCTGACCATGAATCTGCTGCGCGACCTCGGGCGGCGTGCTCATGTCGAGCGCCCCCTTGAAGCCCCAGCCCACGATGCCCACGCCGATGCCGACGAAGACGATCGACCAACTGGCGGCGAGGACGTTGCTGCCCCGCCCTTCCGAGATGGCCAGCTGGTCGGTGCTGCGGCGCCGCCACACGTACACGAGGTAAGCGAGCACCACGGCGACCACCACGGTCGCCACGACGTTCACCGTAAAGATGAAGTCGATGAGCGCGTCGAAGTCCGCAGCGAACGTCGAGGCGCCCTCGGGAGTCCAGGAGGAGCCGGACGGTTGGCTAGCCATTCGGGATCACTCCGCGGACCGTGAGGTCCGGGCCGGTGGGTTCGGAAGCAGGCGAGCCCAGCCACCCCCGGCGCCATCCCCCGAGAAGGAGGAGCAGCGCAGCGAACGGGAGCGCGACAAGGGCGCTGAGGGTGAGCGCGGCGGTCAGGTCGACCGCGTACTTCTTCGCACCCTCGTCGTAGCGGTAGAGGCTCAGCACCAGGGCGTCGCCAACACCACCGAGGGTGCCGTCGCCCGCGTCGAGCAGCGCGAGCTTCATCTGGGAGTCGCCGGTGCGCGAGCCGTGCAGGTAGCGCACGACGGTGCCGTCGGGGGAGAGCATCATCACAGCCGCGCCGTGGATGTACTCCATCGTGTCGGGGTCGTAGCGGTAGCCCCAGCCGAGCGTGTCGGCCAGCTTGCGGATGTCGGGGCGGGCGCCGGTCAGGAAGGCCCAGCCTTCGCCGGCGCCACTCTTGCCGAGCATCCCGAGATAGCTCTGCTTCTTGGCCGACGCGAGGTCGGGCTTCTCACGGTGGTTGATGCTGAGCGTGACCACCCGGTAGTCGACGCCTGGCGTCCACCCGAGCGGGCGCAGCGAGTCGACCACGCCGTTGAGCATCAAGCTGCACAGCTGCGGGCACTGGTAGTAGACGAGGGTCACCAGCACCGGGCGCTGCCCATCGAAGTAGTCGCCGAGCCGCACCTTCTTGCCGGTCTCGTCGACGAAGGGCAGGTCGAGCGGCACCTTGGCGCCGACGTGCTCGGTGATCTGCACCGGCGGCGCAGGATCCGAGGCCGACCACGCGGGCGAGGCCGCGAGTAGCAGAAGCAGGATGGCGCATCTCGCCGACATCGGGGCTACTTGAGCTCCTTGGCGACGATCTCCATCGCGCGCTCGATCGGGATGTTGAGCTTGCCGGCCGGCGTCTTGCCGCCGGCGTTGTTGAGGCGACTCTTGGCGAGGCCGCGCATCTCCGACATCGCCGCGCCGTTCGAGCGCTCCGCGTGCACCTTGCGCAGATCCTCGTCGGCGCGCTGCTGCCAGAACCAGGCGCCTGCCGCGAGGATCACCAGGACGATGGTGACCAGCGTCGCCAGCCCGCCACCAACCGCGACGAAGTTCGCGAGCAGCTCGGACGAGGGCTTGTCTACGCGCTCAGGCATTGTCGTAACCCATGGAGACGAGGAGGTGCGGATCCTTGTGAGCGACGATGGCGTCCTTCTGGAAGCGCTTGAAGCACACCGCCAGGAACACGCCGCCAATGCCGATGAAGGCCGTCAGATCCATCCACGAGAAGTGCAGGTGATGATGATGGACCGGCATCACGTAGTAGTAGATGTCCATGTAGTGCACGAAGAGCATCCAGCTCGCGCCGATGGCGAGCGTCGTGCGGTTGCGCTTCATGTGGCGGCTGAGCAGGAAGAAGAACGGGATGAAGAAGTGCCCCAACAGGAGCAGGACGCCGATGCGTCCCCAGCCACCTTGGAGCCGGTGCACGTACCAGACCGTCTCTTCGGGGATGTTGCCGAACCAGATGAGGAAGTACTGACTGAAGCTGACGTAGGTCCAGAAGATCAGGAAGCCGAACATCATCTTCCCGGTGTCGTGCTGCTGGCCGATGGTGATCGTGTTGGTCAGCTGCCCCTTGCCGGTCAGCCAGAGGCCGAACAAGGCCAGGCTCGCGTAGATCGCGACCATCGTGCCCGCGAACATGCAGACGCCGAAGATGGTGCTGAACCAGTGCGGGTCGAGGCTCTTGATCCAGTCGATGCCGGCGAACGTCAGCGTCAGCGCGAAGGCGATCGTCGAGAGCGGCGCCCAGAAGCGCATCTTGTGCGTCAGCGCTGTATCGCCGGTCTCGTCCTGCTTCAGGCTGTGCCTCCGGAAGAAGTGCGAGATCACGATCCACAGGCCGAAGAAGACGACCGCGCGACCGATGAAGAAGCCCGTGTTCAGGTACGGCGCCTTCCACTGCAGGATCGGGTCGGCCGCCACCACCTCCGGGTGGCTCCAGTGGTACAGGTCGCCCATCCCGACGAGGACCGGGATGAAGAAGACAGCCATCAACAACGTGTTGACGCCGAAGGTCTCGGCGAGACGCCGGTAGGTCGTGCTCCACCCGGCCCGAACGAGGTGGTGCAGGATGGTGTAGAACATGCCGCCGACGGCCACCGTGACGAAGAACCAGAAGGCGACGAGCCACGAGAAGAAGAACTGCTTCTTGTCGACGCCGAGCCCCGCGAACGTCGCGAGCAGCCCGACGATGCCGACCCCGAGGGTGACCTTGAAGGCCTCCGCCGCGAGGGCGGGGTCGAGCTTCGGGTTGTCGGTGAAGCTGACGTGGTGACCCATTACCGCTTCCCCTGGTCGCCTGGCTTTGCGTTCTGGCTGCGCTGGAGCGCGCGAACATAGGCCGCGATGGCCCATCGGTCGGCGACCGGAATCTGCGCCGCGTATCCGGGCATGGTCATCGGGGAGTCAGCCGCCCGCTCGCCGTACGAGATGATGTGGAACAGCTGACCCAGCGAGATGTGGGGCCGCGTCGTCTCGTGATACGAGGGCACCGGCGGCAGGCCGGCCTGGCGCAGAACGACGGCGCCCTTCCCGTAACCGGCGGCGTCGTGGCACGGCGTGCAGAAGATGTCGTAGCGCTGCTGCCCGCGCTCGAGGAGCGCGACGTTGGCATTGACACAGTCGGTGGTGTCGTCGCCCTTGCAGGTGGGCAGCCGCTCGACCCAATCGCCGCGCTCGTTCTGTCCGCGCCAGTAGTGATCGGAGGCGCGCTCGAAGCCGCGCGGGACGGTGCCCGCCACGGGGTTGCGCATCGCGCGACCGTCCGCGAAGAACTTGCTCTCGCGGTACGCCTTGTACTTGTCCTGCGTGTCCATGTTCGGGTTGAGGTGGACCGGCGGCTCGGGACTCGGGGTCCCGCGGCAACCGACCAGCAGCCCGGTCATGACGACCGCGGAGACGAGGGTTCTGGCCATCCTCACGGCTCCACCACGGTGATGCCGGTCCCACCGAGCGACGCGAGCAGCTTCTGGCTGGCCTCGAGGTCGAACTTGGGATCCGCGCACTCGATCGACAGGAAGAACGCGTCGTCGGTGACCCGCCTGAAGGCCCGGACCCGGTCGAGCGGGTGGTAGGGCCGCGGCAGGCCGTTGAGGAAGAACATGCCGAAGACCGCGCCGAAGGAGGCGAGCAGGATCGACAGCTCGAAGGTGACGGGGACCGCGAACTCCCAGGCGAAGAGCGGCTTGCCGCCGATGACCAGGGGGTAGGCGATGGAGCCCGACCACCATTGCAGGACGATGCCGGTCACAAACCCGGTCAGCCCACCGCCGAGCACGATCCAGGGGACCCGTGAGAGCGGGAGCCCCATCGCCTCGTCCATCCCGTGCACCGGGAACGGCGACCACGTCTCGAACTTCGTGTAGCCGGCCTCGCGCACCCCGTTGGCCGCGTCGAGCAGGCGCGCGGGGTTCGCGAACTCCGCGACGACACCCCAAGTCGATTCAGCCATGAGAGGCCTCCTTCTCGGGCTCGCCATGATGCTCGTCGTAGCCCTCCCAATGCGGGTCGGCTTGCACCATCACGCCCTTCACCTCGGAGATCGCCACCGCCGGGAGGAACTTCATGAAGAGCAGGAAGAAGGTGAAGAACAGCCCGAACGACCCGATGAGCATCAGGGCGTCCACGATCGTCGGGTAGAAGTAGTCCCAGGAGCTCGGCATGAAGTCGCGGTTGAGCGACATCACGATGACGAAGCGCTCGAACCACATGCCGATGTTGACGAAGATCGACAGGACGAAGGTCCAGACCATGCTGGTGCGGATCTTCTTTATCCAGAACAGCTGCGGCGTGATGACGTTGCAGCTGACCATGATGCAGTACGCCCACCAGTACGGGCCGAAGGCGCGGTTGACGAAGGCGAACGACTCGTAGACCGCCCCCGAGTACCACGCGACGAAGAACTCCATCGCATACGCGTAGCCGACCATCGAGCCGGTCACGAGTATGATTTTGTTCATGTTTTCGACGTGTCTGACGGTGATGAAGTCTTCCAGCCCGTAGATCGATCTCGCCGGAACCGCGAGGGTGAGCACCATCGCGAAGCCGGAGAAGATGGCGCCAGCGACGAAGTAGGGCGGGAAGATCGTCGTGTGCCAGCCGGGCACGATCGACACTGCGAAGTCCATCGACACGATGGTGTGGACCGAGAGCACCAGGGGCGTCGCGAGGCCCGCCAGGATCAAGTAGGCGCGCTCGTAGTTCTGCCAGTGGCGGTTGGCCCCGCGCCAGCCGAGGGACAGCGCCCCGTAGACGAAGTAGCGCACCTTCGTCTTGGCACGGTCGCGGATCGTCGCCAGGTCGGGGACGAGGCCGACGTACCAGAACAGCAACGACACCGTGAAGTACGTGCCGACCGCGAAGACGTCCCACAAGAGCGGGCTGCGGAAGTTCGGCCACAGACCGTGCTGGTTGGGCAGCGGGAACATCCAGTAGGCGGCCCAGATGCGCCCGACGTGGATGCCAGGGAAGGTGCCCGCGCAGATGACGGCGAAGATGGTCATCGCCTCGGCGAAGCGGTTGATCGCCGTGCGCCAGCGCTGCTTGAAGAGGAACAGGACAGCGCTGATGAGCGTGCCGGCGTGACCGATGCCGACCCAGAACACGAAGTTGACGATCGGGAACCCCCAACCGGCGGGGTTGTTGTTGCCCCAGACGCCGACGCCCTCCCAGATCAGGTAGGCGATCAGCAGCCCGAGGGTGCTCATCCACGCGAAAGCGAAAAGCCACGAGGGAAGCCAGCCCTTGGGCGGCGGATCTTCCACGATCTTGCAGATCGTCTCGGTGACCGAGTGGAAGTCACGATCGCCCAAGACCAGCGGGGGCGGGAAGACCGTGTTGGGTGAAGCCTGTGCCATCGTCCGCCTAGCCCCTCATCTTGGGGTTGGGGTTGCGCACCTTGGCGAGGAACGTCGTGCGCGGGTGCAGGTTGAGCTCGGTGAGCAACCCGTAGTCGCGGTCTTGCCGTTTCGCCTTGCTGACGTCGCTGTCTTTGTCCCAGAGGTCGCCGAACACGATGGCGCCGGTGGGGCAGGTCTGCTGACACGCCGGCTTGATCGCGTTGATGGCGGCGCGGGCCGCCTTCTTGTTCGGCGCGAGGTTCGCGTTGCGCTTACCGAGGTTGATGCGCTGCACGCAGTAGGTGCACTTCTCGACCACACCGCGGAAGCGCACCGTCACGTTCGGGTTGCGAGCCATGTGGTACAGCTCTGACTGACCCTTGCTGAAGTTGAAGTAGTTGAAGCGCCGCACCTTGAACGGGCAGTTGTTCAGGCAGTAGCGAGTGCCGATGCAGCGGTTGTAGGCCATGTCGTTGAGCCCTTCGGGGCTGTGGGACGTGGCCGTGACCGGGCAGACGTTCTCGCAGGGCGCCGTCTCGCATTGCTGGCAGTTGATCGGCAGGTGGACGATCTGCGGCTCGTCGAGCGAGCCGACGAAGTAGCGGTCCATCCGCATCCAGTGCATGTCGCGGCCGCGAATGATCTGTTCTTTGCCGACGGACATGATGTTGTTCTCGGCGTGACAGGCGACCAGGCAGGCGTTGCACCCGGTGCAGCTGTTCAGGTCGATCGTCATGCCCCACTGGTACTCGGCGCGGCTGATTGGCCACGCCTCCCTGTTGGGGTCGGGCTGCCTGGCGTAGTTCCAGTCCTTGTGCGGCGAGATCGCCGGCGGGTGGAAGACCGCCCGGTCTGTCGGGAACTTCTCGCCGTGGCGGATGATCCCCTCCTTGGCGAACTTCGGGTTCTTTTCGAACTCCGCCTTCGTCGCCTCGCGCACCATCGGGCGCGTGCCCCAGGAACCCTCGCGCGGACCGAAGCCGGTCGCGTCGGTGGTCGGGACCTGCTGGCCGTAGACCTGAACGCTGGCGACCTTGTAGGTGCCATCCGCCTTGGCGACCTTGGCCGAAGCCGTGTTGGGGCTCGCGGAGGTCCGTAGCGGGGACACGTCGAAGCCGACCGCGTCGTCGAGGTGGTAGGGCAGGTAGTTGCCGAATTTGCGGCCGTAGCCCAGGTGGACCTCGACCACGTTGTCGGCCATGCCGGGGATGCACCAGGCGGGCATCTTCACCGTCTTGCCACCGGCGGTGACGTTGACGAAGACCGCTTCCTTCTCGCCCTCGTTCTGCAGCACGCCGAGGCGGCTGCAGGTCTTGTGCGACATGGCCGCGACGTTGTCCCAGGTGATCTTCGAGATCGGGTCGGGCGCCTCCTGAAGCCAGGAGTTGTTCGCGAAACGACCGTCGTAGAGCATCGGGTCGGCAGTGAAGACGAGCTCGAGGTCGGCGTCGGTCGGTGCCTTCGGCCTGGCCACTTCGAGCAGCTTCGAGACCGGCTTCGGGTTGTTCGCCTCGACCGCGCTGATCGGGCCCGAAACCGTCGTCGACGTGCGCCCGTCGTGCAGCCACTTGCGCCAGGCTTTGTGGAAGCCCGCGGCGCTGAAGTTCCGGCTCTTGCGGTACTTCTGCTTCCAGAAGTTGCGCACGAGCGAGTGACCGTCGGTCACCTCGTCGCCCAGCGCCCGCGCCAGCAGCTCGATCTCGCTCCAGGCGCCGTGAAGCGGCTGGATGAGGGGCTGCTGGATGGCCGCGACGCCGTTGGTGTAGGCGATGTCGCCCCAGGCCTCGAGGAAGTGGGCGCGAGGGATGGCCCACTCGGCGAGCTTGCTGGTCTCGTCGTGGTAGTCGGCGAGGCTGACTACGTGCTTCGCCTTCTTCAGCGAGGCGGCGAAGTCGATGTCGCCCGGGGCCGCGTAGACGGGGTTCCCGCCGAGGACCACCAACGTGTCGACCTTGCCGGCGTCGAGCAGACCCGCGAGCTCCTTGAGGCCCTCGAAGTCACCACCCGCGTCGGCGGGGCGCGTGATGTCGCGGCAGTAGTAGACCGTGCCGGTGCGACCGCGCAGAGCGCCGTTGAGCACCGCGGCGATGACGTGGACCAGCGGCGACTGACGCCGGCCGGCGATGACCACGCCCGCGCGCTTCTGACCGTCGCCGAAGAAGTCCTCGGCGACCGCCGCGGCGAACTTCTTGGCCGCCTCGGGCAACCCGTTCGAGCGCTCGGCCACCGCGGCCTGGAGCTCCGGCGGAATCGCCGCGCGCGTCCCGACCGCACCGAGCAGAGCAAAGGCGAATGCCTCTACCTGCGAGGGGGCGAGCCGCAGCCGCTCGTCGGAGGCCGTTCCGGTGACGCTCCAGGTGCCCTCGACCGCGTAGAACCGGCTGATCTCGTCACCGGCCGTCGTGATCTTGCGGCCCTCGGCCCAACCCCAGGCGTTGGCGACCGAGTCGCCTTCGTAGCCAAGGAAGTCCGCGTCGAGCGAGAGCACGAGCCGAGCCTTGTTGAGCTGGTAGACCGGGCGGACAGCGCGACCGTAGTACGCGGTCAGCGCCGCGCGCTCGTTGTCGTCGTTGACCGACTCGTACGTGAACCAGCGAGCGCCCTGGAAGGTCTTCAGGAAGCGGTCGCGGACCTGGTCGAGCGTCGGTGAGGGGCTCGCCTCGCTCAGCACGGCCACGCCGCTGCCGGGGGTGTCGAGGTGACCCTTGAAGAGCCCCTTCAGCGCGGCTTCGGCCTTCTCCCACGTGCTCGGCTTCGGCCCGTTGTAGGGGACCTTGAGGCGCAGCGGGTCGTAGAGGTCGAGCAGCATGCCCTGGTGGGAAGCGGTGATGCCGCCCCCGGGGCTGCTGGGGTGCTCGCGGTTGCCCTCGAGCTTCGTCGGGCGACCCTCGTGTGCCTCGGCGAGCAGCCCAATCGCGCGCCCGCCGACGTGCGTCGTGGTGGCGTAGTGCTGCGCGGTGCCGGGGAGGACCTCCTCGGGTCGGGCGACGTAGGGGACGATGTGGTCGACCGGCCGGCGGACGCAGCCCGAGAGGCTGGTCATCGCCAACGAGGCGCCCATCACACCCATGAAGTGGCGGCGCGTGCTGCCGTCGATCTCGGGCTGCTCCACGTACTCGGCGAATTCGCGGAGGCTGCGCTCCTCGTAGTCGTCGGTCTTCGCGTGCTGTTCGAGGCTCTGCCAGTGCATCTTCTGGTCACTCATCGGTGGCACCCCGAGCAGGCGAGCGGCGGGTTGATGCCCTTCTTCTCCTTGATCTCCTTACCGAGCACGGCCTGGGTCTTGCCGACGTCGTGCATGGCGTCGAAGCCCATCGTCGTGGCGTGCTCGGTCGGGCGGAGATGCAGCTCGGGCTCCATGTGGCAGTCGAGGCACCACTGCATGTTCAGGGGCTCGGCCTGCTGAACGGTGACCATCTGGTCGATCCGCCCGTGGCACGTCTCGCAGCCGATGGTCGCCGCGATGTGCGCGCTGTGGTCGAAGTACACGTAGTCCGGGGACTTGTGCACTCGAACCCACTTCAGCGGCTCACCCGTCCTCGCGCTCTCGCGAACCGGGAGCAGCTTCGGGCTGTCGGACTTCACCGTCGCGTGGCAGTTCATGCACGTCTCGGTCGGCGGGACACCCGCAACCGGGCCGCGCTCGACGCCAACGTGGCAATACCGGCAGTCGATGGCCATGTCGCCCGCGTGCAGCTTGTGGCTGTAGGCCACGGGCTGCTCGGGTCGGTAGCCGACGTCGGTGTTGCGGGGTGAGAAGTAGTACCAGATGCCGCCAATGATCAGCACCGACAGCAACGGGCCGACGACACCGAAGAAGATAGGCGGGATGTGGTTGTGCCAGGCCGGGAAGACGTACAGGTCGTCTTCCTGTTCAGGCTCGGCAGCGGTCGCCTCGTCGCTCATATTCGACCATCCGCGGATCACGTGGGCACGCCCGTGTGTGGGGCAAATGCCGTACCAGGATCGAGCCGGCCGGATTTATCAATGGGGGGGCGCGAAGTCGAGGAATTCCGGGCGCGTCAAATGACCGCAGGCGCGGCAATATGCCGCAAACAACCTGCCGTATCAGAGGTCGTTGACGTCCAGATCCCACGCTTTGAGCTTCCGCTTGAGCGTGCGCCGGTTGATTTCGAGAATGCGGGCGACCCGCGTTACGTTTCGGTGACGTGTCATCAAGCGCGCGATGTGGCGACGCTCGACCGTCTCCAGGCTGACCTCCTCGACCGGGTCGCGTTGCGACTGAGGGGGGCCGTAGGTGGAGCTGCCGCCGAACGGATTGGCGGCCAGCATCCTGCGCACCAGCGACTCGTCGATGAGGCCGTCTTCGGCGAAGAGCGCAACGCGCCGAGCGAGGTTGACGACCTCGCGGGCGTTCCCCGGCCACTCGTGCTCGACCAACGCGGTGCGCGCGCTTTGCTCGACCCGCATGTCGCCCGCGCCGACCCGTTCGAGCCAGTGACCAAAGATGGCGAGGATGTCCGGGCGCCGGGCGCGCAGCGGCGGGAGCTGCAGCGGGAGCACTTGGAGTCGATAGAAGAGGTCCTCGCGGAAGCGCCCCGCCGCCACCTCGTCGCGCAAATCGCGATGGGTCGCCGCCACGAGCCGCCCGGCGAAGGCGCGCTCGCGCGAGTCGCCGACCGCCCGAAACGTCCGGGTCTCGAGGACGCGCAGCAGCTTCGCCTGGTGCTCCATCGGGAGCTCGGCCACCTCGTCGAGGAAGAGCGTGCCGCCCGCGGTCTCCTGGAACAGCCCGCGCTTGTCGCGGCTCGCGCCAGTGAAGGCGCCGCGCAGATGACCGAAGAGCTCGCTCTCGACCAGGTCACCCGGCAGGCAGGCCATGTTCACTGGGATGAACGGAGCGTCCGCGCGTCGCGAGCGCCGGTGGAGATAGCGCGCGGCGACCTCCTTGCCCGTCCCCGTCTCGCCGGTCAGCAGGACGGGCTCGTCGGCGTCGGCGAGGCGGTCGAGGACGGCGCGCAGCCGCTCGGTCGCGGCGCTGGCCCCGACGAGCTCCGGCACCGCAGCCGAGGGGCGAGCGGCCTGCCCGAGCACCGGGGCGAGGTCGCTCGCGTCGACGGGTTTGGTCAGGAAGGTGTAGGCGCCGAGTCGCATCGCTTCCACGGCGTCGCGCACCGTGCCGTGCCCGGTCAGGACCACCACGGGCGCGCGCCGCTGAGGCGTTCGTCGCAACACCTCGAGCCCGGTCAGCGCGGGCATGCGCAGGTCGAGCACGGCGACGTCGAAGCCGTCGTCATTGAGCGCGTCCGCCGCCGCCGCGCCGTCGTGAACCGTGTCGACGGAGAACCCGCGCCGTCGCAGAGCCTTGGCCATGGCGGCGCAGAATGGGAGGTCGTCGTCGGCGATGAGGACGCGGGTTCCGGTGTTCGGCACGCGCAGACGTTACCGCAACGACTCGAGGCGGCCGAGGGTCAACTCGAACTCCAGCGGCTCGCCGCCCTGGCGCAGCACCCGCAGCTTCAACCGGTCACCGGGCTTTCGGGTGCGCACCCGTCGCAGCAGCTCGTCGCGAAGACTCACGCGCTCACCGTCGACGTGGGTGACGACATCGAAGGCGCGCAGGCCCACCTTGTCGCCGGGGCCGCTGGTTCGAACGCGCGCCACGACCACGCCCTCCGTGCGCGGGGGGAAGCGACCGAGGAAGTCGCGGTCCTGCTCCCACATCTCCTCGACGCCGATGCCGAGCGTGGGCGTGCGCGCGTCCTTGCGGCGCCGGACCAGATCGCGGATGGCCCCGACCGGCGTCATCGCTGCGATGCCGACCGCGTTGCCACCGTCGCGCACGAGCGCGGTCTGCATGCCGACGACGCGGCCCGCGAGGTCGACCCACGGGCCGCCGGAGGTCCCGTGCTGCGTGCTGGCGCTGACATAGAGGACGCGGACGTAGTGCGCCTCCTCGGGCAGGAACTCGTAGGTGGGCGAAGCGGCCGCGATGGTCCCACGCAGGAGCACGCCGTGACGCCACATCGGCACGCCGTAGAGGAACACCTCGTCAGCGGGTCGCGGCGTGAGGGACGCCAGCGGCAGCACGACATATGGGGCGCCGCTGGCGGGTAGCTGGAGCAAGGCCAGGTCGTGCCCGCGATCCACCGCGACGAGGCGCACGGCGACCCGCTGCACGAGGGGCGAGCGGACTTCGATGCGGCGCCCGGGATCCACGACCACGTGGGCGGCCGTGATGGCGAGCCCCTTCTCGTCGACCACGAAGCCCGACCCGAGCAGACGGTCGTCGACCAGCACCTCGAGGCCGGAGGCGCGAGCCCTGCTGTAGAGGTCACGAATGGGCGGGGAAGCGCGGGCCGGGCTCGGCACGAGGGTGTCGACGACGCTGCCGACCACCGCCTCGCCCTCCGGCGACGGTGAGCAGCCAATCGCGAGCAAAATCAAGCACGCGCGGCGCATCCATCCACACTACGTGGCGGCAGCGTGCACCGCTACAGCGGCGAGTGACCGGCCGAGTCGCCTTGCGGATTCACCCGCCGGTCTGAATTCTGCGCAACAACCTCGGCGAATCTCCGAAGTGTCTCTCTGTGGCCCCAGCCCGGAGTGTGACTGTGAGACCCGACGTTCGCCCGTTGCCCGCCGCGAAGGGGGATGCTGAAGTCCCCGCCATGACAGACGACGCCCACGAGCTTCGGCGCGCCCTCGAGCGGATGGAGCGCCGGCAATACGGCGCCTACAAGGATCTGCGTGGGCGGCGTTTTGCGCTCGGCCCGCTGACGCTGCGCTTCGACCACATCCAGGGCGATCCCTTCGCGGCGCCGAGTCGGCTTCGGATCGACGTCGACGCCGGGGTCGCGCGGCTTCCTGAGAGTCGAGCGGCCGCAGACTTCCTGCATCGCGACGTGTGGTCGGCCCTTCGCAGCGTGCGCGGAGGGCGGGGCAGCGGGAAGAGCGGGCGGGTCGAGATCGCGTCGGTCGGCCAGGAGGTGCTCGAGCGCACCGGGGTCGTGGTGCGGGCGGACGGCGGCGCGACGCTTCGCATCACCGTGGGGCTGCCGGCGCAGGGTCGCCGCATCCTGGGCTACGAGGCCGCGGAGCTGCTCATCGAGCGCATCCCGGACGCGGTCGAGCGGGTGTTCGAGCGGCTCGACCGTGACGCGCTGGAGGCCCACATCCACGCGGTCGCAGACCAGGTCGCGCTGCGCGAGGCGCTCGACGCGGCGGGGCTGGTGGCGTTCGTGGCCGATGGCAGCGTTCTGCCGCGGCGCAGCGGGGTGGATGACCGTCCGATGCACGACGCGGTGGAGTTCTCGGCGCCGGAGGGGCTCGCGGTCGAGCTAGAGGCGCCGCACGCCGGGCGGCTGCGCGGGATGGGGGTGCCGCGCGGGGTCACGCTGGTGGTCGGCGGCGGCTATCACGGGAAGTCCACGCTGCTCACGGCCTTGGCGCGCGGGGTGTACGACCACGTGCCGGGCGACGGGCGCGACCGGTGCGTGACGGTCGACGGCGCGGTGTGCATCCGGGCGGAGGACGGCCGCGCCATCCGGGGCGTCGACCTGCGTCCATTCATCGGCGACCTGCCGCGCGGGCGCTCGACCGAGGCGTTCGAGACCGACGACGCGTCGGGCAGCACCTCGCAGGCGGCGGCCATCGTCGAAGCCCTCGAGGCGGGCGCCACCGCGCTGCTCGTCGACGAAGACACGGCGGCCACCAACTTCATGGTGCGCGACGCGCGAATGCGGCGGCTGGTGCCGGAGGCGAGCGAGCCGATCACGCCGTTCATCGACCGCGTGCGACAGCTCCACGAGTCGCGGGGCGTGTCGACCGTGCTCGTGGTCGGCGGCGCGGGCGACTATCTCGACGTGGCAGACGCCGTGGTGCGGATGGACGCATACGTGCCGCACGACGCCACCGAGCGCGCCCGAGAGGTCGCCGCGGAGTTGCCGCTGCAGACCTTCGGCGACGTCGGGCCCTGGCCCGATCGCGCGCCCCGGATCCCCGACCCGCGTGGCCTCGACCCTCGGAAGGGCAAGCGTCACGAGCGCGTGCGCTCCGTCCGCACCCGCTCCATCGAGTTCGGCACCGAAGAGATCGACGTGGCGCTGGTCGCTCAGCTGGTCGACCCCGCCCAGGCGCGGGCCATCGGCGACGCACTGCTCCAGCTCAGCCGCGGCCTGTGCGACGGCGAGCGCAGCATCGAAGCGCTGCTCGACGCGCTCGACGAAGTGCCCCTCGAGCGACTCGCCGAGCCGACCTTCGGCGACCGCGCGCGGCCCAGACGCCACGAGATTGCGGCCGCCCTCAACCGGCTGCGCAGCCTGCGAATCCGCGCCGGCGACTGACGTCCAGAAAGCGGGAACGACAGCGTCTGCCTGTCCGTTCAGGGCGCGAACCCGGACACACAGCCCGAGGAGCCATCATGGTCCGGCGCGCCTTGCTCGCCGCCGCAGCTCTCCTGCTCGCCATCCCTGCCGCCGAGGCGGCCATCCAGAAGACACGCGAGATCCCGATGCGCGGAGTCAGCGGGTACGTGCAATTCGAGGGCGTACCGGGGAGCGCCGAGGGGGAGCGGCAGGGGTTCAGCGCGATCACGTCGTTCACGCAGAGCATCTCCCGGCCCGGCGCGGCCGCGGGCCAGTCGCGGCGGCGGGCCTCGGCGGTCTTCGACGAGGTGACGGTCACGAAGAAGATTGACGCCGGATCGACCTTCATCAACGAGGCGATCCTCAGCGGGCGGGTCTACCCACGGGTGGTCGTGCACCTGACGCGGGTCATCGGCGGGCAGCGGGTCAATTACCTCGAGCTGACGATGACCAACGCCATGATCTCGGGCTACTCGGTGAACGACTCGGCAGGCGGCGGCGTGGGCCTCGAGACGATCGGGCTCACCTTCGAGTCGATCCATGTGCGCCACGTCGACCCGGAGAGCGAGTTCGAGTGGAACCTGGAGCAGGCCGAGTAACCGCCCGGTATCCTCAACGGGTGTCCGAGCCCGATTTGCACGACCTGCTCCAGCGGGTCCTGAGCGGTCCGACGGGTGTGTCGAGCGCTGGCTATCCCTACTTGGAGCGGGCCGGGTTCGAGCTGTTCCGCGACCGCGTCCCCCACCTGCTCGGCGACGGCCAGCGTGTGCTCGAGTGCCTCGCGGCCATCGAGGTCGACGGCGAGTCGGCCGAGCGTGCGGCGCGCGTCGTGCGGCAGGTGGTCCGCACCGCCGCCATCACCGCCCCGCCGGATCTGTGGCTGCTGCGACATGTGCTGGGTGCGCTGGCCGAGGTCGGCGTCGTCGAGCGCCTGCTGCGGGGCGAGGCGGTCGTGCCCGAGGACAGCGGGCTGGACGCGCGCGAGCTGCGGGTGGATCTGCGGCTCCTGTGCGGACGCGGCTACGTGGTGCGCGACGGCGACGCCTTCTTTGCCGCGTCGGGTCGGGTCGCCAGGGCCGCGCTCTCGGCCGCGGAGCCGGCCTGTGGCGGAAGCGGCCTGGCGACGGTCTGGGCGGCGGCGCTCCGTGGCGAAGGCGAGCCGCCCGACGCCGGTCCCCTGCCCGAGCCCACGGCGCACGGAGACACCTGGGTCGCAGGGCCGGACCAGATCGAGCTGGGCGCGCGGCTGCTCC
>PVBE011543244.1_pt1 | contig 18555 bp, 18 predicted proteins | sample 1631181 | NCBI WGS metagenome assembly PVBE01 (sample SAMN08397723, study PRJNA350692) | Marine metagenome, whole genome shotgun sequencing project. | isolation source: water | place: Pacific Ocean | collected 2012-04
CCGCCTCGTAGCCTCCTGCGCGCAGGAGGCTACGAGGCAACCCAAACACTTGCATCCAGGGACCTCCTCTCTCTCTGTTGGCCCCTGGAACCCTACTCCCTACCCAAGGAGATGTCTCACATCTATCTGAACCTATACAGTGGACCGCAACAACCCGGGGAGAAGAGAGCGATGGACTCATACCGCCTCTTCCTGGATGGCATCGCCGTCGGTGTTTTCATCACGCTCGCCGGCGGGTATCTCCTGCTTCGGCTCAAACAATCCCTCGCAAACCGCTCCAAAGACGACATCGATTGATCGACGAATTCCAGGACTATTACCGCAAAGTGGAAGAAGAAAAGGCCGACCCATACGATGAGCGGGGTCTCTGAGGGTCATCCCGGCCTCCTCCCCTCCCGCCGAAGCTTTCTCCGTCGCCGCAACCGCTTGAAGCTCAGGAAGTCGTCCCGCCGCGGACTGTTTCGGCGGGATTCACAATCCCGCCGCCCCCCCTCCGATCGGCTATGACCACACCAGGCGGCCGCCGTCTACGACCACCACCTGGCCGGTGATGTAAGAGGAGGCCTCCGACGCCAGGAAGACCGCGACCCGGGCGATCTCCCTCGGTTCTCCCCACCGTCCCATCGGGATTGGCCGCAGGGTGTCCGCGTAAACCTGGGGCAAATCCTTGACGTATTCCACCAGGGGCGTGTCCACGTATCCGGGCGCGATCGCGTTGGCCGTGACGCCGTGCTCCACCCATTCCAAGGCCAGGGTCTTCGTCAAGGGAACGATCGCCCCCTTCGAAGCGGCGTAGGCGGCCAGCCCCGCGGAGGTCACGGCCAGCCGGATCGACGAGAGGTTGATCACCCGGCCCCATCCCTGCCCGATGAGCGTCGGTCCGAAGGCCCGTGCCGTCAGAAAACATCCCGTCAGGTTGGTGCGGATGACCTCGTCCCACTCCGCCAGAGAGAGCTCCAAGACGGGCTTGCGCACGGTGATCCCCGCGCTGTTCACGAGGATCTGAACGGGACCGAAGGCCTCGTCCACGTTGTCGCGAAAGTCGGTGACCGACGCCTCGTCCGACACGTCGACCGTGGCGGCCAATCCCTTTCGGCCCAGCGACGTGATTTCCCCGACCACCGCGTCCAGGGGTTCAAGGGTGCGGCCCGCGGCGACGACGTCGGCCCCGGCTTCGGCCAGCCCCACGGCGATGGCCCGCCCGATGCCGCTGCCGGCCCCCGTCACGACGGCCTTTCGGCCCTCGAGGCTGAAATCGTTCAGGATAGACATGCGGCGGCTCCTTCCGGGACGAAAATTATCCCGAGCCTCCCTCGGGAGACCAGCGGGGCTCCCCCTTCCGGTAAAAGTTATTGGCGCCGCGAATCGTCGGCTCCAGGTATCCGTCTACGCCCTGCAGGTGAGTCGTCACATTCAAATAATGAACCGCCCAGCCGAGCCTTCCGTACTCCAGCAGGCTGACGCCCGTGTAGCCCTGGCGCAATTGACGAAACCGTCTGAGCGGCAGATCGAGCACCCGACACAGGGCCGCCACAATGGCCAGGTTGTGGCTGACCACCGCGATGGTCTCCTCGGGATGGGCCTCCGCCAACTCCTGGACGGCCTTCCAAACCCTTTCCTGGAGCTGCCCGAGGGATTCCCCGCCCGGAATGACGATCGAGCTGGGATCCTGTTTCCAGGACTCCAGAAAATCGGGATGTTGGTCGCGGAGATCCTCGAACGTCAGCCCCTCCAGGAACCCCTGATTCATCTCCCGCAACCCGAGGCGCGCGCGAATCTCAAGCGCATGCGGCCGGGCGAGCGCTTCGGCCGTTTGCAGCGCCCGGCTGAGGTCGCTGGAATAGACGGCCCGGATCGGCCGGTCACTCATGGCGTCGGCCAGCGCCTCCGCCTGAAGCAGGCCCTTGTCCGTCAGCCCGATGTCCGTCGCCCCCAGGATGCGCTGCTCCGAGTTCCAGGGGGTCTCCCCGTGACGGATGAGATAGATGAACATTCGACGCCCCTTGGATGCCGCTCAATGGGGAAAGCGTTTCACAACTTCAACCGCCGATGATACTTCGACCGGCGAATGACTCTCAAGCTCGCAACGGGCGCCCGGAAGGGGCTCCCCTGCACGATGAACCGGCGCTTCATCTTCAACAGAGCGGCGTGCGCGGGCCGGACCCCGTCCCGAAGTGCCGGACGATGGCTTCGGCAAGGGCGGGGACGGTGTAAGGGTCCGCCTCGATGCCCGGCGTCAACCCCGATTTCTCGATCCGGTCCCGCGTGATCGGGCCGATGACAGCGGTGACAAACAAATCGCGAAATCTCGCGCGCTCTTCCTCTCTGAACAGGGCGCAGAAATTCTCCACGGTCGATGGACTGGTGAAGGTCACGACATCGATGTCTCCCGCCATGATCTCCCGCCGCACGCCGGGGGGGCCCTCGGCGGGCACGGTCCGGTACACCGCGACCACATCGACCCGCGCGCCGGACTTCCGCAGCGCCTCGGGCAACACCTCCCGGGCGACCGCGGCCCGCGCCAGGAGAATCCGCATCCCGTCCAGGTCCCTGCCCGCCCACGCCTCCAGGATGCCCTCGGCCTGGAATGTTTCCGGGACTAGGTCCGCGACGATCCCCCCCCCCCCTCCCCCCCGGGAGCGGAGCGCCTCCGCCGTCGCCGGGCCGATGGCGCAGACCTTCAGGCCCGACAACTCCCCGCCGTCCCGGCCGTGAAATGAGAGGCGGTCGAAAAACCCGCGCACGCCGTTGACGCTCGTGAAGATGACCCAGTCGTAGGCGGGCAACCGCCCGAGGGCCGCGTCCAGCGCCTCGAAGCTCTCGGGCGGGCGGAAGGCGATGGTCGGAAACTCGATCACCTCCGCGCCGAACGCGCGAAGCAGGTCCGCGAACTCGCCCGCCTGTTCCGCGGCGCGGGTGATGACGATCCGCCGGGCCGCGAGGGGTTGTGGGCTGTCCGGATTCAAAAGACGATTCCTTGCGGCTTATGTCTCCGGGCGGATGTCCCGAAGGATGTCTTCGCCGCCGCGGTTCAACAGGTCTTCCGCCAGGCGGACCCCCAGCGCCTCCGGGTCTTCTCCGGACGTCTCGCCCCGGACGGTCTCTCTCCCATCCAGCGAGGCGATGACGGCCTCGAGGCCGATCGCCCCGCCGCGCACCCGGGCCAGGGCGCCCACGGGGACCTGACACCCTCCTTCCAGACGCCGGAGAAGGGCCCGCTCCGCACGCACAGCGTGATTCGTCTCCGGGTGATCCAGTCCGGACGCGCAGGAGAGGGCGTCGCGATCTTCGGTCCGGCATTCCAGACCGAGCGCCCCCTGCCCCACCGCCGGCAGGCACACCCCGGTGGACAGGATCTCGGTGATCCGGTCTTTCCAGCCCAGCAGGGAGAAACCCGCCGCCGCCAGGACAATGCCGTCCATCTCGCCCGAATCGAGCTTGCGCAAGCGGGTGTCCAGGTTTCCTCGGATGTCCACCATCTCCAGGTCGGGCCGAAAGGCGCGGAGCTGGGCTCGCCGTCTCAGGCTGCCGGTGCCGACCCGCCCGCCGGGGGGGAGGTCGGCGAGCCTCGTCGCGCCGTCTTTCGCGATGAAGATGTCCCGGGGATCTTCCCGGCGCGGAATCGACGCCAGCGAGAGACCCGCCGGAAAATCCGTCGGCAGGTCCTTGAGGCTGTGGACGGCCAGGTCAATCCGCCCGGCCAGGAGGGCGTCTTCGATTTCTTTGGTGAAAACGCCCTTCCCGCCGATGGCCGTGAGGGGCTGATCTTGAATCCGGTCCCCTTCGGTGCGGATCTCGACCAGCTCGACCCCGACACCGAGCGCCTTCAGGGCGTCGCGGACCCCTTCCGCCTGACACCAGGCCAGGGCGCCGGCGCGCGACCCTACGCGAAGGGGTTTTCCGCCCTTCCGGAAGCGATCGGGGGGGGGGGATTCGGGCGGACCGGAAGCCCCGGCGGGATCGGGGACTCCAAGGCGTCGGGGATCAGTCATCGAGACCGAATAGGCTTCGGGTGACGCGGAGGAAGGTGGGGGCGTCGTCGCCGGCGGCGCGGCGCTTGAGCTCGGTGATGGGGGAATGAAGAAGCTTGTTCACCAGGGAAGCCGTCAGGGCGTCCACCGCCTCCTCCGCCTCCGGACTCAGGCCCTTTAGCCTCGACCGGAGGTCCGCCACCTCCTTGAGCCGCACCGCCTCGGCCCGCTCGCGCAGCGAGACGATGGTCGGAATCACTTCCAGGGTCTCCATCCACCGCAGAAAGGCGTCGGATTCCTCATCGATCAGGACCTCGGCCCGCGCGGCCTCGCGCTCGCGCTCCTGGATGTTGGCGGCGATCACGTGTTCCAGGTCGTCGATGTCGTACAGGTACACGTTGCCGATGTCCTGAACGCTCGGCTCGACGTCCCGGGGGATGGCGATGTCGATGAAGAACATGGGCCGGTTCCGGCGGTGCCGGATGACCCGCTGGACGGTTTCCCGGCGGATCACGGCGTGCGGCGCGCCGGTCGAGCACAGCACAATGTCCGCCCCGACCAGCTCGGCCTCGATATGATTGAAGTCCACCGCGCGCCCGCCGAACCGATCGGCCAACGCCTCCGCGCGGTCGGGGGATCGGTTGGCCACCACCACGCCGCTCGCGCCCAGTTGGACCAGGTGCTGGGTCGCCAGCTCGGCCATCTCCCCGGCCCCCACGAGCATCACGCGCTGCGCTTCGAGGTCGCCGAAAATCTTCCGGGCCAGCTCGACGGCCGCATAGCTGATCGAAACGGCGTTCTCACCGATCCGCGTCTCGGTCCGCACCCGCTTGGCCACGGCAAAGCTTCTCTCGAACAAATGGTTCAAGTAGATTCCCGTGGACCCCGCCTCCCGGGCGACCCGGAAGGACTCTTTCACCTGCCCCAGGATCTGGGGCTCGCCCACCACCATCGAGTCCAGGGCCGACGATACGCGGAAAGCGTGTCGGACGGTCTCCTTGGTTTTCATTGCGTAACCGTGCTCTTTCAGGATCGCCTGGGGAACTTCATGGAACTGACCGATGAACTCCTGGATGGACGAGACCGCCTGTTCGAAGTCGGCCGCCCGGGCGTACACTTCCATCCGGTTGCACGTGGAAACGAGGACGGCTTCCTCGATCTCCTTGCGGGCCTTCAACTCCAGGACCGGCGTTCGCAGGTCGCTCTCATCGAAGTAGACCCGCTCACGGATCTCCAGCGGGGTCCGCTTATGACTGATTCCGGTGACGAGGAGGTCCATCGAACACCCTCACAAATGCAGAATGTAAGAGATGAGCACGCCGACGAATCCGATGACTGAAAAAATCGCCACCCGCCGGCCGCGCCACCCGGCCACCACCCTGCCGAACAATAGGAGGCCGTAGGCCCCCCAAATGACCACCAGCGGCAGGGTTCGCTCCAGGTTCCAGCTCCAGTAGGACCCCCGGGCATAGGCCGCCCAGACCGAGCCCGAGATGAGGCCCAACGTGATCATCGGGAAACCCAGCGCCAGGGCCAGGAAACTGCTCCCGTCCAGGACTTCCAGGGACGGAAGACGGTAGAACCACGTCCCGAACCTCTTTTTCTTCACCTGACGCTCCTGGATCATGTACATGATGCCCATGCTGAACAGCACCACAAAAACGGCCGCCCCGAGGAAGGCCATGACAACGTGAATCGTCAGCCAGACGCTGTCAAAGGGGGGCGGATTGGCCACCCCGGCCCGGGGCTGAAGGAAGGCCGCCGCCAGAACCAGGAAAATCACCGGAACCACGAACAACCCCAGATGGGCCATCTTCAACCGCAACTGCGCTACGCCGTAGGCCAGGACCACCGCCCACCCGAACACCATCAAGAAGTCGAACAACTGTGTGACCGGAATCGTCCCCAGGTCCGCGAACCGCGAAATCAAGGCGGCGGTGTGAGCGGCGAATCCGATGACCACGCCGATCGTCGCCACCCAGAGAATCCGACTCCGGCGATAGAGAAAATAATAGACGTGCCCCACCGCGCCGGTGAAGTATCCCATCAAAGCCAGCGAGACAAAAAGCGTCTTGATGATGAACGGCGCGCTCATCCGGAATCCTCATCTTCCGCCGGTTCAATTCCAAGTGTTTTACGCCCCATTCAACATTATATGACGCCGGCCGCATTGCAAGAACATTCGGACAGGGCGCGGCGGCGTCCTTGATTGCGTCCCCCCGGTCGGGCCGGCCCCATTTGAAGAGCCGCGCGCGGGGCGGAAACGCCTCCCGCCCTCCGCAAGGGTCGTTGCCCCCGCCCCCAATCACCCCCCACAGGGAAAACGCAATCGGCATGCCCCGTCTATGCCGCCCGGCCGCTTCGTGGTATATAAGGGCCTCAGTTGGAAACCCGCCCCATCGGCGCCCCCCCGCGCCTCAACGCGAGACGCACATGCACCTGGACCTCGATCCCCCCATCGTCAACGCGAGCGGAATTCTCAGCTTCCTGGACATCTTCCAGCTCCTGGACCGCAAAGGGGCGTCCATCGGGGGTTACATCACCAAGTCCATCTCTCCCGAAGAGCGCCTGGGGAACGAAAACCCCATCCTCGTCGAGTCCGGCCCGGATGATCTCCCCAAGCTGAACTCCCTGGCCCTCCCCTCCCAGACGCCGGAGGAATGGCTCGAAGAGCTCCGGGAAACCCGCCTTGTCCGGTCGAAGCTCATCGTCTCGGTCAACGGCGTCAGCCCCGAGGGGGTGAGCCGAATCGTCGGCATGACCGATCCCTACGCCGGAGGGTTCGAGCTGAACCTGAGCTGTCCGAACCTGGTGCCGGGCGAAGAGAGCGTCAACGCCATCGTCGGACAGCACCCCGAGGCCGCCGCCCGGGTGGTCCGCGCCGCCAAGGGAGCCACGGACAAACCCGTCATCGCCAAGCTTTCCCCCAACACCGAGTACGTCGAGGTCGGCCGGGCCTGCATCGAGGCGGGGGCCGACTACCTGGGCTGCGGAAACACAATGCCCGGCATCGCCATCGACCTCCACGCCCGAACGCCGGTCCTCGCGGGCGGATCCGGCGGGGTCTCCGGCCCGGCCCTCAAGCCCATCAATCTCAAGATGGTCTACGACACCTATGCCGCCCTCGGATGTCCCATTGTGGCGTATGGGGGAATCGGGAATTGGGAGGACGCGGTGGAATACTTCCTGGCCGGGGCAAGTGTCATCGGCCTGGGGACGTTCTTCGCCCACCGAAACACGGCCGACATCGTCCGGGATACGGCCGCGCTGTGGAAAGGCGTCCGGGATTACCTGAACGGCGAGCCGCCGGAATCGATCGTGGGCGCCGCCCAAAGGGGTTGAAGGCGGGCGGGATATCCGCCCTGCCTGTCATTACAATTGGGAAAATTCGATGCACGTCCACTGCAAGGTCACGGAAAACCGGAACGACGGCGGAAACAATCGCACCCTGTTCCTGGATCGCGCCTTCGACGTCCGGCCCGGCCAGTTTGTCATGGCCTGGGTCCCCGGAGAGAGCGAAAAACCGTTCTCTCTCTCCTACGAGAACGCTTTCACCGTCAAAACCCTCGGCTGGTACAGCGAAAGGCTGATCGGCCTGAAGGCCGGCGATTCCGTCTGGCTGCGGGGGCCGTACGGGACGGGCTTTCCCGTCGGCGAGGGAGCGGTCCTGCTGGGGGGGGGGTCGGCATCGCCGCGCTTCTGATCCTGGCCAAACAGGCCGACCGCCCGACCATCCTCCTCGGCGGACGCACGGCCCATGACATCCTCTTTCTGGACGAGTTCGAGCGGGCGGGAACGGTCCACGTGGCGACGGAGGACGGCTCGCTGGGGACGCGGGGTCTCATCACGGACCTGTTGCCGCGGGCGGGGAGGTACTACTGCGTCTGCGGGCCCGACAAGATGATGGCGGCCCTCAAGCCGTTGCTTCCCCCGGACCAGTCGTTTTTCTCGCTGGAGCGGTACATGAAGTGCGCCGTCGGCCTTTGCGGGCAATGCACGTGCAACGGCTACCGCGTCTGCACGGACGGACCGGTCTTCGACGGGGTCACCGCCCGGGAGATGACGGACATCGGGTTCAGGAAAAGAAGGAAAAGCGGGGGGTGGGAATACGAAACGGGTGCGCCGAATGGAGCCCGACCGGGCGCTTGAGCGTTACACTTTCGCGGATTCCGGCAACGACCGGGCGATCTCGATGACGGTGTTCAGATCGGCCCGCATGCGGTAGTTCCTCGGCTTGAAGACCCACCGGACGATCCCGTCCGCATCGGCCAGGATCACGCCGGGCGTGGCGATGTCCCGCTTCTCCGACGGGTGTCCCTTGAGGTGAAGCAACCCGGCGCGTTCGGCCGCACGGGCTTCCACGTCGCAAAGAAATCTGAATTCCGTCCCGAGCTTCCGGCGGACTTTCTCGGACTCCTCGGGCCGGTCGGCGCTGACGGGGAGAACCTCGACGCCCGCCTCCTCGAAATCCGAGGCCCGACGCTGGAGCTGAGCCAGCTCCACGATGCAGACCGTTCACCAGCCCCCCCGGTAAAACACATACAGCCCCGCCGGATCGCGGGGCCGAAACACCTCCCCCTTCGAGTCCCGCAGCTCGAAATCCGGCATCGGCGCCCCCGGCTGCCCGCGAAGCCGCCCCGGGGTGACGGAGTAAACCAACATCCAGTAGAGGAAAATACCCGTGAGGACCGGCATCGCGCCCAATGAGACCCAGCGTTGAATGTCCGGTGCGACAACAACCGCCGCGGCGCCGAACCCCAGGCCGGCGGCCATCAAGAGGTACGTCCAGACCGGGTGAAGCCGGTAGATCCCCCGTCGGAGCTCGAAAAAGTACCAGACCGCCCCCGCAAGCCAGGTCACCCATCCCGCGATGAGCATATCGGCCTCCTTCGCGGCGGGGGGGGGATTCAAACGGGGGGCTCTCCGGTTCCGGAAACGGACCCTCGGCCGGGGATCATTCGGGCACGCTCATCTTCGAGATCAGCCACTTTCCGCCAATCTCCCTCAGGGTGAAGGAGACCTCCCCGGTTCGCCCTCTTTGCCGGGGCTTCTTTCGGTCGTCCTTGACGATTTCAGTTTCCTCGATCTCGTACTTCCCCCGAACCCGAAGGGTGAACGGGTTCACCTCGCGGAAGTCCCGGTCCTTGACCCTGTAAGACGTCACGCGGACGCGCCGGAAATAGTTCTGTAGATGCCGGAGATAGGCCCGCCGGTCGAGGTGGCCGTTTACACGGACGCCCCGGAGCATGAGCCGGGAGATGTCCTTGGTGTTGCCCTTCTGGAATGCCTCAAGGAAGCGGCCGATGATCCCGGCGGCGAGCACCTGCTGGCCGCGTCCGGATTCTCTTCGGATAAGATCCTGGGCCAAGTCCTGAAAGAGCATCCATTCTCGCAGCAGGGCCCTGATCTCCCCGGAGGCCTTGGCCCGCTTCGCGGCGAGCGGCAGGATGGAATGGGCAAGATTCCGAAGGGCCAAAAGGTCGTTCATCCTCTTGGAGAGCGGGCTCTTCTCGCGGTAAAGCCTTCGCAGTCGGCCGAGGATCTTCCCCTTCTCCCTTTCCAGCGCAAACAGCCGTTCGTTGATGGATCCATCTTCCTTTTGGAGCCGCACGATTCGTTCCCAGACGTCCTGTTCCCTCTCCCAGAACTCCAGCCATCCCATCTCCAGGAGCTGGCGGCGGCGCTCTTCAATGACCTTTTTCAGGGCGGGGTCGATCCGGCGGGAAAAACGCTTCAAGACGCTGTCGAGCGGGGGCGCGATGAGCGCCGGTTTGTTCTGGGCGAGGGCCTCCCCCGAGGCCCCCCAGCAGAGCACGGCCAGCAGGAGACCCGGCCAGAGGGCCCGGGGCCGTTTCTGAAGATTCAAGACATCGCCTCCACCCGGGATTGCTCTTCCGCCAGCTCAACGACCCGGCGGGCCTGATCCACCACGGCCGGGTCCAACATCCTTCCCTCCAGGTGGGCCACGGCCTCGCCCCTTTCCCGGGCGGCCTCGAAGGCCGCGACCACCTCCCGCGCCCGGCGTGTCTCGCTGGAGCTCGGCGAAAACGCTCGGTTGACCGTCCCGACCTGGCGGGGATGGATCACCAGCTTGCCGGCGAACCCGAGCCGGCGCGCGCGCTCGGCGTCGCGCGACAAACCCGCTACATCCCGGAAATCCGTGTACACCGTATCTATCGGGAGGACGCCCGCGGCCCTCGCCCCCAGGACGACCCGCATCCGGGCCAGGGCGATCTCCTCGCCCAACGGGGTTCGCACCGCTTCGATGTCCCGAGCGAAATCCTCCCCGCCCAAGGCCAGCGCCGCGCACCCGGAATGCGCCGAAGCGATCTCGAAAGCATGGAGAAGACCCAGAGCGGTCTCGACAATCGGCACGAGCCGGGGCGCCTCACGGGTTCTCTTCTTCGACAAGGCCCCGACCCGATCCCCCAAGGCGGAAACCTCCTCCGGGCGTTGAGACTTGGGAAGAAAGATCCCTGAAAGTCCGGGACGGACGACCCCTTCGACGTCTTCGTCCATCCACGGCGTCCCCGGGCCGTTCACCCGGACATACAGGGGCGGGCCCCGGCGGTCCGGGTTCTCTTCCAGGAAGCGCATCACCAAATCCCGGGCCTCGGCCTTCCGCTCAACGGAGACGGCGTCCTCCAGGTCGACGATCACCGCGTCCGCGCCGGACGCGAGGGCCTTGGGGATCCGGTCGGGATTCGTCGCCGGGACGAACAGAAGGCTCCGAAGAAAAGGCAACGGGACTCCCTCCTCATCCGGGCGGAGGGCCGCCGTGCGCCCTCCCGGCGTACGGTCCCTCAACGAAGCAGGAAAAACCCCAGCCCGATGATCCCCGGCAGAACGACACACCCTTCGATGAGGGTTTGGCTGACCAGGAGGTTCATCATCTTGCGCTGATGGGCGTAGTGGAGGACCCAGGCCGTGTACGCGGGGGAGACAAGCAGCGCATAACCCAGCGGCGGGATCCAGCCGATCCAGGCGGATCCGATCAACAAAATGGACATCCCCCCCGAAACGGCCCAAACCGCCTTGCGGGTCATCCAGGTGGTGATGAGGATGGGCAGCGTCTCTTTGCCGACGATCCGGTCCCCCTGGATGTCGCGCAGGTCCACCATGGCCGTGACGGAAAACAGCAGCATGGCCACATAGAGGACGGCGACGGCGGTCCCCGCCGACAGGACCCCCACCGGCCCCAGCGGGGTCAGGAACAGGGGAAGGACCACCGTCACCAGCACCCAAGCCGCCGGCGTCATCATGCATTTGGAAGCCGGGAGCTGCCAGAGGTCGAGTCGCTTGAAGCGGGTCGGCTCCAGGTGAAGGCAATAGACCGATCCCGCGAGGCTCGCGACGAGGAGGATGAAGAACGCGGGCAACGAATGGGCGCCGACCACCCCGAGCGCGGCGACCAGCGCCAAGCCCGCGGCCGCGTACATCCAGCGCCCGAACCGCTCGTAGAACCGCGCCCGGGACGGGTCGTTGTATCGGCTGGATTCGACGTTCCGGCAGTAATTGAAGGTGTGCATCGCGAAGATGTAAAGGGCCGGAACGAGGAAGTACCAGGTCGCCAGTTGAATCCCCTGAAGCATCGAGGCCAGCAGGGTCATCAACGCCGATCCGGCCGCCACATAAACGTTGGTTTTCAGGAAAACGCCGGCGACGCGCTGCCAGCCGGTCCCCAGGGCCGACCGTTCGCCCTTGGCGTCTTGGATGGCGTCCATCACGCGCTGGATCATCCAACTGGGCGTGGAGGCGCCGGCGATTACGCCCACGTCTTCGTACCGGCTGACGGCGTCCACGTCGAGATCGGCCTCGGTTTCCACATGCCAAGTGGGCTTGCCGAAAGACCTGGAGATTTCCGCCAGCCGTTGCGTGTTGCCGCTGTTGTGTCCGCCGATGACCACCATGGCGTCCACCGACCGGGCCAGGCTGACAATCTCGTCCTGCCGGTCGATGGTGTCATGGCAAATCGTGTTGGTCACCTCGCAGACGGAAAACCGCCGCCTCAAAGCGGCGACGAGGGCGTCGTATTCGAGTGTGTTCGTCGTGGTCTGGGCGACGACGTTGACCTTCTCCAGCTCGGGCAGGGCCTTGATCTCCTCGACCGTCCCCACCACGTGCCCCCGCCCCCCGGTGAACCCCAAAAGGCCGATGACTTCGGGGTGGCCTTCCTCGCCGATGATGACCGTGGAATAGCCTTTGTGGGCGTGCTTTTTGATGTTTCCCTGGACGTGAGCCACGATGGGGCAGGTCGCGTCTTTCAACCTGACCCCCCAGCCCTTGATTTCCGATCGGGTCTCGGGGCTCACGCCGTGGGCGCGCACGACCACCGTCCCCCCGCTCGGGACTTCGTCCTCCTCGATGGGACGAACCTTTTTCTGTTTGAGCAGGTCGACGGCCTGCGGGTTGTGAATCAGCGGACCGTGGGTGAGGATTGCCTCCCCCTCATTTTCCTTGGCGATATCCATCGCGATGTCGATGGCCCGCTTCACGCCCCAGCAGTAACCCGCCGTCCTCGCCAGAATGACGCCCAACGTTCGCCTCCCCCTGATGGCCTTGAACTCCCGACCGGAGTCGAAGCTCCACGATATTTTACAGTAGCCCGGCCGCCCATGGATGACAAGGTTCGACCTGAACTTCCCGCCCCCCGCTTGCGCTTGTCTTCGGGACGGGCGGCGGTTGCGAATCCCCGCGCGCCCGGAACGACGCCGACGGGGACCTTGTCCCGCTCAAAAAAGCGTTTCAGCGCCCGGCCCGCCGGCTTCCCGTCCCGGCGCGGCAAACTCCATCTCATCCTCCGCCCGGCCCTCGAGGGAGATCAACCGGCCGGCGATCCCGCCCCCGGGCTCCACCACCAGCCGGCCCACCGTTCTGGGGAGTGTGAACCTTTTCTTTCCCGCGCTTCCCGGATTGAAAAAAAGCAATCCTCTCCCCCGGCCACGTCCGGCCGACCGACGTAGGGCTGGTGGGTGTGACCGAAGATGACAAGATCGGCGTTATGATCGCGCACCTGGCCTTCGAGGGCGGGCAGGGGCTTTCCCCGCGCGATCGCTTCATGGACGATGAGGATCCTCGTTCGTCCGGCCTGGAACAGGCGCAAGGCCGGGAATCGGCCCGGCGGCAGATGCGCGTCCACGTTTCCGGCCACCGCCGTCACGGGTGAGATGGCCTCCAACTCGACGGCCACGGACTCCGACCCCAGATCCCCGGCGTGCAGAATGTGGTCGACCCCGTCGAAGATATCGAACACCCGGGGATCCAGGAACCCATGGGTGCCCGATAAAACCCCCAGGACCCTGGATGTCTCGTCATCGGACATGGCCTTTGCCCTTGCCTCCCGGCCGGACGACCCTTCGGTCCGTGGAAAAAGCGGCGGGCGGAGACACCCCCGCGCGTCTCCGCCCGCCTGAAAATCCCAACCGGGTCATCCGTTTGAGGCGACCGGCCGCGGGGCCGGTCAGCCCTTGGGAATCGCCAGGTAAAGGCTTCCCCGGTTCCTCTTCACGAGCAGGAGGAGGCCCTTGTCCTTATCGGCCGAGGCCGCTTCGGACCGGAGGGTTTCCGCCTCCCCGGCGGGCTTGCCGTTCACCTCGAGGATGACATCGCCGTTCCGCAAACCGCCGCGCGCGGCGGGGCTGCCCGGAACGACCGAGACGATCCGCAGGCCCGTTCCCTTTTTCAAGCCGAGCCGGGCGATCTCCCCCTCGCTCAGGGGCCGGACCTGGACGCCGATGCGATATCCGGTTTTTTTGGCCGGGGCGACCCTCCGGGTCTCGTCCTTCATCTCATCCAGGGAGACGGTGAACGTCCGGTTCTTTCCGTTTCGGACAGCCCGGACCTTCACCACCTTCCCGATGGCCGCACGGGCCACGAGCGCGGGAAGCGAACGGGCGCTGTCGACCTTCCGGCCGGCAAAGCCTACGATGACGTCGCCGCGCTTCAGGCCCGCCCGCTCCGCGGGGCCGTCGGGCACCACTTCGGCCACCAAGGCGCCCCGGCCCTCTTTCAGGCCGAACGCCTTCGCCAGCCCGGGCGTCACATCCTGAATCTGAACGCCCAGCCAGGCCCTCGAGACATAACCCCGGGCGTTGAGGGAGCCGACAACATCGCGGGTCAGGTTGATGGGGATGGAGAATCCGATCCCCCGTCCGTTCGGGAGGATGGCCGTATTGACGCCGACCACCTCGCCCCGGACGTTGAACAGCGGACCGCCCGAGTTGCCGGGATTGATCGAGGCGTCCGTCTGAATGAAATCGTCGTACGGTCCCGCCCCGATGGAACGACCCTTTCCGCTGACGATCCCGGCGGTGACCGTGTGGCCGAGACCGAACGGATTTCCAATGGCCAACACCCAGTCGCCGGCGGCCAGGGCGTCGGAATCGCCGAAGGTCACGGCCGGCAGATCGACCTTTTCCGTAATCTTCAACAGGGCCAGGTCCGTTTTGGGATCGCGCCCCAGGACTTTGGCCTCGAAAGACCGGCCGCCGTGCAGGGTCACGCGGATCTCGTCGGCCCCCTTGACCACGTGGTTGTTGGTCACAATGAGGCCGTCACGGCTGTAAATGAAGCCCGAGCCGAGCCCCCGGCGGTGGAATTCGGGCGTCGGGCGTTTTGCGCCCGGCCCCCTGTCCCGGAAGCGGCGGAACAGGTCCCCGAAGGGCCCGTCCTGGAAGGGATGCCCCGGGGAAGGCATCCGCTCGGAGAAAGAGCTCCGCGCGACCTTCTGAACCACGCGGATGTTCACCACCGTGGGCTTGAGGCGCTCGACCAGCCCCCGGAAGGAAGGCAGCCCGGCGACCGTCCCGGCCGACTGGGCGGCTTCGGCCGCGATCAGCGCGGGCCCAGAGCCCCTCAGAACGCCTCCGGCCGAGAACGCGCCGGCCAGGAGGATCGCCAACATCAATGGCGCCCACACCACCTTTCTGATTTTCTTCAACATCTTGGCTCTCCAGCGGGACCCTGGATCGTTAAAGGAAATCTCCCCTTGAACACATTGGAAATGATGAAGTGCATGCGTACGGATATCCCTCGAAGTCAAAGTTTCCGCCAACCCGCTGATTCTGGGTGTCGCTCGAATTCCTGAAATTTCGGGGAGTGGCGGGGGGCGTAAGCCCCCCGCCAATGGCCACGAGGGAAGGCGTTGGGAGGTAGTACGCGCGTCCCTCTTAAGCCGGAGTTGGTTGGGAGGTCCCTTTCCCCAACTTCCCTCCGAATGGTCGATACTGAATATAGGCCGCCAACATTAGAGGAAGGTTAAGAGAATATTAAAATTATCTAATTCTGGAACGGAGATTTTCGGGAAGATCCAGGTGCGACCGAAGCGCTGAAATTCATATAGCTGATTGAAAAATAGGGCTTATCAAAACAAGAGATGAAACACCGCCCTCAATCGATTCCGGATTCCCCGAATGGATGGATGAAATGATCGGCCTGAAACCCTTCCGGGTGACCGATTCAGGCGGTCTCATCCTCCGGATGGGTCTCCGAATCCAAGGGCAGCTCGACGGTGAAAGTGCTTCCGCGCCCCGGGCGGCTTTCCACCCGGATGACCCCGCCGTGGGCCTCCGACACCAACCGACAGATATTGAGGCCGAGTCCCGTGCCCTCCGAACCCATCCCCCGGGCCTCGGTCGAGCGGTAGAACCGGTCGAAGATGCGGTCGATATCTTTTTCGGCGATCCCAATTCCGGTGTCCTTCACGGCGATCACCGCGCTGCCGTTCATTCGAGTCAGGGAGAGATCGATCTCGCCCCCGGGCAGCGTATAACGAAATGCGTTCACGACCAGATTCATGACGGTCTGTCGAAGACGGTCCGCATCCCCCTCGATCACCAACGGGTCCCGCCGGCTCAGCGTAAACACCTTCCGGTCCACCTCCGGCAGGGTCTTCGCCTTCTCATAGACCTCGCCGACCAGGTCCCCCAGATCAACCGGCGCAAGATGAAGCTGCGCGGCCCCCAAGTCCGCCTTGGCCAACGTCAGCAGGTCTTCCACAATCCCGCCCATTCGCCCGATCTCGTCCCGGATCACGCCCACCCCCCGTCTGTAGTCCTCGGTCGTCCGGACGGAGGACAGGAGCAGATCCGCTTCGCCCCGCAGAATGGTCAGCGGGGTCTTCAGCTCATGCGAGGCGTCGGCGCTGAACTCACGGACCCGATCGAAGGCCGCCTCCAGGCGGGCGATCATGGCGTTGAGCGTATCCACCAGGCGGGCGATCTCGTCCTCGGAGTCGGGTCGGGAGATCCGCTCGTTCAATCGCTCGGCGGTGATCCGCCGGGCCGCGGCGACGACTTCGTCCACCGGGCGCATCGCCCGCTTGGCCAGGTTCCACCCGCCGAACCCGGCCAGCAGGACGGCCGAGGGAACCACCGCCATGAGAATCAGGGCCAGCCGCCGCAGGGTCCCGTTGACCTCGCCGAACGAGGCCGCAACCTGGACGAAATTGACCACCCGGCCGGACCGGATGACGGGCTGGGTCAACACCCGGATGGCCGGGCGGTTGGGCGGGCGGACCGTTTCGAGGGTGATCCGTCCCGAAACGGCGTTTCGACGGGCGAGGGCGCTCAGTTTGATCTTCGTCCGGCCCAGCGATAAGGGCCGCATCCGAACCTCGCCCTCCGGGTCCAGGACCTGGACCATCCGGTCGAACATCCGGCTCACGGGCAAACCCGGGAAGAGTTTTGACAGGAGCGATTCGGGCGGAGCGGTGAGGTCGGGGCGATCGAGGACGGCCAGGGCGTTTCCCGCGGCCCGAAGCGATCCGTCCAGGTTTGAACGGAGCTGGTGGCCGACGGCCGCGTACACGACCAGACTGACGGCGAGCAGGAGCGCCGCCATCACGCCCGAATACCACAGGGTCAGGCGCGTCTTGAGACCCATCGACCGGAAACTGAGCGACATCATGGACCCCTTCATCAATCCCCGGACACCGCCCTCGTCAAGCCTTTTCCGGAAGGCCGAACCGATAGCCCACGCCCCGCATCGTATGGATCAGCGGGGGATCGAAACCCCGGTCAATCTTGTTCCTCAGATAGCTGACATAGACGTCCACGACGTTCGTCTCGGGGTCGAAGGAATAATCCCAGACGTGTTCGAGGACCATCGAGCGAGAGAGAATCCGGTCCTGATGCCGCATGAAATACTCCAGCAGGGCGTATTCCCGCGCCGAGAGGTTGATCTTCTTCTCCGCCCGTCGCACCTCCCGGCTGGCCGGATTCAACTCCAGGTCGGCCAACCTCAAAACGGGGGTCTTGCGGTCCTCCCGCCTCAACAGCGCCCGGACGCGCGCGAGTAGCTCGGTCAGGGCGAACGGTTTCGTGAGGTAATCGTCCGCCCCGGAATCCAGTCCGCGGACCTTGTCTTCCACGGCGTCCCGCGCCGTGAGCATCATCACCGGGGAATTCCCCCCGCCCTCCCGGTACTGGGACAGGACCTCCCAGCCATCGATGCCCGGCAGCATCACGTCGAGCAGAATCAGGTCGTAATCATTGACCGTGGCCTCCTCGAGCGCCGCGGGCCCCTGGCCCGCAACGTCCACCGTGTACCCGGCTTCCCCCAAGCCGCGGGCGATAAAGCTGGCCACCTTGGCCTCGTCTTCAACAACCAGAACGCGCAATCGATTCCCTCACGGACGCGCGGAAGGAGGGCTTCCCTCACCATCCTCCGGCCGTCTCATTGCAGGACCCGGAAGCTCTTCACCATCCGGTTGAAATCCTTCACCGTGTTGCGGAAAGCAAGCTCACGGTCAAGAAAGATGAATTCATACAGGATGTCCAGCTTCGCGCCCCGTCTCAGGATGAGGACGAACTTTCCCTGCGCCCCTCTCGTGACCTGAGTGCGGCTTTGCTCCCGCTCGATGCGTTCTTTCTTCGCCTTGCGGGTTTCCGGCCCGAACCGCTCTTCCGACACGCCGAAGAGCACTTCGTCTTCGATGCGTTTCTTCTCGGCCTGCTCGTCGATCAGAGGCCGGGAAAGCCCCCCGCGCAGTTGAAACTCCAGCCGCTCCAGGCCGTTTGTCTTTTTCAGAGTCCAGGCCCGATCCAGCGGGAGGAACCGGCCGGCCTTGATTGCCCGCATGTCATTACCCCACCCTTCCAGGACCGCCCGGTAAATCCGCCGCGCGTGATCGGACAACTCAAAATGCCGGTAGCGGAAACTCAACGGGAAGGCCCGAACCACCATCAGGCCCCCCGTATACAGGTTGTGAAAAAAAAAGTCCCCGCCCAAATCGATCTCGGCGAACGTGGACTCCCCCCGGCCCGACGCCCAGGGAGCGGGGGGCTTCTCCATCCGATACGACCAGATCGGCTCGATAATCTCCCGGGTCTGACCCGCACAGGACACAACCCACAAGGCCCCGAACAGGCAGGCCGCGAGGCGAAATCCCCCGCTTCCTCCCCCGGCGTCGTCCGCTTTCCCGCATCCCGTTCTCATCATTTTAAACTTGGCGATTGCAAAAGATTTGACACCGGATTAGGCTGGTGTCATGGACCTGAAGGGCTTTGAAGGCCTTGTAAAAACGGAGGTTACAGCGAGACGCCATCTGCTCAAGGCGTGTCAGAAAAACGGGCATAAAATCTGC
>PVBE010827519.1_pt1 | contig 18554 bp, 16 predicted proteins | sample 1631181 | NCBI WGS metagenome assembly PVBE01 (sample SAMN08397723, study PRJNA350692) | Marine metagenome, whole genome shotgun sequencing project. | isolation source: water | place: Pacific Ocean | collected 2012-04
AACAGGATGATGATGAGCGCTTCGACCATGAGGTTGGGTTCTCACTGCCCAGTCCAGTTGCAGGCAGCATGCACCATTCTCTCTCTCCTGGCTCGGGCTGATGACCGCACCCGCGCCCCGCAGCGCCTACGTCCACATTCCTTTCTGCCATCGGCGCTGCTTTTACTGCGATTTCGCAGTGGTGCCCCTGGGGGATAAGGCTGATGCCCAGGGCGGTCCCGGGAGTCGCTCGATTGAGACGTATCTCGAGCAGCTGCTCAGGGAAATTGCACTTTCACCGTCGGGACCGCCGCTGGCCACCGTCTATGTCGGTGGAGGAACCCCTTCGCTGCTGACCCCTGAACAGATCGGGCGTGTGCTCAACACCCTGCGAGCGCGTTTCGGTCTGCAGAGCGGGTCTGAAATCACGCTGGAAATGGACCCCGCCAGCTTTGGGCGGATGGATCTCGAGGCCTTGCTGTGCTGCGGTGTGAATCGGGTCAGCCTCGGTGGTCAGAGTTTCGACAACCAGGTCCTGGAGTCCCTCGGTCGCCGTCATCGCCGATCGGATCTGCTGGAAGCCTGTGAGTGGCTCCATGGCGCCGTGGAGCATGGCGCCCTGCGCAGCTGGAGCCTTGATCTGATTCGCAACCTGCCTGATCAGAGCGACGAGGCCTGGGGCGTTCAGCTCGAGCGTGCCGTGGCGATCGGCGCTCCCCATCTCTCCATCTATGACCTCAGCGTGGAACCGGGCACGGTGTTCTCGAAGCTTGAGCAACGCGGTGAGCTGGTGTTGCCTGATGAGGATGGCGCTGCCGATCGGATCGCCGCCACCAGTGATCGCCTCGCCAGGGCTGGCTACTGCCGCTACGAAATCTCCAATTTCTCCAGGCCAGGACATGCCTCCAGGCATAACCGTGTGTATTGGAGCGGCGCCGGCTGGTGGGCGTTTGGTCTGGGTGCCACCAGTGCTCCCTGGGGTGAGCGTTTCGCCAGGCCCCGAACCCGTGAGGCCTATGGCGATTGGCTGGAGCAGCAGCAAAGGGATGGTCCGCATGCCTCGCTGCTGAGGGAGCTGGCTACGCCGATGAGCCTCGAGGATCGGCTGCTTGTTGGGCTCAGGCGTCGGGAAGGAGTCGAGCTCATGGAGCAGGCCCACGGTTGCGGCTGGTCTCGGGATCGTTGCAGCCGCTGGCTGCCTCAGCTGGAGGCCCGCTGGGCAGGATTTCTTCAAACTGATCTGATGCGGCGCTGCGGTTCCCGCTGGCAGCTGACCGATCCTGGAGGGATGGCCGTCAGCAATGCGGTTCTGGTGGAGCTGGTGGAGTGGTGGGAGGAGGTGACGGCTGACGCTGATCGTCCAGCCAGCTGCGCAAGGCCTTGATCGCAAGACTGCGACCATCCATCCGGGCCCTGCTGAAGGGCGGTTGTGAGTGGGTCAGCCCGAGCAGATCGGCGGTCACGCTCACCTGCCCATCACAGTTGTCTCCTGCTCCGATGCCGATCACCGGGATCGTCACATGCCGCCTCACCTGCCCTGCAAGTTCGGCAGGTACGTGCTCGAGAACCATGGCGAAGCATCCTGCCGACTCCAGTTCGACAGCCTGCATCAGCAGGCGTTCCTGGCTGCGTGGATCTCTGGCCTGACGGCGGTAGCCAAGGCTGTGAACCGCCTGAGGCAAGAGTCCCAGGTGCCCCATCACGGGGATCCCCGTGCGGACCAGTCGTTCAATCACGGCCAAAACCTCCGGTTCAGCACCCTCGAGCTTCACGCCAGCAGCATCGGTCTGCTTGAGCAGAGTTCCTGCCGCAGCCACCGCTCGATCCAACCCGCACTGGTAACTGAGAAAGGGAAGATCGGTGATCACCAGCGGTTGCTCGGCAAGTGGTTTGCTCAAACCCCTGCAGACCGCCTGGGTGTGCAACACCATCTGCTCAAGCGTGACGGGAAGCGTTGTGCTGTGGCCGAGGCTGACCATGGCGAGTGAATCTCCCACCAGCACCACATCCGCACCCGCGTCCTCCACAAGGGAGGCGCTGATGGCATCCCAGGCGGTGAGCATGGTGATCGGTTGGCCGGTCTGCTTGAACCGGATCAGGTCGGAGGCGCGCAACCGCTCTCTCAAATCAGCGGACTTCCATTGCTAACATTGGAAGCGACTCGGACCTATGCGGTTCAGACGCCCAAACTTGGTCAGAACCGGAAGGCAGCAGCCACACGGGATGCTCTGAACAGGCGTGGACTCCGGGTCACCACAATTGTTGGTTTGCTCCGGCGGCTCAGGAGCAGGTTTGAACCGGGAGCTGCCCCGGATCAGCTGTTTGGATCAACGTCAGGCCGCTGCTGCCGCTGTCTCAGAAATTCAGGAATGCGAGCCCCGGAATCCTGCGACTCAGCAGGAGTGAAAGCTGATGTCGCTGCGCGCGGAACGCTCCTTTCGGTGCGATAGGGCTGACCATTCTCAAACCCTGTGGCGATCACGGTCACGTGAATCTCACCTTCGAGGCGTTCATCCACCACAGCTCCAACAATGATGTTGGCTTCGGGATCGACCACGTCATAAATCACTTCGGATGCGCTGGTCATGTCCTCAAGGGTCATGTCACGGCCACCGCTGATGTTGATCACACAACCTTTGGCACCATCGATGCGTGCAGCCTCCAGCAGAGGGCTGTTGATCGCGGTCTGAGCGGCTTCGATGGCACGGGAACGACCGGATCCGACACCGATGCCGAGCAGGGCAGTGCCGGCTTCGGTCATCACCGATCGGACGTCAGCGAAGTCGACATTCACCAGCCCAGGACAGGTGATGATGTCAGTGATGCCCTTCACACCCATGCGCAGAACATCATCAGCACTGCGGAAGGCCTCCTGAAGGGGAGCACTGCCGATGGCGTCACGCAGGCGGTCGTTGGGGATCACGATCAGCGTGTCAACGTGCTCAGCCAGCCGAGCGATGCCCTCATCGGCCTGGCGCATGCGGCGTCGCCCTTCAAATCCGAAGGGTTTGGTGACGATCCCAACGGTGAGAGCGCCGCTTTCCTTGGCGACTTCAGCAACAACGGGCGCCGCACCGGTACCGGTGCCTCCACCCATGCCGGCAGCGATGAACACAAGATCGGCACCCTGAAGAGCCTGCTGCAGATCGGCACGGGATTCTTCAGCCGCTTTCTGACCGATGCTGGGGTTACCACCGGCGCCAAGGCCCCGAGTCAGGGTCTGTCCGAGCTGGACACGGTGTTCCGACGATGATTGAAGCAGTGCCTGAGCATCAGTGTTCAGAACTCTGTAAGCGACCCCTTCAAGGTCGCTTTGGATCATGCGGTTCACGGCGTTGCTGCCACCACCTCCGACGCCGATCACTTCAATTCGGGCGGATTGGGAAGGAAGAATTCCTTCCGAGTCAGGAGAAGGGGACATCTGACCGTTCACCATCTCCATCGTCGGCGTCGAACCACTCAAGTGCGTGTGCATTATGTCCCTGAGAGCGATAATCGCCGAATTCAAATCACACTCGTTGTGGTTTCAGCACTGTGCAACGACCGGTCAGGGTTTGCTGGTTTTCTGTTTCGGGCTTGGTTTCAGCTGTAATTCGGGTTTGGAGGGATCTGAAAGATCGATGCCGCTGCTGGCTTTCCCCCGCAGATTTTCGGGAAGACTGCTCGACAGCAGTGCGATCGTGCGGAGCTGCTGATCCAGCAGCCGCTCATTCGAACCCAGTTGCACGAGGCCAAGCGTTTGCGTGCGCAGGCTGAGGTCTCCATCCGGAGCGATGTGGATCTCACTCAAAGGACTGCCCAGCTGATCGCGTTGCGCCAGCACCGCAGCAATCATTGAGCGCCGGCTCGGAATCCACCCCTCCACACGCACCGCACTGGCGGGGGCTTCACCCTGGCGCGCGACGGTGAGCGGCATCCAATGCCCTTCAAAGTCGACCATCCCCTGTTCCTTGCCGCGGGCTCCCATTCGGCTCGCAGCCGCCACGGGACGTCGATCCTGCAGCTCGATGTCCAGTCCCGGCGGGACAAGCCGTCGCTTGACTGACACGGACTGCACCGGCAGCTCGGCCTGCAGCCGGCGCTCCAGAAGGCCTGGCTCCAGCGTGATCAATGGGCGTGGGAAGCGCAGGCCTGCGGCTTTGACCACCGCTTCGCTGCCCAGTCGTTCACTGCCCCGCACCGTGAGCTGCTGCTGCGAGCGCAGGCTCCAGCCTGCGCTGAGCAGAACCCAGACCAAGCCGCCTGAGACTCCGCCGAGCAGGAGGATGCGCCAGATCTGAATCAGCCGCTCCCGACGTCGCTCCTGGCGCAGCCTGCGCCGGCGTTCGACTCCCGGAGGCAGGGGAGTGCTGGTGTTGCTCTCCTGTTTGTTGACTTTCGAGCGGGCCATCACAGGTCGCAACGCGCCTTCGCCATCAACTGATCCATCCAGCGGCGGGCCCGTTCCGCATCCGAGAACGGCACATCCATCTGCCGCCCTTCACCGATGAGCCTCAGGCGGCATCGACCCTGTGATTCGTGAGCCAGTGGTGCATCGCCCGATGAGAGCGACATCAACTCCACCAGCTCGAGCGTTTTGATCACAAATCGGCCTTCATCCTTGAAGCTGCCCGCATGGAAACTGCTCCAGCTCAGCTCACCGTTCTTCAGCCGTGCTGCACCGCAGCCGTCGAGCTTGGCCAGTTCGGATGATTCGCTCCAGACCCGAAACAGATTCTGGCGCCGCCGCTCCAGCCATCCCAGGGACGCCAGCAGCACGAACACCAACAGCAGCGGAAACCAGAGCAAACCGTGCATCATCGCGGCAGCAGCAGAGGCAGACGGCTCATTCTTGCGCTGTGTTCACCAGCTCCGCCACCAGCTGTGGCAAAGGAACACCGGAGGCCTCCCACAGCGTTGGATACATGCTCTGGGATGTGAAGCCCGGCAGGGTGTTGATCTCATTCAGCCAGATCTGGTCATTGGCCTCGTCATAAAAGACATCCACACGTGCCTGGCCATAGGCGTGAACGGCGCGGCAGGCATCGAGGGCCATGGCCTGAATGCGTTGGCTGACTGAATCGGACAATGGCGCCGGGATCAGGGTTTGACTGCGTCCTTCGGTGTATTTGGTCTCGTAGTCGTACCAGTCGGCATCAAACCGCACTTCACCCACCACGGAAGCTCTCAGATCCTTTCGCCCCAGCACGGCACATTCCAGTTCCCGGGCCTTGACGCCCTGTTCCACCACCAGACGCGGATCGAGTTTCGCCGCCAGCTGCAGGCCAGCCAGCAGTTCCTCGCGATGACGAACTTTGCTGATTCCCACGGATGAGCCGAGGTTGGCGGGTTTCACGAAGCAGGGATAGCTGAGCTCCTCTTCCAACCTGTTCAGCAGGCGTTCGAGCTGCTGCGGGTTGTTGAGATCAGCCGCGTTGATTCCCAGATAGGGAACCTGGGGAATCCCGGCAACGCTGAAGGCTGCCTTCATGGCCAGCTTGTCCATGCCGACTGCGGATCCGAGCACGCCGGAGCCTACGAACGGTTGCTGCATCAATGTGAACAGACCCTGCACAGTGCCGTCCTCCCCATTTGGTCCGTGCAGAACCGGATACCAGACATCGATACATTCGGGGTCCAGGGGCAACTGGCGCAGTCCTCTGGCAGGAAGCGGCTGAGGCAGCTGTTCATTGGTGAGTGCCGAGCCTCGCTCCAGCACGTTTCTGGCGATGGTTTCCGGCCACCAGCGCCCTTCGAGGTCGATGTAGACAGGAGTGACCAGGAACCTTTCGCCTTGGCTGGCATCGACCAGAGCCTTGATCACTGTTGAGGCGGACCGGATTGACACGTCGTGTTCACCGGATGCCCCTCCGAACACCACGCCAACGCGGATCTGGGAAGTCGGCATGGGGGAGCAAGCTTTACAACGGTCTGCGCCGAAAGGTATCAGCCGTGCACAGGAGTGCCACTGAGAGAGAAGGAACGAACCGCATCGATGCGAACCTGAACCAGATCGCCAGGTTCCCAGCGACGCCCATCAGAAGCTTCCGCACTGAAGAACGTCAGGCGATTCGTGCGGGTGCGTCCCATCAGCTGCGTCGGGTCCTTGGGGTTGATGCCCTCCGCCAGCACCTCTTCGACCCGGCCGGAGTAGCGACTGTTGCGTTCTTTGGCGCAGCGCTCCACCAGGGCATTGATCTCCTGCAGACGAGCCACTTTCACCTCCTCGGGAAGCTGGTTGTCCCAGTCCGCCGCTGGGGTATTGGGCCTAGGTGAGTAGGCGGCCGTATTCACCAGATCAAAGCAGATCTCCTCAATCAGCTTCAGGGTTCGTCTGAACTGGGCATCGGTTTCGCCGGGGAACGCAACGATCACATCGGCGCTCAGTGAGGCCTCAGGCATGCGTTCACGGATGTGGTCGATGATCTTGCGGTAGCGCTCAATGGTGTATCCGCGGGCCATCGCCTGCAGCACGTCGTTGTCTCCGCTCTGGAAGGGGATGTGGAAGTGCTCGCAGAGCTTGGGGAGATCGGCACAGGCATCAATCAGACGCCTGGTGAAGTAGCGGGGATGGCTGGTGGCGAATCGGATCCGTTCAATTCCTTCAACGTCATGGACGTAATGGAGCAGGTCGGTGAGTGTGTTCTTGCGCCGTCCTTCTGCCGTGATGCCAGGCAGATCACGGCCATAGGCGTCGATGTTCTGCCCCAGCAGAGTGATTTCCCGGTAACCCTGCTCCGCCAGTCCCTCCATCTCCAACTTGATGGCGTCAGGCAGCCGCGATTGCTCCTTGCCGCGCACGGAAGGCACGACGCAGTAAGTGCAGCGTTCGTTGCAGCCATAGATCACATTCACCCATCCGCAGATGCTGCTGTCGCGGCGAGCGGTGGTGATGTCTTCAAGGATGTGGTGCTCTTCAGTCGCCACCACCTGCTGACCGGCGTCAACCTGCTGCAACAGTGTTTCCAGTCGATTGGCGTGTTGCGGCCCCATCACCAGATCCAGTTCGGGCACGCGCCGCAGCAGTGATGCACCCTCCTGCTGGGCAACGCAGCCCGCGACCACAAGTTTGAGATGGGGATTGATGCGTTTCCGGCGCGCCTGGCGCCCGAGGTAGCTGTAGACCTTCTGTTCAGCGTTGTCGCGGATCGTGCAGGTGTTGTAGAGAACCAGGTCGGCATCCAGCTCAGCGGTGGCTTCCCGATAGCCCATCGACTCAAGAATTCCTGCCATCCTTTCGGAATCAGCCTTGTTCATCTGGCAACCAAAGGTGGTGATCCAGTAGCTGCCCCGCTCCAGGCCTGGCAGTTGAGTGGTTGAGGCAGAGGCGGTGACGGTCAAGGCGGAGGGCCGTCCGATGGACCGCCGGCGATGGAACCTTCCTTCAGTGTGGTTCACAGAGGTCCTGTGTCACCTTGAAGTTCGGTGCGCACGTTGGATGGGCTGGACTCTGCGTCGGTTTCCGCTCACCAAGGCGGTTCCGCTGGCCATCAGCCGTGGCACCACCTCTGCGGTGGAACGGCTTGAACTGTGCCTTGATCATGACGGGATCATCTCCCGGGGGGAAACCGGTGGTCTGGATACAGGTCACCGCTCCTATGGGTTGGAGACCATCGAGGCTGAACTCCAGAGCTTGCTGCCCGACCTCAACAGGATTGATCCTGCCAACAGAAGCGTTTGTGATGAACTGCTGAGCAGCCTGTCTCCACCAGCAAGATGTGCTGTGGATCTGGCGCTCTGGGATTGGTGGGGTCAGTTGTTGCAGCAACCGGTCTGGCGGTTGTTCAGCCTGGATGGCAACTGCGCTGTTGCAACGAGCGTCACCCTCGGTCTGGCTTCGGTGGAGGGAGTTCAACAGCGGCTGGAGCGCTGGTGGAAGCAACTGCCGGCCACCCGCATCAAGCTCAAGCTGGGCAGCCCAGACGGGCTTGATCACGACAGGGCACTGCTGGAGAGGGTGGCGTCGATGCTGCAGGCCCGCACGCAGGCCACGGGGGTGGTCCACGAGCTTCAGGTCGATGCCAATGGCGGCTGGACCGTGCAGCAGGCCACAGAGATGCAGTCATCGCTCATGGCTGCTGAGGTTGTTCTGCTGGAGCAACCGATTGCTGCAAGCCTTGATCCAGAGGAGGATCTTCAGGGTTTTGCGGCTTTGCGAGAACACTGCACCCTGCCGCTTGTGGCCGACGAAAGCTGCTGGGATCTCCAAGACCTTCTGCGCCTGGCTCCCCATGTCGATGGGGTCAACCTGAAGCTGCTCAAAACCGGAGGACTGACGGAAGCCTTGCTGATGGCAAGGGTGGCGAGGCGACTGGATCTTGATCTGATGGTCGGCTGTTATTCAGACAGCGCATTGCTGAACGGGGCGGCATGTCAGCTGTTGTCGCTCATCCGGTGGCCCGACCTCGACAGTCATCTCAATCTTGTTGACGACCCTTTTCAGGGGCTATCACTCGATCAAGACAAGTTGTCGCCGCCATCAGCTGCCGGTCTGGGGATCAGCCGCGATGCACAAGTTCAGGCTGATTGACTGACTTCCTGCTCTGCAAGTTCCCGCAAATACCTTCGTCTTTGTGGTGATTCGTAGCCAGTGATCTGAAAGGTCTTGACAGCCTTGCCAGGCTTTCTCCACTCCCTGTGGGGAGCTGTTTCTCTTCGATTCATTTGAATTCGGCTTATCGGTTCTCGCGCAGTGGACCCTTATGGGCTCTTCGGCGTTAAGTCATTATTGCATGGTTTTCAGGAATTCGCATTCGGGACTGTTCTGTTGCTGCGACGAACAGTCAATTCAGTTTGAAATTGTCTTGCAATTCATTGATCAAAACAACTGGCTCCGACGGCTCGATCGTCGTGGGTGTTGTTCATTCGCTGCATGAAGTCTGTTGTTCATGAGTCCTGCTGTTCATGAACAATTTTGTTTGCAGGCAATGTCTGCAGGGGGTTGGAGCAGATTACTGGAGCAGCGCCTCTCGGAAATGCGTTGCTCAAGAAAGCTGCTCATCGGTGCAATTCTTGGTTTCTTTAAGAGGTCTGATTGGACTGCGCCAGGCTCAGTCGATCATGGCTCTCCAAAAGTCTGTTGTGTAAGCAGCTTCACTCACTGCCGATGCAGCGGACTTCTGGTTCCAGAACGTTGTTCAGAAGCCGGCAAAATGAAGTAGTGCCTCCAGGGTGGCAAGGCCTAAAAGGAATGTCGCACCCAGAAAACTTGCCTCTTTCAGTCCTTTGGACATGAGCAGTGCCTCCAGAGAAACGCAGCCTTTTGAATAGAACATTAATCTGCCCAGCTGCTCGATATTCCTGAAAACACAAAAGTATTTTTTGGCGGTGAATGACAATCAAGTTTCTACAGTGTTCTGTGTCATTAATCCCGAAAACCTGCTTTTGGGCCGTCTGTTGACACAAAAGATCGTGACTTTTCATTGAGTTATTGTTTTTTTGTTGCGTGGCGGTGAAGTTTTTCAGAGCAGAAATCCGAGCGTCTTGTCGTTGATTCAAGTTTCAGCGTCTGTCTTTGCATCCTTGCTGCACCTAGAGCTCGACCGGCGTTGCTAGATCCAGGGTCAGGTCCGGGCCCGTTCGCTTGAGTCTTGAATCCGTCACTCAGTGCCCTGCAGGCTTCGCTGCTATGCCTCTGGTGCTGATGCAGCACGGGGGTCTGTCGTCTCTCACGGGCAAAACCGGACTGGCGATGTTGCGCCATCGAGCTGGCCCGATTGTGGCCATCATCGATCCTGATCATGCAGGCCAGCGGCTTGACCTCGTGACGGGGATTGCAAGGTCAGTGCCTGTGGTGCGCAACCTGGCCGAAGCACTTCCCCATGGACCAGCGGCTGCTGTGATCGGTCTGGCTCCTTCAGGGGGTGGATTACCCGATGTCGTGAGAGCCGATGTGTTGGCGGCACTCCAAGCCGGTCTGTCTCTCGCCAGTGGTCTGCACAGTTATCTGAACGATGACCTGGAGCTGCAGGCAGCGCTGCAGCCCGGTCGCTGGATCTGGGACCTGCGTCGTGAGCCGATCGGACTCGGCGTGGGTAAAGCCCGCGCTGCGGGACTCCCCTGTCAGCGCATCCTGGCTGTGGGAACGGACATGGCTGTCGGCAAAATGAGTGCCTGTCTGGCTGTGCATGAAGCTGCCGTTCGCGCAGGTGTGTCCTCCGCTTTTGTGGGGACCGGTCAGGCGGGAATCCTGATTAGTGGTCAGGGGGTCCCGCTTGATGCTGTGCGGGTTGATTTTGCCGCCGGTGCCGTGGAAACAGCAGTGCTTTCGGCTGCGCAGGCACTGCCGCCGGAGGGTCTGGTGCTTGTGGAAGGTCAGGGTTCGCTCTGCCACCCCGGTTCCACGGCCACCCTGCCGTTGTTGCGGGGAAGTCAGCCAACGGCGCTGATGATGGTGCATCGCGCTCGGCAGTCGACCATTGAACGGCTGCCGGATATCCCCTTACCGCCTCTGGAGCAGCTTGTTGCGATCTGCGAATCGCTGGCAGCCATCGCCCGGCCTGCCGGCAGCCCCGCAGGCCCCAAGGTGCGTGCACTGGCACTGAACACCGCACGACTGGACGATCAGGAGGCTTCGGAAGTCGTCGAGCAGTACGGCGAACGTCTGGGAATTCCCTGCAAAGATCCCATCCGCCATGGAGCGGAAGAGCTGCTTCAGGCGTTGATGACCTCTTGAGCAGGAAGGCTGCTGAATGGGGTGAAAGGGCGAGCGAGGGGATTCGAACCCCCGAATAGCGGCGCCACAAGCCGCTGCCTTAACCACTTGGCGACGCCCGCCGCGTCAGTAAGAATCTATCAATTCGCCCTGCAGTCACACCCGCATGTCTTCGCCTCGATGGCGCTGGCCTTCAGCAACAGTGGCAGCAGCTGTGCTGGTCGTGGCAGGAAGTGGTGCTGCATTGTTCCTAACCAATCCCACAAGGGCGGATTACAGGGTTTTTGCCGGGGAAACACTGGTGAAGCTGGCCACCAAGGAGATCTGCGAGCGTCAGACCCTGCCGATGGTGCTTCAGCTCTGGATCAGTGACTGTCCTCGCTTGATCGCTGACCAGGAGCAGACGCTGGCCTTGCTGGCCGACCAGTTCACCCGTCGCTGGAATCTTGGGCTGGCCAGTGTCTATGTCACGACTGTCGGTGGTCAGAACCTCTTGCCTGCCCTGAGGCTGCCGCGCTACTCAGTGACCTGCCTTGGGCTTGCAGGGCAGTTCGTTGTGCTCAAAACCGGCTCGGAGGCCGGCAAACTCGAATGAGCCCAGCACGGTTGCGTTGTCATCAGGTGAACTGAGAGCCCGCTGTCCCCGCTCACTGCTCGATCTGGGTTCCGAGCCGTCTGCCACAGCTGGTGAGGATGGGCTGATTCCCGTTGAGCTCACCTGGTCCGGCAGCAGGATCCAGTCTGTGAAGGTGATGTCTGAGGCCACGGGTCTGGTGCTGCCCAGACTGGTGGAACCCCATGCCCATCTGGACAAGGCCTTCTCCTGGAATGACTACCCCAATCCGGCGGGAACGTATTCAGGAGCACTGGCGGCCAACTTCAGGGAGCACGAGACCCGAACGGCGGCAAAGGTTGAGCAGCGTGGAGAGCGCTGTTTGCAACTGGCCTGGCAACACGGTCTGCGAGCGGTGCGCATTCATATCGACAGCCTCGGACCTGGCGCGAACTGCAGCTGGGAGGTGCTCTCCGATCTGCGCAACCACTGGCGTGAACGCATTGAGCTGCAGCTGGTCGCTCTGGTGCCGATTGAGCACTGGTCAACGGCCGAGGGGGAGCACCTGGCTGCTGCTGTGGCCAAGGTGGACGGACTGATCGGCGGTGTTCTGGTACCCCCCTGCAGAGGACGGGCCACGCGCCGTGCTCTGCGTCGTCTGCTGGAGCTTGCGGATCGACACGGATGCCCGGTGGATCTGCACATTGATGAAGCAGCCTCCCAACCTGCGGAGGGCGTCCGCCAGTTGTTGCGAGTGCTTGAAAGCATGACTGTTTCGGTGCCTGTCACCTGCAGCCATGCCAGCAGCCTGTCGCTGCTGTCAGCGGGTGCACTACGGCGGCTGGGAACGCGCATGGCGCGCCAGAACCTGCAGGTGGTGGCACTGCCGCTCACCAATGGCTGGTTGCTCGGTCATCGCGACAACGAAACTCCGCTGTGCAGGCCGCTGGCGCCGATCCGTCAGCTGCAACGCGCCGGAATTCCTGTGGCTGTTGGAGGTGACAACGTTCAGGATCCCTGGTATCCAGGCGGGCAGCTTGATCCCCTGGCACTGATGGCCATGAGCCTGCCGCTGGCTCAGCTCGCACCCTGGGATGACCATGGCCTGAAGCCCTTCGGAACCGATGCGACGGGTCTGATGGGTCTGGATTGGGACGGACGATTGCGCGCCGGAGCACCGGCGGACCTGATTCATCTGCCAGAGGCTGGCTGGCCGGAGTTGCTTGCGATGGCCTGCCGACGCCGGGTTCTTGCCGGTGGAGATTGGGTGCAGGATGAGGCGTAGCGCCTTCAAGACCAACTGATGCTTCCCGATGCCCTGCGAACTGAGCTGTCGGCACTCCCCGGCCTCAGGTTGTTGACGCAGCCGGAGGAACTGGAACGGTTTTCCCGCGATGCCTATGACTACTCGCCTGTGCTTCAGCAGCGTTTGGCCCATTGCCGGGCGGAGCTGGTCGTCCGGCCGGACACCGTTGAGGCGGTGGTTGGTGTGGCATCGGCCTGCCGGAGGCATCGCGTTCCTCTGACCCTGCGTGGATCGGGCACGGGCAATTACGGCCAATCCGTGCCTCTCGAGTCCGGTGTGGTGATGGTGATGACCCAGCTTCGGGCGGTACGTTCCATCGATCCGCTCAGCGGTGTCGCCGTAGCTGAGTGTGGATGTCTGCTGAAGGACCTCAACCGGGAGCTGGCTGGTTTTGACCGTCAGTTGCGTCTGATGCCGAGCACCTGGCGCAGCGCCACAATCGGTGGGTTCATTGCCGGCGGTTCGGGAGGCATCGGCTCCGTGCGCTGGGGGTTTCTTCGCGATCCCGGGCACCTGCTTGGGCTGGAGGTGGTGACCATGGAGCCAGAGCCGCGCGTTCTGCAGCTTGAGGCAAGTGATGCCGAGGCGTTGAATCATGCCTACGGCACCAACGGCATCATCACGGCACTGCGGCTGGCCACGGCACCCCGTGTTGACTGGCAGGAAGTGGTCGTGGACTGTCCGGATTGGACGACGGCCGTTGAACTGGCAAAACGCTGCAGTACAGCGGCCATCGATCTGCATCTCTGCTGCGTTCTTGAAGCAGCCGTGGTGGAGTTGCTGCCCACGTGGGATCTGCCCCAGCGCCCGTCTGATCGCCTGTTGCTGTTGGTTGCTCCCGATGCCGTCAGTACGGTTCAACGGCTGGCGACGGGGGTGGGGGCTGTTCTGACCCATCTCGGGGCCGAGGCCGATCGCCAAGGCAATGGTCTGCGGGAGCTGAGCTGGAACCACACGACGCTGCACCTGCGTCAGCGCGAGCCCGACTGGACCTATCTGCAGATGCTCCTTCCCCAACCGGAGATCGATTGTCTGGACACGCTCAAGCAGAACTGGGGAGAGGATCTGCTCTGGCACCTTGAAGCTGTCAGGCAGCAGGGAGTTCAGCGGCTCGCATCACTGCCTCTGGTGCGCTGGCGTGGCCCTGAAGCACTGGAGCAATTGATGCAGCAGTGCCGAGATCTCGGCGCGCTGATCTTCAATCCGCATGTGCTCACCGTGGAAGGTGGCGGTCTCGGCGTGGTGGATGGGGATCAGGTGGCCACCAAGCACCGTTACGACCCCGCGGGACTGCTCAATCCGGGAAAACTTGGGGGGTTCAGCAGTTGAGGCTGTCGCGGGTGGAGACACCCGTGCTGGGATTCACGCCTTCCGCGACCTGGCAGAGCCGGCGCTGATCGTCCCGGTCCAGCAGAGCGTCGCTGAAGTCAGCGCCTTCCACATCGGCTCCTGCAAAGCTGCTGCCCGCGGCGATCACTCCGATCAGGAGAGCATCGCGCAGATCAGTGCGCGTGAAGTCGGCCCGGTCCATCAGCGAATCGCTGAGGTCAGCTCCATGAAAATCAGCCTCGGCGAAAGCTCCCTGCGTGAAGATCGCTCCATGCAGGTTGGCGCCGCTGAAATCAGCACCGCGCCCAACCGCTCCGGCAAAGGAGGTGTTGGTCAACTGCTGGTCATGAAAGTCAGCGTCGCTTTGATTGGTGAGGGTGTAATCCACCCGGTCCTGAAACAGTGCCCTGTCCTGGAGGCCCACTCCCGCAGAGGTATCAAGGGCTGACGCAGCAAGCGGTGTCAGCCAGGACACCACCAAGGCGAGTGCAGCAATCAGCTTGAGCAGCGATCTCATGATTCCAGCGAGGAGCTTGACGATCACTCTGCCTCCACTATGCCGTTTTCCATCAGATGGCCGATCAGATACAACGATCCTGCGATCACCGGGGCGGATTCGGGCCAGCCCTGGTCAAGCAGGTCATCGAGCGCCTGGAGAGCACTGTTCGCTGATTTCAGTTGATGAGCCTTCACTGGCAGTGCTTGCCGCAGTTGCTCCAGGCTCCAGCTGCGATGGCCTGGCACCGGCACAATCCAGGCTTCATCTTCAGATCCGAGCAGCTGTTGCAGCATCTCAGGAGCCTGTTTCTGTGCCTGGATCGCCAGGATCCAGATCTGCCGCCTGCCTCCGGCTGACCAGAGGCAGCGTTCCCTCGCCAGCACGATGGCGGCAGCTGGATTGTGTGCTCCGTCCACGCGCAGCCTGCGGCCCCGCCAGCGCATCCATTGCAGGCGACCGGGCCAGCGTGCAGCGGCGAAGCCTGAACGGATGGCTTGGTTTGAGATCGGCTCACTGCGTGTGCTCATCCACTGCAGTGCGGCTTCAGCCACAGCGCCGTTGCGTTTCTGAAAAGCCCCTGACAGTCCCAGGGTCCAGCTTTCATCCAGGGCATCGACCCACTGCAGGGTGCCGTTCATCTTCTGCACCTGTTGTTCGAGCACCACAGACACCTCCGGTTTCTGGGTTGCACTGATCACGTGAGCACCCTCACCGATGGCCGCGGCTTTCTCTGCAGCAATGGCCTGGAGGTTGGGGCCCAGATGCTCGCGGTGGTCCATGCCGATCGATGCCACAGCAATCAGGGGTCGCAAGCTGTGGGCAGTGGTGGCATCCAGCCGGCCTCCCAGCCCTGCTTCGAGAACCAGCCAGTCGGGTTTCCGGGATTCAAAGTGAAGCAGTGCAGTGCAGATCAGCTGCTCAAACGGTGTTAGGCGGCATTGGTCCGTCACCGGTCGCAGCTGCTCGAGCCTCTGTCGCAGGTCTGTAATTGCGATCAACTGGTCGTTGATGCGGATGCGTTCACACCAGCTCACCAGGTGGGGTGATGTGGTCAGGCCTGAGCGCAGTCCGGCCGCCATCAATCCATGGTGGATCAGGCAGGCGATGGATCCCTTGCCGTTGGTGCCCACGACCTGAACGGCAGGAATTGATTGCGCAGGTCGCTGCAGCTGTTCCAGAGCATTCATCATCCTGTCCAGCGACAGATCCATGCCACGCACGTCAAAGCGAGGCAGCAGATCACTCAGTTCGTGAGCTGGATGGCAAGGCCGAGTCACTCAGCTGATGCGGCTCAGGGCTCGTTCAAGCCGCGTCAGCAGCGCCTGGATCTCTCGGGCGTTGATCACCAGAGCGGGCACCATGCGCACCACCTGAGCGCCTGCGGGCACCACAAGCAGCTGTTCCTCCAGAGCTGCCTTGACAACGTCCAGAGCGGTGATTCCACAGTCCTGTCTCAGGACCAGGCCCTGAATCAGCCCCCAGCCACGCGAGCCCTCCAAAGCATCAGGGAAATGTGCCACGAGCCTGTCGAGGCCTGCATGAAGCTGGGCGCCCCGTTCGCGCACATTGCGCAGCAGATTGCGCTTTTCAATCTCGCTCGCCACCGTCAGACCGGCCTGACAGGCGAAAGGATTGCCGCCGAAGGTGCTTGCGTGGTCGCCGGGTTCGAAGACATCGGCGTGTTGTTGCACCAACAGTGCTCCCACGGCATGCCCTCCGCCCAGTCCTTTGGCCAGGGTCAGTGCATCAGGGCGAACGCCAAGCTGCTCATAACCCCAGAGCGAGCCGGTTCGGCCCATTCCCACCTGCACTTCATCGAAGATCAGCAGGATGTTGCGTTGATCGCAGTGCTTGCGAATGGCCTTCATGACCTCGGGATCACCAGGATTCACGCCTCCTTCCCCCTGAAGGGGTTCGATCAGCACTGCTGCCACGCGAGGACCATGCTGTTCGAGGCGCTCGAGCAGCTGCTCGAAATCAGCGAGATCGTTGTACCGGAAGAATTCGAAACCCTCCACCATCGGTTCAAATCCTTGGTGGTACCTGGGTTGTCCAGTGGCGCTAACGGCTGCGAGGGTGCGTCCATGAAAGCTTGCAGCAGCCGTGATGATCACGGGGCGTTCAATGCCTCGATCCAGATGGCCGTGTTTCCGAGCCAGCTTGATCGCTGCTTCATTGGCTTCAGCGCCTGAATTGCAGAAGAAGACGCTGTCTGCGCAGCTGTTGCTGACCAACCACTTCGCCAGTGCTTCCTGTTCAGGAATTTGGTAGAGATTGGAGACGTGCTGCAGCTTACGCAGCTGTCCGCTGAGAGCCTTGCGCATGGCTCTGTTGCTGTGCCCCAGCGTGCAGGTGGCGATGCCAGCCACGGCATCGAGATGGCGACGGCTTTTTTCATCCCAGACCCAACAGCCTTTTCCGCGCTGGATGGAGAGTGCGAAGCGGTTGTAGGTCCCCATCACCGCCTCGGACGGGCGCGCTGGCTCCACCATGGGTTGTTCAGGGCTGTTCCCTGGAGGCGTCAAGGACATTGTCATTGTCTCTCAAGGCACTGCCCACTTGGTCATTGTGAGCTCAATCCTGTTAGGGACCTTGAAGATCAATAGGAGCGGTCGGACTTGAACCGACAAACCCGAAGGCGGCGCATTTTGAGTGCGCTGCGTCTACCAATTCCGCCACGCTCCCGCATTTTGAGTTTAGTGGATGCAGTTCCGGGAAGCGTTTCAGGAAGAGTGCCGTTCCAGTGACGCTCCGCTGGCCGTGAGTTTCGCCTCAATGCCGGCGTAGCCGCGGTCGAGATGGTTCAGCCCACTCACCTGCGTTCTGCCCTTGGCCACCAGGCCTGCAAGCACCATGGCGGCAGAAGCGCGCAGATCGGTGCCGTTCACAGGCGCTCCACTGAGGCAGGGCACACCCTCAACCACAGCTGCGTTGCCCTGGACACGGATGGCTGCACCCATGCGCTGCAGCTCTGCAACATGCTGCATGCGGTTCTCATAAATCTTTTCGGTGATCACGCTTGTGCCCTCGGCTGTGGCCAGCAGGGACATGAACGGTGCCTGAAGATCGGTCGGGAATCCTGGGAAAGGTTGTGTGGTGATGTCAGTCCCTTTGATGAGGCCGGGTGTGATGACGATGCCATCACCATCGATCTCGAGATCGCAGCCGCAGTCGCGCAGTTTCTGAAGAACGGAGCTGAGGTGATCAGGAATCAGGGGGGCGACGCGTAATGTCGAGCGAGTGATTGCTGCAGCCAGCAAAAAGGTACCGGCTTCAATCCTGTCCGGAATCACCGTCCAGTCGCAACCGTGCAGCCGCTCTACACCTTCAACGGTGATGGATGGACCACCTGCACCACTGATGCGGGCCCCCATGGCATTCAGCAGGTTGGCCAGGTCCTGAACTTCAGGCTCCTGAGCAGCGTTTTCAATCACACTGGTCCCTTCCGCCAGGCTTGCGGCCATCAGAATTGTTTCAGTGGCGCCGACGCTGGGGCAGTCGAGAACGATCGAGGCACTGGTGAGGCGATTGCGTCCTCCTGCGACTGAGGCTGACACCACGCCATGGTCAACGCTGACCACAGCGCCGAGAGCTTTTAAGCCGCGGATGTGTTCCACAACAGGACGCGCGCCGATCCGACATCCTCCGGGCAGGGGGACCCTGGCATGACCCATGCGAGCGAGGATCGAGCCGATCGCGAAAAAGCTTGCTCTGAGACCGTTGACCAGTTCGTAGGGAGGTTCAGCGCTGGTGAGCTTGGAGGCCTGAAGCTGGACTGTCTCACCACTGCGCCGAACTTTCACGCCCATCGAGACCAGGATGCTCTCCATGCCATCGATGTCGGTCAGAGGAGGGACATTGTTGAGAGTGAGTGTGTCCTCCGTCAGCAGAGACGCGGTCATCAGAACAAGGGCGGAATTCTTGGCGCCGCTGACGCGCAATTCTCCATGCAGCTTGTTTCCGCCCTGGATCTCAAGATGAGGTTTGAGAACGTCTTGAGACGCGGGCGCCGCGGCTGTCATCCCTGTTATTTCTTGCCGAATGCTTATCTTGACGACTATGCCTGAGACCGTCTAGACGGCCGGCCCCCAAACTGTCTTGGCGAATCTCACGTTGTCCGAGTGCCGATGTCGTATGTTTCACGGGTCGCTTAGCGACACACGCCAGCGGATGTGGCGGAATTGGTAGACGCGCTAGTTTCAGGTACTAGTGGCAGCAATGTCGTGGGAGTTCAAGTCTCCCCATCCGCATCAAA
>PVBE010926440.1_pt1 | contig 18553 bp, 13 predicted proteins | sample 1631181 | NCBI WGS metagenome assembly PVBE01 (sample SAMN08397723, study PRJNA350692) | Marine metagenome, whole genome shotgun sequencing project. | isolation source: water | place: Pacific Ocean | collected 2012-04
CTGGCCCGGCTTGTTCCCGTCCTGCCCCGGCTTGTTCCCGTCCTGCCCCGGCTTCTTCCCGTCTTGCCCCGGCTTCTTCTCGTCCTTCGGCGGATCGAACTCTTTCTCCTCGTGCGTCAGAGCATCGAGCACCCGCGCCGGAATCTCATAGACCGGAATCTTGCCCACCAGCACGTCCTTGGTCGTTCCCTTCGACTTGCCGAACAGCCCCGTGTCCACCTTGTCCTTGGTAATCCAGCGTTGGCTGGGCAGCATGACATAGACCTTGCGCTGCTCTTTGCCCTTCGCATCGATCGACTTGACCTCGCCGAACCAGAGGCGGTACTGCGTCTTGTCCCGCAGGTAAAGACGCACCCGCAAAACCGGCGGCGCCATGCCATAGCGCGCCATGTCCGACGGGTTGGGTTGCTCCTGGCGTTCCGGCATGTTGATCGGAGCGGCCACCTCGGTCGCCATCATGTCGTTGGCCAGCGTCCAGACCAGACTCTCCACCAGGCTCTCGTTGACCTTCTCGATCTTCAAGCGCCCCGTCATTTGATCCCGCTGGGCCTTGCGCCAGAGACGCTTCTCCGGCTCCTTCTTGTCTTTCGCACCCTTCTTTCCTGCGTCCTGCTTGTCCTCACGGGGTGGTTTGCCTTCGAGCTGGCGTAGGTCCTTCTCGGCAATGTGCGCCAGCAAGGCGTCGTACTTCGGCATCATGATGTGCAGCTCTGCCAGCTGATCCTGTTTCAGCTTGATGACGTCGAGATCCAGCCAGTGCTTGGGGTTCAGATAGTCCCTGGTCAGCACGTGGGGCGCCCGGTAAATCCGGTCCAGATAAACGATGTAGGTCTGACCAGAATGCTTCTCGTCCCCGGGCAGCGACTTTCCGTAGACCAGCTTGCCCAGCTCCTTGTCCTTGGCGCCCAGAAACCGGATCTGGGTCCTCTCCTTCTCATCCAGCTCGAACTTGTCGAGCAGCCGCAGGTCGTCCGACTGAAGCTGCCCCACCTGGATCTTGCGCATCTCCTTGATGAAGTCCTGGACCACATCCGCCTTTACCGGATAGGTCCAGCTGGAATCGACGCTCCAGTTTTCGTCACCCTTCTTCTCTCGGGTCAGCCGAACCGTCACACTCTCCCGCTTGCCATCTCCCTCCAACTTTCCGCTGAACTCGATCGCCAGGATCCGGTCGACCGGCAGCGAGCCGAGCACCTTTCTCCTGGTCGCGTCTTCATCCAGATGTTTGGCCGTTTCCTGCCCACTGAAGGCATAGGCCACGATCAACAGGGTCAGGGTCAACAGCTGTGAGGCAATGAGTTTCACGTTCATGCGTCCGGCTCCTTGGTCTGATCATCCTTGGCCGCTACCGCGCTGCCGACGGCCACGGGGGAAGAAGGGGGCACCTGTCCCATGCCCGCCCTCAAACGCATCTGCGCCTCGAACTGCTCCAGCTCGTACTGCCTGAGACCCCAGGCCAGCAATCCGAGCAGCAGCACGATCATCGGCGCCAGGCCAATCATCAACAAGGTCGCCAGAAACCGCCGCTTCTTGACCTTCTCCTTGTTGAGCGGCTTGAACCCAGTGCCCTTGACCTGCAGCGAGGCCAGCTCATCTCCGGCGGCGAGCCACTCCACCATGCCGATCACCAACTCATTGTTCTCGGCGGCCTTTTCCGAGCTGCCATAGAGAAAGATCCAGTCGCCGATCCAGTCCCCATCGCCACAAACGACGATCCGGCTATTGTCGACGCTCGACAAGACGTCGAGCTTGGCCGGATCGGGAATGGCGATTTTCGGCTTGTCGGGTCCATCGGCCTTCTTCGGCCCGTCGGCCTTCTTCGGGCCATCGGCCTTCTTCGGGCCATCGGCCTTCTTCGGGCCATCGGCCTTCTTCGGGCCATCGGCCTTCTTCGGGCCATCGGCCTTCTTCGGCGCGTCGGCCTTCTTCGGCCCGTCGGCCTTCTTCTTCTGAGCGCCGGCTTTCTTCTGCTTTTCCTCTTCCTGGTCCGACTTGACCTTCTTCACGGGCTTCTTCGGCTCCTTGCTCGGGCCCTTCTTCGGGGTCTTTGCCCCCCGCTCCTTGCTCTTCTCGAGCCTCTCCTGCTTTTCCCGCTCGGCATCACGCTGTTCGCGCAGCACATCGCGCTTGGCCTGCTTCCAGGCCTCGACCACCTTGTCCCACTGCGGGACCTTGCGGTCGGCGTAGTAACTGGTGAAGCGGCCCTTGAGCAACGCAAAGAGGGTGAAGCCGTTCGGGTGCTCGGCCTGCGCCCTGCGGATCTTGTCCTCGTGGTCCGCCTCCGCGAAGACCTCATCCGGGGTTGGCGACCCCGGCCAGTCGTGGGTCCAGGAGGTGCTCGAGGAGCGAATCAGCGGTTGAAACGTCACGTCCTTGCTCTTCTGCTCCGACGGCTCCAGCGGACTGGCCAGCAGCGAGATCACCTTGTTCACACGCTGCACGAATGGGTAGTCGGCACTGTGACGGCGCCGGCTGCTGATCACGGCGAAAGGCAGCTTGTGCTCGACCACCTCCTGAACCCAGACTCCCGCGACCCGCTTGGCCACCATTCGGCGCTGGGTGATCACGTCGTTCAGGTCGTAGACGAACGAGCTTTTCTGCTTCACACCGTAGTGGGCCAGGATCTCCTCCAGCCCGCTCTTCTTTTTCCCGAAGACATGGCTCACTCGGCGCAGCATGTCGGTCTTGCGCTCGATCCAGCGGGACTCCAGACAGAACACGACACGACCCCCGCGCATGATGAACTGATCGATCGCGTATGCCGCCTTGGGGTCGAGCTCCTTCGGCCCGACGACGAACACCACGTCCACGTCTTCGGGAACGGAGTAGGCCACGCTGATCGGCTTGACCTCTTGCTTACCGGGCTCCTTGAACATCTCGGCCGAGGGCTCGCCTCCCAGGTCGAGCCGGCGCACCTCCGCCACCTTCTCCAGCAGCTGCTTGACCTGCTGGTAACCACCACGCTCCGTCATCTTCTGCTGCGGATCGCCGAACAAGAAAGCCACCTGGATCAGCTTGCTGCGACGAATGCGCTTGAGGGTGCGGGTCAGCTCGTATTCCAGGCTGGCCACCTCCCGCAGCCCGTTGATCACGGCGGTCTTTTCGGCGTAGACCACCTTGATCGAACTGATGAAGCGATAGCGCTTGACCTCGTCGCCCCGCTTGACCTCCTCGATCAGCGTGGTCACGCCCTCGGACTTATCCCAGTCTTCCTGCCTCTTGTCGCTGACCTCCTTGGCTCCCGTCACCGGATCCACGACCTCATAGGACAGCTGTCCGCCCGCGTAATTCTGATACTCCTTGAGCAGATCCTCGACGTTCTGTCTCAGCGAAGCGTATTGGGGCTGCGGCGGCAACGCGTTCTCGCTCAGAAAGTAGGTCAGCTTGATCTTGTAGGGCAGATCTTGGACCGACTCACGCGAAACCGTCTCGAGCGTGTAGAGCTTGTTGCTGTTCATATCCAGCCGGTGGTACCAACGCCCCGCGAGCAGATTGAGAGAGATCAGGATCGCGGCCCACAGCGCGCAGACCACGACAGCATTGAGCCGAAAGACCAGACGTGTTTGTTTCATCTATCGCTCCCCTAGGCGTACCGGTAGGAACCGACCACGTACCGGTTCAACACCAGGAAGAAGAAGATCAGGGACGTGAAGTAAACCATGTTGCGGGTATCGACCATCCCGCGCGAGACACTCTCGAAGTGAGGCAAAAAGCCAAAACTGAGCGCGAAGGTCCTCAGCGCGGTCCAGTCCTTCGGAATGCGTGCGATCGTGTCGGACAAGCCGATCGCCAGCAGAGCCGCACAAACCAGCACGGTAATGATCAGGCTGAGCAGCTGGTTGCGTGAGAGCGCCGAGATGCACATGCCGATCGCCAGATAGGCGCCACCCAGCAGGAAGCTGCCCAGGTAGCCACCCACCACCGGCCCGGAATCGAGCGGACCGAGAGCGCTGATCGAGAGCGGAATCACGCACGTGCCCAGCAACGCCAGGCTGAGGAAAGCCCAGGCCGCGCAAAACTTGCCGAGGATCACCTCGGTCGGACGGAAGGGCAAGGTCATCAGCAACTCGATCGTGCCCTCGGTCCGCTCCTCACTCCAGATGCGCATCGTGATCGCGGGGACCAGCACCAGGAAGCAGAGCGGAACCGCCTCGAAGAAGCGCCGCATCGAGGCCTGCCCCTCGCCAAAGAAATCCTGGATGAAGATGAAAACCGACGACATCAGGATCAGAAACGCGATCAAGAATACGTAAGCAATCGGCGAACTGAAGTACCCCGAGAACTCCTTGCGAGCCACGACCCAGGTATTGCGCAAGAACATTGAACTATGCCCCCGTTAGCTTGTGAAAGACCTCTTCGATCGAGAACCGCTCGGGCGCCAGCTCGGTCAGCCGGCAGCCGTGCTGTGCCGCCAGCTCGAAGATGGCGCCTCCCAGATCAGCGGCGGGACCGCTGACTCGGATACGCTGACCGCCGTTGCCCCGCTCCAGCTCGGCTATCCCCTCGACGCCGTCGAGCCCCTCGACCGCCTGGCGGAACGCATCGTTCTCCGCGGCGTAGCTCACGACGACGCTGCCCCCGGACGCCCGGGCCTGCAGGTCCTGGAGCGTACCGTCCGCCACGACTCGGCCGCGATTGATGATGATCGCCCGATGGCAGACCGCCGAGACCTCCGGCAAGATGTGCGTCGAGAGAATGACGGTCTTTTCCTCGCCCAGTTCGCGGATCAACGAGCGGATCTCGAGAATCTGGTTCGGATCGAGCCCCGTCGTCGGCTCGTCGAGAATCAGGATCTCGGGATCGTGCAGGATCGCCTGAGCCAGAGATACGCGCTGTCGAAACCCTCGCGACAGAGCGCTGATCGACTTGCGCAGGACGCCTGCGAGGCCGCATTTGCTGACGGCCCGCTCGATACAGGCGGTGGACTGACTTCCGAGATCACGCGCCTGCGCGATGAAGTCGAGGTAGTCCAGCACCCGCATGTTGTGATACAGCGGAGCGCTGTCCGGCATGTACCCCAGCATCCGCCGGACCTCGATCGGCTGCTCCTCGACATCCCGCCCTCCGATCACGACCCGGCCGCCATCAGGTGCCAGGTAGGTGGTCATCATCCGGATCGTCGTCGACTTCCCGGCACCGTTTGGACCAAGAAGGCCGACAATTTCTCCCCGCTTTATCGAGAAAGAGATGCCATCGACCGCTCGGGTCGGTCCATAGCTTTTTCTGAGATCTGTGGTTTCGATCATTGTGTGATGTTTGCCTGGTGCCAGATTAATAGAAAGGCGGCTATTTTAGGCGGCCTGAGTGACGTGTCAACCAGCCGAAAGTGTTACTCGGGTTCCTCTCCAAGCTCGCGTGCACGGCGGGTGGTGGTGACGATCGCCTTGATCAGCGCAACCCTCAGCCCGCCGACCTCCAGTTCCAGCAAGCCATCGATCGTACAGCCAGCCGGTGTCGTTACATCGTCTTTCAGCAGCGCTGGATGCTCATCCGTCTCCAACGCCAGCTTCGAAGCTCCAAGCATTGCCTGAGCAACGAGTTCCGTCGCAACCCGGCGAGGGAGGCCCATCTTCACGCCCCCCTCGGCCATCGCCTCGAGCACGACATACAGGAACGCCGGCCCAGAGGCCGACAGCCCCGTGACCGCATCCATATGGCGCTCCTCCAGAACCATGGTACGCCCAACCGCCTCGAAAAGCACCCGAGCCCGCACGAGATGTTCTGCCGTGGCGTGCAGGCCCGGAGAGACAACCGTCATCCCGGCACGGATGCGGGACGGCGTGTTGGGCATCGCCCGCACCACCGGCTGCTCCCGTCCGAGGGTCGTCTCGATCGACGAGATCGTCACCCCGGCCGCAGCCGAGATCAGCAGCGTGGAGGAGTCGAGGGAGCCTGCTATCTGCTCCAACACCTGGCCCAGCTTCTGTGGTTTGACCGCCAGCAGCACCACCTCGGCGCCCTTCACCGCCGCCACGTTGTCTGTCGTGACCTGCACGCCCAGCTGTTGGGCCAGGCGCTCCAGCTTCTGTGGGGTGCGAGCCGTGAGCGTCATTCTCTCGGGGGCTACGGTCCCCGACTCGAGCATCGCACAGGCCAGGGCCTCGCCCAGCTTGCCCGCACCGATGATCGCCAGCTTGTTGATTTCACTCATCCTACCAGCCTGACGCTGCCGCCAGGTCCTCCGCTGTGAGTAATCGCTGGATCGGAGGCACGACCGACACCAGCAGCTTGTCCACGTACTTCCGAATGGCTCTTCTCGGTGCCGGCCAAGCCCCCAACCCGGGCTCCAGCAAGACGCAGCTCCTCGACTGCCGACCGATTCGACCTTCCGCATGCCCTTGGACATCGGGATGATAGACACGACCGGCCCCACACGCAACGTCGTGTTATAGTTGTTTAGATGAGTAGCAGCAGCGGAATCCTCTTCAGATTGACGACGTTTGGCGAGTCCCACGGCGGCGGAATCGGCGTGGTGCTCGACGGCTGTCCGGCCGGAATATCGCTTGACGCGACGGACATCCAGATCCAACTCGACCGCCGACGACCCGGCCAATCGACGCTGACCACCCAGCGTCGGGAACTGGACACCGTCGAGATCATCTCGGGGGTCTTCGAGGGCCAGACCCTCGGGACGCCGATCGCGATGCTGGTACGCAATGCAGATGCCAGAGGCGTGGACTACGAAGCCCTCAAGGAACTCTACCGCCCCAGCCATGCTGATTTCACCTACCAGGCCAAGTTCGGCCGACGCGACTGGCGTGGCGGAGGGCGCGCCAGCGCGAGAGAGACGACCGGACGTGTGGCCGCCGGCGCGGTGGCACGAAAGCTGCTGGCCGGGCAGGGTGTCGAGATCCTGGCCTGGGTCGAGCAGGTGCGCGACATCTCGGCCACGATCGACCCCGAGACCGTGGCTCCCGGGCAGATCGAGGCCCATCCCACACGCTGCCCCGATCCCGAGGCTGCCGGATTGATGGCCGAGGCGATCGAAGCGATTCGCAAAGACGGAGATTCACTCGGGGGAGTGGTCGGCTTCGCGGCGCGAGGTGTTCCCGCCGGCCTCGGCGAGCCGGTCTTCGACAAACTGGAGGCGGAGCTGGCCAAGGCCATGCTCTCGATCCCTGCGGCCAAGGGGTTCGAGAGCGGCAGCGGATTTCGGGGCGTTCGGCTGACCGGTTCCCAGCACAACGACCCTTTCGAGACCCGCGACGGCAAAGTACGCACCCGCAAGAACGACTCCGGTGGAATTCAGGGTGGAATATCCAATGGGGAAACGATTTACGGCAGAGTGGCCTTCAAACCGACCGCCACGATCAACAAACCACAGGACACCATCGACATCCGGGGCAACCCCGCCGTGCTGAGGGCCAAGGGGCGACACGATCCCTGCGTCCTGCCTCGAGCGGTGCCAATCGTCGAGGCCATGCTAGCACTCGTCCTGGCTGACCACTGGCTGCGCTCTCAGGCCAGTAAAGGCTTGAAGCATTAGCGGATCACAGTAGGATCCTGCCCCTCATGGTCAATACGTTCGCACTCGAAGTCCTGAAGGCCGAAGCTTCGGCGATCGCGGCCCTCTCAGAGCTCCTCGACGAGGCCTTCGACATCGCTGTCCAGAGGATCCTGAGCTGCACGGGACGGGTCGTTATCACCGGAATGGGCAAGTCGGGGATCATTGGACAGAAGATCTCGGGCACGCTCTCGTCGACCGGCACCCCGTCGATTTTCCTGCACCCCGCCGAAGCTATTCACGGTGATCTGGGCGGCGTGGTGGAGCAAGATCTGGTGATCGCGCTCTCCAACAGTGGAGAGACCAACGAGATTCTCGGCCTGCTACCCGGCCTGAAGCAGCTCCCGGTGGACGTCATCGGCATCACCTCCAAACCCGACTCTTCGTTGGCTCGGCACAGCGACGTGGTGCTCTGGATCGGCGACGTCGAAGAGGCATGCGCCCTGGGACTGGCTCCCAGCGTTTCGACGACCGTGATGCTGGCCCTGGGAGACGCGCTGGCGCTGACCGTCAGCCGCGACCTCAATTTCTCGCGAGAGAAATACGCCCAGTTCCATCCTGGGGGGAGTCTGGGCCGCAAGCTGTTGACGGTGGGTGAGGTGATGCGCAAGGGCTCCTCGAACCCGATCGTCGATCACTCAGCCACCGTGCTGGAAACGGCGAGCGCGATCATCCAGGCGAAATCGGGCGCAGCTTCCGTCGTCGAGCAGAGCGGGCGGCTCATCGGTCTGTTCACCGATGGCGACCTGCGGCGCCTGATCGTACGGGAGGGCGACCTGAGACAGGTGGCAGTCATCGACGTGATGACCCGCAACCCACTGACCGTCGGCCCGAAGATACTGGCCGCCGAGGGGCTAGCGGTGATGAAGGCCAACAAGGTCGACGAGCTGCCTGTCGTGGATTCCGACGGCAAACCGGTCGGCATGCTGGACGTTCAGGACCTGCTGGATGTTGGCCTCGTATGACCACACGGTTTATCATGTTTCATGGACTTACCAGGTCGCCATTGGATCGTCGTGGGCGACATCTAGCAACCGAGGAACGATAGCCATGGGACGCCATCTACTTGTTTTCCTGGTCTCGGCAGCTATCGGATTCGGCCTCTTGACCACCTTGACCGGCGGACCGACTCTCTCTCAGGAGATCCAGGACAACATCGTCAAGATCACGCCGGACGCCGTCAAGGGGTCCCCGACCAAGGTCACGGCGATCTCGATGAAGTGGAAAGGCCGCCCCATTGGGCTCACGCTCACACCGAATCAGGTCGTCGAGAAAGTCGATGTGCCGCTGGTCGACCCCGAGACACAACTAGAAGAGGGCCGGTTTCTGTTTGAAAGCGGGCGTTACGACACCCGCCTGAACCGACTGCGCGTGATCAAGCCGCGCCTGATCATGTGGTCTCTGGACCGCGAGCGCAAGCTGGTCAACAGACAGCGCCAGACCACTCTCGTCGCCGAGTACGGCCTGATCGACCCAGACTTCAAGCTGGCTGACATGTTCGATTACGTGACCGTCACCAGCGACTACAAGGACAGCCAGGGACTCCTTCAGACGACCCACCTGAGGTGCCATCTCCAGCAGAACCTGATCACGACCGACCGGACGGTGTCGATCACGTGGGGGGAGGACTTCAAGGTGATCGGAGAGGGATTGGAATCGACTCCCAAGACGGAGGAGATGACGATCCTGCGCAACGTGCTGGTCAGCCTGGTGCAGCGCGAGGGTAAGATAGCGATGCCTTTCACAGCGGTCAGCCGGAAACCGAAGACGACCCCGGTCACCGCCAAGCCGACTCGACCGACCAAGATCATCTCGACCTGTGACGGCAAGATGGTTCTCAAGCGACTCACCGGCAAGGCCTACCAGGTCACATTATATCGCAATGTCGAGGTGATCCGGGGCAAGGGACGGATCCGCTCCCAGGTCTTGCAGCTGGGGTTCGAGCACGTCAGAAAGCCAACGCCCGACAAGGGCAAGAAAGGCGCGGACAAGAAGGAAAAGGGCATCGACCTCAGGCGCATGACCGCTTACGACCGCGTACACATGTTCCACCCAACCCAGGGAGAAGCCCAGGGCGAGTTCTATCGCTGGGAAAGACTGCCGTCGCGCAAACAACGCTCGGTGCTGCGTGGATCGCCAAGGCTGGTGCTGACCGAGCGTGCACACCTGAAAGTCGTCGAGGGCGACCCAAGGCGGAAGAAGAAAAAGAGCGAGCGCCCGAGCGACGGGAGCAACCGAACCATCATCACCAGCAAGGGCGAGATGGTCTTCCTGCGTAATCCACCGGAACAGACAACGGATCCGGAGCTGGCGGTCTTCCATGACAGAGTGATCCTGCGCCGGATGAAGGCCGACCTCAAACAGGGCCAGCCACTGGAGATCCGAGCCAACAAGCTGACCCTGCTCATCGATGTCGAAGCCCCAGAAACCCAGGCCAGCGCCAAGCAGACCGAGCAGCCGGAGCGCAAGGCTCGGGTTCGACGTGCCCTGGCCGAGGGCGACGTGCGCGTGATCGATCCCTCCTTCGAAGCGACGGGCCAACGCTGCAACTGGTACGACCTGGACGAGGGGGACGAGAAGATGGTGATGCTCGGGCGGCCCAAGCTGATCCTCAAGGCGGTCGACGATGACGAGCAAGTCGGACTGCCGGGCGCCACGCCCCCCAAGGGCAACAAACAGCCCCCGAAGAAAGGCCAGACCGGTCAGGCCAAGAGCGATGTGGAGATCACCTCCCGCGGCACGATGGTGATGCGCTCCTATCAGAACCGCGCCCAGACACGTGGCATCTTCGACGAGGACGTCGTTGTCCGGCAGTTCCCTCTCTCCACCACCGGACAGCGACTGCCCGACCACGAGGGCGGTGAGCGCCGATCGACACTGCTCACCGACCACCTGGAAGTCGACTTGCTGCGAGCCGCCAAGCCTGTCGTCGAGATCAAGAACAACTCCCCGAAATCGGGCAGCAGTTTCACGATGCGGGAGATGCGGGCCAAGGGCAACGTACAGATCAGCAGCACACGGGGCCAGGCCACCTCACAAGAGCTGCGCTACCAGAAATCGACCGACACGATCCTCCTGACCGACGACGTACTGATGCTCTCTCCAGATGGCAGTCGCTACAAGGGGGACCAGCTGACCTACTGGCGCCGGCAGGACAAAATGCTGCTGGTCGCCTCCCTCCCACGCTGGGCCGAGGTCCGGCAGATCGAGGATCCGCCGAAGGAGGCACGCAAGGGGATCAAGCGCGCAGAACACCTGATCCGCGCTCCGCAGATCCTCTACGACCGCCGCAAGCACTACATCAAGGCCTCAAACGGGGTCTACTGCCGCTTCCTGCCTCGCTCCGACAAGGAGAAAGACAGCTTCTTCGGCATGGGGGACCCGCCGAACAGGGGCCCGAAGGACACCAAGGGCAAGCCGGCGCCCCGCACACCCTGGGTGCTGAAGGCCCGCCAGGTCGAGGCCTGGCTCGAGCCGCCGGTCGACAAGAAGCAGGACGCACACACCAGCGAGAGATCAGGCAGCGGTCAACTCAGACGTCTCCTCGCAAGAGAAAAGGTGCACATCTACTCGACCGCCGAAAAGGACCCCCGAGAGGGGCAGGGCGAGTACTTCGACCACAACCGGAAGCTCCAGACGACTCTCCTGCGCGGAGGCAAGGAGCGCGCCGAGCTCTGGTCAGGCAGCAACCAGATGACGGGCTGGGTGATCCGCTTCGATCACTTCAACAATGTGACCACCTGCCCCAAGGGTGGAACATTCAAGTTCAAGGAAAAGTCAGAAACGAGCGCATCAGGGACCCAGGCCAAGGCCCAGTGGGTCACCATCAACTGCGACGGCGTGGCGACCCACAATCGCAAGCAGGGCGTAGCGACGTTCGAGAAGAACGTCCGACTGCTCCGGGACGACAACGAGGTGCGGGCCGACCGGGCCCGAGCTTACATCGACCCCAAGACTCGCAGAGTCCAGCGGGCCATCGCAACCGGCAAGAAGGTCACGCTGTTCTCCAAGAAGGAATACGCGGTCGGCACTCGGCTGGTCTGGAATTACCAACGCAAGCAAGCCGTCTTGACCGGCTCCCCCCAAGCGGTGCTCTACCAGCCTAAACGGGTCGTGCGAGCTGACGAGGTCCACTTCAACCAGCGAACCCGTGAATCCAGTGCACGCGGCAACATCCTCATCGAGCGCCGAGAGGGCCAAGCAAACGAGAAGCCGCGAAACAGGTAACGTTCGGCCGGGTATAACTGTAGTATAGACGCTGCTGGCCTTCGGCTGCCGACAGCGGTACAATATTGTAAACTCTTGCCGTATAAACGCATCGGAGGCAAGGCGATGTTTGGATTGGGAACGACAGAACTGGTTATTGTGATGGTTGTGGCTCTGTTGCTGTTCGGCAGTCGCCTGCCGGAAGTAGCCAAATCACTGGGGCGTGGCGTCTTCGAGTTCAAGAAAGGCCTGACCGGCATAGAGGAAGACGCTCAGAACAAGATCGAAAACGAAGAGTCTGCGACGAAGTAACCATGGGATTCGGCTTATGGGAGACCCTCCTGCTCTGCTTCGTCGTTTTGCTGCTGTTCGGCAAACGCCTCCCTGGCCTCGGCCGGGCGTTGGGCTTGGGCGTCGTGGAGTTCAAAAAAGGCCTGGGAGGAGATGAGGAGAAGGCCGAGGCTGTCGACGAGCCGACACCAAAAAAGCCAAAAGCGCTCGACTATACCCCGGACACACCGGAAGATTAGCCCCCTTCAAAACCCATAGAAAAGGCCGGAAACCGTGAGCGAGACCCCCGTACTATCTGACTGCGCGCAGTCCCTGGCAACTCGAATTCGGAAGAAGCAGGCTCGCGTCGGCGTCATCGGACTGGGATATGTCGGTCTGCCGCTGGTCCGCGAATTGGCCGAGGCTGGCTTCCAGGTGACTGGATTCGACATCGACCCGGACAAGATCCAGCTGCTGCGCAAGGGCAAGAGCTACATCGGCCACATCCCCAGCAGCCTGATTCAGCGTCTGTCTGACGAGGGTCAGTTCCTCGCCACCGCCGACTTCAGTCGGCTCGAAGAGACCGACTGCATCCTGATCTGTGTCCCAACGCCACTCACGCAGTCGCGGGAACCGGACGTGAGCTACATCGTCGGGACGGGCAAGTCGATTGCCGAGCACTTGCGCCCGGGACAGCTGGTCGTCCTGGAGAGTACGACCTACCCGGGAACGACCGAGGAGGTGCTTCGTCCGCTGCTCGACAAATCCGGGCTCAAACTTGACGAGGACTACTTCCTTGCGTACTCCCCCGAGCGGGAAGATCCGGGCAACCTGAAGTACACCACCCGACGAATTCCCAAGGTCATTGGCGGTGCCGGGCCCCGCTCCGGCGAACTTGCGTTGGCGCTGTACCGAGGCATCGTCGAAACGGTCGTGCCGGTCCGCTCCACGCGCGAGGCGGAGGCCTCCAAACTGCTGGAGAACATCTACCGCTGCGTCAACATTGCCCTGGTCAACGAGCTCAAAGTCCTGTTCGACCGGATGAACATCGACATCTGGGAAGTGATCGAAGCCAGCAAGACCAAGCCGTTCGGATTTCAAGCGTTCTATCCCGGGCCCGGCCTCGGGGGCCACTGCATCCCGGTCGATCCGTTCTATCTCTCCTGGAAAGCCCGAGAGTACGGCGTTCCGACTCGGTTCATCGAGCTCGCCGGAGAGATCAACCACGCGATGCCGGAGTACGTCATCCACAAGCTGTGCGACGCACTCAACCATCGTGCGATTCCACTCAAGGGCGCCAGGATCTTGCTCATTGGCGTGGCCTACAAGAAAAACGTCGATGACATCCGCGAGTCACCGGCTCTACGGCTGATCCAGCTGTTGCTGGAGAAGGAGGCCATCGTCGCCTACCACGACCCGCACATCCCGACCTTCGACAACTTGCGGGACTACGACTTCGAGATGGCCTCGGTCTCACTCGAGCCCACCATTCTCGCCGAGCAAGATGCCGTTCTGATCGTTACCGATCACGACAACGTCGACTACGACATGATCCTGTGTAACGCGCCGCTGGTCGTGGACACCCGGAATGCGACCCGCAACTTGGCCGGCAGATCGCAAATCGTCCAGGCATAGCATGCAGCCGATCTGCGCCTCCACCCTGCTACACGCGCCAGATTGGGTTGCCGAGGAGAGGAACAACGCCTGCTTCCTGATCGACAGGGAAACACCGCACTGGATCGCCACGGACGCCACGGGCCGGCAGATCATAGAACTGGTCGGCAGCAAGTCCACGGTAGCAGATGTGATCGCGGCCTACGCCCACCAGACCAGCACCGACCCGACACGGGCCTGGCTTCATTGCCATACCCTTCTCTCAGACGCCCTGCACCGCGGATTCCTGTCTCGTGAGCCGTTCACGCAACCCGCCTTCCGAGGAAGAGCCGAACATCTCGAGCCCACCGCTCTGCGCGAACTCTGGCTGCACACTAACAACAGCTGCAACCTGACCTGCTCACACTGCCTGGTCAGCTCCGGTCCCGACGGACACACCGGACTGGAGACCGACGCGCTCCTCTCGCTGATCGACGAGGCCAGCGAGCTGGGCGTCGAGCGATTCTACATCACCGGCGGCGAACCGATGATCCGGCCCGACTTCTGGCAACTGGTCGACGCGATCACTGAACGGGCCGAACTCGCTGTGCTGACCAACGCCACACTGATCAAGGGGGTCAACGCCGAGCGCCTGGGACAGACCGACCCAGCACGGCTCCTGCTGCAGGTCTCACTCGACGGACACGACACTGCGACCAACGACCCGATCCGGGGCGAAGGCAGCTTCGAGCGCACCCTTGCCGGCATCCGCAACGCTGTCGAGCTCGGCTTTCAGCCCACACTGACCACCGTCGTCACCGCTCAAGTCGCCGACCAGCTGGAGCAGATGGTCCACCTTGCGGCCGACCTTGGTCTTCGCGCGGTGCACCTGCTCTGGCTGCACCTGAAGGGACGCGCTCGCCACGATCGCAGCTTCGGCCAGCCTATCGAACAGCTGGTCGCTGCCGTCGAACGCGCGCGGGACGTCGGCCTGCAGTTGGGTGTTGCGATCGACAACTACGAGGAACTCAAGACCCGCCTCGGAGGGCCTCCCGGCGTCAAGCTGGACCTGTCCGGGGCCAGCTGGGAGAGCCTGTGCGTCTACGCCGATGGGTCGGTCTATCCATCCGCCGCCATGGCTCAGGAGCCATCCCTCAAGCTGGGCCACATCAACGAGAGCTCCTTGCGCTCCCTGTGGCTCGGCGCCCCGGCTGCTCGTTCGATCCGCGCAGCCAGCGTGATGCGGGTTCCTCAGTGCCAGGACTGTCGCTATCGCTATCTGTGTGGCGGCGGCGATATCGAGCATCGGTACTTCTACGCGGACAGCGCAAGCCAGCCGTTCGAAGGCGACGATCCTTATTGCGAGCTGTATCAGGCAATGATCCGCCGGTCGATGTACGAATTGGCCTGTCAGGGCGGCCACGATCGCAGGCCACCGAGCGGCTACGACGCACCGGTGATCTATGCCAGCATGGGAGACGTCCGCAATCACGACTTCCAGTACAGGGCCAGCAATGGCACGGCCGTCGGAGTCAAGCACTCCAACTGCGTCCTCTCGTTCGATCTGGACAGCTACCGCAAGCCCGTCCGCGAGTTCTACGGGGAAGCCGCCGAGAAACCTCAGCAAGACCTCTGTTGCCCGGTCAACTACAAGCAAGACTACCTCTCGCACATCCCCGCCGAAGTTCTCGAGGTGTTTTACGGATGCGGCGGCCCGATGCAGGAGGTCGATGTAGCCCCAGGAATGACCGTCCTGGACCTGGGATCCGGGGGCGGTATCGACTGTTTCATTGCGGCCAAGCGGGTGGGGCCGGCGGGCAAGGTGATCGGCGTGGACATGACCGACTCCATGCTCGAACGGGCTCGCCGAAATCAGCCTCTGGTCGCGGAGACTCTGGGTTACGACGTCGTCGAATTTCGCCAGGGATATCTCGAGAAGGTGCCCGCGGAGAGTGGCAGCGTCGACCTGGTCACCTCCAACTGCGTGGTCAATCTCTCTCCCGACAAGCGTCGAGTGTTCGGCGAGGTCTGGCGCATCCTGCGCAATCACGGCAGCTTCACGCTGTCCGACATCGTTACTGAGGAGCCTCTTCCGCTCCATCTGGCAACCAATCCCCAGCTGGTCGGCGAGTGTGTCGGTCAAGCGCTCACCGAGGTCCAGCTGCTAGCCCATCTCGAGCAAGCCGGGTTCTACGGGATCCAGATCCTCAAGAAGTTCTTCTGGCGTGAGGTCGAGGGTCACCCGATCCACTCCATCACCGTGCAGGGGTTCAAGTTCGCCAAGGGCGAACCCAGTAACTTCATCGGACAACAAGCGATCTACCAGGGTCCGATGAAGGCCGCCCTCGATGAGGAGGGACACCTCTTTCCCCGGGGCGAGGCGGTCGCAGTCTGTACCGACACGGCGGCCAAGCTCAGCCGATCGCCCTACAATCAGCACTTCACGCTGCTCGATGGCGACGGTCGAATCAGCAGTGCATGCTGCGACTCCGTCGACAGTGCATGCGGCGCCCCCGACGACAGTGCATGCGGCGACCCCGTCGACAGTGCATGCTGCGACCCCGTCGACAGTGCATGCTGCGACCCGACGACAACTCCCGCCAGCTGAAGCAGGCGACCCACCCCAGCTGATCGCGGCTCCGAGCTCAGCGCTTCAGGGGGTGGATGATGCCGAGCTTCTTCCCATTCTCTTCGATCAAGATGCCCGGGGCGAACTCCTTCGGGTTCTTCGTTCGCCCGATCTTGATTCGCTTGGCCTTGCGCAGGTCGATCAGGATCTGGTGGAAGGTCTCCCGATCGAGTCCCGGGGCCTCCACCGAGATCGATCCGAACAGCGCATCGATGCGAATCCCCGGGAAGGTCGCATAACGGGAATGTCGGGCGAGCATCGACACCACCAGCTTCTTGGCGTCGGCCGGGTCGGTACGCTGGATCGACAAGGAGAGTGCATCCTCATTGGCCAGCGACTGCAGGGTCTCTTTGAAATCTGCCGACACCCTCTCCTTCAAGGAATCGACAAGATCCCCGAGATGACCGATGTTCCTCTCCGCCCCTTCGAGCTTGGTTCGGGCCTCGACCAGCTCGGCGTGGGCCTCCTTGATCGAGCTGATCAGTCCACGTAGGACGGCACCCATCGCCCGCTCGTCGACGAGGATTCGCTGCCCTTCTTCGGTCAGCCGATAACCCGTCTCTTCCTTGCCCTTCTTTCCCACCGGGACCATCGTCCCGCTCTCCTCGATCAGCTCGTTGTCTAGCGCAAGCTGAGTCGCAGCTCTTGTCGGCTTGGCGTTACCGTAGAACAACGCCGGATCTTCGGCTTTGCTCCGCGCAGCCAAGCGCAAGGGAACAGGGGAAAGATAGGATCGCTCCAACCCAACCAGCAGGGCGGTGCCAACCTTTTCATCCAACTTTGAGATATCCACGGCTTAAAGGTAAGCGCCCCCCCGAAGGGGTCAAGAGGGAAACGCGTCCAAGATTAGATCTGGCCGATCGGTGACGATCCCCCACGCTCCAGCATCGGCCATTTGTCGGGCCTGGGCCGGCGCGTTGATCGTCCAGACGTGCCACGGGATCCCGGCACGGCGGACTGCGCTGGCCCAACGCCCCCCGATTGCGGCAGCGTGCGCAATAAGCACATCGGCCGCCGCATGACGGAGTAGAGAGCACGCCGACCGCCCCCCACGCAACAGGCGCCCCCCACGACCGTGGGCCGTGAGAATCAGCCCCGTCGGGACACTCCGATCCAGCCGGCGCACCTTGCGCAGAACACGCTCGTCGAACGAACTGACCAGGAAGGACCCCTCAGGCGCCTCGGCCTTGAGTGAGGCGACCACCGCCGCCTCGAAGCCCGGGTGCTTGATCTCGATGTCCAGGCCAATCCTCCCCGCCAACTCGGGTAGGATGTCATCCCAGCGCTCCACGGGGGCTTCCCGGCGGGACCGCAGCTGTGCCAGAGTCAGTCGCGACACCTGCTCGGCGCCCACTCGATCGTCATGGAACAAGACGATGTGCCCGTCGGCGGTCATCCGCAAGTCGGTCTCGATCCAGTCCGCGCCAACGTCGATGGCGACCTCGAACGCTTGGCGAGAGTTCTCCGGGGCCAGACCCGACGCCCCGCGGTGGGCTATGATCCAGGGGCGGTCATCACGACGACGGCGCATCAATCGTCGTCATCGTCGAGCTCATACTCGTACTCGTACTCCTCGTCGTCATCGTCGTCGTCGTCAGAATATTCATACTCATACTCTTCCTCATCATCATCGAGCTCTCCCTCTTCTTCGAGCTCTTCCAACTCATCGATCACCTGCCCCAGGCGCCGAACCACCTCGTTACCGCTAGCCATCCGTTCGCCCTCATCCGACAGACACTCGAGGATGAACCTGCGCAGGCAACGCGACACGTCGCCCAGGTCCTCCCTCGTGACCGCATCGGTCGTGGGCTCCTCATGGGTCACCAGCTGATAGCAGATCATGCCCAGACTGTAGACGTCTCCGCGAATGTCTGTCCGCCCAGGCATCTTGCGATCTTCGGGAGACAGATAAGGCAACAATGCCGCAATGGCGGCCGGTGGGCTATTCTTGCTCGTGCGCAGGTTGAAAAGCGAGATGTCGCGCGTTATCCGACCGGTCTCGGTATCGAGCACCATCACGTCGCCCGACTCGGCGACGAGGATCGTGTTGGGCGTCAACTCACCGTGGAACTCACCCACGCGGTGCAGCGCCTCGATCCCCGCTGCAATCTGCCGCACCACCTCGAGAGCCGCCAGCGTGCGATAACGATGCCCCGCACCCAAGATGTCCTTCAAACCCCGCCCGGGAATCAGGTCGGAAACCAGATACGGCGGGAGGTGCGACACATCGACCTCGTTGGCCAGCCAGAGATTCGGGTGGTCGATGTCGAGAGCAAAGGTCTCGTGGTCTGCTAGCCAGCGGGCGTACATTGGGTGGGTCGCAACCTTGATCGCATAGGGCGATTCCTCCC
>PVBE010476045.1_pt1 | contig 18549 bp, 15 predicted proteins | sample 1631181 | NCBI WGS metagenome assembly PVBE01 (sample SAMN08397723, study PRJNA350692) | Marine metagenome, whole genome shotgun sequencing project. | isolation source: water | place: Pacific Ocean | collected 2012-04
CGCACCGAGGAGGCCCTGGCCACCGGCGCCGACGTCATCGCGACAGCCTGCCCCTTCTGCAACGTGATGATCACCGACGGCGTCAAGGCCAACGACAAGGAGGAGGAGGTCGAGGTCCTCGACATCGCCGAGCTGGTCCACCGCTGTATGGAGAAGACGGACGTAGAAAAGAAGGTCGAGAAGAAGGCAGCGGACGACGAGGATCAGAAGAAGGCAGCTGCCGCCGCCCTCGACGACGACGACGAGGACGACGAGGACTTCTGGGATGACGACGACGATGACGCCGACGATGACGACGACGCCAGCCCCGCCGCCGCCGACTCCAGCGACGGTGATGAAGACGACGATGATTTCTGGGACTGATGTGCTGACGTTGCCTTTTGACCTTGATCGGTTTTGCGCTTGTAGGACAGCATCCTGATCGTTAATACCCACCCTTCCCGTTCGCTCCTTCCCCTCCTGCTGTTTCCCGTCTAGTATCGGTACATGCCGACGAAGCACCGCACCCTCGCCGCGGCGAGCCTGCTCTTGCTGCTGGCGTCCTGTGGCGATCAGGGGCCCACGGCGGGCCTGGCCGATCCGTGCCTCACGGCCATGGGGGCGGTGCTCGACTGCCCCGCGCGCGGGGCCCTGCCCGGGGCGTTTTCGGCCGGCGACGCGTGTGGCAAGCTGGTCTCCTGCGGCATCCTGGCCGCCTCCAACTACAGGGTGCTCAACGGCACCCGGCCCTGCACCGCGGACAGCGACTGCGACGCGGCCACCGGGCAGGCCTGCCGCGTGGCCAGCGACGGGCGACGCTGGTGCCACACCCCGGTGCTGGACCGCCGCTGGTGCCACCTGCGGCTGACCCGCTCCGTGGCCGATCCTTGCCAGCAGGGGCGGACGTTTTCGGCCCAGATCGTCCAGGACGCGCTGCGCTGCGTGGCTGCCACCCCCTGCGAGACCCTGGGCCTGCCCCTGGACCAGAAATCGGTGCCAGCGAACCAGCGCAAGACCCTCGACTACTACACCTGCAGCGACAACAAGACCCAGGTCTGGACGGCCACCACGTGCGATCACGGCTTGCTGCGATACTGATCGCCCTCTGCGTGGGGGGGCTCACCGGCGCGCCCGCGCGGGCCGACGACCGGGTGGAGCGCATGTTGCTGCTCCTGCGCCAGCAGCCCCAGGGGATGGACGGCAAGACCTGGCGCTCCCAGCGCAGAGAGGCGGTGCGCGAGCTGGGGCGGCTGCGCGCGCGGCGAGCCGTGCCGGCGCTGCTCAAGATCGTCAGCAGTGAGCGGCTGGACGCCATCCTGGAGTTCGCCATCACGGCCCTGGGGGAGATCGGCGACGCCCGCGCGCGGCCTGCACTGCGGCGGCTGGAGGGGGACACCTCCCTGGACCGCTTCGTGCGGGATGCGGCGTCGCGGGCCCTGCGCAAGATCGGCGGTCAGGCGCAGCCACGGCCGCGCCCGCGCCCGAAGATCCGGCCGCGCCCGCGCCCGAAGATCCGGCCGCGGCCGAAGCCGAAGCAGCCGAAGCAGCCGCAGCAGCCTGCGCCGTTGAAGACGAAACGGCCCGCGCGGCGCGATCCGTCTCGGGCCTTCGGCGACCTGCCGCCGGTGACCGGCGCGCCGGGGCGCGGGGTGCTGTTCCGCGCCCGCTGGTGGGACCTGGCCGCCGGCGCCGCCGACGTGCGGTGGGACGGCCAGGTGGAGGGGACCCGCGTGGGCCTGGCGCTGAGTAGCCGCCTGGTGATGCAGGAGGAGCGCCCCGGCGTGGGCCTCTCCGTGGACGCGGCCGCAGACCTCGGCCTCCGGCTGACCAACGCGCCGGGCGACGACGCCACCTGGGGCCTGACCCACGCCCTGCAGGTCAACCCCGAGGTCCGGCTCTACCCCTTCCGCCAGGCGGTGCCGCTGCTCTTCGCGCAGCTGTCCGGCGGCGCGGGCTACGGGCTGGCCCTCACCGCCCGGCCCGGCGCAGACGATCGGCTGGCCGTGGCGGGGAACCTCTCCGTGGGCCTCGGCCCGGGGTACGGCCGCGTGGTGGACGCGGGCCCCGTGCTGCGGCTCAAGCGCGTACGCGACGTGCTTGAGCAGGCGGGGCTGCTCAGCGGCCCGGTGCCGGCCGCCGTGGCCTCGGAGCTGATGTACGCCTGGTACGCCCTGCGCCACCGCCTGGGCAGCCACGCCCGGCTGGGCCACACCCTGCGCATCCTGCACCGGGCGAAGCTGCTGCGGCGGGCGCCGGGTGCCGCGGTGACCTACCGGCTGATCCGCGCCCTGGACGATCCGCAGCTGGACTGGCGCAGGGAGGGGTTCATGGTGCGCCTGGGCTACGGCTACGCCCGGACCCTGATCAAGAACGCGGCCGACAGCAACATGGCCTTCCTCTACACCACCGGCGAGTACCACCGCCAGCTCGGATCGCTGCACGCCTTCGACGCCGGCCTGCGCTTCTTCTACCAGCACGTGGGCGATCCCGATTTCTACGGTGTGACGTTTTCGGCGGCCTACCAGTACTACCTCTACACGGAGAACCTCGATCCGGTGGGCGCGCTCTCCGCGGGCCTCGACGGCGGCGTGAGCAACCAGCCTGGCGCGGCCTTCGCCGACGCGGGCCTCGGCTACCGCTTCCTGGTCAAGGGCGGTTACTCCCACCACTTCAGCCGGGGAGCCCGCGTGTCCGCCTCTCTGGGCGCGGGCATCGACACCGGCTCGCCGCTGGTGATGTTCACCCTGGAGGCGCGCTACGGGTTTTCGCGGGGCAGCTACCTCGGCGCCCCCGGAGAGTGAGGGTCACCTGGAGCCGAAGGAGACGGTGGCCGCCGCGATGAAGCCACCCAGCAGCAGCCAGAGGCCGGCCAGCGACCCCACCTTCAGAAACGCCACCCGGGTGGAGCTCTTCCAGACCCAGCGCGCGTAGCGGGTCATGAGCTCCAGCGCCAGGATGGTGACCCCCAGCAGGACCACCAGAGGAAGCACGGTGCCGCCTGGGGCGACGGCGACGTACGCGGCCACCGACATCGGCGTCGGCAGCCCGATCATCACGGCAAAGAGGAAGAGGTGAAAGACCATCACCTCCTGTCTCGGGTGGTACACGGGGGGATTATACCTCGCTGCTCGAGAGTAAACTGCGAACGCGCAGATTGAATGGTAAGGAGGTGATGGAGTGATGGAGTGATGGAGTGAAGGAACTGGATCCCAGACCCTCACTTCCTAACCGCCTCACTTCTTCACAACGCAGAGATTCGTGCCTCAATCCGTCTGCAGAACGTATCAGTCCCCTTCCACGGTCCGGGCCACGAAGCTCGCCGCCCGGGTGGCCAGGGCCATGATGGTGATCTGCGGGTTGACGCCGAGGGACGACGGCACCGACGAGCCGTCGGCGATGAACAGGCCCGGCACGTCGTGGGTCTGGTGATCCGGGCCCACCACCGAGCTGCGCGGATCCAGCCCCATGCGGCAGGTGCCCAGGGGGTGGTGGGCGGTGAGCTCGAAGTCCCGCGCCCGCATGGGCGTCCGGCGCAGACGCTCCGCGTCTCGCAGGTCGTGGATCTCCTCGAACCCCGGCAGCATGGGGAAGACGCCCTCGGCCCCCGCCGCCAGGTAGACCTGGACCAGCAGGTCCACGCCGCGCTTGAGCCGGGCCACGTCGTGGTCGTTCATGAAGTAGGTCATCACCGGCATGCCGCCCGGGGCCAGCGTGACCCGCCCCCGGGAGGTGTCCTCGATGAGGAAGCCGAAGTAGGCCAGGTGCTCCACGCGCTCCATGACCTCGGTGAACCGCGGGCCCACCGGCGTGAATGATCCGGCGCAAAAGTCCAGCGGCACGTAGGCCCCCTCGAAGAGCAGACCGTCCTCGTGGAACTGCTCGATGCCGTAGCCCTGAGGGATGCTGCAGTAGCCGCGGATGTCGTCGTCGGGGAAGAGCGCGCAGACCCCCACCGCCGGGTGGATGGAGAGGTTGCGCCCCACCTGCCCGCTGGCGTTGGCCAGGCCCTGGCGCAGCAGCAGCGCCGGCGTCATCAGCGAGCCCGCGCTGAGCACCACGGCGCCGGCCTTGACGCGGATCCGCTTGCCCCCGCGGGTGCGCACGGCCACTCCGGCCGCCCTGCCCTGCTCCAACTCCACCCGGGTAACCCGCGCGTTGTGCAGCAGGTTGGCGCCGTAGCGCAGCGCCAGGGGCACGTAGGAGATGTTGGTGCTGCGCTTGGCGTCGGTGGGGCAACCGAAGGCGCAGAACGACTGGCCGTCGCAGTCCGGGGCGTTGCGCGCCAGGGGTCCGTGCCGCTCCCACCCCAAAACGTCGCAGCCCCGGCCGATGACCTCGCCCATGCCCCCGACGTACTTGGGGTCGGCGGGCTCCACCTGCAGGATCTTCTCCACCTTGTCGAAGTACGGCGCCAACGCCTCGGAGCGCAGCTCCTCCAGCCCGTACTCCTCGCGCCACTTGCGGAAGATGCGCTCGGGCGTGCGGTAGCAGGTGCCGGAGTTGATGGTGGTGGTGCCGCCCACGCAGCGACCGAAGGGCACAGGGATGTAGGTGTTGCCCACGGTGCCGGTGGCGCCCTTCGAGCGGTACATCGACTGCAGCATGTCCATCGGGCGGCCGGTGAAGTGCTCCCGCTGAAAGAAGTCGCCCTCCTCCAGCATCACCACCGCCAGGCCCATCTCGGCCAGCTCCGCTGCCATGGCGGCCCCGCCGGCGCCGGTGCCCACCACCGCCACCTCGGCCTCGATCTCCTCGCCGTCGTCCAGCTCGTCGGCGTCCATGGCCAGGCTCATGTACCGCGGCGTTGGCGAGGGCGCCACGGCCGGCGCCGTGTGGACCCCGCCCACGTCCTCAAACAGCGCCGGGTCGTCGTACTGGGCCACCTTTAGCGGCGCGGTGACTACCCGCAGCATGCTGCGCTGGCTGTAGCTGCCGGCGAGCAGGTCCTTGACCATCTCCAACCGTCGCTCCTCGGGCAGCCCGACGAAGCTGCGCCCGGTGGACAGCCGCGGGTACTGGTTGAAGGCGCGGATTAACAGGTCGATGGCGGTACGGACGGCCTGCGACTGGGTGCCGATGAACGCGTCGTAGCGATCGATGCACTCCTGTCCGGGCACCGGGAAGCGTTGTCCGCCCGGCATCACGGTCCTGGCGATCTCGAGCAGGATTCGGCGGGAGGCGGCCGGCAGGCTGCTCTCTGCCCGTGCGGGTTCGGTCATGGCAAAAATGATTCTAGCAAATTGGTCGGACCAATCAACCTATTTTGGCCATGCCCCTCTTTGCCTCGTCCATGCAGAGCAGGCAGCGGAAGCGCGCGCCTTTGGTGAGTGACTCCCACAGGCCGCTGACGCGCTCCACGTGGACCGCGCAGAAGACGTTGTAGCACTCCTCGCAGCGGAACCCGTTGACGCTGTGCACCGGCCCGCGCAGGCGGCGGCGCCGCGGCTTGGTGACCTTGCTGCCGCAGATGCGGCACTCGTGGGGCACGGGCTTCACGTAGCCGGGCGTCTCGACGATGATGGTGGACTCGGTGTCTTCCAGCGCCTTGAGCCGGGCCTCGGCGGCCAGGCGGCGCGCGGCCTCCCCCTCTTCACCGGCGATCTCCACCGACACGTTGAGCAGGCGGCTGGCCTCGGCCTGGGCCTCCTGGAAGGCGTCCTCCGCGGCGGTTGCGCCGAAGGAGGCTGCGCGCTCCTCGGGGGTCATGGCGATGGTCTGCCCTTCCAGGCCGTCCACCATCACCGGAGTCTGCTCGGTGTCCTGCTCCTCGGGCTCCGTCGACGCCCTGGCCTCCAGCTCGCCGGAGATGCACTGGTTGGCGATGAGCGACTCGGGGAGCGTCGGGTCGTCGAGGGGCTCCTCCTCGGGCAGCGTGGGCAGCTCCTCGGGCTCGGGCTCCACGGGCACCGTGGGCCGGTCCTCGGGCTCGATGCGTTTGATGCGCGGACGGCTGTGCTCCACCGCCGGCTCGAACCCCGGCGAGGTGGAGCTCTCGTGGGGGTCGGCGGGGGGCGGCTGCACCACCACCGGCGCCGGCGTTGCCTTGGCCTTCTTGCTGGGCCTTCGCGGGGGCGGAGCTTTGGACGGGTCGGCCTCGCTGGCGGCCGGACCGCCGGCGTTGCGCATCACCTTGGCCAGCAGCTCGTCCTTGAACAGGTTGCGCGCTACCGGCGCCCAGACCTCGGTGGCCTTGTCCTCGGGATCCACCTCCTCGCCGCCGGTCTGGACGTAACCGTCCGGCTCTCGAGCGCCGCTGTCGTCGTTGCCGTCGTGGCTGCTCACCGTGATCCCTACTCCCGAGCTGGTCTCATCAACAGGATGGATGATATTTGGCAAACCCGCAACCTGCACCTACTTGCGCAGCAGTACATACACCGCGCCGGCGCCGCCGTCCGCGGGGCGCGCAGTGCAGAAGGCCAGCACCGCGCGCGACAGGGCGCCCCGGGTGAGCCAGACCTTGAGGCTCTCCTTGAGCACAGGGATCTGGTCCTTGGAGTTGAGCCCGCGTCCGTGAACGATGAGCACGCAGCGCCGCCCGTGCCTCCTGCTCTCGGCGATGAAGGTCGGCAGCAGCTCCCGGGCCTCCTGCCGGGTGCGGCCGTGCAGGTCGATGTGAGACTGCACCGAAAAGTACCCTCGCCGCAGCCGCCGCAGCAGCCGCCGGTCCAGCCCGTGGGCGATGCCCTCGATGAACTCGTCGGAGTTGGTGATGTCGAAGTACGCGCGCCCCTCCACCAGGTCGGCCAGCTCGGCGAGGGCCTCGGTGTCGTCGTCCCGCGCCGGCGCGGGGCGTACGCTGCGGGACGCCGGCACGATGTTGTCCCGCGCCAGGGGCTTGACCCCCTGCATCTCCCGCCAGAAGCGGTCCTCCTCGCCCTCAGGGGTCGCCTGGCGCGGGCGCGCTGCCTCCGACGATCCGCCCACAGTGGCCCGCCGCGAGGGCTTTGGCGCCCTGGCGCGCGTGGCCTGCTCGGACCGGTTCTGTTGGTGTTGCTTGCGCAGCGCCTTCTTCAGGGCGGACATCAGCTCGGCGAACGGTTTCTGCATCTCGTGAGCCCAGTATATTCCAAACTCCACTTGAGGGCGGTTGTTGTGTATCCTGCCCGGCATGAAACCAGCGACCATTTGTAACGAGATACTCGGCAAGGAAAAGACCGCGGCGGTGCTCGAGGAGCTCTCCTCACCGCAGATCAAGGCCATCCTCAAGGAGGGGGCGGTGAAGGTGAAGGTCCCCGGCGGGTACGTCTCGCGCCAGAAGAAGCGGCGCGTCTGGTCCACCCGCGTGACCAACGCCATCGCGGAGGGAGAGAGCCACGACATGGCCGCCGAGCTGCTGCAGCAGTGGCTGCTCAACCACCGGCGCCCCATGCTCATCGCGTTTTTGAATCACCTCGGCGCCGAGCACCTCCAGGGCGAGACAGACGACAGCTTCCTGCTCGTGGCCTCCAAGGACAGGATCCTCGAGTCAGCCGAACACCTGCTGAAGACCCACGACCGCGCCGAGGTCATCGGCTACCTGCTCTATATCGCCTTCCAGCAGAAATCCGCCGTGTTCGACGACTGGGACGAGCTGGCGAAGTAGCTCAGGGGGTGGCCTTCAGCGTGCCCGCCGATGTGTTGTGGACGAACAGCATGCGGTGCGCCACGGCGAAGTACCAGCAGCCCCCGGAGCAGCCGCGAACCGTGGCCGCGTTGTTGACCAGCATCAGCGTCTTGCCGTCGAGGGTCAGCTTGGTGGGCGCGGACTTGCGCAGGGTCCAGTCGGCCTGAATGTAGTAGTCCTTGAACTGTGTGCCGGCGGTGAGAGCCATGGTCACGTCGCCGCCGGAGTTGGTGACCTTGACCCCGGTGCCGTCGAAGAGCGTGGCGCTGGTGCTGGTGCTCACCGAGCCGCCCCCGGGCAGCAGCTCGAGGAACAGCCCCTCCTTGTGATCCTGATATGAGACCACGGACTTGTCGGTGGCCGGAGCCAGGGTGTCCACCTGCTTGCTCAGGCGCGCGACGATGGCCCCCCGGGCGCGGAACAGCGGGACCTTGCCCAGGGGGGCGTCCACCTCCACCACCTGGGGTCCGTTGTAGGTCTTGCGCGTCCACCAGTAGAGCCACTGGCCCGCGGGCAGGTAGACCTTCTGCGTCTTGGCCCCGGCGGTGACCACCGGCGCCACCATCAGGTAGTCGCCCAGCATGTATTGCAGGTCCTTGTCCCAGGTGGCCGGGTCGTGGGGGTACGCCATGGCGAGGGGGTACGTCACCGGCCGGCCTGTGGCCGCGGCCTTCACCGCGTAGGAGTAGATGTAGGGGAAAAGGTCGGTGTGCAGGCGCGCGTAGGGGCGGTAGAGGCCGAGGGCGTTTTTGCCAAAGAGCGTGGCGTCCCAGGGGTTGTGGTGCTTGCCGCCGCCGCCGAGCTGCATGATGGTGCCGAGGGCCGCGTACTCCGCCCAGCGTTGCAGCACCTCGGCCGTGGGCGGCCCCTTGCGGTAGCCGCCGATGTCCGAGCCGAAGAAGGGGTAGCCCGACATGGACAGCGACAGCCCGGCGGAGATGGCCGCGGGCAGCCCCCCCACCCTGCCCTCGGCGTGGGTGCTGAAGTCGGCGTCCAGGTCGCCGGGCCAGATGCACGTGTTGTGGGCCTGCTCGCCCAGGGATCCGGCCCGCGTGATCAGGAAGCCGTCCCCCTTGGGCAGCGTGTCACGGTAGGTCTTGTGGTAGAGGGCCGGGTACTCGCGGTGCATGGTGTCGGCGTTCTTGCCGCCGTAAAAGCGGAAGATGTTCTTGCCCACGCCCAGAGCGGGGATGATCTCCTCGCCGAAGTCCAGCTTGAAGCCGTCCACGCCCAGGGCCGTCACCCGCTTGATGATCCCCTGCCAGTAGGCCACCGCGCCGGGGGCGGTGAAGTCGATGATGCTGCCCCTGCCCCAGCCCCACTTGTAGGCCAGCACCTTGCCCAGGGAGTCCTTGGGAAAGAAGTTGTTCTTCTCGCCGTGGGCGTACATCACCTTCTGGTCGACGTTGATGTACGGTGTGGACCAGATGAGCACCTTGTAGCCCAGGGCGTGGAGCTTGGTGATGGCGCCCTTGGCGTCGGGGAAGCGCTTGGTGTCGAAGAGGTGGGTGTTGTACCCGGTCTGCCAGGGGTTATCGATCCACATCACCGAGTTGGGCACCTTGAGCTTGCGCATGTCCGCGGCGTCGCCCATGAGCTCGGTCTGGCTCTTGTGCTCGTTGCGCCACTGCTGCGGGCCGAAGGCCCAGTCGGGCGGCAGCGCCGGCCTGGCGGTCAGCGAGACCGTGCGCTCCACCAGGTCCAGCGGGTCCTTGGCCGTCATGAGGTAGGTGGTCAGCTTGTGGGTGTGAAAGGTGGCGCAGATGTGCTCGCTGCTCGCCTTGGCCACGTCGAAGGCGCCGGCGTGAAAGTCCTGCACCAGCATGGCCCAGCCCCGGGGGCTGATGGCCAGCGGCACCGGCGCGTGGACCTCGTTGTAGCCCGAGGCCATGGCGGTATCGACCTGGATCTGCATCGGGCGCACCACGCCGCGGCTGGACGGTCCGTCGAGCACCTCGCCGAAGCCGAAGAAGCGCTCCTTGGCCTTGGCGCTGATACAGACGCGGGACAGCGCCGTCTGCGGCTTGTCCTTGATCTTTTCGTTGGGCGCGGGCGCCACCAGGTCCAGGCGCAGCGCGCCGCTGACCTTGGCGTCGGGCTTGATCGTCACGGTGCTGCCGTTGTCCAGGGTGAGCACGTACCCCTGGCCGTCCTTTTTGTAGGCGGTGACCCTGGTCGCGGCGGACCAGGTGACGCTCTCCGGCGGCTTGCCCGGATCGTAGAAGCGGGTCTCGAGGAAGGGCTTGGCCTGGCCCAGGGTGAACACGCCCTGGGCGTCGGTGGCCGACGCGGTCTTGCCCGTGGCGATGAGCCTGTCGTCGTGGGTCAGCGAGAGCACCAGCGGCGAGGTGGTGATGACCAGCGCGGTCTTGCCCGAGGAGACCTTGAGCTTGGCCGGCACGTTGGTCGAGGCGTCGTCGGCGCCGCCGTCTTTCACCGAGGCGCCGTCAGCGACCGGCGGGGTGTCGTCGGAGCAGGCGGCCGCGAGCAGCGCGCAGGCGAGGACTACGAATATCGTGTGGATCTTCATCATTAAATAAGACCAGGTGCCACCCGCTTGTGCAAGAGGCGGCGTTGAGCCGCTTCATTGTTCCAGGGGCGCCAATCCCCGGTTGACCACGATCCGACGGGGCCATTACGCTAGTTAGACATGAGAACGAGACGTACGCCCCATCACGCCGCCGCCCTGATCTTGCTGCTGCCCCTGCTGTCAGGGTGCGACTGCAACACGGGGGACACGGTGGACGGCGAGGACGCCGCCGCGCAGGAGCTGTCGGCCGTGCTCAAGGACAGCGCCGTCCCCGAGCTCGGCGACGGCAGCACCGGCAAGCTCAAGGACGGCATCAAGCCGGACCTGCTCGCGGACGACGTGCTCTCCTCCAACGACGTGGCCCAGCCCGACGCGGGCGTCGCCACCGGCCCCATGGTCAGCACCCTGGCCGGGGTGACCAAGGCCGGTCACAAAAATGGCGCGGTCGCCACGGCGCAGTTCAACTTCCCCACCGGCCTGGTCGTGGACAAGAACGGCTCGGTCTATGTTGCCGACCAGAACAACAATCGCGTCCGCGTGGTCTTCAACAAGCAGGTGGCCGACGTGGCGGGCAGCGGCGCCTCGGGCTACCTGGACGGCCCGGCGGCGTCGGCCAAGTTCTTCGACCCGATGGACGTGGCCGTGGCTGCCAACGGCGACGTCTACGTGGCCGATCAGCTCAACGACCGCATCCGGCGCGTCTCCAAGGGCAAGGTCACCACCTTCGCCGGCGCCGGGCTGCCCGGCCACAAGGACGGCCCGGCGGCCACCGCCCTGTTCAGCTCTCCCTCCGGCATCGCCGTGGACAGCAAGGGCGTCGTCTACGTGGCGGACCAGAACAACGACCGCATCCGGGTCATCGCCGCCGGCAAGGTCACGACCCTGGCCGGCAGCGGCACCGGCGGGTACAAGGACGGCGCCGCGGCCACGGCCCAGTTCTCCGATCCCTCGGGCGTGGCCGTGGACAGCAAGGGCAACGTCTACGTGGCGGACCAGAACAACGACCGCGTGCGCCGCATCGCGGGGGGCAAGGTCACCACCATCGCCGGCAGCGGCACCATCGGCATGAAGGACGGCCCGGCGCTGTCGGCCCAGTTCGACACCCCCATCGACGTGGAGGTGGATGCCACGGGCCGGGTGTTCGTCGCCGACCAGAACAACCACGCCATCCGCGTCATCAAAGGCGGCAAGGTCTCCACCCTGGCCGGCGACGGCTACACCGGCTACAAGGACGGCCCCGCGCTCAAGGCCCAGTTCAACTTCCCCACCGGCCTCGCCATGGGCCCCAAGGGCAAGCTCTACGTGGCGGACCAGATCAACGCACGGATCCGCGTCATCTCCTGGTGACCATGAGGCGCCTGGGTGGGAGTCGACCTTTGGTTCATCGCTTTCGGTAGACCGTTCGTACCCTGTGGATCGTCTATGAAAGAACAATTACCCGGGGCGGGAGTCGAACCCGCACGCTCATGGAGCACGGGATTTTAAGTCCCTTGCGTCTACCAGTTCCGCCACCCGGGCTCGCCGAGATTCTATCACGTTATCCCCCGGGGTGAACCGCCCGGGGAATCGATTACTCCGAGGAGAGAACCACCAGTAGTCGCCGGTTGTTCACCTGCGCCTCTTTGCCCGCCGCGGTGGGGATCCGACAAAAACTGCCGGGATCCCTCGCCTCGTGGACGGCCGCTGCTGATTGCCCCTTCACAAAGCAAGCTCCACACCAGCCCCGGATCGTATTACCATTGGTGTTCGAACCTGGTTTGGAGGAGACATGCGCCCGATATTTTTGCTGCTGACCACCACGCTGCTTTTGGCCTGCGATGGCGGCGGCATCAACTCCGGCGAGGACAGCGGCGGCACCGGTGGCGACAGCGCGCGCGGCGACGCCGTGGCCGCCGACGGGGATCCCGGCGACGGCCCGAAGAAGGGCGCCTGCCCGGCCACGCCCTGCTCCAAGGGGTATGTCTGCTACAACGGCACCTGCGTGCTGGATCACGGCCCGTGCAAAAAAGACGACGAGTGCATCAACGACAGCTTCTGCCACAACGGCCGCTGCGTGCCCTTCGGTCCAGCCACAAAAAAGCACGATCCCAAGTGCCAGAACGAGGGGTTCACCGCCAAGCAGCTCAAGGCCCCCATCGTCAAGTGCAGCTGGACCAAGGCCGGCGTGCGCATGTCCCCCATGGTGGCGGACCTCGACGGCGACAAGCAGCCCGAGATCGTGTTCAACACCCAGCAGGGCATGCTCACCGCCATCCGCGGCAAGGACTGCAAGGAGGTCTTCTCGGTCAAGGGCAAGTACGCTCAGGGCTCCAACCCCGCCATCGCCGACGTCAACGGCGACAAGAAGCCGGAGATCGTCATGGTGGACACGGCCAACCGCATGGTGATCCACGACAACAAGGGCAAGGTGCTGGCCACCTCCGCGGCCTCCAAGGTGGTGTACAAGGAGACGTCGGGCGGCCCGGCCATCGCCAACGTGGACGGCAAGGGCCTGCCCGAGATGATCCACGGCGGTATGGCCGTGCGCTTCCAGGGCGGCGCGCTGGTCACCCTCTACAACGTCCCGACCTACGGCGGCTACCGCGGCGTCTTCCCCGCCGTGGCCGACGTGGACCTCGACGGCAAGCCCGAGATCGTCGCGGGCAACCGCATCCTCGACGCGGTCACGGGCAAGGACAAAACCCCCGCCGCGGTAAAGAAGATGCCCGGCGGCCACACGGCCATCGCCCAGTTCGACGCCTCCACCCCCGAGCCGGAGATCGTGCTGATCACGTCGTCCTCCTCCAAGGTCTCCACCATGCGCATCTTTCACCCGGTCACGGGCAAGACCATCTTCGGCCCCTACAACTTCGGCCAGCGCATGGGTGGCCCGCCCACGGTGGCCGACTTCGACGGCGACAAGCAGCCCGAGGTGGCGGCGGCGGGCTACGTCGGCTACGCGGTCTTCGACCAGCAGTGCGCGGCCACGCCGTTGCCCAAGTTCTGCCACAGCAAGGGCATGCGCTGGTTCAAGCTGACCCAGGACAAGTCGTCGGGCTGCACCGGCTCGTCGGTCTTCGACTTCAACGGCGACGGCAAGGCCGAGGTGGTCTACCGCGACGAGTGCTGGCTGCGGGTCTACGACGGCACCACCGGCAAGGTGCTCTTCGCCCACTCCATCAGCTCGGGCACCAAGATGGAGCTGCCCGTGGTGGCCGACGTGGACAACGACGGCCACGCCGACATCGTGGTCTCCTCGGACAGCTACACCAAGTGCTCCACCGAAAAGGACCTCGGGCTCAAGCACAAGGGCGCCACCAAGGGGATCTTCGTGCTGCAGGATCCGAAGAACCTCTGGATGCCGTCACGCGGCATCTGGAACCAGCACACCTACCACATCACCAACGTCAACGACGACGCGACCATCCCGCTGGTGGAGAAGAACAACTGGCTCACCTGGAACAACTTTCGCCAGAACACCCAGGGCATGCTGAAGAAGGCGATCCCAGCCCCGGATCTGACGGGCAAGCAGGGCTCCTCCATCGATCCGAGCAACGACTGCAAGCAGGCGTGGTTGCTCCAGGCACAGATCTGCAACCGCGGCGCGGTCAAGGCGCCAGCCGGCGTCAAGGGCACCTTCTACAAGTGGAAGCCCGGCGCGGGCGGCTCCAAGATCTGCACGACCGCCACCACCAAGGCCCTGGCGCCGGGGGAGTGCCAGGCGGTCAAGTGCAGCTACAAGAACCCGCCGACGGATCCCATCGACCTCTGGTTCAAGGCCGACGACGACGGCACCGGCGGCGGCCAGGTGGAGTGCAAGGAGGGGAACAACCTGCTGCACCTGCCCAAGGCCAAGTGCTCGGGGGGCAAGATCGAGTAGCTACTTGGTGCTGAAGCTGTCCTTCTTGTCCTTGAACAGGACGTTGAAGGTGGTGAGCGTGCCGTAGCACTTGGTGATGTAGGCCTGCAGCTCCACGCGGTCCCGCTCGGAGAGGGCGTCGTGTCCGTTGATCTTGGCCTCCAGCACGCGCAGGCGATCGCGGACCATGACGATCTTGTGGAAGAAGGTCTCCAGGGGGATCTCCTTGGGCTGGGTGGTGTCGGCGCCCGGGTTCATCACCAGGGTGCCGCCCTCCCAGCGGATGCCCATCTCGGGGTATCCGTAGAGCGTCTCCTCCTCCAGCAGCTCGCGAAGCACCTGCTTCAGTCCGTCTCGGTCCATGGTGATCTCTCCGCTTGGGTCGCCCCTGGTCGGGGCCTTGAGGGTGCGCTTGGGCGGCGCCGCGGGCCGCGGATCCCGGGCGGGCGCGCGCCCTCCGCCGCGGGCGCGCTTGGCGCGGCTCGGCTTGGGTATGGCGACCTTTTCCGCGCGCGAGTGGCGCACGGCGAAGGAGCTGCAGTAGGGCAGATCCTCCGGCACCTGGTGCATCTCGGGGCGGAAACGGCAGGGCCCGCGCAGCTTGCCGCGGTCGTCCCGCACCTCGGGATTGAAGGCCACACAGTCGCCGCATTTGGGATCAGGCAACTCACTCATGAACTGAATATTATCAGCTAACGGCTAACAGCTAATAGCTAAATGCTCAATGTGACCTTGCTGTCCTTGGCGCCGGAGAGGAAGGCGGACACGTCGCAGACCTCCCTGCCGGGAAGGTCCATCAGATCGTCCGGGCCCATGCCGAGCAGGCCGAGGGTCTTTTCACAGGCGTGCAGCCGGATGCCCATGGCCGCCGCGGCGTCGAACATCAGGTCTGTCTCGGAGACGTCCTTGTCCCGGGACTTTCGCTTGAGCAGGGTGACGGCCCAGCAGGTGAAGAACAGCTCCACCTCGGTGCCGGTGGAGGCAGCGCCGGTGGCGATGGTGAAGACCTCTCGCAGGCGATCGCGATCGGGGCTGTAGACCACGATTGAGATCTTGTCCTGGCGGCCCACCTGGGGCTGTCCGGAGAGGACGTGCTGGATCCTGGCCGACGAATCACGCAGCGCCAGGAGTTCGGCCTCCAGATCCAGGAGCTGTTCCTTGATCTCGGGGGCGGTTGACCTCCAGGCGGGAGGGGCAAAGTCCACGGGGGCAACTGGGGCGGTGTCTGATCTCACGTTGTTTGCTCCATCGTCGTTCCGTGAATTTAAATCGGCAGGTGATGCGACCGCATAAGCAAAACCGACGACGTGGCGCTGAGATCCACCATTAACAAGGTGAGCTCCCGTGGAACGGGGCCCTGGACGAAATGGCTGTCTGGAGTCGCGCGTTGAGCGCTGGTGAGGTGAGCGACCTGTTTCAGGTCAACGGCGTGGTCAAGGAGGGGGAGAGCCTAGCGGGCGAGGTTGTTGAGGGAGTAGCCGTCCCACTGGTGCTCGGGGTCGGAGACGAAGGTCAGGCCGAGGAATCCGCTCTTGCCCATGACCACCCAGCCGCCATCCACCTTGATGCGCTGGTCCATGACCCCGTCCTTGTTGTCCTTGTGGCAGCCCAACGGCTCCCAGTTCGCTTGTTTGTCCATATGAGAATCCCCCTTTTTTGGAGAAGATTATCTACTTACCCACCTCGATACTCGTCTGGCCTGCTATGCCGGGCAATTTTTTTGCCCCTTTTTTTGGATTGGACTCAAAATATTTGCCGCGCCCCCGGCGGTCCTTGGCAACTGGCCGGAAACCTGGGATGATCCGCCCATGAGCAAGGTCCAGAAATCCCTCTCGCTGGCGCTGCTCGCGCTGCTTTTTCCGGCCTGCGACGGTGACCCCTGCCGGACGGCCGACGACTGCACGAACCTCGGCAAGTGCACGCAACAAAACAGCACCTGCGTGGTGGGATCCGACGCCGACTGCCGACTCTCCACCGGGTGCACCGGCCAGGGCAAGTGCACCCTGGAGAGCGGAGCCTGCGCCGTCAAGACCGACGCCGACTGCCGCCTCGCCTCGGCCTGCAAGGACAACGGCAAGTGCACGGCCAAGGCCGGCGCCTGCGCGGCCACCTCCGACGCGGACTGCAAAAAGGCCACCGACTGCGGCTACTTCGGGCTCTGCGCCCTGGGCAAGGCCGACGCCTGCGTGGCCAAGACCGACCGCAACTGCGAGGAGTCGACCATTTCGTGCAAGCAGCAGGGCAAGTGCAGCGTAGGCTCCGCCGGCCAGTGCGAGGCGGACTCGGCGGCAGACTGCCAAAAGTCCCAGGACTGCAAGCTCCACGGCAAGTGCGCCGTTGAGGCAGGCGCCTGCCTGGCCAAGTCCGACACCGACTGCAAGGCCTCCCAGGTGGCCTGCAAGTACTCGGGCAAGTGCGCCGCCGGTACGGCCGGTGCCTGCGTGGCCACGTCGAGCTCCGACTGTCAGGCGTCACAGGGCTGCAACCTCAACGGCCTGTGCAGCCTCAGCGGTGGTGCCTGCGCGGCGGTGGGCAACGGGGACTGCACCTCGTCGCTGGCCTGCACCAAGGAGGCCCGCTGCAAGGCCGAGGGCGGCGTCTGCGTCAAGTGACAGGTCGGCATTCCATCGCGATCCCCGAATAGGTTGACTCGATTTCGACCATCGGGCGTCCCGGTGGATTCGCGACAAGCTATCAGCGGTCAGCGGTCAGCGGTCAGCTTGCCGGTTGCTCATTCGCCAGCCTGTAGCTGTTCATCGATACTGAGCTTTGCGGCCTTCCCCGCTTTCGCAAGCTCCGATGGCGAGTTGCAGCGAAGAGCGCCGAGCGGGCGCCACGAGAGCTGAAAGCTGACTGCTGAAAGCTGAAAGCCAGCGCGCGAGCCCTGGAGAGAAAGGTTGATCAACCTCGAAGAAGAGCGCGCTAGAAGGGGCTCTTGCGCACCGACTCCAGGATCTTGTCCGTGAACGCGCGCTTCAGCGGCGTCACGCCCGTGTCGAGCCGCGTGCGCTCCAGCAGATAGAAGGCGCTGGGCTTCTCGATCCGGCCGTGGAGCACCAGGGGTGTGTCCACCACAAAGACTTTGCTGCCGTCCGCCTTGCGCACCACTCGCACCTTGATCTTCTTCTCTTTTTCGATGTCCTTGGTGCCCACGGCAGGCAGCGGTTCAGGGTCTGCCAGGGCCGGCGCGGCCACGAGCATCGCGGCGCCGAGGAGTATGGCGGTGAGTGTTGGTTTCATGGTTCCTCCTTTGCGTAATGAGGCCTACAATGTCAACTTAGACACCGGCCCCCGCGGGAGGTTCCACCTCACTTCAGATTGATCTGTTTCACGTCGGCGCCGCCAGGGTAGCCGTATGATCCCACGTTGTAGTAGCCGTAGACCATGATGCCCACCGGCTCCGAGGCCTTGATGCGGTGCACGCCGTCCTTCACCGGGCAGCGGATGGCCTTGTAGGTCTTGCCCTTGATCGTGCCGATGGTGAACGTCTTGCAAAGGCCGCCGAACTCGCTGCTCACCTTTTGGCCGTCCAGCTCGACGAGGGCCCCGGACGGCGCGCCGATGATGACGTAGTCCTTGGTGAAGGTGGTTGGCGTGAGGAAGATGTAGTCCTTGCGGTACTGCTCCACCGGCGGGAAGACCACGAACTCCGGGTCCCCCACCTTGCCGCTGTCGAGGAACCCCTGGGCCACGGCGTACTGGCCGATCATGATCGGCTGGTCAGACTCCACGGTGAAGTCCCCGGTGCTCCAGAAGTTGGCCTGCTGCCCCTTCTTGAGGGCGAACGACGGGAAGTTGGTCAGGTTGGTCTTGATCTTGGTGTTGTCCTTGGTGGCGAGGATTCGATAGAAGTCCGGCTCGGTCTTGCCGGAGGTGGAGCGGATCGGCGTGCGGGTGATGGCGAAGACCTTGCCCAGGGAGCTGATGGGGAACATCTGCTGCTCGAAGTGCTCGGTGCAGCAGACGTCGTACTTGCCGCTCGGCTCGGGCGGCTTCGGGTTGTAGTCCTTGATGCTGTACGGCACCGACGACCGCTGGGCGCCCGAGAAGACCACCACCGGCTTGTTGGCCTCCACCAGCGTGCCTGTCTGATCACCGGTGGGGAAGGCCAGGTCCTGAAAGCTGTTGAGGTTGAGCACGTCGAAGGTCCCGATGGTCACCGTCACCTTCTCCCCCTTCTTGGCCGCCTTGATCTTTTTGTCGGGGCTGCCCTGGATCGGGTGGGCCAGGGTCACGTCCACCTTGGTGTTCTCCCGCGTACCCACGATGGTCACGTTGGTGTAGTCCGGGGTGCCCTCGATGGCCTGGCCCGGGATCGGGATGGAGAAGGGGTTGCTGGTCGCCCAGCCGAGGACGAGGTAGCGCGTGTCGAGGCCGTTTTCCGGGATCAGCAGCGAGGCCCCGTTGGAGAAGTCGTTCTTGATCGGGTTGAACTGGTAGGCCACCACCGGGTAGCTGGACTTGATGCGGTAGGCCTGGGACGAGAGGCAGGTGTAGCTGCTGCCCTTGCGCCGCATCCGTCCGGTCTTGTCCGTGGTCCAGGTCGAGCAGTCCACCTCGCGCATGGGCAGGTTGAAGGTGCGCAGGGACTCCTTCTCC